>Ga0247510_100419_pt1 | contig 14005 bp, 27 predicted proteins | sample SJ1SFenscriptome_2_FD_186110 | JGI IMG/M metagenome (GOLD analysis project Ga0247510, IMG submission 186110) | Metatranscriptome of enriched cultures of PCE-dechlorinating microbial communities from Ithaca, New York, USA - SJ1.SFe12 (Metagenome... ... | reverse complement strand
GGCGGGCCCGGTCGGGCAGCCGACGCAGCCCGCTGTGGCGCGGTGGCGGCACCACCTTCGGTCCCCAGCCCCGCGACTACAGCTACACCGTGCCCAAGAAGGTGCGCAAGGCGGCCCTCAGGGTGGCTTTGTCGGACAAGCTCCGCGAGGAAAAGTTGATGGTCCTGCGCGGCTTCGGCCTGAGCCAGATCAAGACCAAGGACTTCGTGGAGGTCCTGAGCCGCTTGGCCGCAGCCAACACCTTGATCATCACCGCGGGCCCGGACGACATTCTGGAAAAAAGCTCGCGCAACGTGCCCCGGGTGAAGGTGCTGCGGGCGGAGGGACTCAACGTCTACGACATCCTCAAGCACGAGCATCTTCTGCTGACGGAACAGGCGGTGGGCACCATCGAGGAGGCGCTGTCGTGAAGGACTTAAGACAGGTCATCCGGCGCCCGCTGATCACCGAGAAGGGCACGCTGGCCAAGGAAACCGACAACCAGTTGGTGTTCGAGGTGGATCGCCGGGCCAACAAGGTGGAGATCCGCCAGGCGGTGGAACACATCTTTAAAGTCAAGGTGCTCAAGGTGCGCACCGCCAACTTCGTGGGCGGGACCCGGCGTCTGGGGCGCATCATGGGTAAGAGGAGTGACTGGAAAAAGGCCTACGTGACCTTGGCCCCCGGCCACTCGGTAGAGTTCTTCGAGGGGGCCTAGGCCCGCTAGAGATACAGGCAAGAGAGAAATCCCATGCCCATAAAGAAATTCAAACCGACTTCGCCGGGCCGCCGCTTCGCCACTTTCCTGGTGAACGAGCAGGTGACCAAAAGCGAACCCGAGAAGAGCCTGCTGGAGCCCCTCAAGAAGTCCGGCGGCCGCAACAACCTGGGCCGGGTGACCGCCCGTCATCGGGGCGGCGGGCACAAGCGCCAGTACCGGCTCATCGACTTCAAGCGCGACAAGGCCGATGTGCCGGCCAAGGTAGCGGGCATCGAGTACGATCCCAACCGCAGCGCCAACATCGCCCTTCTGCACTATGTAGACGGCGAGAAGCGCTACATCCTGGCCCCCAAGGGCCTGCGGGTGGGCGACGAGGTGGTCAGTGCGGCCAGGGCCGACATCCGGCCGGGCAACACCATGCCCCTGGAGAACATGCCCCTGGGCACCCACGTGCACAACGTGGAGCTCAAGATCGGAGGCGGCGGCCAGATCGTGCGTTCGGCCGGCACCTATGCCCAGCTGATGGCCAAGGAAAGCGGCTACGCCACCTTGAAGCTGCCCAGCGGGGAGATGCGCCGGGTTAACCTGCGCTGCCGGGCCACGGTGGGCGAAGTGGGCAACGAACAACACGAGAACCGCAGCATAGGCAAGGCCGGCCGCACCCGCTGGTTCGGCAAGCGCCCCCAGGTGCGCGGTGTGGCCATGAACCCGGTGGATCACCCCATGGGCGGTGGCGAGGGCAAGTCCAGCGGCGGCCGGCATCCGGTCAGCCCCTGGGGCATGCCCACCAAAGGATTCCGCACGCGGCGCAAGAAACCTTCCGACCGCTTCATCGTGCGTCGCCGCTACAAGGATTAGGAGCTGTAGAAGATGCCGCGTAGTCTCAGCAAAGGACCCTTTGTGGACGAGCCTCTGGGCCAGAAGGTGCATGCGGCCCAGGAAACGGGCAGCCGCAAGGTCATCAAGACCTGGAGCCGGCGCTCAACCATCATGCCTGATTTCGTGGGGCTCACCTTCGCCGTGCACAACGGCAAAAAATTCATCCCCGTGTTCGTCACCGAGAACATGGTGGGCCACAAACTGGGCGAGTTCGCTCCCACCCGCACCTTCTTCGGCCATGCCGGCGACAAGAAGGGCAAAGGTAAGAGCAAGAAGTAGAGAGCGTCATGGAAGCGGTTGCCAAGGCAAAATTCGTGCACATCTCGCCCCGCAAGGCCCGGCTGGTGGCCGACGCCATCCGGGGCATGAAGGTGGGAGAAGCCCTGAACAAGCTCAAGTTCACGCCCAAGAAGGCGGCGGGCATGTTCAGCAAGGTGGTAAGCTCGGCGGTGGCCAACGCCTCCCAACGTCCCGGCGTGGACGTGGACAGGCTGATCGTCAAGCAGGCCTTCGTGGACGCGGGCCCCACCATGAAACGCTGGCGCGCCCGGGCCATGGGCCGCGCCTACATCATCAGGAAGCGGACCAGCCACATCACGGTGGTGGTGACTGAAAGTTAGTAAGGAGACCTGGTTTGGGACAGAAGACGCACCCCATTGGCTTCAGGCTGGGCGTGATCCGCACCTGGAACTCCCGCTGGTTCGCCGGTCGGGACTACGCAGCGCTGGTGCATGAAGACCACGTCATCCGGCAGTTCATGAAGAAAAAGCTGGGTCACGCCGGCATCGCCAAGGTGGAGATAGAGCGGGCGGCCGACAAGGCCAAGGTCCGCATCCACACCGCGCGGCCGGGAATCGTGATCGGCAAAAAGGGCGCCGAGATCGAGGCCGTCAAGAAAGTGTTGGAGAAGAAAATCCGCCGCGAGGTCATGGTGGACATCCACGAGGTGCGCAAGCCCGAGGTGGACGCTCAGCTGGTGGCCGAAAACGTGGTGGGTCAGTTGGTCCGGCGCATAGCCTTCAGGCGGGCCATGAAACGCGCGGTGACCAGCGCCATCAAGTTTGGCGCCTTGGGCATCCGCATCCAGTGCGCCGGCCGTCTGGGCGGGGCCGAGATGGCCCGCCGTGAGTGGTACCGCGAGGGGCGGGTGCCCCTGCACACCCTGCGGGCCGACATCGACTACGGCTTTGCCGAGGCCAAGACGACCTACGGCATCATCGGCGTGCAGGTGTGGATATTCAAAGGCGAAGTGTTGGACGAAGCCCAGGAGCAGCAGTCCCAAGCCTCTTAGCGCAATGTTTGGAAAGGGCGGCAGAGAATCATGCTGGCACCTAAAAGAGTAAGACATCGCAAGCAAATGAAGGGGCGCATGCGGGGCAAGGCCCTGGCGGGCAACACCCTGGCCTTCGGCCAGTACGGCCTGCAGGCCTTGGGCCGCGGCTGGATGACCAACCATCAGATCGAAGCCGCCCGTATCGCCATCACCCGCCACATCAAGCGTGGCGGCAAGGTGTTCATCCGCGTGTTCCCGGACAAGCCCTTCACCAAGAAGCCGGCGGAAACCCGCATGGGCAAAGGCAAGGGCGCCCCCGAAGGCTGGGTGGCCGTGGTGCGGCCCGGCCGCGTGATCTACGAGATCGAAGGGGTGACTCCGGAAGTGGCCCGCGAGGCCTTGCGGCTGGCCGGGCACAAGCTGCCCTTCGCCACCCGCGTGCTGGAGAGGAGCTAGCCATGACCGGCGCCGAACTCAGGGAGCTTTCCCTGGAGGAGCTGACCGCCAAGCTGGTCGACCTCCGCGAGGAGCTTTTCAACCTCAAGTTCCAGAACGCCACCGGCCAGTTGGAAAATCCCATGCGTCTGGTGGTGACCAAGAAGGATATCGCGCGGGTTCAGACCGTGATGCGTCAAAAGGAAATGTCCCAGGCCTAGGGGCGGGGCAGCGGGAAAATGGTTATGGAAAAGACTAACGACCGCAATGTCAAGACGCTCACGGGGGTGGTGGTGAGCGACAAAATGGACAAGACGGTGGTGGTGCAGGTGGAATGCCTGGTGAAGCACCCCGTCTATCAAAAATACGTGCGCCGCCGCAAGCGCTTCGCGGCCCACGATGAAGAAAACCAGTGCCGGGTTGGCGATACAGTCTTGATCCGGCAGTGCCGCCCGCTAAGCCGCCGCAAGCGCTGGCGGATCAGCAAAGTTCTGGAGCGGGTGGCCTAGAGCAGGGGTCCTGATCCTGCGCGCCCGGGGCCAAGTCGATCGGCTGCCCGGGCCGGCCAGGGAGGAGCCCCGCGTAGTTACACATGGCGGGTTAAGGAGCGTTCACCATGATCCAGCCGGAGACCAACCTGCTGGCGGCAGACAACTCGGGCGCCAAGCGGTTGTATTGCATAAAGGTGCTAGGCGGCAGCAAGCGCCGCTATGCCAGCCTGGGGGACATCATAGTGGTCTCGGTCAAGGAGGCCCTGCCCAACTCCAAGGTGAAGAAGGGCGATGTCATGAAGGCGGTGGTGGTCCGGACCAAGAAGGAAGTAAACCGCCCCGACGGCACCTTCATCAAGTTCGACGACAACTCGGCGGTCTTGATCAATCCCGCCGGGGAGCCCATAGGGACCCGCATTTTCGGACCGGTGGCCCGCGAGCTCAGGGCGCGCAACTTCATGAAGATCGTGTCCTTGGCCCCCGAGGTCCTGTAGTTAGGTTATGACCATGAACGAAAGATCGAACATAAAGAAGAACGACCGGGTGATGGTTATCGCCGGGCGCGAAAAAGGCAAGGTGGGCAAGGTCCTCCAGGTCATCCCGGCCAAGAACCGGGCCCTGGTGGAAAAGGTCAACCTGGTCAAGCGCCACTCCCGCCCCAATCAAAAGGGCCAGGGCGGCGTCATGGAAAAGGAAGCCGCTCTGGACCTCAGCAATCTGGCCCTGATGTGCGGCAAATGCAGCCAGCCGGTGCGCGTGGGCAGGAAAGTCCTGGAGGACGGCCGGCGGGTGCGGGTCTGTAAGAAGTGCGGCGAGCAGCTCGATAGCTGATCGAGCGATGGGCCCCGTGGGACGAGCCAGGCCAACCAGGGCCGGCTTCAACAACGGAGTAAGGCAGGCAAGGAAACATGTCTCGACTTAAGGAATTCTATTTTCAGGAGTGCGTGCCCCAATTGGTGGAGCGCTTCTCCTACCGCAACATCCAGCAGGTGCCCCGGCTGGTCAAGACCACCCTCAACCTGGGGGTGGGCGAGGCCATCCAGAACATCAAGGTGCTGGAGAACGCGGCCGAGGAGCTGACCCTGATCGCCGGTCAGAAAGCGGTGATCAACCGGGCCAAACGCTCTATCGCCGCCTTCAAGCTAAGGGAAGGCATGCCCATCGGCACCTCGGTGACTCTGCGGGCGGAGCGCATGTGGCACTTCCTGGATAAGCTTTTCCATATCGCCCTGCCCCGCGTGCGCGACTTCCGCGGGGTCAGCCCCAAGGCCTTCGACGGGCGGGGCAACTACACCCTGGGGATCAAGGAACACATTATCTTCCCGGAGATCGAGTACGACAAAATCGACAAGGTCAAGGGAATGAATATTACCATAGTTACCACCGCCAAGACGGACGAGGAAGGCCGGGCCCTGTTGACCCTGTTGGGCATGCCTTTCCGGTCCCAGTAGCAGCTAGGGAGGCTAGCTTTGGCCAAGACCGCCCTCATGAACAAAGCCCAACGGGAGCTAAAGTTCAAGGTTCGTCGTTACAACCGCTGTCCCATCTGCGGTCGTCCGCGGGCCTTCATCCGCAAGTTCGGCATCTGCCGCATCTGCTTCCGCAATATGGCCTTGCGCGGGGATATCCCCGGCGTGATCAAGTCCAGCTGGTAGAGAGATAACCATGTCTTTGCAGGATCCCATTGCCGACATGCTCACCCGCGTACGTAACGCGCTGATGGCCCGTCACGAAGAGGTCGAACTGCCCTCCTCCAAGATGAAGGCCGCCATCGCCGACGTGCTCTTCACCGAAGGCTATCTGGGTCAATGGCGGGTGGACTCCGACAACAAGCAGGGCGTTTTGCACATTCAGCTCAAGTACCAGCAAAATCGCCCGGTGATTGACGGGATGCGGCGGGTGAGCAAGCCCAGCTGCCGGGTCTACGTCTCCCATGACGAGATTCCCAAGGTCATGAGCGGCCTGGGGATATGCATACTCTCCACGCCCCGCGGGATCATGAGCGACCGCCGCGCCCGGGAAATGAAGGTGGGCGGCGAGATCCTGTGTGAGGTCTGGTAGGGGCGCGAGGAGCAGCGAGAAATGAGTCGGGTAGGAAAACAGCCGGTCGTCGTGCCCAAGGAGGTGCAGGTCAGCATCGCCGGGCAGGCAGTGGAGGTCAAAGGACCCAAGGGTACGCTCTCCCGGGAGTTCCACTCCCTGGTGGAGGTAATCCCCGGTGAAGGGGAACTCAGGGTCAAGCCTCGCGAAGAGAGCCAGCAGGCCCGCGCCCTATGGGGCCTGAGCCGCAGTCTGTTGAACAACATGGTGATGGGGGTCAGCCAGGGCTTCAAGCGGGTTTTGGAGATCAACGGCGTGGGCTACCGCGCGGAGATCTCCGGCTCCACCCTCAAGCTGGCCCTGGGCTACAGCCATCCGGTCCTCTTCGAACTGCCCACGGGCGTGACAGGCCAGGTGGAGAAGAATACGATCATCACCCTGACCGGCATCGACAAAGAGCTTCTGGGGCAAACCGCCGCCACCATCAGGGCCTTCCGGCCGCCCGAGCCTTACAAGGGCAAGGGCGTCAAGTACGCCGAGGAGGTCCTGCGCCGCAAAGTGGGCAAGGCGGGAGTTAAATAAGCACGGGCCGTTGGCCGGTTCATGACGATTGAGGTTTGAAGGCAATGGCAAAGACCAGCGCAAAAAAAGTCGCCTGGGCCAAACGCAAGGCTCGCGTGGGCCGCAGGGTGCACGGGACCGCCGAGCGCCCCAGGCTTACGGTCTACCGGTCTCTGAATCACATCTACGCCCAGGTGGTGGATGACGAACGGGGGGCGACCCTGGCCGCGGCCAGCAGCGTCTCCCAGACCATCCGCCAACAGGAAGGGCACAAGGGCAACGTGAACACCGCCAAAAAGGTGGGCGCGGCCATTGCCCAGGCCTGTCAAGCCGCCGGGGTGAAGAAGGTGGTCTTCGATCGCAACGGCTATCTATACCACGGACGGGTCAAGGCCCTGGCCGAGGCAGCCCGCGAGGGCGGCCTGGAGTTCTAGGACAGGCGCCGCCGCCTGGTTGAAGGGGTAAGGACTTGCTGGAACGACGCAGAAAAAGAGAAGGGATCGATGACGATCTCCAACTCATCGACAAGGTTGTCCACATCAATCGAGTGGCCAAAGTGGTCAAGGGCGGCCGCCGCTTCTCCTTCTCGGCCATGGTGGTGGTCGGTGACGGCCAGGGCAGCGTGGGCGCAGGCTTAGGCAAGGCCAACGAGGTGCCCGAGGCCATCCGCAAGGGCATTGAGAAGGCCAAGCGCGACATGCAGGCCGTTCCCCTGGTGGAAGGGACCATCCCCCATCAGATTTTGGGCCAGTTCGGCTCGGGCCAGGTGATGCTCAAACCGGCCCGCCCCGGCACCGGGGTCATCGCCGGCGGCGCCGTACGCGCGGTGCTGGAGGCGGCGGGGGTGCGCGACATCCTCACCAAATGCCTGGGCACCCATAACCCGCACAACGTCATCAAAGCCACCCTGCAGGGTCTGCGAAGCTTGAAGAGCGTGCAGGATGTGGCCAAGAAACGTGATCTGTCCGCGGCCGAGGTAACCACTTAACGGCCGCGGGGCCCGTCGAGGATTCGTCATGGCTGACACGGTGAGCGTAAAGCTGATCAAGAGCGGCATCGGCCGCCCCCAGCGCCACAAGGACACCTTGCGGGGTCTGGGCCTGACCAAGTTAAATAAGGTCGTCACTCTGCAGGACACCCCTGCCATCCGGGGCATGATCAAAAAGGTCGAGCACCTGGTCAGGGTGTTGGAAGACTAGGATAGGTGCATCCATGAAGCTGAACGAGCTATCGCCGTCCCCCGGCTCGCGCAAGAACAACAAGCGCATCGGACGCGGCCAAGGGTCGGGCACCGGCGGCACGGCCGGCAAGGGGCACAAGGGCCAGAACTCCCGCAGCGGCGGTGGGGTACGGGTGGGCTTCGAGGGTGGCCAGATGCCCTTGCAGCGCCGGCTGCCCAAGCGCGGCTTCAACAACATCTTCGCCCCCAAGGTGGCCGAGATCAACCTGCGCGACCTCAACCGCTTCGCGCCGGGCAGCGTGGTGGACGCCCAGACCCTGGCCGAGGCCGGTCTGGTCAAGGGCGCCTTCGACGCCATCAAATTGTTGGGCCAGGGCGATCTGGACCGGGCCCTGACCATCAAGGTGGACCGGGTCAGCGCCGGGGCCAAGGCCAAGGTCGAGGCCGCCGGCGGCACCGTGGAGCTGATCTAGGTGGCAGTTCAGGGCCTCGCCAATATTGCGCAGATCCCCGAGCTCAAGCGCCGGGTATTCTTCTCGCTGGCCATGCTGGCGGTTTACCGCGTGGGCTGCGCCATACCCACCCCGGGCATCAACGCCGACGCCCTGGCCGCCTTTTTCGCCCGCTACAAGGGCACCCTGCTGGGCCTGTTCGATATGTTTTCCGGCGGGGCCCTGGAGCGCATGAGCATTTTCGCCCTGGGGATCATGCCCTATATCAGCGCCAGCATCATCCTGGAGCTGTTGACCGTGGTCGTCCCCACCCTGGCCCAGCTTAAAAAAGAAGGCCAGGCCGGGCGCAAAAAGATCACCCAGTACGCCCGTTACGGCACCGTGGTGCTGTCTTTGGTCCAGGGCTTCGGCATTGCCGTGGGCCTGGAGTCCATGACCAGCCCCGGCGGAGCCATGGTGGTGCCCAACCCCGGCTGGGCCTTCCGGCTCCTGACCATGGTCACCTTGGCCTCGGGCACCGTGTTCATCATGTGGCTGGGCGAACAGATCACCGAGCGCGGCATCGGCAACGGCATCAGCCTGATCATCTTTGCCGGCATCGTGGCCCGCATGCCCAGCGCCATCGGCAGCACCATCACCATGGTGCGCTTGAACGAGATGAGCATCTTCGTGCTCTTGGGCCTGCTGGTCATGATGGTGGTGGTGATCGGCTGCATCTGCTTTGTGGAGCAGGGCCAGCGGCGCCTGCCGGTGCAGTACGCCAAACGGGTGGTGGGCCGGCGCATGTACGGCGGCCAGAGCACCCACCTGCCCCTGAAGATCAACATCAGCGGCGTGATCCCGCCCATCTTCGCCAGCTCCATCATCATGTTCCCGGCCACGGTGGCTCAGTTCATCCCCGTGCCCTGGGTGCAGAGCATGGCCCAGTCGGTGACTCCCGGCGGCTGGATCTACAGCCTGCTCTACGTGGCTTTCATCTACTTCTTCGCTTACTTCTACACCGCCGTCACCTTCAACCCGGCCGACGTGGCCGACAACATGAAGAAATACGGCGGCTTTATCCCGGGCATCCGCCCCGGCAAGAACACGGCCACCTACATCGACCGGGTGCTAACCCGCATCACCCTGGGCGGAGCCACCTATCTGGCCGCCGTCTGCGTGTTGCCCACGGTCTTGGTCGGCCAGTTCAATGTGCCCTTCTATTTCGGCGGAACCGCTCTTTTGATCGTGGTGGGCGTGGCCATGGATACCATGTCCCAGATCGAGAGCCACATGCTGCAACGCCATTACGAGGGCTTCATGAAACGGGGCGTGATCAAGGGCCGATGAACTCCAGAATGAGGGGGCTCCCCTTGCTGGGAGGGGAGTTGGAGATAATTGGTTTTCGGGAGAAGGGAGCGGGGATATGAACATCATTTTGTTGGGACCTCCGGGGGCGGGCAAGGGCACCCAAGCCAAGAAGCTGATCGATGCTTACGGCATCCCCCAGATTTCCACGGGCGACATGTTGCGCGAGGCGGTCAAAAACAAAACCCAACTGGGTTTGGAAGCCAAGAAGTTCATGGACGCCGGCCAACTAGTGCCCGACGAGGTGGTTATCGGTCTGGTCCAGGAGCGCATCTCCCGGCCCGACTGCGCCAAGGGTTTCATGCTGGACGGATTTCCCCGCACCGTGCCCCAGGCCCAGGCCCTAGACAAGGTGCTGGCCGGGATGAGCAAGCGCATCGACCACGTGGTGTCCATCGAGGTCCCCAGCCAAGAGCTCTTGGGCCGGCTGACCGGCCGCCGCACCTGCAAGAACTGCGGTCAGGGCTTCCACGTGATGTTCGACCCCCCCAAGACGGAGGGCAAGTGCGATAAGTGCCAGGGCGAGCTCTTCCAGCGCGACGATGACAACGAGGCTACGGTGAGCAATCGCTTGAAGGTTTACGAGAGTTCCACCAAGCCTTTGATCGACTACTATCAGAACCAGAAGCTCTTGCGGCCCATCAACGGCCTGGGCAGCATCGACGAAATCTTCGGGCGGGTAAAGGCCGTACTCGGTTGACAAGGCTTAGCTAATGATCATGTTGAAGACCCCGGCCGAGTTGGAGTCCATGCGCAAGGCCGGCCGGGTGGTGGCCCAGGTCCTGGCCGAAGTGGCCCGGGAGATCAAGCCGGGGATTACCACCGACCACCTGGACCATAAGGCCGAGCAGATGTGCGGCCAATTGGGCGCCCAGCCGGCCTTCAAGGGCTACCGGGGATATCCCTATTCCCTGTGCTGCTCGGTGAACGAGCAGGTGGTGCACGGGTTCCCCGGCCAGCGCGCTCTCCAGGAGGGCGACATCCTGTCCATGGATTTCGGGGCCATCCTGGACGGGTTTTATGGCGACGCCGCCACCACGGTGGCCGTGGGGCAGGTCAAGCCCCAGGCCCAGGCCCTGATGGAGGCCACCCAGGCCGCCCTGCAGGCCGGCATCGAGATGATGCGCCCCGGGCTCCGGCTGGGCGACGTTTCGGCCGCGGTGCAAAAAGTGGCCGAATCCGCCGGCTTTTCGGTGGTTCGCCAGTTTGTGGGGCATGGTATCGGCCGCGCCCTGCACGAAGACCCCCAGGTGCCCAACTATGGCAGCCCGGGCAGGGGGGTGAAGTTGGAGCCGGGACTGGTCCTGGCCATCGAGCCCATGGTCAACGCCGGCGGCTTTGAGGTAAAAATTTTGGATGACGGCTGGACGGCGGTGACTGTGGACGGTAAACTTTCTGCTCATTTTGAGCATACAGTGGCCGTAACATCTGACGGCCCTTGGATATTGAGCGCGCCCTGACCAGGGCTATCCCAGAGCCCCCGCCCCCGAGCGGGCGGAGGGGCTTATGTTGTCTTGTTATTAGGGATGCCCGCCTAGCGGGCGCGGGAAAAAGGTGGCACCAATGAAGGTTCGGGCTTCGGTAAAGAAGATCTGCAAGGATTGCAAGATCATAAAACGCAAGGGCGTGGTCCGGGTTATCTGCAAGAAGAACCCCCGCCATAAACAGCGCCAGGGTTAAGGAGGAGGCCTCGTGGCACGCATTTCCGGCATAGACCTGCCGCGCAACAAGCGGATTGAAATCGCTCTGACCTACATCTTTGGCATCGGGCGTACCTCCTCGCAGAAGATCCTGGGCGAGGCCGGGGTGGACCCCAACACCCGCAGCGACAAGCTGACCGAGGAGGAGGTCAACCGCATCCGCCAGATTATAGACGCCAAGTTCAAGGTGGAGGGCGACCTGCGGCGCGAAGTCTCCATGAACATCAAGCGGCTCATGGACCTGGGTTGCTACCGTGGTCTGCGGCACCGTCGCGGCCTGCCGGTCAACGGACAGCGCACGCGCACCAACGCCCGCACCCGCAAGGGCCCCCGCCGTTCCGTGCTGGGTAAGAGGAAGAAATAATGGCAAAAGTCCAGAAAAAGGGCTCCCGCAAGAAGAAGGAGCGTAAAAACGTGCCCAACGGGGTGGTCCACATCCAGTCCACCTTTAACAACACCATTGTGACCATCACCGACATCACCGGGGCCGCTGTCTCCTGGTCTTCCTCCGGCGTGCAGGGGTTCAAGGGCTCGCGCAAGTCCACCCCCTTCGCCGCCCAGCTGGCCGCCGAAGATGCGGCCAAGAAGGCCATTGAGCACGGCATGCGCAACGTGGAAGTTTTCGTCAAGGGACCCGGCGCCGGCCGTGAAGCCGCTCTCAGGGCTCTGGGCCAGGCGGGGCTCAACGTCAGCGTCATCCGCGACGTGACCCCCATACCGCACAACGGCTGCCGCCCTCCCAAGCGTCGCCGGGTTTAAGGGCTCCAGACGAGCCTATAGATTTTCGGAGGAAAGAACTTGGCCAGATACCGAGGTTCCGTCTGCCGGCTCTGCCGCCGCGAGACCCAGAAACTTTATCTCAAGGGCGACCGCTGCTACAGCGACAAGTGCGCCGTGGAGCGCCGCAACTATCCCCCCGGCCAGCATGGCCAGGGGCGAGCCAAGGTCAGCGACTACGGCCTGCAGCTCAGGGAGAAGCAAAAGGTCAAACGCATGTACGGCCTGGCCGAGAATCAGTTCCGCCTGACTTACAAGCACGCGGCCCGCATGCGCGGCGTGACCGGCCACAACCTGCTTCTGCTTCTGGAAAGCCGGCTGGACAATGTGGTCTACCGCCTGGGCTTCGCCAATTCGCGCGCCCAAGCCCGCCATTGGGTGCGCCATGGGCACTTCGCCATCAACGGGCAGAAGGTGAACATACCTTCGGCCAGGGTAAAAATGGGTGACGTGATCGGCGTTCGGGAAAAGAGCCGTGAGGTTTCTCAGCTCAAGGAGGCTATGGAGGCGGTGGCTCGGCGCCAAATCCCCTCCTGGCTGGAGGTGGACCCGGCCAACTTCTCCGGCACGGTAAAGGCTCTGCCGGCTCGCGAAGAGCTGACCATGCCTATGCAGGAACAGCTCATCGTTGAGCTGTACTCCCGGTAATAGAACGGACTGACCCGTCCCCAGGGAGACATTCATGGAGAGAAACTGGCGAGAGTTGATCAAGCCCACCCGCTTGGAAGTGGATGAGGAGACCCATACCCAGTACTACGGCGAGTTTTCTTGCGAGCCGCTGGAGCGGGGTTTCGGTCACACCATAGGCAATGCCCTGCGGCGCATCCTTATCTCCTCCTTGCAGGGCGCAGCCATCACCAACGTCCGCATAGAGGGTGTCCTGCATGAGTTTTCCACCATCCCCGGGGTGCTGGAAGACGTCAGCGACATAATCCTCAACCTCAAGGGGGTGCGCCTGCGCTACCTGGGCCACGGCCCGGCCACCATGACCGTAAGCTCCAACGGCGAAGGCGTGGTCACCGCTGGCGACATCAAGGCTCCGCCCGATGTGGAGGTACTCAACCCGGAGCACCACATCGCCACCGTGGGCCCCGACGGTCGCCTGGACGCCGAGCTGACCGTGCGCACCGGCAAGGGCTACGTGACCGCCGACCGCAACAAGAGCCCCGATGACCCCATCGGAGTCATCGCCCTGGATGCGGCCTTTTCGCCTATCACCAAGGTCAACTACGTGGTCACCCAGGCCCGCGTGGGCCAGATCACCGACTACGACAAGCTGACCATGGAGGTGAACACCAACGGGGCGGTGCGGCCCGAGGATGCGGTGGCCTTTGCGGCCAAGATACTCAAGGAACAGCTAACCATCTTCATCAGCTTCCCGGAGGAGCCCGAACCCGTGGAGGTGGTGGAAGAGGAAGAACCCTCCCTCAACGAGAACCTCTTCCGCACCGTGGACGAGCTGGAACTCTCCGTGCGCAGCGCCAATTGCCTGAAGAACGCCGACATCAAGTACATCGGCGAGCTGGTGCAGCGCTCGGAGGCCGAGATGCTCAAGACCAAGAATTTCGGACGCAAGTCCTTGAATGAAATCAAGGAAATGCTGACCGAGATGGGTCTGGGCCTGGGCATGAGCCTGGACAGCTTCCCCAGCCGGGAAGATTTGGATTCGAGGGAAAAGGAAAAATGAAGCACAGAAGCCTCACCCGCCGGCTCTCCCGGGATACGGCTCACCGCCGGGCCATGCTGCGCAACATGGTCACTTCCTTGTTCGAGCACGAGAAGATAGAGACCACCGTGGTCAAGGCCAAGGAACTGCAACCGGTGGCCGAGAAGATCATCACCCTGGCCAAGCGCGGCGACCTGCATGCCCGGCGCCAGGCCGAGTCTTATCTGCACAGCCATCAGGTGTGCAGCAAGCTCTTTGCCGAGGCCAAGGACCGCTATCAGGACCGGGGCAGCGGGTACGTGCGCGTGACCCCCACCCGGGTCCGCCGCGGAGACGCCGCCTCCATGGCAATGGTGGAGCTGGTTTCGCCGGCCAAGGGCGAGAAGAAGTAGACTCCGCCCGGGCCAGGCCCAGGCCAAACATATGATCACAGCGCGGGGCGCTCACCTCTGGTGGTGAGCGCCCCGTGTCGAAAAAAAAGGAAAGAGATAAAAAGAAAAAAAG
>Ga0247510_100405_pt1 | contig 14234 bp, 11 predicted proteins | sample SJ1SFenscriptome_2_FD_186110 | JGI IMG/M metagenome (GOLD analysis project Ga0247510, IMG submission 186110) | Metatranscriptome of enriched cultures of PCE-dechlorinating microbial communities from Ithaca, New York, USA - SJ1.SFe12 (Metagenome... ... | reverse complement strand
TATTGCGATTGACGACAACGCAGTAATTCGGAAAAAGCTGCCCAAATTATGGGCGCGAATATGCGGAATGTTGTACTAGGTGGTGCCTTACATGTATGTGCGTTTTCTAAGCACGGTATTAACTTTAAGCATGCTGTTCATCAGCCCGGTGGCCGGACTCAACTATTTCGTGGACCCGTACGGCTATTTCCGCACCGATTTCAGCAAACAAAAAACCGAGCCCAACCAGCAACTGATCAAGATGAAATACATCATTGAAAACCCTGCAAAATACGACTGCTTTATTTTCGGCTCCTCCCGCTGCGGCAACATGGACCCTAAAAAGATCCCGGATCGGAAAGCCTACAATATGACCTATTCCGAAGGCCTCCCCGCCGAGTGGCTGGCCAACATCAAAACCATGCTCGAACACGGGGTTACCGTAAAAACGATAATCATATGCCTGGACGATTTCTCCTTCCGCCTGAACCCAGCCGATCATGAAAGCCAGTGGATGCGCCTCGCTTACCGGGAAAATATGCAGCCCATCTACTGGAGGTATGTGCTGCGCATACCCCAGGCCGAAGTCATCAAACCCTATTTTGATAAACAGCCGGCTTCCGTCTTTTACGATGTCTATGATTCAGGTAGGCCCCTTCACCCCGCGGTTGACGAGGCCATAGAAAAGGACCCGCAAAAGCACATTACCGACAGCAAGTTCTGGGTGCCGATGAAACATGAAGAGGAGCGCATTGCGCCAACTATTGAAGAAATAAAGCAAATTAAAGCCCTGGCCGATCAGAATAAAATTGAGCTCATCGTGGTGATGAACCCAATACATATTACAACCTACATGGGCAATAACCGGGAGGAGTTGTACCGATTTCAGCGGGAACTGGTCAATATAACGCCATTCTGGGACTTTAGCCCTCCCAGCAACATCACAACCAATAACTACTACTTTTATGAGACCAGCCACTACCGGCCGCTGGTGGGGGATTTGATGATTCAAAGGATCTTTCAGATGGACAGCAAGGAACTGCCCAAGGATTTTGGAACTTATGTAACAATATACGATATTGAGGCACAAATAAACGTGGCTCAATATCGAGCTAAGGTGGAGAAAAGTCAGGATTAGAATATTACTAAAAATTCAAGATCAGGTAGCTTTTTGTAAATGAGCTTTTACCTTTTCCAGAGTGACTTTTGCGGACTCTTGCTCAGAAGTTGGAATTTGCTCAATGACAATTTGGCCCTCATCCTGTTTTCCTGATATTTGTAGCGAAGCGGCTAGCCAGATCCGCGCCTGAATCCGAAAAGTTTCAACCTGATTATACCGTATAGTAGGAATGCCTAATTTACCTGCATCTGCGGAAATTGTCAGCATATTATTAAGTTGTTGTTCTCCCAGTGACTTATTTCCCAGTAGCAAATTGGCCTGACCAGATGTTAAATTAAACCCTACTGCAGGTATTTCCAATCCTGAGGGAACCTGATTGATCACATTTAAAGATTCCGTCCAATATAACTGGGCTTTTTGTCGTTGACCTGCTTCTAACTGATAAATACCCGCCCAAACCATTGTGCTGGCCAAATTTTCATATGTTGAAGGATCATACGGATTCGCTCTAATAAGCATATTGGATATATTAATGGCCTGATCTAATTGACCAAATTGGAGATAAATGCCGTTTACGTTATTTAGAATTTTAATGTTGTAGGGTTCAAGTTTGACAGCTTTTTGAGAAAGGTTCAGAGCTTGTTGGTAAGTTGCTTGGTTTCCATTGGAGACGGCTAAAGCTGAATAAAAACTGGCGGTCTGGTTAACATAGCTGGCATTAAGGGAATCATATTGCATGGATTTGTTAAGTAAAATAAGCGCCTGATTGGGATCCTGATTTAGTATTTTTTGTGCTGAACGAAAATTGATACCGGCTATCCAAAATGAAGCTGCTGATGTAAGCAGTATCAAGGCTATAATTACAGCTGTTACTACGAGTATGATATCCGTGTGATTTCGTACATTTTTCGTCTTAGGTTGTTTACGCTTTTTTACAGCTTGTTTTAATACTTGTGAATCAATGCTGCCATTTACATTGAGGAACATACCTTGTAGGGTTCCTATCAAGCCGAATAAGAGAAAAGCAACGGCCGGATATGACATATCGAAGTCGATGATACTATGGGTAGCTAATAAGAATATGGCAATCGTACCACCCCAGAACAAGAAATGGTTAGAGTTTTCGTCCTTGGGTATCTTCCAATACTTCCATAGTAAATGAATAAACGCCAGCCAGACGGCCATGAGTCCTAGAAAACCAAATGTACCAGCCTCTATCCAGGTTTGCATAAAGTAGTTATGGGTTATGCTGCTCCAGTACAAATGAGAAGCATATTGATGGTAAAGGGCTTCCCATCCTCCAGCACCTATTCCGGTCAATGGGTAATCTTTAATAATTTTAATAGCATCACGATTATATTCAAAACGTAATTGAACATTCTCATCCTGTAAGGTTATGTTTGTAAGTCTTGATAAAGACCCAGCAGTAAAGTAACTATTCCATTGATTATAAGAAATCAATGAGACAACGACAATCGCAAGAACTGATGCTATAAGTATAAGCTTAAAATTACGTCCAGATAATTTTATTTTGGATCCAATGAAATTTAAAAGATAATCAATGCCTATTAGAGAACCAGAAGCTAATATGTATACTGAGACCATATATATAAGCGAATTAGAATACTGCGGAGCAGCTACCAAGTATTTCCCGATTATAAATCCGGGAATTAAGGAAGCCAACAATATAGCGCTAGCTTCAAATCTTTTCCCCCGGCCAACCATAGCAATAAAGGCTATGACAGCAAAAGGATAAAGAAGCCATGCGCCGCGTGAAAGACTTCCCAGCATAGCCATTAATAACAACGCATTACCGCCGGCCAGGGCCGCCCTGAGTATTAAGCGTTTATTTGATAATATGAGTGACCAGCCCAGCATAGAGACAGCACCTAAATAAGCACCAAAAGTATTGGCGTATTCTAATGTTCCTGCAATCCTCTCACCGGGTTGTATATATGGATAAGTAATAAAACCTGAGTAAACCAGGAGACCAAATACCGCTGTACCTAAACCCGCTAGATAAAAAAATAGGTAAAGAGATTCGATACCTTTGTTTTGGCGGGCTACTCTATAGCACATCCAAAAAACCATAAAATATGCGGCGTACTTCATTAGTCCGCCAATAGCGGCACGAGTATTGACGGCCGTAAACAAAGAAAAAAGGTAGGCTAGGAGTAAAGCTAATATGGCCCAATCTAGATGATGATTAAAAAAACCCGATTCCCGTTGCTTAAACTGTTCATAAACAAAAATAATAAATAGAATAGTAATCCCCATTACAAAGGGTAAGAAGTAGTCTTCAAAATATAGCCCGCGTAAAAATGGCGCTACGAACATCAACAAGCATAGAGCATATCTTAAAAATCTTTGTAAGTTAATATCAAACGAATGATTAGATTGTTTATCCAATTAAAAAACCGTCCTTTATGGGAAATATCGTATCAAATAAAACTTCTTCATTCTTTTTTGTTAACCTAATATTTCTACATTAATCTATAACCGTCCTGCTACTTCTTCTAGCGAATAACATTAGAAAAGGACCTTTTTATGAAGGCTTTTGGTGAATATCAAAGAAATTTAGGTTGTTACTTGGTGCTTTCAGAGTTGCTTCCGAAATTTGGCTTTCGAAATAAATGAATATAACATAATATGGAAGCAAATCGTTTAGCCAAGCTAAGGTTATCATTCTAGCCTGTCCCTTTCAGCAGCAGCTTGTAAGATTGAGTCTTCCGAGGAGATAAAAGAATTTACTCTTCCTGTTATAATTCGTTTGTATTTCTTTCTTAGCAAAGAATGCAAAAGAACTAACACTGTTATTATGGTGAAAGCTTCCATCATCATCCATTGAGGTTGATAGAGATAGATGAATGTCACCACCAGGGATAAAAGAATGTTAATCCCTACTACCGTCAGAGTAACCCGTTTGTGTGTATACCCTGCTTGAATAGCTAGTTGATATACGTGCGTTCGGTGGGCTTCATACCATTTTTCTCTGTTCATAATCCGTTTTATTAGTGTTGCTGTCGCATCAACGATAAAAACTAAAAGAAGTAGCACCCATACAATTAAAGGTAAGGAACCACTGTTTTCAGAAGAAATCATAAGGACGCCGAATATGAATCCTAAAAAGCCGCTCCCTACGTCACCCATAAAGATCTTGGCTGGAGGCCAATTCCAATAAACGAATCCTGATACAGCTGCTGCTAGTAGGAAACAAACAACGGCTATCTCCCAAAATCCGATAATCAACGATAAAATTCCAATAATAATAGCAACGAATATCGCTTCTGTTCCTGCCAACCCATCAATTCCATCCATAAAATTGTACAGGTTAATCATCCATACAATAATTAACGATCCAATGAGTACTCCCATTAATTCTAAATTAATGGGAAGATGTCCTATATTTAAAGATGGAAAACCATTAAGCCAATATAAAGCCCATATTGCAGCTGCGAAGTGTACTATTATACGAACGTTTGGAGAAAGCCCTTTCCTATCATCAATCCAACCGGCTGCTGCAACAACTACACCCCCAGCTAGGCTTAACACAAGTTCTACAGATACAAGTTCACAGACTAACATAACTATTAAGCCAAGATAAAACGTGGCTACGATTGCTGCCCCCCCACCCCGAGGCACCGTTCCAGTATGAGAACTTCGGGCATTAGGAACGTCCATAATGTTTTTTCGAATTACATACTTACGAACCGATCCTGTTAGACATAATGCAAGGAGTATACACCCGAGCAGAACTAACCAAACCACAATTGACATAGTATTACTGGTCTGGGGGTAAGAGATCTTACTGGAGGTTAGCATGGCTATGTTTTTACCTTCTAGTACCATAGTATTAATGGGCTTCATTGTAAACAATTTGGGATTTACAAGATAAATGATTTCCACATTTCCCTGGCTTGACAATATCTTAACCTGGTGATAAAAATTATCACCTTTTTCTAACTTATCTTGAAGATTATTGCTTCCCACTTCAAAAGTTTCCCCATGAAGACTTATCATTCCAGATCCTTTGATAGTCTGAATAACAAGGGGAATATCGACATCCCCCGTCCATCCTGAGGGAATGATCAGCTTCATATTAGAGTATAAAGGAACCAAATTACCGTTCATGCTTTTAAGATCAGGTGCAAAAATGGTGGGAAAGTATAGCTGCCCTTTCGAGGGAACTGTAAATTTCAAATTTACATCCGGATATGTTCTATACCAGTCCGTTATTTGATTATCTGATTGAGTGCTATAGATATTTGCAAGACTATGAGAATAAGCCCTGGCCTTTGGATCAAGAACAGGCTTAATTGGATTAGTTATCAATTGTGGATTTTGAACTAATTCTTCTACGCTAGCTACTTGATCTTGGTCATTAATATAGTAAACTCCAAAATCAGGATCGTACATTTCCCATTTATTATTAACAAATACTTCTGCCACAATATGTCCGTTTAGTGCCCAAATACGTGTATTATAACCGGAGTGGGTTAAAATGTTTGCAAATAGTGCAGCAACATCATCACAGTAACCGAATCCTATAGAGTTAATGAATATCGAAGGACTATGTTGCCATTGATCACCAGTAAATGGGTGAAAATTATAAGTATAGTCTTTTATAAAGCGCCAGGTTTTTCTATAGAAAGGTTCTCCACTGTATTCAGATTTCATGGATACAATAAACCGTAGTATATCTTCATCGGAGGAAAAGAACATCCCATTAAATTTCATCCCAAAATCCGCGGATTCTTTTCCATAGTTTGTAATCTGGATTATTCCTTCTTGCCCCAAATGAATTGTAGTTTTGCCCCGGCCATTATTGTTTTTTAAAAAGTAAACGCAACAACTTAGTAGTATACATATAATTGATAATATAGTAATTATTTTAATTATGTTTTTAATAAACATAGAATGCAGTCCAATCATTTATAATCATAAAAAAGGGATTATTTGTTGTCGAAAAAAGACACCAATTCTTTATTGTCGTAAACTATTTCACACAATTATCTTTAATTCCTTTAATTCCTCAATTTCCAGCTTTAATCCTTTTTCAAATGATATAGGAGAAAAGTCCAGATCCCTGACAGCTTTTTCATATGAAAAGACTTTATCTTCTTGCAAACGTTGTACTCGCTCTATATTGATAAAATTGTTTGGAATTAGTTCTCCCATATAACTAGCCACTATAGCCAGAGTATACGGGGCTTTTATAAATAATCTCTTTTTATTTAAGATTTTGGATATCATACGCATTATATCGTCAAATCTAACCGGGTCTCTCCCCGCTACATTGTAGGCTTTAGCAATGGATATATCTTTCATTAGAGTACGTGCAATTACAGTAGCCAGATCTCCGGCATAGATTGGCTGCATTAAACCATACCCATTTCCCAAAATAGGTATGATGGGGTATCTATTTACGATTTTGATAAGCTTATGAATATTCTTGTCTTGGTGATTGCCATAAATCATCGTTGGTCTGATGATCGTATAATCCAGTCCACAGGAAAGCATATATGATTCCAGTCGTTGATATTCCTCAGCATACTGCTGATATTTGCTAAAAATCCCTGTTGTATTTATAAATACAACCCGCTTAATTCCTGCATCATGGCAGGCTTTAATAATCTGTGGTGATGACCTTATGTTGACTAAATGAATAACGGCTTTTACTTCCTGTATTGCAGCAAATAACGAATCGTAATTCTCTACGTTACCTACTTTTAGTTCAATATTTGCATCCTTTATCCATGAAACATCACTTGTTTCTCTAACCAGACAACGGATTTTTCCCCTATATCCTTCTGCTCTTAAGGCCTTCAATAAAAACCTGCCGGTTAATCCAGTAATCCCTGTAACTATCAGCATTCAGTCCTCAACACCTTAAAACGATACTTTTTAACTGCTCCCAAGGCTCCTAGAATAGTGGCTCTCGCCTTTAATAATTTTACCAATTTCTCCCATATAACTGTCAATTACTATCTGCCGATTAAACTCCCGTTCCATTTTTGCTCTACCCGCTAGGCCCATTTGTTTTTTTTGTGTATATGGCAAGGCAATAAATATCTCAAGCTTATTTACTAAATCATCTATATTTTTAATCTCAATCCCGAATCCGGATATTCCGTCATCAAAGGTTTCTTTACATCCTGGGATATTGGAAGCAATAACTGGCCGGCCACTAGAAGCAGCTTCCAAAAGAACATTGGCCATACCTTCGTGATATGAAGGTAGAATTATTGCGTGGCAAGATTTAATAAAGCTGTGTGCATCATCCTGTAATCCATGATATTTAACAATATTGCGATCCTGTAATTTACGTAATTCTTCTTCATAATCTTCCTCACAGAATCCTATAATGTTAAATTCAGTATAAGGATATTTAGCTTTTATTATCTTAGCCGCTTCAGAATATTCCTCAATACCTTTTTCTTTCATAATCCTACCGATAAAGAGAAATTTAATCGTTTCGTCGGTAGGATACTCTTCCAGACAATGGTATGTGAGATTCACCCCAGAGCCAGGTATTAATCTACTATTAGCTGTAATAATCCTATTATCAAGAAAGAATCGCATATTCATCTGATTTTGAAAAAACACGCAGGATGCTTTATTTAGGGACATCCTATATAACAACAATATCAGTTTTTTAATGATACCAGCACTATTAATCGCGCTGCCTAAACCAGTTACATTAGCTATATAAGGTATGTTTTTGAGCCTACAAAGTAAGCCGCCATAAGTATTGGGTTTTATTGTATAGGTAAGAACAACATGGGGTTTAATTTTATTGATTATTCTATAATAATGTAGCAGTAATTTGAAATCGGTTATAGGATTCATTCCTCGTCTGTCTATTGGTGTATTAATTAAATCAATGCCTAAAGCTTTAAGTTGTTCAACTTTGTCACCGTATGGTACTGAAAAATAAACTGACCATCCCTGCCTTACTAGACATTCTATAAATTCTTTCCTGAATTTATAGAACATAAAGGCATGGTTGGATAAAATGAGGATTTTTATTTTTGGCTTTTTTTCTTCTTTGTCAGTTACATATTCTAATCCGCTTTTTATCATAGGCTGCATTTTGTTACCCGTTCCTGTTTGTACATACGTTATTTGTTAACCAAGACTCAAACATCAAAATATCCCAGATAAGATATTGCCAATTTCTTCGTCCAGATAGATGCTCCTGCCATAGTCTAGTAATCGGTTCCGGATTAAAAAAGCCTTCTCTTTTTAGCCGATTTTCGTCAAGTAAATTGTTAGCCCAGCCTTTTAATGGCCCTCTCAACCACGAACCGATAGGCACACCGAAGCCCATCTTTGGTCGATCGATAAGCTCGCTGGGGACATATCTTTCTAGTAGTTTTTTCAATATGTATTTTCCTTCAGTTCCTCTAACCTTCATTGGTAATGGGAGTCGCCAGGCGTATTCAACAACCCGATGATCTAAAAAGGGTACTCTTGATTCCAGGCTAACTCCCATACAGGCGCGATCTACTTTTATTAAAATATCATCAGGTAAATAGCTTATTGTATCGAGATACATCATTTTTTCAATAATGCTGTTTTGATTAATCCAACATGAGCCCCTGGTTACTGCTGTAGGCGGTTCTATAGCCCCGTTAATAATAGATTCAGGCCGCTTCCAGTGAGAAATTAAACCCTGGTACATTGCCTGAGGGCTGTTTACTGCCAAGACTTCCGCCAACTTATGGAGTTTGTCCCCCGGTAGTTGTTGCTTTATGGCTTTCGGAAAGACAGGATTAAAGGTTGTAAAAATATTGTTCCAACTTTCCGGAGATAAAGTTGTTATCCCTCGTGAAAACTGCTTTCTAATTGGTCGCGGAATCCAGCCTACATATCTCCAGATATCCCGTGCCCAGAAATAGCGGTTGTATCCTCCAAACAATTCATCACCGCCATCACCAGACAGACTGACAGTTACCTTTTTTTTCGCCAAAGATGCAACTAGGTAGGTGGGAATTTGAGAAGAATCGGAAAAGGGTTCGTCGTAAAGGAATGGGAGCTTGGGGATGACCGCCATAGCCTCTTCAGGAGTAATGTATAGTTCAGTGTGATCAGTACATAAATGATTGGCAACTTTTTTAGCATAATCCGCCTCATTATAACCGGACTCGGAAAATCCTATGCTAAATGTTTTGACAGGTTTGGTATTAATCGCCTGCATAATAGCAACAACCATGGAGGAGTCAATACCGCCTGATAAAAAGGCGCCAAGTGGAACATCTGAAATCATTTGGTTCTTAATTACTTGTCTCAACAAATAATCGAGTTCTTCTACTGCCTCATTCTCGTCCCCCTTAAAAGGGGTTGATTCAGCTTTCTCAAGGACTTCCTCCATTGACCAATATGGACGGGGCTCGGGAAGGTACCTCGATTGATTTGTATTTAAACAAATAGAGGTTCCCGGAGGAAGCTTATAAAAATTCCTATAGATAGTATAGGGAGTGGGTACATAATTATGACGCAAATATAACGCTAAAGAATCCCGGTCAACTTCCGCCTTGAATTCTGGGTGTGCTACTAAAGCCTTCAATTCTGAAGAAAACAGCAGACTGCTTCCTACAAAACCATAATATAGAGGCTTTTCACCTAATCTATCTCGGGCTAAGCTTAATTGACGAGTAGTTCGATCCCATAAAGCAAAAGCAAACATACCCACAAAGCGCTTTAAAGCCGCCTCAAGACCCCATTGCTCGATTGAAGCTAATATTACCTCAGTATCAGAATGACCTCGGAACTTGAAACCCATATGCTCCAAATCATTTCGTAGTTCTCTGTAATTATATATTTCGCCATTATATACAATCACAAAATTTTCACTTGGAGAAAACATGGGTTGGTGCCCTTCTTGTGAAAGATCGATGATAGACAAGCGCCGGTGACCCAGAGCAATACCTGCTTCCGCCTCCACCCAGATTCCTCCAGCATCAGGGCCGCGATGATATAGGGAGTCGGTCATCCTTGAGACAATTTCATTTAATGATTCTTTCGAATAAGAATGACTGAAATCAATGAATCCGCTAATACCGCACATGTCCACCTATCTCCTCATAGCTTGTCTCGTATTTTTTAACAATGTCGGGCAAGTTAAAATATTGCTTAACACGCTTACGTGCCCGTATGCCAAGTTCCTTTCGTTGGGCTGGCTCAAGCGCAAGGAGTGAAGCCCATCCCTTGGCTAATGCGTTCGGATCACCAGGCTCAACGACAATTCCCGTATCTCCAATAATAAAAGCCGAATCCCCCACGTTGGTCACTACACAAGGCACTTCACAGGCCATTGCCTCGCCAATTACATTAGAGAAGCCTTCTCCGAGAGATGATAAAGAAGCAATGTCCAGGGCTGACATCAAGCGTGGAATATCTTGTCTGGACCCTAACAGGTGAACATTATCTTTAATCCCAGCCTCTTTTATCCAGGTGACCAAATCGGGGTTATCCCAACAAACTCCATGTCCACATAACATAAAATATAGGTTGGGGAATTCCTGTAAAATTAGACCGGCAGCTCTAATAAAAGTACGGTGATCCTTTTGTGGATCAAAACGAGCAACCAAGCCTATAATAGCGGCATCTTCACTAAGTCCTAACTCTAATCGCACCAGCTTACGAGCATCGGGACAAGGTTGAAAAGCCTCAAGGTCAAATCCGTTCGGGATAACATACATTTTGCTTTTTTTATAACCTTTGCTGATATGAATATCTCGGACAACTTCTGAATTACATATTATCAATTGAGGCAACATAAAAGATAATTTTGCACAAATTTTAATGACCAAAATAGTAGTCCGTTTATTCATTTCAGGCTCCAGATTACTCTGACGCACATTCCAGATACTTGGGATTCTACCCGCACACAATGAAGCGCATGATCCTAATAAATCGGAGTGGTACATCCAGGTCTGAATGACGTCAGGCCTGTTATACCTCAATAATTTGACTAATTCTCTAAATGAGCGGATGCTAGGTATTGCATTCTGCATATTTAGGGAGAAAACAGATATTCCCAATTCCTGAATTTGATTGCCTAATGGACCCATATTCGTCAATGATACTACTTGATATTCAAATCTATGCCGATTACTTTTTGACAGCAATTTATAGAGCATCATCTCTGCTCCGCCTATAGATAGGTCTGTGATAATGTGGCATACTTTTAATTTCATCTTTACCTCGTAAACAGTAATCTTCGTTTCTTTCACAATAACCAGGATCTGGCTGTAAACAACATAAACAAGCTAATACACAATAAACCACCACAGATGCTGATAACAAGATTATCATTTTTTTGTCTTTGTACAATGAAATAGCTCAAAATAAGTAAAAATATAATCTCAATACCAGGGAAGAGCTGCCTTGGTCCTGAATAAGTCGGAATAACTGAATAAAAAATCAGATGTAGTCCAAGAATTGTAAGAAACCATGACTTTAAAGGATCACGCCATTTTACAATTGCAGCTAGGAAAAAAAGAAGAAAAAGCGATAAGATAAGAGTTCTCAAACACAACAAATACTCAAAAATGTTTCTATTATCGATATTAGGCAGGGGATTAAAAATAGTTCGAAAAAGCCCATATGTAATTGTTGTTGGCGTTGTGTATAGTTCCATAGGCGGAGAGCCTTGAGAAATCAAGGTAAGGTTATATTGCCTAAGGGCCTGTGGATTTATGAGCCAATTGTTGTCATAATTCAAATAAGGAATTATCTTTTCACCAGCAGGGGTAACAAGAATTATTAGTCCTAACAAACATATAACTAACATAGCTTTTAAATTCCGTGTAACCCATATGTAGTGGGCTATTGTAGCAGCTATTAAAATGAGAGCGGTATAAGACCTAAGGGAATAAATAAGATAGCATAGAAATATAAATAAAATTATTGAAGGCATTGTAAATCGCGGATTATCTTTTTTAAACAATTGTAAATACATTGAGATATATACACAAACTAAAATGGCAAGGAAAATGTCTTTTAAATTTTGGATAGATAAATATATTGCTGTAGGCCAGAATAGAAGGAAAAATGAGATCAGCAGAAAACAGCGGTTCCTTTTTGGCCCTTCAGGCAAAAAATAGGTTAGAGCCGGAATAAGTAATATTGGCAACAACATTGACAAAACAACATTAATAAAGGACATATATAAAACTGTTTGATTGGCGTCGTTGGTTATAGAATACATAATTCTATTTAGAAACTCGTACAACCAGTGTTGACCAAATATAAAATAATCCGCAGTACCATTTACAACTTTATATATGTAGTTGAAGCTGTCACTGGCTGCCAACTCCCAGTTTTGAGGTAAGTAACCATATTTATAACAATACATTACCAAGGGAACTTTAATTGCAATAGATATAAAGGCTAAAAGCATATAGCCTTGTATTGCGGTATGGGATATAGGGAGCCTGATGAGTTTACGTTTCATTATCATTAATTTCCAATTCTTATAGATCTAATTTTAATCACTCAACTTTCGCAGTTGACTAAACCTGAAAACTAAACTGTCGTGGTAAGGGCCAATTTTCTCTTGAGATAGTACGGAATTGAGTTCATGAAATAATCGAGTACCCCGTCAATTGTATCACTGGGTAAAAACAACTTATCCCGCAGTGATTGGGCTAATATATTTAGTAAAAGTGACAGTGACTGGGCAAAACTAACATTTTGGGTCTCTGCACAAAGATCATAGAAAATGCCGCCAGCAGTGCGATCATCTTTATTGTCTCGGTTTTCTACGCTTAATAGCATGTAGCGCATGCTGACTAAGGTAGTGTGAGCAATCATTCCATCGTAGCTGCGTAGTTGAAACTCCTTGGCTAAACCCAGGAATGATTTGCACATTTTGAAGTAGACTTCGATATCCCAGCGCATCCCGTAAATCCGAATGATTTCCTCTTCGAAAATCGTGATATCAGTTGAAAGTATGGCTAACCATTCACGTTTGTTATGGCGGTTGCGAACGAAAACAATCCGGGCCGGGATTCCATCACAATCGACCAATACCGATGTTATGATTTGAGATTTTGATTCGTTTTTTTCTACAAAGCCATAAAGATCAGAGAGTCGATAACGGACTCCGTTGTAGCCATAACTAATTCGTGGCATGTCTTTTAACATGCAGATTACATCGACTTTACGAGACTTGATCTCCTTTATCAGCTTGGGCCAAGCAAACCAGCTATCAAACAGGATATAGCTGAAAGCCCGAGTATGGTTAAGCACCTCGTCAAGGAGGCTTAATAAGACTGTATTGGTAGAAAGCACGGTCTCTTTTCTCCGGGCATTTCCCGGCGAATGTTCAGGAACTATTGGGCCTTGCTCATAAATCCGATTCTTAGGCTCTTTGGAGCTCAACAGGGAGAAAGCCAGCGGAATGAAGGATGCTCCATCGCTCCATCCGATAGTTAATTTACGGAAGCCCTTTACATAGCGATGTTGTGTATGATCAAAGACCCTGGCTAATAATTCTACCTTCTTACTGCGATTGCGACTGAACAGCGAATCATCCACTATCAGAACTTTGGTACGATCCGATCTGGTCAACGGTTCCAAAAAAGTGTTAATGATGGCTGTCGCCAGCTTAAGCATAAACAGTCGCCAGTTGGAATCAGGGTTGTTTAGAAACCGGTAACCAATATCTTTGCCGAATAGCGTGCTTTTCTCATCCATATGCCGGAAAAAGTTCTTATGGGTGAAAACCATCGTAAAAAGGAACTGGAAGAGTGATGCCAATGGGAACCCCTTAACCTTTTTAATGTTGGCTGCCTTCAGGCATTCAAGAACCTCGAAACGCTTGAGAAAACGGCTAACATGAGAGTAAGTCTGCAAATCCTTATCAAGTCCTGATATAATGGAATTCAAGCGAAACACCTCTTCTCGTTTATTGGGTTTGTCGTTATTTCCATTATATCGAGAATTTGGGGTTTCGCTTATTCTTTTGCCCGATGTTTTCAGCTTTCAAAGATCATACGTTTTTGCAACTGCGAAAGTTAGTACGAAAATAATTAGCACTGTTCTTTGAAAACCCAATATGCCCGTAAAATTTTTGAGTAAAAGTTGCAACACTACTTAAACCAATGCATATGGCTGCATTAGCAAT
>Ga0247510_100395_pt1 | contig 14389 bp, 29 predicted proteins | sample SJ1SFenscriptome_2_FD_186110 | JGI IMG/M metagenome (GOLD analysis project Ga0247510, IMG submission 186110) | Metatranscriptome of enriched cultures of PCE-dechlorinating microbial communities from Ithaca, New York, USA - SJ1.SFe12 (Metagenome... ... | reverse complement strand
GCGACCTTCAACGTGGAACTCATCGCCCCCATCGCCATGGAGAAGGGGCTGCGCTTCGCCATCCGCGAAGGCGGCCGCACCGTGGGCGCGGGCGTTGTCTCGGAGATTACGGAGTAAGCCATGGCGTCCATGCAGAGCGATCGGATCCGGATCAAGCTCAAGGCCTACGACTACCGCATTCTGGACAAGGCCGTGGCCGAGATCGTGGACACGGCGCGGAACACCGGTGCGGGCATAGCCGGCCCCATTCCGCTGCCCACCAATATCCACAAGTATACGGTGCAGCGGTCGGTCCATGTGGACAAGAAGTCCCGGGAGCAGTTCGAGATGCGCATCCACAAGCGCCTTCTCGACATCCTGGAGCCGACGCAGCAGACCGTGGACGCGCTGGGGAAGCTCTCTCTTCCTGCGGGCGTTGACGTCGAGATCAAACTCTAGCGCAGAGGATGACGTGATGGCTGACACTCTTGGCATCTTGGGTCGCAAACTGGGCATGACCAGGGTTTTCGGCAGCGACGGCACCGCCATCCCGGTGACCGTGATCGCCGCCGGCCCCTGCCCCGTGCTGCAGATCAAGAGCGACACCACCAAGGATACATACAGCGCCCTGCAGATCGGGTTCGAGCAGATCCCCGAGCGCAAGGTGAACAAGCCCGAACGCGGGCACCAGGCCAAGGCCGGCAATGACTTCTACCGCTTCCTGCGCGAGCTGCGCCTGGAGTCGGTGGACGGCTACGAGCTGGGCCAGGACCTGACCGTGGACATGTTCACGCCCGGAGAGCGGGTGAAGGTCACCGGCACCTCCAAGGGCAAGGGCACCCAGGGCCCCATGCGGCGTTGGGGCTTCTCCGGCCTGGGCGCGTCCCACGGCCACGAGAAGAAGCACCGCGCCCCCGGCGGCATCGGCCAGTGCGCCTACCCCAGCAAGGTCTTCAAGGGCAAGCGCATGGCCGGGGTCATGGGTGGCGACCGGGTCACCTGCATCAACGTGGAAGTTGTGGACGTTCGGCCTGCCGACAACCTTATCCTGTTGCGCGGCCAGGTGCCCGGGCCCAAGAACGGCCTGGTGATGGTCCGCAAGCAGCAGTAACGAGGAGTGCGTCATGGCGCAGGTCAAAGTCATAGATCAGAACAAGCAGGAAGTGGGCGAGATCACCCTGGCCCCCGAGGTCTTCGAGGTGCCGGTGCGCCCCGAGATCCTGAACCTGGTGGTCCGCTCCCAGCGGGCCAAGGTCCGGGCCGGAACCCACGCCACCCGCAACCGCGCCCTCATCTCCGGCGGCGGCTCCAAGCCCTGGCGGCAGAAGGGCACCGGCCGGGCCCGGGCGGGCTCCTCCCGGTCCCCCATCTGGCGGCACGGCGCCACCATCTTCGGCCCCCAGCCGCGGTCCTACGAGTTCAAGGTGAACAAGAAGGTCCGCCGCCTGGCCCTGCGCATGGCCCTGTCCTCGCGGGTCCTGGAGGAGGGCGCCATGCTGGTGGTGCGGACCTTCGAGGTCCCGGAGATCAAGACCAAGCGTTTTGCCGAAATCGCCAAGACGTTGGGACTGAAAAAGGCCTTGATTGTGCTCCCCAAAGAGGATAACAATCTCGCTCTTTCGGCTCGCAACATCCCGGGGATCAAGGTTCTTTTGCAGGACCAGCTCAACGTCTTCGACGTGCTGCGCTACCCGCAGCTGGTGCTGTTGGAGGAGGCCGCCAAGGCCGTGGAAGAGAGGTTGAAGTAGCCATGCAGTACACCGATATCCTCCTCAAGCCGCTGGTGTCGGAAAAGGCCAACCTGGCCAAGGAGACCGCCAACCAAGTGGCCTTCTTCGTGCACCCCGGGGCCAACAAGGTGGAGATCCAGAAGGCCGTGGAAGAGGCCTTCGGGGTCAAGGTCACCGCGGTGAACGTGGTCCGCAAGCAGGCCTCCCGGCGTAGCCGCTTCGGTCGCAAGGGTGGCAGGGTGTCCGGCTACAAGAAGGCCTACGTCACCCTGGCCGAAGGCCACAAGATCGAATTCTTCGAAGGAGTCTAGTCGTGTCCACACGCAGACTGAAGCCCACGTCCGCTGGCCGCCGGCTCATGACCGTCTCCGCGTTCGAGGAGGTCACCAAGTCCCGGCCGGAGAAGAGCCTGACCGAGGGACTGCCCAAGAAGAGCGGCCGCAACCACTTCGGCCGCCTCACCTCGCGCCGTCGCGGCGGGGGACACAAGCGGCTCTATCGTCTCATCGACTTCAAGCGGGACAAGGCCGGCGTGCCGGCCAAGGTCGCGGCCGTGGAGTACGATCCCAACCGCTCCGCCCGCATCGCGCTGCTGCACTACGCCGACGGCGAGAAGCGCTACATCCTGGCCCCGGTGGGCATCGCCGTGGGAGATGTGGTGGTGGCCGGCGAGACCGCGGACATCAAGCCCGGCAACGCCCTGCCCCTGTCCCGCATCCCCGTGGGCACGGTGATCCACAACGTGGAGCTGCACCCTGGCCGCGGCGGTCAGTTCTGCCGCGCCGCGGGCACCTACGCCCAGCTCATCGCCAAGGAGGGCAAGTACGCCCTGCTGCGCATGCCCTCGGGCGAGGTGCGCAACGTGCTGGCCGCCTGCATCGCCACCGTGGGCCAGGTGGGCAACCTCTCCCACGAGCAGGTGCGCCTGGGCAAGGCCGGCCGCTCCCGCTGGCTGGGCAAGCGTCCCGAGGTGCGCGGAGTGGCCATGAACCCGGTGGACCATCCCCTGGGCGGCGGCGAAGGCCGGTCCTCGGGCGGCCGTCATCCGGTGACCCCCTGGGGCAAGCCCACCAAGGGCTACAAGACGAGAAACCGCAAGAAGGCGTCGGGCAAGCTCATCGTCAAGCGCCGCGGACAGAAGTAAGGAGTCCATATGCCCAGGTCCCTGAAAAAAGGTCCCTTCGTGGACGGCCACCTGCAGAACAAGGTGGACAAGGCGGTGGAGAACAAGGACCGCAAGGTCATCAAGACCTGGTCCCGCCGCTCCACCATCATCCCGGAGATGGTCGGCCTGACTTTCGCGGTGCACAACGGCAAGAAGTTCATCCCGGTCTTCGTGTCCGAAAACATGGTCGGCCACAAGCTCGGCGAGTTCGCCCCCACCCGCACATTCTTCGGGCATGCTGCGGACAAGAAGAGCAAGGTCAAGAAGTAGGGTAGGGAAAATGGAAACCAGAGCAGTCGCCAAATTCGTCCGGGTGTCCGCGCAGAAGGCGCGGCTGGTGGCCGATACGGTCCGGGGCCTGCCGGTGGAGGACGCACTCAACGTGCTCACCTTCACCCCCAAGAAGGCCGCCGAATTGATCCGGAAGGTCCTGGTCTCGGCCGTGGCCAATGCCGAACAGCTGCCGGGAATCGACGTGGACTCCCTGGTGGTCAAGAACGTGCAGATCGACGGCGGGCCGATGCTCAAGCGCATCCGTCCCCGCGCCATGGGCCGCGCCTATCGCATCCGCAAACGCACCAGCCACATCACCGTGGTGGTCGAAGAGTCCTAAGGAGGGACGTCACGTGGGTCAGAAAGTCCATCCCTACGGGTTCCGCCTGGGCTACAACAAGAACTGGCTGTCCCGGTGGTTCAGTAAGAAAGAGTATGCGGCCAACGTCTACGAGGACAACCGCATCCGCAAGTTCGTCAAGAAGCTCCTGTACCATGCCGGCATCTCCAAGGTGGAGATCGAGCGGGCCGGGGGCAAGGTGCGCCTCATCATCCACACCGCCCGGCCGGGCATCGTCATCGGCCGCAAGGGCGTGGAGATCGAGAAGCTGCGCGGCGACCTGCGCCAGAAGTTCGGCCGGGAGTTCTCCATCGAGGTGAACGAGATCCGGCGGCCCGAGATCGACGCCCAGCTGGTGGCCGAGAACATCGCCCTGCAGCTGGAGCGCCGGGTGGCCTTCCGCCGGGCCATGAAGCGCACGGTGAGCCTGGCCCGCAAGTTCGGGGCCGAGGGCATCAAGGTCTCCTGCGCCGGCCGCCTGGCCGGGGCCGAGATCGCCCGCTCCGAGTGGTACCGCGACGGCCGCGTGCCCCTGCACACCCTGCGCGCCGACCTGGAGTTCGGCTACGCCATCGCCAAGACCACCTACGGGGTCATCGGCGTGAAGGTGTGGGTGTTCAAGGGCGAAATCCTGGACCAAGAGGTTGACCAGTAATGCTCTCCCCCAACAAGACCAAGTATCGGAAGCGCCAGAAGGGCCGCCTGCGCGGCAACGCCCTGCGCGGGGCCACCATCGCCTTCGGCGACGTGGGGCTCAAGGTCCTGGACCACGCCAAGCTGACCAGCCAGCAGATCGAGGCCGCCCGCGTGGCCCTCATGCGGCACATCAAGCGCGGCGGCAAGGTGTGGATCCGGGTGTTCCCGGACCAGGTGATCACCAGCAAGCCGCAGGAAACCCGGCAGGGCTCGGGCAAGGGCGCCCCGGTGGGCTGGTACTGCCCGGTCAAGCCCGGCCGCGTGCTCTACGAGATCAAGGGCGTGTCCCTGGAGCTGGCCAAGGAGGCCCTGCGCCTGGCCGCCTACAAGCTGCCGGTCAAGACCGCCATCGTGGTGCGGGAGGGCCTGTAACATGAAGACCAAGGAACTGCGCGAACTCTCCGCGGCCGAACTCGGCGAGAAGCTGACCGAGTCCCGCAAGGAGCTGTTCACCCTGCGTTTCCAGCATTCCACCGCGCAGCTGGAGAAGACCCACCGGCTGCCGGAAGTGAAGAAGGACATCGCGCGCATGCAGACGATTCTCAAGGAAAAGGAAGCGGGGGCCTAAGATGAGCGAAGAACGCAAGTCCAACAAGCGGACCCTCGTGGGCTACGTGGTGAGCAACAAGGCGGACAAGACCATCGTGGTCTCGGTGGAGACCCTGGTCAAGCATCCGCTGGTCAAGAAGTTCATCCGCCGCAAGAAGACGTTCATGGCCCACGACCCGGGCAACGAGTGCGGGATCGGCGACAAGGTGCAGATCATCGAGTCCCGGCCCCTGTCCGCGCGCAAGCGCTGGGCCCTGGTGAACATCATGGAAAAGGCGGTCTAGGAGAAGCCCATGATCCAGGTTGAATCCAATCTCGACGTGGCCGACAACTCCGGCGCCAAGCGCGTGGCCTGCATCAAGGTCCTCGGCGGTTCCCGCCGGCGCTATGCGAGCCTGGGCGACATCATCGTGGTCTCGGTCAAAGAGGCCATGCCGCACGCCAAGGTGAAGAAGGGCGACGTGATGAAGGCGGTCATCGTCCGCACCACCAAGGAAGTGGGCCGTCCGGACGGGTCCTACATCAAGTTCGACTCCAATTCCGCGGTGCTTCTGAACAACCAGCTGGAGCCCGTGGGCACCCGCATCTTCGGACCCGTGGCCCGCGAGCTGCGGCAGAAGAACTTCATGAAGATCGTGTCCCTCGCTCCCGAGGTCCTGTAGGAGTAGGCCATGGAATCGTGCAAGATCCGCAAGGACGACAAGGTGATCATCCTGGCCGGCAAGGACAAGGGCAAGGTGGGCAAGGTGCTCAAGGTTGACCGCAAGCACGAGCGCGTGCTGGTGGAGAAGGTCAACATGGTCAAGCGCCACACCAAGGCCAACCCCTATGCCCAGAGGCCGGGAGGGATCGTCGAAAAAGAGGCCCCGGTCCACGTGTCCAACGTGGCCGTCATGTGCGACGCCTGCGCCAAGCCCACCCGCGTGGGCTACCGGACCACGGGCGACGGCAAGAAGGTGCGCTTCTGCAAGAAGTGCAACGAGCAGATCGGGTAGGTGCGGCCATGACTCGGCTTGAAAAAATCTACACGGATAAGGTTGCGCCGGCCCTGATGCAGGAGTTCGGCTACAAGAGCCCCATGGAAGTGCCGCGGATCAAGGCCATCAGCCTGAACATCGGCCTGGGCGAGGCGAGCCAGAACAACAAGCTCATCGAGGACGCGGTGGTGGAGCTCACCATGATCGCCGGCCAGAAGGCGGTGGTCACCCGCGCCCGCAAGTCCATCGCGGCCTTCAAGCTGCGCGAGAACATGCCGGTGGGCTGCCGGGTCACCCTGCGCCAGGACCGCATGTGGGACTTCCTGGACAAGCTGGTGAACTTCGCCCTGCCGCGGGTGCGCGACTTCCGGGGCGTTCCCGATCGCGGGTTCGACGGACGGGGCAACTTCACCCTGGGCGTCAAGGAGCACTCCATCTTCCCGGAGATCAACATCGACCGGGTGGAGAAGCCCAAGGGCATGAACGTGACCATTGTCACCACGGCGCGTACCGACAAGGAAGGGAAGATGCTTCTCGACCTGCTCGGCATGCCGTTCAGAAAGTAAGGAGGAAGGCGAGTGTCCCGCTTAGCCCTCAAATTCAAGGCCCAGCGCAAGCCCAAGTTCTCGAGCCGCGGCTACAACCGCTGCCCCATCTGTGGCCGCCCCCGGGCGTTCCTGCGCCGGTTCGGCATCTGCCGCATCTGCTTCCGGAACATGGCCCTGGCCGGCGAGCTGCCGGGCGTGCGCAAATCGAGCTGGTAGGTCAAGGAGTACATCATGGTTGATCCCATTGCGGACATGCTGGCCCGCCTGCGCAACGCCCACCAGGCGCTGCACCACAAGGTGGCCGTGCCCCTTTCCAAGATGAAGCTCGCCATCTGCGGGATTCTCAAGGAAGAGGGCTATATCCTCGACTATTCCGCCGGGGAGCGGGATATCACCGTGGAACTCAAGTACGACGGCGGCACTCCGCTCATCGCCGGGATGAAGCGCGTGAGCAAGCCCGGCCGGCGCGTGTATGTGGGGGCCCAGGACATTCCCAGCGTGCAGAACGGCCTGGGTATCTGCGTCCTGTCCACCTCCCGCGGCTTGCTCGCGGGCGGTCAGGCCAAGGCCCAGAACATCGGCGGCGAACTCTTGTTCGAAGTCTGGTAGGAGGAAGCCGGCAATGTCCAGAATCGGCAAACTTCCCGTCGCCATCCCCAAGGGGGTCGAGGTGACGCTCGGAAAGTCGAGCATCGAGGTCAAGGGCCCCAAGGGCGCCCTCATCACCCCGATGCACGAGAAGGTCGCCTACGAAAAGACCGACGGCGCGGTGGTGGTGTCCCGGGTGGACAACACCCGCGTGGCCCGGGCCCAGCACGGCCTGCGCCGCACCCTGCTCGCCAACATGGTGGAGGGCGTGACCAAGGGCTTCTCCAAGACCCTGGAGATCGTGGGCGTGGGCTACAAGGTCAGCGTCCAGGGCTCCACCGTGGTCCTGACCGTGGGCTACTCCCATCCGGTGAATTTCGCCCTGCCCAAGGGCGTCGAGGCCAAGGCCGAAGGCAACAAGCTGACCGTCTCCGGCATCGACAAGCAGCTCGTCGGCGAAACCGCGGCCAAGATCCGCCGGGTCCGTCCGCCCGAGCCGTTCAAGGGCAAGGGCATCAAGTACACGGACGAGCACATCCGGCGCAAGGCCGGCAAGTCCGGCGCGAAGAAGTAGGGGGACGCACATGAGCCTGAACAAGGAAGCCGCGCGCAAGCGCAGGAAGATCCACATCCGGAAGAAGGTCAGCGGCACGGCCGAGCGGCCCCGCCTGGTGATCTTCCGCTCCAACGCGCACCTCTACGTCCAGCTGGTGGACGACGTGGCCGGCAACACCCTGGTCGCCACCTCCACCCTGACCATGAACCGGGCCGGTGGAGCGCTGAAGTCCAACAAGGACTCCGCGGTCAAGGTCGGGCAGGAGATCGCCCGGCTGGCCAAGGAGAAGAACATCGAGGCCGTGGTCTTCGACCGCAACGGCTACATCTACCACGGCCGGGTCAAGGCCCTGGCGGACGGCGCCCGCGAAGCCGGGCTCAAATTCTAGCGCGCGCAAGGACGACACATGGAACGCAAGGAATCCCGCAAGGATCAGGGCCCCCGCAGCAAGGAACCGCGTCGGGAGCAGGAAGACCTGGGCTTCATCGAGAAGATTGTCCATCTGAACCGCGTGGCCAAGGTGGTCAAGGGCGGCCGTCGCTTCAGCTTCTCCGCCCTGGTGGTGGTGGGCGACGGCAAGGGTTCGGTGGGCTATGGCCTGGGCAAGGCCATCGAGGTGCCCGAGGCCATCCGCAAGGCCAGCGAGCAGGCCAAGAAGACCATGCGGCCGGTGCCCCTGCTGGAAGGGACCCTGCCCTACGAGGTCCTGGGCGTGTTCGGCGCGGCCAAGGTGGTGCTCAAGCCCGCGTCCAAGGGTACCGGCATCATCGCCGGCGGCCCGGTGCGTGCGGTCATGGAGGCCGCCGGGGTGCACGACATCCTGACCAAGGCCATTGGCACCAACAACCCGCACAACGTGCTCAAGGCCACCATCGAGGGTCTGCGCTCCCTGCGCAGCGCCAAGGAGGTCTCCGGCCTCCGCGGCAAGTCCCTCGAGACGCCGCGCAAGTAGGAGAGGGTCATGGCGACCATCAAGGTGAAACTCACGCGCAGCTACATCGGCTGCACGCCCAAACAGAAGGATACGCTGCGGGCCCTGGGCCTCAAGCATATCCGCCAGGTCCGGGAACTGCCCAAGAACGACTCCACGCTGGGCATGGTCCAGCAGGTGGAGCATCTGGTCGAGGTGATCGAGGCATGAGACTGCACGAACTGTATCCCTTCCCCGAGGAGCGCAAAGAGCGCAAGCGCATCGGCCGCGGCGGCGCGTCCGGCCAGGGCGGCACCGCCGGCAAGGGCCACAAAGGCCAGAACGCCCGCTCCGGAGGCCAGCGCAGGCTCGGCTTCGAAGGCGGCCAGATGCCCATTGCCCGCCGTCTGCCCAAGCGCGGCTTCAAGAACCCCTTCCGGGTCGAGTACAGCCCGGTGAACGTGGGCAAGCTGGTGGCCGCGTTCGAGGGGCAGGCCGACATCAACCTGGACGACATCTACGCCAAGGGCCTCGCGCCCAAGGGCGCCCTGGTCAAGATCCTGGGCGTGGGCGAGGTGGCGGCCAAGGTGACGGTGGAGGCCCATCGCTTCAGCAAGTCCGCGGCCGAGAAGATCGTCGCCGCGGGCGGTACCGCCAAGGCCCTGGAGGGCCAGGAGTAAGGCATGTCGCTCTCGGGCGTCGAGAATCTGGCCAAGCTGCCGGAGCTGAAGAAGCGTCTGTTGTGGACCTTCTTCCTGCTGGCCGTGTACCGGATCGGGATCCATGTGCCCACGCCCGGCGTGGACACCGCCGCCCTGGCGGACTTCTTCGCCAGCGTGCAGAACACGCTGTTCGGGCTCTTCGACATGTTCTCGGGCGGTGGCCTGTCCAACATGTCCATCTTCGCCCTGGGGATCATGCCCTACATCTCGGCCTCCATCATCATCCAGCTCCTCACCGTGGTCAGCCCGGAACTCAAGCGGCTGTCCACGGAGGAAGGGCAGGCGGGCCGCAAGAAGATCACCCAGTACACCCGCTACGGCACGGTGCTCATCACCCTGGTGCAGGGCCTGGCCATCGCCGTGGGGCTGGAGAACATGCACAGCCCCTCGGGAGCGCCGGTGGTGCTCTTCCCGGGCATGGGGTTCAAGCTCATCACGGTCATCACCCTGACCGCGGGCACCATCCTCATCATGTGGATCGGCGAGCGGATCACCGAGAAGGGCATCGGCAACGGGATCTCCCTCATCATCTTCGCGGGCATCGTGGTGGGCTTCCCCCGGGCCATCGTGAACACCTTCCGCCTGATCAGCGCGGGGGAGATCACGCTGTTCGTGGTGCTGCTCATCCTGACCTTCATGGTGGCGGTGCTCGGGGGCATTGTCTACATGGAGCGGTCGCAGCGGCGCATCCCCATCCAGTACGCCAAGCGCATGGTGGGGCGGAAGATGTACGGCGGGCAGACCACCCATCTGCCCCTGCGCATCAACACCGCGGGCGTGATTCCGCCCATCTTCGCGTCGAGCATCCTGCTCTTCCCGGCCACCCTGGCCCAGTTCTCCCAGGTGGAGTGGCTCAAGGACATTTCGTCCTGGTTCTCTCCCCAGACGCTCCTGTACAACCTGTTGTACGTGGCGTTGATCGTGTTCTTCTGCTTCTTCTACACCGCGATCATCTTTGATCCCAAGGACATCGCGGAGAACATCCGCAAGCAGGGCGGGTTCATCCCGGGCATCCGGCCCGGGGCCAAAACCCGGGAATATATTGACAGGGTGCTGGCGCGCATTACCCTGTGGGGCGCCGGCTACATCTCGGCGGTGTGCGTGCTGCCCATGCTGCTCATCGCCAACCTGAACGTGCCGTTCTATTTCGGCGGCACCAGCCTGCTCATCGTGGTGGGCGTGGCCATGGACTTCATGGGCCAGATCGAGTCGTACCTGATTTCCCGGCAGTACGAAGGCCTGATTTCCAAGGCCAGAGTCAAGGGACGCAGAGGTTGAAGAAGTTTCGCGGGGTTTTTTTGAAGAATGATGCGGAGATCGCGCTCATGCGCGAGGCCAGCCGCATCGTGGCGAGGATCCTTGACGCGATGGGGGCCGAGGTCCGGCCCGGGGCGCCGACCCGGCGCTTCGAGGAGATTGCCCAGGACCTGTGCCGGGAGCACGGCGTGCGTCCGGCCTTCCAGGGCTACAACGGGTTTCCGTACGCCCTGTGCTGCTCGGTGAACGAGCAGGTGGTGCACGGGTTCCCCTCGGAGCGGGTCCTGGTCGAGGGCGACATCGTGAGCTTCGACATGGGAGTGGTCTTCGACGGCTTCTATGGCGATGCGGCCCGGACCTACCCGGTGGGCCAGGTGGGCGACGAGACCCGTCGGCTCCTGGAGGTCACCGAGCGGTCGCTCATGCTGGGCATCGAACAGGCCCGGCCGGGCAACTTCCTGCACGACGTGTCCCGCGCGGTGCAGGAATGCGTGGAGGCCGCAGGATTCTCGGTGGTGCGGAGGTTTGTGGGGCACGGCATCGGCCGGAGGCTGCATGAGAAGCCGGAGGTGCCCAACTTCGTGCCCAAGGGGGCCACGGCCCTGCCCCTCAAGGCGGGGATGGTCCTGGCCATCGAGCCCATGGTCTGCCGGGCGGCCCCGAGGTGGAGATCCTCGAGGACCAGTGGACCGCGGTGACCAAGGACCGGAGCTTGGCGGCCCACTTCGAGCACTCGGTGGCGGTGACTCACAAGGGCCCGGAGATACTGAGTCTGTCCCCGGCCACGGCTGGGGTGAAATAGCGCCGGACGACTCGGCGGAAACGTTTCTCGGAACTGGGCGGGCGCGACCTGCCCGACGGACCAGGAGCAGATGAGATGAAAGTCAGACCCTCGGTGAAGAAGATGTGCCCCAAGTGCAAGATCATCCGGCGCAAGGGCGTGCTTCGGGTCATTTGCGAAAATCCCCGGCACAAGCAGCGCCAGGGCTAAAGGGGGAGTACTGTGGCTCGTATCGCAGGCGTTGATCTGCCCAAGAACAAGCGACTGGACATCGCGCTCACGTACATCTACGGCATCGGCAAGGCCACGGCCCTGCAGATCCTGGATGCCACGGGAGTGGATTGGACCAAGAACAGCGACGACCTCACCCCGGACGAGGTCAACACCATCCGGAAGGAGATCGAGACCAACCACAAGGTCGAGGGCGATCTCCGGCGCGAGGTGACGGCCAACATCAAGCGGCTGATGGACATCGGCTGCTATCGCGGCCTGCGCCATCGCAAGGGCCTGCCGGTCCGGGGCCAGCGTTCGCACACCAACGCCCGCACCCGCAAGGGTCCGCGGCGCTCGGTGATGGGCAAGAAGAAGAGCAAGTAATCGGGTCGTGGCCCTCCGGGGCCGGCCCTCTTGAACACAGAAAGGGGAGTGACCATGGCAGCAAGACCTCGCCGCGCCGGGAAGAAGAAAGAAAAGAAGAACATCCCGGTGGGCGTCGCCCACATCCAGGCGACCTTCAACAACACCATCATCACCTTCACTGACCTGAAGGGCAACGTGGTGAGCTGGGCCTCCTCCGGCCAGTCCGGCTTCAAGGGATCGCGCAAGAGCACGCCCTTCGCCGCACAGGTGGCGGCCGAGTCCGCGGCCCGCCGCGCCCAGGAGCACGGCATGCGCTCCGTGGGCATCCTGGTGAAGGGTCCCGGCTCCGGCCGCGAAGCGGCCATGCGGGCCATCAACAACGCCGGCTTCAAGGTCAACTTCATCCGCGACGTCACGCCCATTCCGCACAATGGCTGCCGTCCGCCCAAACGCCGCCGGGTCTAACCCCAGAGCATCCAGGAGGAGTCCACCTTGGCCAGATATTCCGAAGCCAAGTGCCGGCTGTGCCGGCGCGAAGGCATGAAGCTGTTCCTGAAGGGCGACCGCTGCTTCACCGACAAGTGCGCCTACGAGCGCCGGCCCTACGTGCCGGGCCAGCACGGCCGCCTGCGTCGCAAGATGAGCGACTACGCGGTGCAGTTGCGCGAGAAGCAGAAGGTCCGCCGCATGTACGGGGTGCTGGAGCGGCAGTTCCGCAACTACTTCGTGTCCGCGGAGATGATGCGGGGCGTGACCGGCACCAACCTCCTGGCGTTGCTCGAGCAGCGCCTGGACAACGTGGTCTATCGCCTGGGATTCGCCAACTCCCGCGACCAGGCCCGCCAGCTGGTGCGCCACGGCGTGTTCAAGCTGAACGGCCGGCGGGTGAACATACCCTCCCTGCAGGTCCGCGCCGGCGACGTGGTGGAGGTCCGCGAGGAGTCCCGCAAGATTCCGGTCATCATGGAGGCCCGCGAGGTCATCGCCCGCCGCGGCTGCCCCACCTGGCTGGAAGTGGACGGCGACAACTTCAAGGGCACCATCAAGGCCACGCCCCAGCGCGAGGACATCCAGTTCCCCATGAACGAACAGCTCATCGTCGAGCTTTACTCCAAGTAAGCGAACACGGGAGCACCGATGATCATCCATACCGGCGACCGCCTGATCAACACGCGCAACTGGTCCGAGCTGGTCAAGCCCGAACAGATCGCGCGGGATTCCAGGTCCGACTCCAGCTACGGCAAGTTCACTTGCGAACCGCTGGAGCGCGGCTTCGGCACCACCATCGGCAACGCCCTGCGCCGGGTGCTGCTCTCCTCCCTGCAGGGTGCGGCCATCGTCTCGGTCAAGATCGAGGGCATCCAGCACGAGTTCACCACCATCCCCGGGGTCATCGAGGACGTGACGGACATCGTGCTGAACCTCAAGCAGGTCCGCCTGGCCATGACCACCGACGAGCCCCAGCGCCTCATGCTCGAGGCGGACAAGCAGGGAGTGGTCACGGCTGCCGCCATCCGCGAGAACCAGCATGTCACCGTGCTGAACAAGGACCTGCACATCTGCACCCTGTCCGAGGACCGCAAGCTGTCCATGGAGCTGGACGTGCAGATGGGCAAGGGCTACGTGCCCGCGGAGATGTACGACACCCTGTCCGACGAGATCGGGCTCGTCCGCCTGGACGCCAGCTTCTCCCCGGTGCGCAAGGTCGCCTACGCCGTGGAGCAGGCCCGTGTCGGGCAGATGACCAACTACGACAAGCTCATCATCGAGGTGTGGACCGACGGCTCGCTCCTGCCCGAGGACGCGGTGGCCTACTCCGCCAAGATCCTCAAGGACCAGCTCTCGGTGTTCATCAACTTCGACGAGCAGTCCTCGGACGAGGAGTCCAAGAGCGGCCGCACCAGCGGGGACGTGAACCCGAACCTGTTCAAGAGCATCGACGAGCTCGAACTCTCGGTGCGGGCCACCAACTGTCTGAAGAGCGCCAACATCGCCCTGGTGGGCGAGCTGGTGCAGAAGACCGAGGCCGAGATGCTCAAGACCAAGAATTTCGGCCGGAAGTCCCTGGACGAGATTCGCCGGGTCCTGGCCGACATGGGCCTGGAATTCGGCCAGGCCGTGGACAATTTCCAAGAACGTTACCAGGAATGGCTGAAGAGGAAGGACGCAGATGAGGCATAGAAACGCCGGAAAGAAACTGGGCCGGGACACCGCCCATCGCAAGGCCCTGTTCCGGAACATGGCCAAGTCGCTCATCACCTACGAGCGCATCCGCACCACCGAGCCCAAGGCCAAGGAACTGCGCAAGGTGGTGGACAAGCTCATCACCCTGGCCCTCAAGAACGACCTCCCGGCCCGCCGCCAGGCCTACAAGGTGCTGGGCAACCACGGGCTGGTCAAGAAGCTGTTCGACGAGATCGGCCCCCGCTTCGCGGGCGGCTCCGGCGGCTACACCCGGGTGGTCAAGCTCGGCCTGCCCCGGCCCGGCGATTCCGCGCCCATGGCCATCATCGAGCTGACCCGCCTGGCCGAGAAGCCGGCGGAGAAGGCCGAGGAAAAGCCCTCCAAGAAGGCCGCCAAGAAGGAAGAGGCCGCTCCGGCCCCCGCGGCGGACGCCGCCGAGGCCCCGGCCAAGAAGCCCCGCAAGAAGAAGGCGGAGGCCCCGGCCGCCCCTGCGGAGGACGCTGCCGAGGCGCCGGCCGAGAAGCCCGCCGAATAGGCTGCCATCCAGTGGAGTTC
>Ga0247510_100375_pt1 | contig 14824 bp, 25 predicted proteins | sample SJ1SFenscriptome_2_FD_186110 | JGI IMG/M metagenome (GOLD analysis project Ga0247510, IMG submission 186110) | Metatranscriptome of enriched cultures of PCE-dechlorinating microbial communities from Ithaca, New York, USA - SJ1.SFe12 (Metagenome... ... | reverse complement strand
TATCGCGCTTGTTCAATACAAAGATGGCGAGAAGCGCTATATTCTGGCGCCGATCGGTTTAAAGGTGAATGATTCCGTTGTCTCCGGACCGAAAGCCGAAATCCGTACCGGAAACGCCATGCCCATCTCCAATATTCCGGTGGGTTCCACTATTCATAATATTGAGATGAAACCTGGCAAAGGCGGCCAGTTGGTTCGGGCAGCCGGTTCTTCTGCGCAGTTGCTGGCAAAAGAAGGCGATTATGCGCAAATTCGTCTACCGTCCGGAGAGGTTCGTCTGATTTTGCAAACTTGCTATGCAACAATTGGGCAGCTGGGCAACTTGGATCACAGTAATGTTAAACTCGGCAAAGCTGGACGGAAACGACATTTGGGAATTCGTCCGACAGTCCGCGGCACAGCGATGTCTCCACGCGATCATCCGCATGGTGGTGGTGAAGGCCGGCAACCTGTGGGTATGCCCGGGCCGAAAACTCCATGGGGGAAACCGGCGCTTGGCTATAAGACTCGCTCGAACAAGAAAACAGATAAATATATTGTGCGACGTCGCAACGCGAAGAGCGGGCGTTAGTCCTCGGTTCAGTAAATTTAGAGAGGAACGAAGTTATGTCACGATCATTAAAGAAGGGTCCTTATGTTGACCCGAAACTTCTGAAGAAGGTCGAAAAAATGAATGACGCCGGCGAAAAGAAAGTAATTCGAACGTGGAGCCGGGCAAGCACGATCTTCCCACAGATGGTAGGTCATACAATTGCCGTACATGATGGGCGCCGCCATATTCCTGTTTATATAACAGAAAATATGGTGGGTCATCGTTTGGGCGAATTTGCCCAGACCCGGTTATTTCGCGGTCATGTTTCGGAGAAAGCGACGAAGGCGTAAAAACCATGGCTCAAGATGTTATAGCAAAACTGAACAATTGTGGTGTTTCCGCCCAGAAAGTTCGTCTGGTGATCAATCTGGTACGCGGTAAATCGGTTACGGATGCATTAAATATTTTGAAGTTTACCAATAAAGTATCCGCTGAACCGGTCTATAAATTGATTGCTTCAGCTGCTTCCAATGCAGAGGAAAATTTCGGAATGGATCGAAATGATCTGTATGTGCATTCGATTTACTGTGATGAAGCTTCCACACGCCGCTGGCGATATTTCGGGGCGCGCGGACGTTTCAAACCGGTATTACGCCGCTCATCCCATGTTACTGTGGTTCTTCGTGAACGTGAGTAGTATGAGAACGAAGAGACCAAAGGAGTTTTCAGGAGAACAATATGGGTCGTAAAGTACATCCTATCGGATTTCGATTGAATATCAACAAACCCTGGGACGGGCGTTGGTATGCTACAGGAAATGAATATGTGGATCAGCTTCATCAGGATCTTCAGATCCGAAATATGATTCACGCACAGACCGGAAAAGCGGGCGTTTCCAAAGTGGAAGTCGAACGATTCCCGGGAAAAGTGAAAGTTGTGGTGAACACAGCCAAGCCGGGGATCTTAATCGGTCGAAAAGGCGAAACCGTAAAAATTATTCGTCAGAATCTTGAGGCGCTGACCGGAAAAAAGGTTGATTTGGAGATCAAGGAAATCAAATCGCCGGATTTGGATGCCTATCTGGTCGCGATGAATATTGCGGGGCAGATTGAACGTCGGGTTGGATACCGTCGGGCGATGAAGCGTGCCATTCAGCAAGGTTTACGCCAAGGGGCTGAAGGCGTTAAGATTCAGGTCGGCGGTCGTCTGAGCGGTGCGGATATGGCTCGGACAGTGACCTTACGGGAAGGCCGTGTGCCTTTGCAGACTTTGCGGGCGGACATCGATTTTGCCCGAGCTGAAGCAAACACCACCTACGGAAAAATCGGCATCAAAGTTTGGATTTATCGCGGTATCGTGCTTTCCATGAACGAAGAAGCTGCTGCTGAATCCACTGAAGGTGTTTACGTCAGTGAATAAGACGAATACTGATCACGTTTACGGGATCACCGTGAACGTTGGGGTTAATTGAAAGAGGTATTGAAATATGTTAATGCCAAAACGTGTAAAGTACCGCAAGCAGCAGCGTGGTCGAATGCGCGGAAAAGCTCTGCGTGGCGCGGAAATTACCTTCGGGGATTATGGGCTGATGGCTCTGGAACCCGGCTGGGTAACCGCCAGGCAGATCGAAGCTGCACGCCGTACATTGGCGCGGGAAATGAAGCGCCATGGAAAGGTTTGGATTCGAATCTTTCCGGATAAACCGTATACACATCGACCTCCCGAAACCCGTATGGGGAAAGGAAAAGGGAATGTCGAATACTGGGTTGCAGTCGTTAAACCGGGACGAATTATGTTCGAAATCGGTGGTTTGGGAGAAGAAGCGGCATTGGAAGCATTACACCAGGCTGCCTATAAATTCTCCATTCGCACCAAAGTAGTTTCACGACACGAACTGGGCACAGGAGAAGAGCAATCATGAAAGCAGCTGAAATTCGGTTATTAACGAAAGATGAAATTACAGCCAAGCTGTCGGATTTAAGGCAGGAAAAGATGAATCTTCGTTTTCAGTCTGTTTCCGGCCAATTAAGTGATGTCAGTCGTGTAAAAGAAGTTCGCCGTGATATTGCCCGGATGGAAACCATTCTGCGAGAAATGGAAATGCAGAAACAACAGGAAGGTAAAGCATGAATGCACGCCGTCGAATAATGGGTACTGTTACAAGTGACAAAATGGATAAAACCGTTGTCGTTGAAATTCGGCGATCTTACCGTCATCCGCTGGTTGGAAAAGTTGTCCATGATGTGAAACATGTCAAAGCACATGATGAGAACAATGAGTGTAAAGTCGGAGACAAAGTGATGATTGTTGAAAGCCGTCCGCTTTCGAAAGAAAAGCGATGGGTGGTTCAATCGGTCATAAGACGGGATGAAAAGAAAGAAATTATCGAGGAAGTCTCGTCCGAATTGGCGGAAGCGATGAATGAAGGAGCCAAAGAATGATTCAAAAGGAAAGTAGATTAAAAGTGACTGATAATACAGGTGCCAAAGAAATCCTTGTGATTCATATTATGGGTGGTTCCGTCCATCATTATGGTCATGTGGGCGATATTGTCGTTGGTACGGTAAAGTCCGCATCCCCGCACGGATCTGTCAAAAAGAGTGATATTGTGAAAGCCGTGATCGTTCGCTGCTCCAAAGAATGGCGACGAGAAGACGGCTCAACGATCCGGTTTGATGATAATGCAGCAGTGATTCTGGATGTCAATGGGACGGATCCGAAAGGGACACGTATTTTTGGGCCAGTAGCGCGTGAATTGCGGGAAAAGGGCTTTACAAAGATCGTTTCTCTGGCACCGGAAGCTATCTGAGCATTAGAAAGATGGAGCGAAGAATGAAACTAAAAATTCGCAAGGGCGATACGGTTGAGATTATCAGCGGCCGTTCGGAAGACAAAAAGAAACGTGGCGAGGTAATTCGTGTCATTCCAAAGGAATCGCGAATCGTTGTTCAGGGAGTGAATATCCGTTCACGTCATCAGGGGCAGACACGTGCCGGGCGTCGTCAGATTGACGCGGGAATTGTTAAATTTGAGGCACCGATCCACATTTCAAATGCCATGCTGGTTTGTCCGAACTGCAATAAACCGACCCGAGTTGGGTTAAGCCGTGGTGAAGACGGTAAAGTTACCAGAATTTGCAAAAAATGCAATTCTGAAATTGATGCGAAATAGCGGGAGCAAATAGATCATGAATCACATGAAAGAAAAATACTTGCAAGAAGTACTTCCTGCTATGAAATCTACATTAAAGTTGGATAATCCGATGCAGTATCCCAAAATCGAAAAAGTAGTCGTAAATATCGGTTTGGGTGAAGCTTTGGATAATCCCAAAGCATTGGATGCTGCGGTCAACGATCTGGCGCAGATTACAGGTCAGAAGCCGGTTGTCACCAAAGCTCGAGTCAGCATCGCAAATTTTAAGCTGCGTGAAGGTCGTCAAATCGGCGCGAAAGTTACTTTACGCGGGGAAAAAATGTGGGGCTTTTTAGACCGGCTGCTTAATATTGTTTTACCTCGTGTGCGTGATTTTCGCGGTGTTTCTACCGATGCTTTTGATGGTCGTGGAAATTACACATTGGGTCTGAAAGAACAGACTCTGTTCCCCGAAATCGACTATGAAAAAGTTGATAAAGTTCGTGGCATGGAAATCACAATCGTGACAACAGCTCAAAATGACGATCAGGCTCGCGTAATGCTTGACTTGCTCGGCATGCCTTTCAGGAAGGATTAATATGGCTAAGAAATGCATGATGTATCGTGAACTCAGGCGTGAATACCCCAATCAGGTTCGCAACCGCTGTAAAAGATGCGGCAGACCGCGGGGTTATATGCGCCGATTTGGATTGTGCAGGATTTGCTTCCGCGAATTAGCACTGAACGGCCAAATCACCGGCGTTACGAAATCATCCTGGTAATCCATAACGGAGGAATAGAAAGATGGTTAATGATCCTATTGCCGATATGTTGACACGGATTCGCAACGCTATGATGGCTGGCCATGCTACGGTTGTAATGCCCTGTTCAAATATCAAAGTTGAAATCGCACGGATTCTGAAAGAAGAAGGTTTTTTGGAATCCTATGAAGTGCTCGAAGGGGACAAACCTTCACAGCGAGCGCTGAAATTAAAAATCAAATATGCGGGGGAACGACGCTCACGCCGACCGGTTATATCCGGTATCGTTCGTGTCAGTCGCCCCGGAAGAAGAGTCTACACCGGTCGAAACGAGATCCCATGGGTTTTGTCAGGTTTGGGTGTGGCGATTATGTCCACTCCGAAGGGAGTGATGACCGGGCAGCGCGCCCGCCAGTTAGGTCTGGGCGGCGAAATCCTCTGCAAGGTCTGGTAGGAAAGGAATTAAGGAAATGTCTCGAATTGGACGTTTACCCATCACCGTTCCGGCAGGCGTTAAAGTGGACATCAACGGGAATGAAGTGACAGTAAAAGGACCGAAGGGGGAGATGAAACGCCTCTTTTCTCCGGTTGTCAAAATTAATCAGGATGACGGAACTCTTACTGTAACACGATCCTCGGATGAAGCTGCTGTGCGCGCTCTTCACGGAACGAGTCGGGCAATTTTAAATAATATGGTCGTGGGTGTTTCTCAGGGATTTACGGTCATCCTTGAAGTGGATGGTGTCGGATATCGAGCCGAAATGAACGGGAAAAACCTGATGCTTTATGTCGGTTATTCAGCCCCGAAAGAGGTCGTGCCACCTGAAGGAATATCTTTTGACGTGGATACAAAAACGCGTCAGATAAAAGTCATGGGTTATGATCGTGAGCAGGTCGGGCAAGTTGCTGCGGAAATCCGGTTTATCAGACCACCGGAACCCTATAAAGGTAAAGGAATTCATTACCTGGGTGAAAAAATCCGCCGTAAGGCCGGTAAATCCGGGAAAGCTAAGAAATAGAGGTAATAAAATATGGCGAAATTTTCTCGAAGTGAGGCAAGAATTCGGCGCCATGCCAGAGTCCGTAAGGATTTGGCTGGGAGTGCGCTACGCCCTCGTTTAAGTGTTTACCGAAGCCTGAACGGTATTTATGCCCAAATTATTAATGATGAGACCGGCACAACCTTAGTATCCGCGTCCAATATTGATCGTGGATTGAAGGCTGAAATGGATGGCAAGAATAAAACCGAACAGGCTAAGCTGGTTGGTAAAGCCGTTGCGGAACGCGCAAAGGAAAAAGGAATTACCACAGTCGTCTTTGATCGCGGCGGATTTCGCTACATGGGTCGTATTAAAGCCTTGGCAGATGCTGCGCGTGAAGCAGGCCTTGAGTTTTAGGCAGAAGAGAAAGGTACTAAAACCATGGAGAATTTGGATTATCAACCGTTAGATGAACAATTGGATGAGCGTGTAATCGAAATTGCGCGTGTTGCTAAAGTAGTAAAAGGCGGACGTCGATTTCAATTTCGCGTAACCGTAGTCGTCGGCGATAACAACGGAACCATCGGTCTCGGAATCGGAAAAGCGAATGCGGTTCCGGATGCGATGCGGAAAGCTTCCGAACGTGCCCGAAAAAATATGCGGAAAATCAACTTATATAAAACTACGATCCCGCATGAGATAATCGGTCGCGTGGGCGGCGCACAGGTATTATTACGACCCGCATCCGAAGGGACCGGCGTTATTTCGGCGGGCGGTGTCCGTGCTGTATTGGAAGTTGCTGGAGTGCATGATATTTTAACCAAATCATTGGGCAGTTCTAATCTGCTCAATGTTGTCAAAGCAACTTTTCAAGCACTCAATGAATTAAAGAATACCGAGGAACAAGCAATTTTGAGAGGGAAACAACCGGATGAATTGCTACCTTTCTGGGAACGGAGGAAGAATGGATAAAGATACTTCGAATCCCAAAAAATTGCGCATTACCTATGTAAAAAGTGCAATCGGCTATTCATGGAAACATAAAGAAACAATCAAGGCAATGGGGTTTAAACACTTGAATGATTCGATCGTAAGAGAGGATACTCCTTCTCTTCGCGGGATGCTTCGAAAGGTTAATCACCTGGTCAAGGTTGAGGAATTGGCAGAGTAATTATGAAACTGGATGAATTAAGACCGAATGAAGGCGCAAAACATCAAAAGAAAAGGGTCGGACGCGGTTTAGCGGCCGGACAGGGTAAGACAGCCGGTAAAGGTACAAAAGGACAGCACGTCCGTCAAGGGTACGGCGGTCATATTTACCGCCAAGGTGGAAATTTACCTTTTTATCGTCATTTGCCTTTTATGCGTGGGGAAGGTTTTACGCCACCCAATCGGGTTGAATTTAATGAAGTGAATCTCGAAATGCTCGAACGATTTGACGGCGATATCGAGATTACTCCCGAAGTATTGGCTGAAGCGAATCTTCTCAGTAAGAAGAATAACCCGGTTGTCATTTTAGGCAACGGAGAAGTCTCGCATGCATATAAAGTCAAGGTCCACCGTATATCAAAAGGTGCCCGAGAGAAAATTGAGGCTGCCGGCGGCAGCGTCGAAATTATCGGCTGAAGTTTTTGGCTGAAGCCGTTCGCTGGAGTTATTAAGGAGAATTAAAGAATGAAGCGATCCCCATGGCGTTTTCTGTGGAAGTCAACAGATATTCGCAAAAAACTGATGTTGACGTTGGGAATACTCGTACTCTATCGTTTGATAGCGAATATTCCGGTGCCGGGGTTCAATGCCGAAGTTATTAAAGCATTGAAGTCCAACACAACTGCCGCAGGTGATTTGATCAGTATCCTGAATGTTTTATCCGGCGGTACCTTATCGTCTTTCTCCATTATGGCAATGGGCGTTTACCCGTACATTACCGCGTCGATTATCCTTCAACTACTCGGGCCGATTATTCCGGCAATCGAGCGAAAAATGAAGGATGATCCGCGCGAAGGCCAAAAATGGATGGAAAAATGGACGATGATTCTGACCATCCCGATGGCGATTTTATCGGCCATCGGCCAAATCAGCCTCTTTAACCAAATCGTTCCCGGCACAACGGTGCTTCAGGATTATGGTTGGAGCGGAAGTAGCTTTCTGCCGACTTTAGCCAACCTCAGCACAATGGTTGCGGGGACGATGGTTGCGATTTGGTTGGGTCAGATTATTTCGGAATACGGCATCCAACAGCAAGGTCTGTCTTTAATTATCTTTTCCGGTATCGTTTCACAGATACCTAATAACCTGGTCAGAATTTTAGCGGATAAAACGACGGGCTGGATTGTGTTGGTTATCTCTCTGGTGGTTTTGCTGATCTCGGTATTTGCGATTGTTTATATCCAGCAGGGGACAAGATACGTCAAACTGATGATCCCCGGTCAACGGATCGGCTATCGCGGCATTAAATCCGGCGGGTCGACAACGTTACCGTTACGGGTTAACAGTGTAGGGATGATTCCGCTCATTTTTGCTCAATCGATCATCACTTTCCCGGCACTGATTGCCAGTTTCTTTGTGAATTCTGGTACAGCCTGGGTTAAGGATTCTTCCATATGGATTCAGAGTCACCTCAGCGGTTCAAGCAGCCTCTATGTTGTTTTATATTTTGTGCTTGTTGTCGCGTTCACTTATTTTTATACAAGTGTGACTTTCATGAACAATGACTACGGCTCCAGTTTGAAGAAGCAAGGGGCGGTTGTCCCCGGCAGAGCGGCTGGTACGGAAACTCAGAAGTATCTAGCAAAGATCCAAAACCGAATTACCTTACCCGGTGCCGTGATGCTGGGTGTCATCGCAATTTTGCCGAATATTTTAGCTGTCATGTTGCATACCAGTGCACAAGCGACGATGTTGATGTCATCTTCCGGTATGTTGATCGTAGTCGGTGTCGTAAGAGACATTATCGATTACCTGCAAAGTGAACTGAGCCAGCATGGCTACGAAGAAAAATTGATCCGCTGAGACGGCGAGATAAGAGAAAAAGAATGGCGACATATATTGTCTTTTTGGGAGCTCCGGGAGTGGGGAAAGGAACTCAGGCTGAAAGGCTTGCCGAAGAGTTGAAGATCCCACATATCAGTACCGGTGATCTTTTCAGAGAGAACCTGAAGAATCAAACGGAGCTCGGGAAAAAAGCACAGTACTACATGGATGCGGGACAGCTCGTTCCGGATGATGTGACGATTGAGATGGTCAAATCGCGAATATCCCGACCGGATTGTGTTAATGGTGCAATATTAGATGGATTTCCGCGAACTTCTGCACAGGCTGAAGCTTTTGATCAAATGCTTAAGGAATCCTATCAGACCGAAGTCGATTTTGTTCCATGCATTCAAGTCGATCGGGAACTGCTGATCGACAGGTTGAGTGGTCGCCGAATGTGTCCGAATGGCCACGTCTTTCATATGGTATATCATCCTCCCAAAGAGGATGATATCTGCGATATTTGCGGTCAAAAACTTTACCAACGTGAAGATGATAAAGCGGAAACCGTCGAAAAAAGACTTGAGGTTTATGAAAATCAGACGGCACCGTTGATCGATTATTATCAAAAGCGGAATGTATTGCGGTTTATAGACGGGGCAAAAGATATTGATGCCGTATCTAAGGATATTCTTGCGGCGTTCCAAGATGTAACCAAGAAATGACCGGAAAGCTGAGAGAATGAGCTGGGAGAGGCAAGTCAGTATCAAATCGAAGGACGAGATCGCGATTATGCGGGAAGCTGGCATTATTAATGCTGAAGCTTTAAAAGCCGTGAGCGAGGCTTGTGTTCCGGGTGCGACAACCTGGGATGTGAATGCTGCAGCCGACAGAGTTTTGGATCATTACAAGGTAACTTCTCCTTTTAAAGGAGTCCCCGGTCCGATTCCGTTTCCGGCGAGCACCTGCGTCAGTGTAAACGATGTTCTCGTCCACGGAATCCCGAGCAAGAAAATCGTTTTGCATGAGGGAGATATTGTTTCCGTGGATTGCGGGACAACTTACAAGGGTTTTGTGGCAGATTCGGCTTTTACAATCGGTGTCGGAAAAGTCTCGGAAGAGGCGCAGAAGCTGATGGAAGTAACGGAAAATTCCTTATATATCGGGATCGAAAAAATGGTGCCCGGCAATTACACAGGAGATGTTTCCGCCGCGATTCAGGAATACGTCGAAAGCCACGGATTTTATGTGACCAAACAATACACCGGACACGGCGTCGGGCGCCGAATGTGGGAAGCTCCGCAAGTCCCGAATTACGGGACTAAAGGTCAGGGAATTCGATTGCGACCAGGAATAACCATCGCAATAGAACCGATGGTTTTGGTCGGTACCGATGCGACAACAGTACATCAGGATGGATGGGCTGTTTCTTCTGCGGATTTGAGTCTGACCGCTCATTTTGAACATAGCGTGGCGGTTACGGAAGAAGGTCCGATAATTTTGACTCTGTTGGAAACCGGCGAACCGCCGGTTTCCGTAACGGGACGAAAAAAACTGTAATGAGTATATGATTATCTTTGACAGACAAAGTCATGACGAGTATAATTGTCTGGCTATTAATGTTAAATCCGGGTGAAAAATCATCCGAGGGAGTTTAAAATGAAGGTTACTTCATCGATCAGAAAAAGATGTGCAAAGTGTAAAATCGTCAAACGGTCAGGCCGTTTGTACGTTATTTGCGAAAACCCAAAGCACAAGCAGCGACAGGGATAAGAGGATATGGCGAGAATTGAAGGTGTCGATCTTCCGCGTAATAAACGGATAGAAATAGGTTTGACTTATATTTATGGGATCGGACTTACCCGAGCCCAACAAGCTTTGCGGGATACCGGTGTGAATCCGGATATTCGAGTAAAGGACTTGTCGGAAAATGATGAGAATTTGCTTCGTGAGTATATTGCCAAAAACTATGTGGTCGAAGGTGATTTGCGCCGCGAAGTTCAGATGAATATTAAACGCCTGGTGGAAATTGGTTGTTACCGGGGAATTCGACATCGTCGAAATTTACCGTGTCGAGGACAAAGAACGCGGACAAATGCCCGAACTGCAAAAGGTCCCAAGAAGACCGTTGCCGGACGTGGCCGCCGCCGTGGAGCAACCAAGAAATAAATCGAATTTCGCTTTGGCAAATAATTACAGGTTGGGATCCTTTCTTCCTGCGGCTGCCTGTAATTGTTTGCTGTCGAAAATTCGGTTATTTTCAGACATAAGGTTAAGGTAGAGGAAATTTATGGCTCAAAATGTACGCTCATCGCGCCGTGCGTCTACCGCACGAAAAGTAAAGCGCACGCTGGGATCAGCTCAGGTGCACATTTTCGCTTCTTTTAACAACACCATCGTCACTGTGACGGATGCCATGGGGAACCCGGTATGTTGGAGTAGTTCGGGTGCTTCCGGTTATAAAGGATCTCGAAAGAGCACACCTTTTGCCGCTCGATTGGCCGCCGAACAAGCGATTAAGACCGCTCAGACCATGGGTGTTCAGGAAGTGGATTTGATAATTAAAGGCCCTGGCCCGGGTCGCGAATCTGCGATTCGTGCTGTTCAAGGGATGGGGATGAAAGTTCGTTCGATTTCGGATATTACTCCGGTACCGCATAACGGTTGTCGTCCTCCGAAAAAACGCCGCGTTTAATTACGAAAGGAACAAAGAACAATGGCAAGATATACTGGGTCGGTATGTAAATTATGCCGACGCGAAAATGAAAAATTATTCCTTAAAGGCGAACGTTGCTTTTCTGCAAAATGTTCTTTTGAAAAACGCGCTTATGCCCCCGGTGATCACGGTAGATCCGGCGGCAGCCGCGGTGGGGAAAGGGTTTCGGATTATTCCCGCCAGCTGCGTGCGAAGCAAAAAGTGCGGAGAAAATACGGAGTTTTGGAACGTCAGTTCCGCCGGCTATTCGGCATTGCAGTAAGACAATCTGGTTTAACGGGATTAAATTTACTTCAGCTTTTGGAAACTCGTTTAGATAATGTCGTATACCGGTTAGGGTATGCGGAAAATCGTGCTCAAGCTCGTCAAATGGTCACACACGGTCATTTTGAAGTTAATGGCATTGCAAGCGATATCCCTTCGATGATCTTAAAACCCGGCGATCAGATTTCGGTGCGAAAAAATTCCGCTTCAAAGGCGCTTTTCAGTGATTTAGCTGAAGTAGCCGATAAGCGTGTTTGTCCATTATGGTTGGACCGGAACACGAAAGAACTCAGCGGTCGCGTACTGCGTCTGCCGGAACGAAGCGAAATTGACGGGAATATTAACGAACAATTGATCGTTGAGTATTACTCACGGTAATATGAATTAGGCGCCGGTACAGATTTGGTTTTTGTTGTATCGGAAAGGGGTGAAAATTGGCTACATTAAGCAATATGGTAACACCGAAAGTTGAGCGGGAACGTGAAGCTGAAAACTACGGCAAATTCGTAGTTTATCCTCTCGAACGTGGCTACGGTGTGACTTTGGGGAATGCATTGCGACGGGTTTTGCTCTCATCATTGGAAGGGGTGGCTGTCACTTCTTTCCATATCTCTGATGTGATGCATGAATTCAGCACAATTCCCGGAGTTCGCGAGGACGTTTTACAGGTGATGCTTCAAGTCAAGCAGATTCGCCTCAAAATGTATGAAGGCGATGTCTCACATCTCCGTCTTGAAGTAAATGGAGAGGGGGAAGTAACTGCTTCGGATATTCAATGCCCGGCTGAAGTGGAAATCCTAAATCCTGAATTATATCTTTTCACTGTGGACAACCCCGACACCCATTTGGAAATCGATATGACCGTTGAACGCGGACGCGGCTATTTGCCGGCGAATGACAGAACAAACCGTCTCCCCATCGGAGAACTACCGGTTGATGCGATCTTCAGCCCAATTAAGCGCGTCAATTGGAATGTCGGATCTGCTCTTTATGGACAGAGTACGAACTACGATAAATTAGAGTTGGAAATCTGGACGGACGGTACCGTTCAGCCACAGGCTGCTCTGATTTTAGCTTCCAAAATATTGATCGAACATCTCCGTTATATTTCGGGCATAACCGAAGAGGTACTGCCGGACACAATCGTAACGGAACAACACAGTACACATGTTACGAGTGAAACCGCTGAAACACCGATTGAAAGCCTTGATCTGTCGGTCAGAGTCTTCAATTCATTAAAACGAACCGGTGTTGCGACCGTTGGAGATGTGCTTGATTTACTGGACAAAGGGGATGATGCTGTGAAATCAATCCGTAATTTCAGCGAGAAAAGTCTTGAAGAATTACGAGAGAAATTGCAGGAAAAGGGCTATCTCAAAAAAGAAAGTGATACGGAGTAATTGAAATGCGGCATGGAGTTGCAGGTTATAAATTAGGAAGAACGTCATCTCAGCGGAAGTTACTGCGTATGACGCAAATTTCTCAGCTGTTTGAGCATGAAAGAATTGTTACAACACAAGCCAAAGCTTTATCAATGCGCAACGATGCTGAAAAATTGATTACATTGGCAAAAAAAGGCAATCAGGGCGATAAAATCCAAAAAATGAATGCTGCCCGGTTAGCCTCTTCTCGGTTAGGCAATGATCGTGATTTAACCAAAAAGTTGTTTGACGATATTGCCCCACGGTATGATAAACGAAACGGCGGGTATACCCGCATGATTAAGCTGGGTCCTCGAAAAGGGGACGCTGCAGAAATGGTTGTCATCGAACTTGTCGGTGAGTGAGTTGTCGGAACGGGAAAATCCCGTTCTGGACACTTGTGAACATTACAAATTTACAGTTTCTTATGACGGAACGCTTTATTGGGGCTTTCAACGTCAAAACGGGCGAAGAACGATCCAGTCAGAGCTCGAAACAGCTTTGACCGCGCTGGGTTGGAAAGAAACGGGAATTATCAGCGCCGGAAGGACTGACAGCGGCGTTCATGCCGATGGACAGGTTTTTTCGGCGAGACTTGCTTGGCAACACGGTCCGGAGGCCTTGCGGGCAGCCTTGAATGCGAGGCTGCCGGAAGACATTTCCATAAAGGATGTCGAGCGAGTACCGGATAACTTCCATGCACGCTATGATGCTCTTTCCCGGACTTATCGATATCGAATCTATTTCGCCAAAGTCCGGGATCCGCTTCGCGATCGTTTCAGAATGCGGTTATGGCCCGAATTAGATTTGAAAACCCTGAATCAAGCCGCTCATATATTACTTGGAGAACATGATTTTCGTGCTTTTGGTTCCCCGCCCCGGAAAAATGGCACCACAGTTCGGCGAGTAATAGAGTCCGGTTGGATTCCTGAAGATAGGGATGAGATCGCATTTGAAATAGAAGCGAACGGTTTTCTCTATCACATGGTAAGGCGGATGGTATTTTTGCAGCTTCAATGGGCTACCGATCGAATCGATTGGAGAGCTTGGGAAGATGCGGTGCTGAATGCGAAACCGACTCATCCGGGAATAGCTCCCGCGAAGGGGTTAAGTCTTTACCGGGTCCGATATGAGAAACTGTGAATCAGAAAAAAGTTTATTAGGAATTGGAGAGATGACTGTGGAAAAGACCTATGTCATTAAGGGTGAACCTGAAAGCGAATGGCTGCTTGTTGATGCAAACGGGCAGAGCATTGGGCGTTTGGCAACCCAAATTGCAAGTTATTTATTGGGGAAACATAAACCGACATATTCCCCGGGTGTAAAGATGGGCGATTTTGTGGTTGTGATCAATGCTGATCATCTGGCAATTCCCCAAAAGAAATTGGCGACGAAACATTATTATCGCCATTCCGGTTATCCCGGAGGCTTAACGGATACAACATTAAAAGATATGATGCGAACATATCCGGAACGTGTTATCGAATCGGCTGTTTGGGGCATGTTGCCGCACAATAAATATGGACGTGCGTTGATGAAACGGCTAAAAATCTATGCTGGTAATGAGCATCCACACGTTGCTCAGAATCCGACACGTGTGAATTAAGGAGTAAAAGAATGGTCGGACGATATTATGAAGGAATAGGACGTCGCAAGGAGAGCGTTGCTCGGGTACGCATCAGTTCGGGGAGCGGTGATTTTGTGGTAAATGATAAGCAAATCGCGGATTATTTCAATCGCCTCGGCGATGTCGAATCGATTCTCGCACCTTTTACCGCAGTTAACCAAAATCAATCAGGTTTTGATGTATCTGTTCATGTGAACGGCGGCGGTGTAACCGGTCAGACCGAAGCGGTTCGCTTGGGATTGGCACGGGCGCTGGTTAAGATGGACGATACTCTGAAACCGTCACTCAGCCATGCGGGATTACTGACTCGTGATCCACGGATCAAAGAACGAAAGAAACCAGGTTTGAAACGCGCTCGCAAGGCACCAACTTACACAAAGCGTTAATTATTTGTGCCAAACGTTGTATTATGGAAAAC
>Ga0247510_100369_pt1 | contig 15086 bp, 14 predicted proteins | sample SJ1SFenscriptome_2_FD_186110 | JGI IMG/M metagenome (GOLD analysis project Ga0247510, IMG submission 186110) | Metatranscriptome of enriched cultures of PCE-dechlorinating microbial communities from Ithaca, New York, USA - SJ1.SFe12 (Metagenome... ... | reverse complement strand
CTCATTCTGCCGGCTAAAGCAAGACAGCTTTTTGGGCGAGCTCTAGAAGATACGAAGGAACCACACCAGGAACGAGGACACCCACCACAGCAATCAGTATGCAGAGCATAACGGCAGGGGAAAGGGTCATCCAATCGAACTCCTCGGTCGGATTCTTCATGTACATGTAGACCATCACCCTGAGGTAGTAGTAGACGGACGCGGCGCTGTTCAGTACGCCAATAATGGCGAGCCAGATGTATCCGGCCTTGATGGCTCCCGAGAAGAGATAAAACTTGCCGATGAATCCTGCCGTGGGGGGCATGCCCGCCAGGGAAAACAGAAAGATCGACATGGCCAGCGCCAGAACCGGATGTTTTGTGGCAAATCCGGCATAGTCCGCGACATTGTTGTTTTCCTCGCCCTTCTTGCCCACAAGGATGATAATGGCGAAGGCTCCGATGTTCATGAATGCATAAGACAGCATGTAGAACATAATGCCAGCGGATCCTTCTGCGTTTCCGGCGGTGAAACCGACGAGCGCATAGCCGGCATGGGCAATGGACGAGTAGGCGAGCATCCTTTTGATATTGTCCTGATTGAGAGCAATCAGGTTACCGACGGTCATGGTGAGTACTGCAAGGATCCACAACAGGTCGGACCAGTCCGCCTTGAGTGAGGGGAACGCGATGATCAGAACCCGCATGAATGCAGCGAAACCGGCTGCTTTGGGGCCTGCGGACATAAAGGCGGTCATCGGTGTCGGAGCGCCTTCATAGACATCAGGAGTCCACATATGGAAGGGCGCGGCAGCGATCTTGAACGCGAAACCGGACGCCATGAGGAGCATGCCTATGTAGAACATGGGGGATTGGGCCACCATGCCGTTGAACGCAACGAATTCTGCAATCTTAGGGATCTTGGTCGTCCCTGTTGCCCCATAGGTCAATGCCATGCCATAGAGAAGAAAGCCTGTCGAAAATGCACCGAGAAGAAAGTACTTGAGCCCTGCCTCATTCGACTTGAGATTGGCACGATTAAATCCTGCAAGGACATACAGCGAGACTGACAGCACTTCAAGACCGAGGAATACCGTCATGAGATCCGTTCCGGATGCCATGAGCATCATTCCCATGGTCGCGAAAAGGATCAATGGATAAAGCTCCCCCTGATTGCACCCTTCGCGCTTCATGTAGTGGTCGGAGATCAGTACCGTCAACCCGGCCGATAGCAGGAATATCCCCTTGAAGAAGAGAGCGAAATTATCCTGCACGACGGAGCCGCTGAACGCGTCAAGGGACACTCCCCATCCCCCGATGGTTGCTACGCCGGCCGCGATGATGCCTACAAGGCTCAGGTATCCCAGATAGGCCTTTTGCTCGCTCGGTACAAACACATTCACGAGGAGCAACGCCATGCCGAAGATCGCAAGTATGACCTCGGGCATGATGGGGGCGAGGTTAATGACTGGGAGTACGATTGTTTCCATCTAATATCCCTCCGGTGGCTATTCTGAGACGGATTTACTTATGTTCTGCAGGCACAACAGCAGCAGGCATGGCCTGCGGCGCGGCAGGTGCGGGCATGGCCTGCGCAACAGCGCCTTGCTGTTTAGTCTTCACATGAACAACGAGCTTTTCAAGCGACGGACTCATCTTCTCGATGAAGGGGGTGGGATAAACACCCATCACAAAGATCAGAACGAGCAGCGGCAGCATGATCCCGACTTCCCGCGCATTCAGGTCACACAGGGTCTGATTCTTGGGGTTCGACAGCTCGCCGAACATAACGCGCTGGAACATCCAGAGCATGTAGACGGCAGCAAGGATGACTCCGCTTGTACCGATCACTGCATACCAACGCAACTCACTTTCAAACGCACCGAGGAGAACAAGGAATTCGCCCACGAAGCCGTTCGTACCGGGAAGGCCTATCGAGGAGAGCGTGACGATCATGAATATCGTCGCGAACACGGGCATTTGCTTGGCGAGTCCCCCGAAATCCGTAATCAGTCGAGTATGGCGGCGCTCATAAATAAAACCGACGATAAGGAACAGTGCTCCAGTAGAAACCCCGTGGTTGAGCATTTGCAGCATTCCACCGGAGAGCCCCTGCAGATTCAGTGCGAACACTCCCAGCATAACGTAGCCCAAGTGAGCAACGGATGAGTATGCCACAAGTTTCTTGACGTCTTCTTGAACCATTGCGACGAGGGCGGCGTATACGATGCCAATGACCGAAAGCGTGGCAATGAGAGGAGTGAATTTATCGGTTGCATCGGGGAAAAGCGGTATTGCGAAGCGAACGAAACCGTACGTTCCCATCTTCAGGAGCACTGCGGCCAGAATAACCGAGCCGGCCGTCGGAGCTTCGGTGTGAGCATCCGGAAGCCACGTGTGAAGAGGGAACATGGGAACTTTAATGGCAAATGCAAGGGCAAAGGCCAAGAACATCCAGACCTGTGTTGCCGGATCCAGAGTTGCTTCATAAAATCTGAGTACATTGAAATCGCCAGCCCCTGCCTTGAAATAGAGCGTGACCAGAGCGACCAGCATGAGCAGAGAGCCAACCATTGTGTAGATGAAGAACTTGACCGCAGCATAAATTTTGTTTTTACCGCCCCAGATGCCGATGATGAAGTACATCGGAATCAGCATCACTTCCCAGAAGATGTAGAACAGGAAGAGATCGAGCGATACAAAGGCTCCAAGCATCCCCACTTCAAGCAGCAAGAGACAGATCATATACTCCTTGACCTTCTCTTCCACCGCAGTCCACGTTGAAAGGATGGCGATCGGCATGATAAACGTCGTAAGGATTACGAGCCAGAGACTGATACCATCGATTGCAACGTGATAGTTCATCTGGAACGGACCCGCTGCTATCCACGGCATTTTCTCCACGAACTGAAAGTCGGCGTTACTCTGGAAACCAGTAACCAGAGGTATCGACACGACAAAGGTTACCAGAGAAACCAGCAAGGCAAGCATCCTGTGCACCGAGTGGCTCTGCTTGGGAACGAAGAAGAGCAGTACGACCCCCAGAAGTGGAAGAAAGGTCATCACGCTGATTAACGGAAACTGGCTCATGAACTCTGCTCCTTTAGTCCTAGTAATGCTTTGTTAGCGGAAGAGGTAAAACGCCACGATCACCACCACGCCAACAGCCATGGAGAAGGCATAGTTGTGCACGTAACCGGTCTGGGTGTTCCGGAGAACGCTCCCGAATCCTTTCACAACAGCGGCAACTCCATTGACCATACCATCGACGACTACAACGTCGAATCCTTTCCAGAGGAAATTGCCAAGAGCCTTGCATGGATTAACGAAGAGGAAATCATAGAGCTCATCCACATACCACTTATTGTACACAGCCCTGTGGAGCGCCGGGAAAGCGGATGTAAACTTGGCTGGAAGTGACGGCGACATCACATAGAGGACATAGGCAATAGATATACCGACCAGTGCAATGAGTACCGACACTCCCATGATTCCGAACTCAAAGGCATGACTGTAGTGTGCTTCCCCGTGCCCCTGCAGTTGTTGCTGCATGAACTCATGGGATCCGAGGAAGACAGGCTCCAGGTAGTGCTCAAGGTAGTTGGGCAGCATGCCCAGAATCTTGGGCATTCCGACATAGCCGCCGACCACGGCAAGTATGCCGAGGACAATCAGGGGGAAGGTTATGACAAAGGGAGACTCATGAAGGTGATCCTTGGCCTTCGGATTAATCCTGCACTCGCCAGTAAACGTCATGAACACCAGGCGGAACATGTAGAATGCGGTAAATCCTGCGGCAATGATGCCCGTACCCCACAGAAGCACATTGAGACTGCCGTGCAACGGGTTGGCAAAGGCCGCCCAGAGAATCTCGTCCTTTGAAAAGAATCCGGAGAAGCCAGGAATGCCTGAAATGGCGATGGTGGAAACAAGAAAAGTCAGGAAGGTGATTGGCATGGCCTTGCGCAGGCCCCCCATGTTACGCATGTCTTGCGGATCGTCGTGGGAGTGCGCATGGTGGAGCGCATGATGCATTGCGTGAATGACCGAGCCGGAACCGAGGAACAGACAAGCCTTGAAGAATGCATGAGTCATGAGATGGAAGATACCGGCAGTGAACGCACCGACACCCATGGCAAGGAACATGAACCCAAGCTGCGAGACGGTGGAGTATGCCAGAACCCGCTTGATGTCATTTTGGGCTGTACCGATGGTGGCGGCGAAAATGGCGGTAGCCGCACCGATTACCGCAACAATCATCATGGTTTCGTGCGATCTGATATACACGAAGTTCAAGCGGCCGATCATGTACACACCCGCAGTAACCATGGTCGCCGCATGGATGAGGGCAGATACTGGAGTGGGACCCTCCATGGCGTCGGGAAGCCATGTATAGAGCGGAATCTGAGCCGATTTACCCGTGGCTCCCAGGAAGAAGCAGAGCGCGATGACCGTAACTATCCCACCTACGGGAAGCAAATGAGCATTGGCGGAAAGTTCACGGAAGTTGATGGTCCAAATATTATGGTTCTGGCCAAGGTACCAGAACAGCGCAAATGTACCGAGAAGGAAGCCAAAGTCGCCGACCCGGTTCATGACGAATGCTTTCTTACCGGCGTCGCCAGCAGATTTTTTATGAAAGTAGTAGCCGATGAGCAGGTAGGAACAGAGACCGACGCCTTCCCAACCAACGAACATCAGGAGCAGGTTGCTGCCGAGAACCAGCAACAGCATGGAGAACGTAAAGAGATTCAGGTAGGTAAAGTACCGATAAAACCCTTCTTCGCCGTGCATGTAGCCTATTGAGTAAACGTGAATCAGGAAACCGACACCGGTTACAACCATGATCATCAGGGTCGAGAGCGGGTCGATGAGGAAACCAATGTCCGTCTTAAATGTACCGGCAGCGATCCATGTGAAGAGGGATTTCTCAAAGAACCTCTCCTCCACAGGGAGAGAAAGCAACTGAATGAGAATTCCGCACGACACGAGAAATGAACAGAACACCATCAGTGCGCCAATGCCACCGATTACCTTCTCGTTCTTGATTGATTTCCCGAATAGGCCATTAATAATGACACCGATCAGGGGAAACAGGGGTATCAGCCATACGTACTCGAACATTCCTGACTCCTTTTATAGCGAGAAATTCAGAATTCTTATATCTGCTCTCTCGGCTACAGCTTCATGAGCTTGATATCTTCCACGTCAATGGACTCACGGTTCTTGTAGAACGCGATCATGAGCGCCAGACCCACGGCAGCCTCAGCCGCGGCTACAGCCATGACAAAGAAGACAAAAACTTGTCCATCAACATTGCCGAGATGCCTGGAGAGCGCAATAAATGTCAGATTCACTGCATTCAGCATCATTTCGACACACATAAATACGACTATTGCGTTGCGCCTGATGAGAACGCCAATGGTGCCGATCGAAAACAGTATTGCGCTTACTATCAGGTAGCTGTGCAAGGAAACCATGTGCTTCACCCCTGTCGATTAAATTTTTTTCTTGGTCAGAATAACGGCACCAATTATGGCAACAAGCAACAGAATGGATGTCACCTCAAATGGCAACAGAAAGTCAGTGTAGAGCGCCTTGCCAATGATTTCGGTGTGTCCAATCCGATGGATCAGTTCGGGGCTGATATCACCCTTGTTGCCGGTGAGGGAACTCCGATTGAGGACATAAAACAGTTGGACAAGTGTAAAAATGCCGACCAGCGAGCCAAGGAGCACGGTGTGCGAAGTACGTCTCCCGGCCTCAGTACGCACGTTGAGGAGCATTATGACGAACACGATTAGCACCATAATGGCTCCCGCGTAGACGATCACTTGAATGGCCGCCATGAACGGAGCGTCAAGCATCACGTAGAAGGTGGCAAGACAGAAGAACGTCAGGATAAGGGAGAGCGCGCTGTTGATCGGGTTCTTGCAGGTGATGACCAGTATGCTGGCCAGTACAGCAACCGCTGCCACGATCGTGAAGAAGAACGTTTCCATTGCTGCTCCTTTATTTCTTTTCTAAGAGTCTCTCTTTGACAAAGATGAAGTCTTCACGCTTATAGTTTGCAAGCTCGAACTGGCCCGTCATCTTCAGAGCGTCTACAGGGCAGGCTTCAACGCAGTAGCCACAAAAGATGCACCTGAGCATGTCGATTTCATAACGCTCAGCATACTTGTCATGATTTGCATCTTCGCCAGCCTCAACCGTGATGCACTTTGCCGGGCATACTGTGGGACAAAGATAGCACGCCACGCATTTTGCTTTGTCGTGCGATACCTTAAGTGCATGAAGGCCGCGAAAGTTGGGGGATGGAGTCGGCCGCTCATCAGGATACTGAAGCGTTACCGGCTTCATGAACATATGCTTTAACGTGATTTTGAGTCCATTAATTAACGGCATTATCATGGCTGTGACCTCGTAGTGGAGTTACGATTGGAGCGACACTACTATACCCGTGACAATAATGTTCACCAGGGTAAGCGGGAGGAAAACTTTCCATCCCAAACGCATCAGTTGATCATACCGGTAGCGCGGATAGGTCGCCCGAATCCACATGCAGACAAAAATCAGGAAGTATACCTTAGCGATGAACCAGACCCAACCAGGAAGGAAGGCCGGACCATGCCATCCACCGAGGAAAAGAGTGGTGGTCACAGCACAAACGGTCACCATGTTCGCGTATTCTGCCATGAAGAACATGGCGTACTTCATACTCGAATATTCGGTACAATAGCCTGAAACCAGCTCTGTTTCCGCTTCGGGCAGGTCGAACGGCGTCCGGTTTATTTCAGCGAGCGAGCATATGAAGAAGAGAATGAAGGCGAGCGGTTGTTTAAAACAGTACCATGCTCCATTGGCCTGGTCGGCTACGATCTTTTGAAGCGAAAGTGATTCCGAAAGCATGAAGACGGATATGATCGCCAAGCCGGCAGCCAGTTCATAGGAGATCATCTGGGCCGAGGCTCTCAACCCACCGAGGAGCGAGTACTTACTGTTCGAAGACCACCCTGCCAGAACGATCCCGTAGACACCCATTGAAGCCAGTGCCAGGATATAGAGCACGCCGACGTTCATGTCCACAACCTGCCCTGAGGCAGTATCATAGTAGCCGGCAATCTGCAGGGGGATCTTGTATCCAGCCACTTCAATCGTTTCGCCGAACGGGATGACTGCATACCCAATAAAGGCCGGCACAAGTGAAATGATCGGCGCAATCAAAAATGCAAACTTGTCTGATTGGCTGGGGACAATCTCTTCCTTGAAGAAGAGCTTCAGGCCGTCAGCAATCGGCTGAAGAAGCCCATGCCAGCCAGTTCGCATTGGTCCAAGCCGCACCTGCATGTGGCCGATGATCTTTCGCTCTGCGTAGGTTGCATAAGCAACGGTGAGCAGGACGAACACGAATACCACAAGGACCTTTGCTACCATGGAGACGTAGTAGATCATTGGCAGTCCGAACAGTTCGTATCCCATGTGTTCCTCTTCCTCTTCTGTCTTTTGTTAGGAAACTGGTGACTATTACTTGCTTATTTACTGATAGAAACCCACGTAATAGCCGTGGCGTCCGTCACCGAATTGATCGATGATTCTGCAAAATGGTACGGTGCGAACACTACGCCTTGCGGCAAACGCGTGCTGACCTTAGTCTTGAGGCGGAGCTCCCCGGTTGCTGACTTTACGGTCACTGTCTCCCCTTCGGAAACAGAGAGTTTCGCGGCGTCGTCCTTGTTAAGCTCCAGATATCCTTCCGGACAGACCAGCATCGGCCCTTCGCCGTAAAGCGATAGTGTGCCGGAGTGATTCAGGGCACTTCCCGTCAGGAGTGCGAACTTCCCTGCCTCGGTTGCCGTCGTACCGGCAACAACCGGCACAAAGGACGCGGCGCACTTGTTGACTCTGACGGCCCCCGCATCACCCAATCCTTCAAGGGTTAGCTCTGTGTAGCCTGGTGTTGTAGCAGCGAGATCAACGAATGCCGCCTTCTGGTTGGCATAGGCTGGCTGCCCAGTCAACCGTGCGTGGAGCTCATTCAGAATGTCAAAATCACTGCGGCTGTCACCAAGAGGAGTGATCGCTCTATTAACACGCTGAACGGCTCCACCGAGGCTTGTGAATGTACCTTCTTTTTCCGCAAAGGAGCATGCGGGAAGGACCACATCCGCTTTTGCTGCGGTTTCGGTAAGGAACAGGTCTTGAACGACAAGGAAGTCAACCGCATCCAAGGCAGCCTCAACCTGTTTCCGGTTGGGGTAGGAAACTACCGGGTTCTCTCCTACCACATACAGCGTCTTGACATTACCGGCCGCGCACCCGGTCAGAATTGCCTGGGCGTCCAGCCCGTTGGTGGTCGGATGAATCCCGAGATCCGCTGCGCCCTGGCTATTGTTCTTTTCGCCCATGATCAGCACACCGCACCCTTCCTTCCCTATTCGGCCCGTAAGAAGTGCGAGATTAATGAGTGCCTGGGCGAGGTCCTTGCCATGCCCGGAGTACCCCATTCCAAGGGGAAGCATGATCAGAGCCTTGCCGGCTGCTGCGTACTCACGCGCCACCGCCTTGATGGTGTCCGCAGTAACTCCGCACTGGGAAGCTGCTTGCTCAGCAGTGCAGTTCTCAATGCTCTTGAGCCAAGCGTCAAACCCTTTGATGGCTCCGACGCCGGAGGCGTCGTGAAGACCTTCATCGACAATCGTCTTGGCGAGTGCGTTGACGAGCGCCAGTTCTGCACCGGGTGCGTGGACGTAGGTCTGGGCGCCGGGAAGTCGAGAGAGCTTGCCCTTCTTGTCCGAAAGAATCCGGAGCGCTGTGCCTTGGCGCTTGACAGCAAGGTTAATCTCAAAACCGATGACAGGGTGCGTTTCGTACGCATCGGTCTTGATGACCAGGAGCAATTCGCTCTTTTGTATGTCAGCAATGACTGACGGTGAACCGGGAAATCCAAGACTTTCCTTGGCGCCGGCCGTGAGAGCCGCATGTGCGTATCCCCCGGAATGGTCAATGCTGTCGCTCCCGACAACATCCTTGATGACCCGCTTCAGAAGGTAAAGTTCTTCGTTGGTGAGGCGCGGGGTTACTAACGTGGCTGCAGCCTCTTTAGAGGTCTTGAGTCGGTCGGTGACCAAACTGAGCGCCTCATCCCAATTGGCAGGCTGCAATGTGCCGCCCTTTCTGATAAGCGGCGTGGTCAGACGCTTTGAACTGTTAACAAACTGATACCCCCACCGTCCGCGGGTACAGAGTTGACCATTGTGAAAACCCTGGTTTTCATCATAGATGGTGGTCAGAACCTTGTTGTCCTTGACCCCAAGCGTCAATTGACATCCAGTCCCACAGTAGGAGCAGACCGTCTTCACCTTGTTAAGTGCCCACCAGCGAGCCTTGAACTTAAACGGACGACTGATCAGCGCGCCAACGGGACAAACTGAGACACAAGAACCGCAGAACTCACAGTTGAGCGGACCATCAAATTCAGTGCCGATCTTTGCTTCAATACCGCGACTGATAAAGGAATATGCTCCGAACGACACGATTTCGTCGCAGATCCGCGCGCATTTGCCGCAATGTACGCAACGATTCATGTCCCGCTCGATAAGCGGGTTCACATAGTCAATCTGCCAATTAAATTTCTCATCAGTGAAGCGGTTGGTATCTACGCCATATTCATAGGTTAGATTCTGAAGATCGCAGTCCCCTGCGGCGTCGCAGACAGGGCAGTCGATGGGGTGCTTGAGCAGGAGCAGTTCAAGGACCATTTTCCGGGCCTTGACGATTTCATCGGTCATAGTCCGGACTATCATTCCCTCAGTTACGGGTGTAGTACAGGCCGGGATCTGACGACCCTTCATCTGCTCGACTTCGACCAGACACATCCGGCACCCGCCGAAGGGGTGCAGCTTCTTGTCGTGGCAGAGTATGGGAATTCTGATTCCTGCCTGCTTGGCGGCATCAAATATGGTAGCGTCTTTAGGTACCGTTACCTGCTTGTCATCGATTGTAAGAGTTACCATCTCGACCTCTGTCTCCCTCGGATGTATGACTTACAGCTCGCTACTCGATGGCCATGAACCGGCAGGCGTCGTAGCAGGATTTGCATTTGGTGCATTTTTCTTTATCCAGTATTGCGATCTGTCCCTTTTCCCAGATGATCGCATCGACAGGGCACGCCTTGAAACAAGCCCCGCACTTCACGCACTTCTCTTCAACTACTTGCCACAGCAGAAGCTCTTTGCAGCAGTTTGACGGACAGCGCCGGTCATTGATATGAGCTTCATACTCCTCACGGAAGTACTTGATAGTGGAGAGAATCGGATTGGGCGCTGTCTGGCCCAGACCGCAGAGCGATGCCTTTTTGATGGTGCTCCCCATCTCGAGCAGCGTTTCAATGTCACCAGTCTGACCTCTTCCCTCAGTAATCCGCTCAAGGATGTCAAGCATCGCCTTCAGGCCAATGCGGCATGGAACGCATTTGCCGCACGATTCCATCCGGGTGAAGGTAAGGAAGAAACGCGCCACGTCGACCATGCAGGTGGTTTCGTCCATGACAACGAGGCCACCGGAGCCCATCATGGCGCCCGCCTTGATAAGCGAGTCATAGTCAACGGGAGTGTCGAGCACTTCAGCGGGGATACATCCGCCTGAAGGGCCACCTGCCTGAACGGCCTTGAACTTCCTGTTATTGGCGATGCCTCCGCAGACGTTATAGATAACCTCGCGTACGGTCATGCCCGCTGGGACTTCCACAAGTCCCGTGTGCTTGACTTTGCCGGTGACCGCGAAGATCTTGGTTCCCTTGGTGGTGTCCGTACCAAGAGATGCGTACCAATCAGCACCCTTGAGTATGATGTGACGTACGTTGGCGAACGTCTCAACGTTGTTGATGTTGGTCGGTTTTCCCCATAGGCCTTTGACAGCGGGAAACGGCGGACGCGGCCGGGGCATTCCCCGCTCACCTTCGATCGACGCCATGAGAGCGGTTTCCTCGCCGCAAACAAAGGCTCCTGCACCCTTCTTGATCCGAAGGTCGAAGTCGAACCCCCACCCCATGACGTTCTTGCCGAGATAGCCTTTTTCGTAACAGACGTCCAGAGCCTTCTGCAGGCGCTCAATGGCGAGCGGGTACTCCGCACGGACGTATACATAGCCGGCAGTACAACCGATTGCATACGCTGCAATCATCATCCCTTCGATGATGCAGTAGGGGTCCCCCTCAAGAATCGAACGGTCCATGAAGGCACCGGGGTCACCTTCGTCCGCATTGCAGATGACATATTTCAGCTTGCCAGGCGTTGCCGCACAGAAGGACCACTTCATGCCCGTCGGGAAGCCGCCGCCCCCCCTGCCTCGAAGTCCCGACTTCTTGACTTCGTCGATAACTGACGCAGGGGTCATTTCCTTAACGCATTTTTCAATTGCCTTGAAGCCGTCCTCTTCAAGAAATGCGTCAAGGCTTTCAGGGTCGATCTGACCGCAGCCGGTCATAACAACCCTCATCTGCTGATCAACGAACGTGTTGTAGTACGGCTTTGCCTTGCGTTTCTCAAGGGGAGTCCGGTTGACGATATGCTCGTCCACGATCTTCTCAACTTCTTCAGGCAGGACGAAGTCGTACGTTACACGCCCAAGCTCGGGATCGACAATATCCACCAGAACATCGTTTGCACACAGGCCGCGACAGCCGGTCTTGATGACGTCACATCGTTTTCCGACAGTGGCGTCAACGCCTTTTTCCCCTATAACACGGAGGAACTCCGCCTCAACCTTTTTAGCACCCGCTGAGACGCCACCGGTCCCCTGACAGATCAGAATCTTTATCGCTTCGCCCATAACGCTCTATCCTCTGATGTGAATGGTTGGGTCTGTTTATTTCATCGGCCGCTGATTGTACTCGGCGACAACCTCTTCAACCTTTTGCACGGTCATCTTGCCGAACGTGTCATCATTGACCATTGCCAGCGGGGCCATCCCACATGCACCAAGGCAGGCAACCTTTTCAAATGTATAGCGGAGGTCGGGTGTTGTCTCGGCGTGACCAATCCCCAACTTCTCAAAGAACGTTTCAACGATACGAGTCGCCCCCTGAACATGGCAGGCTGTTCCGACGCACACGCGAATGATGAAACGACCGCGGGGCTTGAGATGGAACTGGGCATAGAAGGTAAGCACACCGAATATCTGACTGGGATACACATTGAGCCTCTCGGCCACCAAGTCAATGGTGGGCCGGGGGACGTATCCATACTCATCCTGAATGCCTTGCAGCACCGGCATGAGATTGCCGGGCAGGGTCAGGTACTTGTCGATCACATGGTTGGCTGGCCCGAGATCAATCTCCTCAACGGGCATTTCCTCTGTGGTTGTAGCTTCGGCCGGAGCGTTGCTCATTACACCCTCTCCTTTATTGCAGTGGCATTACCGGTCGATTTCACCAAGCACGATATCCAAGGTTCCGATGACCGCAACAAGGTCTGCAATCATCGATCCCTTGGCCATCTTTTCGATGGCCCCCAAGTTCACGAATGAGGGGGGCCTTATTCTCATCCGGTACGGCTTAGGACCTCCGTCGCTGACGATGTAGTAACCAAGCTCACCCTTGGGTGCCTCCACCGACTGGTACACTTCACCTTCGGGCACGGGGAACCCTTCACTGGCAATCTTGAAGTGATGAATAAGCCCCTCGATAGTGTTATAGACATTTTCCTTCGGCGGGTACGTGACCTGCGGAGCGTCAGCAAGCACGGGACCAGGCTTGAGCGAATCGAGAGCTTGCCGGACAATACTAACCGCTTCGCGCATTTCGATAAGTCTGACCTTATAGCGATCAAAGGTGTCACACTTCTCGCCAACGGGCACTTTGAACGAGTACTTCTCATAGCCACTGTAAGGATTGTCGCGGCGCAAATCCCAGTCAACCCCGGAACCACGGAGAGCAGGCCCGGTTATGCCGTAATCGATGGCATCCTCAGCCGATATCACACCATTACCCACGGTACGATTGACCCAGATGGTGTTTTTGGTGAGAAGACCTTCATAGGTATCGAAATGACCGGGGAAGGTATCGATAATCTCCCGCACATCCTTCTCGAACCCGTCATAGACATCGGCGGAAAGCCCGCCGACCCTGAAGTAGTTGCTGGTCATCCGTGCCCCGGATATCTTCTCATAGAGACTCATGATCATCTCACGCTCGCGGAATGCGTAGATGAAGACGGTCATGGCTCCGATATCAAGAGCGTGACAGGCGATCCACACCAAGTGGGATTTGATGCGAGTGAGCTCAGCCATGATGACGCGGATCGCCTGCGCGCGCTCAGGAATCTCGATTCCCAGAAGCTTTTCGACCGCCAACACGTAGCCGAGGTTATTGCTCATCGGCGCCAAGTAATCAAGACGATCAGTTAGAGGTATGGTCTGGTGATAGGTGCGATGCTCGGAAAGCTTCTCTACCCCCCGATGCAGATATCCGATATGCGGAGTAATCTTCTGGATAACCTCTCCATCAAGTTCGATGACCATCCGCAGAACGCCGTGTGTACTCGGGTGCTGCGGTCCCATATTGACTGTCATAATCTCAGTGCTAGCCATTTGTGCGCCTCTGTATCCTTGTGGAGTTATTTTCTCTCAGCACGCCGATAAATCAGGAAAGCCGACCCTTGTAGGGCTCACGATCAGGCCCCTGCAGGGGATAATCCTTGCGGAGCGGATGACCGACCCAGTCGTCGGCCATCAAAATGCGGCGCAGGTCGGGATGGCCATCGAACTGCACACCCATGAGGTCGTACACTTCACGCTCCAGCCAATTAGCTGAGGTCCAGACGCATGACACCGTATCGATCGTACAGTCCGCCTCAGGCACGCCCGCCTTGAGCCTGAGCCGGTCCTTGTTGGGAATCGAATACAGGTTGTACACCATCATGAAGCGCGGCTCCTGCTTCCCAAGATAATCGACAGCCGTCACGTCGGTGCAGAGGTTGTATTGCAACGACTCCTTCAGGAAACGGCAGATATCCACGATCTTCTCGCGTGCCACCGTAACTGTAACCTCGCCGCGGAATTCCTTCACATCAAGAATTGACACGGCAAATTTTTCCTTAAGCTTTATAACTGCACGATTGTTCTCAGCCATCACCGTTCGTTCCCCTTACTTAAAGTGAGATGGTCACGCTGCGGACTCAAGGCGCTCGCCAAGCCCTATGGTCGAGCCGAACGAGTTCTTGTCCTTCATAATCTTGTCCTGCAGTTTAATCAGACCGTACAGCAGAGCCTCGGGGCGAGGCGGACAACCGGGAATGTAGACATCCACCGGCAACGCAGTGTCAATCCCCTGAACAACACTATAGGTGTCAAACACCCCACCGGAACAGGCGCAGGCCCCCATCGCAACAACCCACTTGGGTTCCGGCATCTGCTCGTAGACCGTCTGAATTACCGGCAGCATCTTCTTGGTGACGGTTCCGGCAATAATAATACAGTCCGCCTGCCGGGGAGATGCCCGGAAGATGATGCCGAACCGGTCAAGGTCATTATGGGAAGCCCCCGTGGCCATCATCTCAATGGCGCAACAGGCCAGACCAAAGGTCATGGGCCAGATGGAGGACTTCCTCGCCCAGTTCACGAGACTGTCCAGGGACGTGGTGATGAAGTTATCTCCCAGCGGCTGATCTACTCCCATTCCAGAGCTCCTTTTTTCCAGACATAAATGTAACCGACAAAGAGGATGACGATAAACAGACCCATCTCGACAACACCGAACATCCCGAGCCGCTTAAAAAGAACCGACCAAGGATACATGAACACGGCTTCAATATCGAAGAGAATAAACAGCATGGCAATGATATAAAACTTTATAGAGAAGCGCTCACGGGCTGACCCGACCGGCTCGCAACCGCACTCGTAAGGGGCGAGCTTCACCGCACTTGGCTTCTTCGGCCCTATCAGCGACGAGAAGGTTAATGAAGCCAGACCAAATATGACCGCGACCGCTACCAGGACAATGATTGGTAGGTATACTCCCAGCATTTCCAATCCCTCCACTCTTCTTTAGGGTTGTCTTCCACTGCGCTCCGAACTCTTGTTACAGCCATGACGCCGCTTTATCCGATCGCG
>Ga0247510_100258_pt1 | contig 17430 bp, 19 predicted proteins | sample SJ1SFenscriptome_2_FD_186110 | JGI IMG/M metagenome (GOLD analysis project Ga0247510, IMG submission 186110) | Metatranscriptome of enriched cultures of PCE-dechlorinating microbial communities from Ithaca, New York, USA - SJ1.SFe12 (Metagenome... ... | reverse complement strand
TCCGTCCCCCTGTTTCACTTTCAACTCAGGCCGGTATCGCCTGAGCCCGTTTACGCATTACCTCCAAAATCAATTCGACCCGGTGGCGGTAGGTGTGCTTCAGAAAAACCTTTAACTGACCCTGGCGCGCTATTTTCTGGCGCTTTTCCGGATGGGCCAGATAGTATTGCATCAGGTCCAGGGTTTCTTTGCGGCTTTTAGTCCATACCAGATCCTGGTGGTTGCCGAAATAGTTCTGAATAGCTGGAGTGTACTGGGTGAGGTGGAACCCCCCGCAGCCTAAAACTTCGAAGGTACGCATGCTGAGCATGGTGCGCGAACTGAGCACGGAATGAACTCCAATAATCACCGGCACGCTTGCGCAGACCTTGCCCAGATCCTCACTGGGCAGATAGCCTCCGTAAAAACTCGGATCGATATAAAACGGCCTCGATTTATCCAACCACCATTCATTGCCAAAAATCTTGATATTGTAGCCGGCTTGCATCAGCGGTTCTAATATGGTCCGATAGCCCTGCAAACGCTCCACTGAAAAATCATAATTGTTGCCTATGAATACCGCGTCATAGGAAAAACGGGGATCAGGCAGATCCTGATGATAGTAGCGGGGATGAAAGCCGAAAGGCAGTAAATGAGCCCTGATTCCATGCTGCCGGTAGCTCTCAATGGATTCAATACAGGTCGTAAATACATAAAGTGAATTTTGAGCATAGTTCAAGGAAAGCTCATCAAAAAACGGGGGATCTTCTATTGCCCAGTAGATATGGGGTATACGCCGGCTGTGCAGGTAGGGAAACAGGTGATGGAAGATTCCCCACCCTCCATCGGTAAAAACACAGTCCGGCCTGAAATTCTCTAGCTTCTGCTGCCAGTCAGCCTCCCACAGTACATTGCAGTAAAGCACTTCATTTCCGAGGTCGGCAAAGGCCTGGCCTATGCCATATTTAATCAGCGGAGCCGTATTAGGAAAAAAGATCCTCACCAGGGCCACTCCTCCCAATTTTGGTTATGGCATAGACTATGCGGTTTATGCTGGGCTTGCTACCATATTTTATATCAGGCATTGTTTTGAAAAAGCCTTTTTATCAATCCCCCCAGGCGCATGGATTCATCATGTTCTTCCGTCCAGGCCGGAGAAGCCGGCCCCTTTCCAGGGTAGTCGAGCTTGCGGCTTTCCCGGCGTCTGTGGTCGTAATGCAGGCCGCTTTTTAGTTCTTCGATAATCTTGTGGTTCCTGGATAATTCCTCATTCAGGGTCAGGTTGCGGCCTTCCGCCCGGTTGATTCCCCGCTTGAGGCTCTGGATGTCCTTTTCATAGCGATAGAGCTTCCTTTTAAGCTCCATCTTGTCCGCTTCGGCCTGGATAATTTCATTCCGTAATTGATTTAAAAGCCCCTGTAGGTCCGGAGGCGCGGCTGCCACCCGGTCGCTCGCTTCCAGCGGCACTTTTACAATTTCATGGCACATAATCATCACCGAGTAGTGAACATAAAGGTTGACGTGAATGGCCCGCTCTTTCAGTTCCCCGTCCCAGGCAAGTTTTTGTATATGAATAACAAACTCCTGGTCAGGATTGTCCGGCCAAGCGGAAAACGCGTCCTGGGGCAGGCGCTCCTTGAGCACTTCCCGCCGGGTAAAAAGACGCATCTGTCCACCGGTATTCTCTAAAAGAGTTAGAATCTCGCAGGCGATTTCAACTTCGACATGCTTTCCTTGCAGCCTGGCCTTGCAATGGCGCGCCTTTATTTTTATATCCTCCATGCGCCCGGGAGGGTCTTCAAGGGTATAGGCAAACGTCCCTTTCCAGGTCCGCGCTTCCGTCAATTCAGCGTATACTACCGGAGACCATATACGGCATGATTTTTCCAACCCTGCACCTTCTTTCCCTGTACTTGTACATATTTATTGGCGGGGAAGCCCGGGTATGATTTCAAAAAGTCCCAGAAAAAAGAAAAACTGCATGTTGCCATGCAGTGCCTGTCCTTGTTATTTACGAATTGGCTGAAGCGATCCGGATCTCCAGATCCTGATGGTCATACACAAACAACTCCACAGTTTCCGTCAATACGTCTGCGTAGCTGTATGAAACTCGACGCTCTATTTTTCTTTCGTTGAGCTTAACCACAAATATATTGGGATACGTTGATTCTAAAACACCTATCCTTTCAATGATACGGTTCCTACCCCGGTTGGCTTTTAATCTTATTTTGCTGCCCACAAATGACTCCAGATCTCTTTTTATATCAGAAATGGCCCTAGGGGAACTCACGATATCACCTTCTTTTTTCTTTTATCTATATTATTTTACATTATGCCCACAATGATGTCAAGCACGAGAGAATAGTATAAATGAAAATTGAGTAGCTGTCAAGAAGGACATAAACTTTTTTAATGTTTTGTATATTTGTCAGCTACTTTGACCGCACAGGCATCCGGTTTTATTTTGGCCGCAAAACCACTGCCCACTATCATTCCGGTGATCTCTTTGACCAATTCCTTGGTTTCTCCGTGGGTTCCGATATCCAGATGAATCTCGACTGGCATTTCCTCCTGTCCGTACTCTTTCAACCAGTAGGTCAGTTGATCGGCCAGGTTTAAACTGAGGGAGGCCTCATAGAAGATACGCTGGCGCATACTCCTTATCTTTGCTTCATAGGTTTTGTTGTAAAAATAGCGGGCCCCTTTGCCCAATCGATGAATAATGATGGCGCTGACGAAACAGGTCGCCTGTTCCCCGGGGTGGGAGTCGCTTCCCACAATCAATTTATAGGGCCAGTTCAAATCTTCGCGCACATAGGATAGGATTTCCGCCACCACTTCGTTTAGCTGCAGGCTTCCTTTGCTAGGGCTTTTGAATAACATAAGCTGCCTCCTTTACCGGGAAAAAACCTCAAGCAGCAAGGCAAATTCCCCCAAGTCCAACGTCTCCGGTCTGCGTAAGGGAGCAATCTGCGATTCCATTAAAACATCTGTACAGCTCTGTTTATCCGTATGAAAAAAATCCGCACATATGTTTAGGATCGTTTTACGCCTCTTTTGAAAAGCGGCTCTGAGAAATTCTTTAAACCGCTTTTCATCTGTTACCTGTACTGGTTTGGCCTGGTGCGGAGTTATTTTTATAACCCTGGAGTCAACTTCCGGCTTGGGATAAAAGCAATTCCGGGATACCGGGGTCACCGGATCGACCCGGGCATAATAAGCCGTAGTAAGGGTTAAGAGCCCGTAATCCTTCCCTCCCGGCCGGGCGGTAATCCGGTCCGCCACCTCCCTTTGCATCATCAGGGTGGCGCTCTTCAAATTCAAGCACTCTTCAAGCAGTTTAAACAATATGGGTGAAGTTATATTGTATGGAATATTGGCACAAACCGCATAGGGTTTGATTTCCTTCAGGACGAAGGCCCTGACCAGTTCCTGCTCCAGATTTAAGGTCAATACATCGGCAAATACGAACTGCACACCCGGCAGGTCCTCAAGAGAGTGTTCCAAAAACCCCTGCAGCTGCCGATCAACCTCGATGGCCAGGACCCCGCGGCAGCGCCCCGCCAATTCCCTGGTCAAAGCCCCCAGCCCCGGACCTATCTCCAAAACATATCCATCCGGGTCAATGTCACAGGCGTCAACAATCTTCTTTAAAATATTCTTATCCACCAGAAAGTTCTGCCCCCATTTTTTTCGAGGGTGCAGGCTATATTCGTTTAAGGCGGCTCGGACTTCTCTAACGGTAGCCGGATTCATTTCAAAACCTTTCAAAAATAATCTAGGCTTATTATACTACAAAACAAAACCCCTAAAATCGTGGTTGTTTCACCCAATACTGGATTAAACCCGGGAGCCTGTTCTCCCGGGTCGGCGCGCTTTATAAAATATAGACCCCCTGCCTCAAATTACTTTTGTTTTTTCAGATCATTGGCAAGGGTGTTGATGTCCTTCTCGAAGCTCTGGATGGGTTTGCCTTCAATTATACCGGCAGCTATATCGTTTATCCTTTTGATCATTGTTGGATCGGTTGTCACCAGGACCTGGTTTATGCGGGTGTCAGCGGCCTTTAGCTTGTCGGCCACCGTCTGTTTGATGGTGCTGACCTTATTGGCGTCGTTGCCCAGGCCCGAGGAAACGGTCAGGCCAACCATAGCCACCAGGGTTTTGGTGGTGCCGCCGCCGGACAAACCACCCGCTTCGCTCACTACTACAGTGGCTTTTTGCACATCGGGAACGCTCTCCGCGGTCTTTGAGAGCTGGTTGGCCATCATCCGGCGATCACTGGCGCTTACATCCAGGTTACCCTGGGGATTCTGCGGAGTCTGAGGCTTTCGAGCGGCTCCCTGGCATCCCGGCAGGGTAATCCCCAGCATGACCAGACATAGAATAACCAGGCAAATTTTCTTCATGATGTCACCCCCTTTATAGCTATAGTTTTCTATGTCAGGGGTGTTTTTCAAACGAGGAAGTATCTGCCAATGATTATTTTTGCCTGCCTTAGAAGGCTTTTATGTCAAAAAACAAATGGGACCCTGCTCTCCTGCAGGGCCCCGGGCCGTTTTTTGCTATCGTAGAATGTAGACTTTATTGGTTCTCATGCCCCAATTAACACACTGGTTTTCCGATTCCAGGAAGACATCCAGGCGGTCTCCTTTTATGGCGCCACCGGTGTCAGATGCTACCGCATAGCCATATCCTTCGATATACATCCGGGTGCCCAGCGGTATTACGCCGGGATCCACCGCAACCATGCCTACCTCCGGAGCCTCACCGGTTGCCGTATTATGCCCGGTATAGGTATATGCCGAAACCGTCATGATCTTGGCTTCCTTAAAGTCGAGACGCTGTCCTCCACGGGATACTGAGGTGATGGTACCCATAGCTATTACTTTGTTGACCGGTTCTTTGACCGGTTTGCTGGCCACGATTTCCCGCTTAACCTCCACATTGTTGTGATAGGTTATGGCTACAGTATTCACGGCCATCCCATTCTGCCCATTCCGAATGGTTTTGCTCAAACCCCGCTCCAGACTGTTGTCCAAAGTCTGCTCTTCGGTGTAGGGCAAGGGCTGTTGCTCTTCAAAACTTTTCTGCGATACCCGGATGATTTCAATGTTCTGGTCTGGTACGGTAAGCTCCCCGGGGACCGTTTTTACAAGATCGCTTGCGCCCAGTTCAAACCCGGCGGCAACAATCGCTTCCTTGATCGGCACCGGCGTGGTATAGATCTGCTTGGTCTGTCCATCGGCTATTACAGTGACAGGAAAACACCTTGTTACAGTAATTGTCATGTTGCGGCTAATCCGTGTATCCACCCCGGGCTGAACGACATCCTTGTCTCCCAGAGTTACATTATTCCTGGTTAAAACCTCTCCAACCGTATTAGTAAAAAATAAGCGCTGGTTTAGCACTTTACCATCAACCTCAAGTGATACTGGTTTTTGCAGGGCAAAGAACATACTTACAACCAGCAGGACGACGGCCAGAACACCCGCTGTTTGGTAAGTGCGTTGCTTAGACCAAACAATACCCATCCTTCTCCTCCTTTTCTAGATAGATAGAGGGCCAACCAAATTGACCCACTATCATACCGTTATTCTAGTCAAAAGTAAGTCAAACGTCAATGGAATTTTCCATTTCATGGATCAGTTTCCATGTTAAGGTCGATTCCGTGATCATTATAACCCTTTGCTGAATATTATATTCATCTGGTGAGGAAAAGATTTCCTGAGTAGTTAATTGGCGCTAAACCGCCCTTCGCCTTACCCTACAAAAATTTTTCTCGGTGAATAACCTAAACTTTTAGGTGTTAAGAGTACTAGTCTCCCAAGCGAAAAACCCGCCGGGTATTCAGGCTGGTAATGTATCCAATCTCCTCCACGCTCTTGTTGCGCAGTTCGGCCAATTTTTTTTGCCGTATATTGAACATAAGCCGGTTCATTTCTCTTGCCCCGCAGTGGTTCAGGGGTTAGATAGGGGCAGTCGGTTTCTATAAGAATTCGTTCCAGGCTTATCCGGGTGGCTACCTCGTGCGTTTTACGGGCGTTTTTATAGGTGAGCGGTCCGGCAAAAGAGATATAGAACCCTTCTTTCATCAATTCCAGGGCCAGGGGCAGGTTGCCGGAATAACAGTGCAGAACCCCGCCGTTTAAGCCCGCTTTTTCCTGTTTGATAATATCGGCTACTTCCTGGTGGGCATCCCGGTCGTGAATGACAATCGGTTTGTACAATTCCTTGGCTAGTTTTATCTGCTCTCGAAAAGCCTGGCGCTGCACCTCCCGGGGGGATAAATCCCGGTAGAAATCCAGACCCATTTCTCCAATGGCTGCCACCCGGGGATCCCGGCCCAGTTCATATAATTTGGCCAGAGTATCCTTTTTAAGGGTTTTGGCATCATGGGGATGCACCCCGATGACCGCGTACACTTCCGGATAACGCCTGGCCAGCTCAACGGCCTGGCGGGATGATTCATAATCGTAACCGACGCAGATTATATTGTCTACCCCGGCTTCCCGCGCATGGTCAATAATCTGGGGTACATCGCCAATCAGCTTTTCATCTTGAATATGAGCGTGAGAATCGATAAACATCGGGTTTTCTCCCTCCATAATCCCTTAATACTACGCTTCCCCTGCTTGGATTGTTAAAATGCTGTCAGAGCGAGCAAAAAAGGTGAAGGTCAAGGAAATGCAAGAAACCGCGATTAAGGCGTATAAGAATACGTCGATTGAGCGGTTTCTGGCATTGACGCAGAGATTCGCCTTTTTTGACGGTCTGACCTAGCTTACCCGGCTGCCGGATGGCAGCTCTTTGCTGATGGTCAATACCTCCAGGTCGTTTTCGCTGGAAGCGGCCAGGATCATTCCTTCCGAAAGGGTGCCCCTCAGTTTGGTAGGCTGGAGATTGGCCAAAAGGATCACTTTCTTGCCCACCAGTTCCTCGGGCGGGTAATGTTTGGCTATGCCTGATACTACCGTGCGTTCCTCTTCTCCCACCTTAAGGCGCAGGATCAAAAGTTTATCCGCTTTCTTCATCTTCTCGCAGGCGATCACTTCCGCTACCTTCAAATCGAGCCGGGCAAAGTCCTCTATGGTGATATAGCCTCGGCCCTGGGAGTCAGCCGATTTGATCTCGTCTTGGGCCGGGGCGGGCTTATCAGCCGGAGCAGCCTCCAGGCTTTTGGGGTCGATGCGCGGAAACAAAGCCGGCCCCTTCTGAACCCGGGTTCCCGCCTGGGCCAGCCCCCACTGTCCGGCTGCCGCCCAATCATCGGCCAGGCTGGCGGGCAGCCCAGTCTGCTCGGCAACCCGGGCAGGCAGAGTGGGCATCGCCGGAGCCAACAGGATGGTGCTGATCCTTATGCTTTCCAGCAGGTTGAACATCACCGTGGCCAGCCGGTCTTTACGGCTGTCGTCTTTGGCCAATAACCACGGCTCGGTTTCATCAATATATTTATTGGCCCTGGCCACCAGACGCTGGACGGCTGCTATATAGTTGGCAAATTCAAGTTTATCAAGGCGGCTGGTGGCCTCGCTATAAGCCTGAGCCGCCGTCTGGATCAGATCTTGATCCTGCTCCTGGGCCTCGCCCGGTTCAGGTACCACCCCTCCAAAATAACGTTCGATCATAGCGACCGTTCTGCTTACCAGGTTGCCCAGGTCATTGGCCAGGTCGGAATTGATTCGGGTCACCATCAATTCCTCGGAATAATACCCGTCCTGGCCGTAGCTCAATTCCTTAATAAGGTAATAGCGCACCGCGTCAACTCCATATTTCTGCACCAAAATACGGGGGTCGATCACATTGCCTTTGGATTTTGACATTTTGCCACCCTCCAGCATGATCCACCCGTGGGCGAACACCGTCCGGGGCAGGGGCAGGTCCAGAGCCATCAGCATGATGGGCCATATGATGGCGTGAAAACGAACGATATCCTTGGCCATCATATGAACATCGGCCGGCCAATATTTAAACTTCTCCTCATCAGCGCCGTAGCCAATGCCGCTCAAGTAGTTTATGAGGGCGTCAAACCACACATAGACCACATGCCGGTCATTAAAAGGCACCGGGATGCCCCACTTGAAGGTGGTGCGCGAAACGCACAGGTCCTCCAATCCACCCTTGATGAAGCTGACGATCTCGTTTCTCCTGGTTTCGGGCAGGATAAACTCGGGATGAGTCTCAATGTGCTCCAGCAACCGGGGGGCGTATTTGGCCATGTTGAAAAAGTAGCTTTCCTCTTTTAAGAGCTCGACCTCCCGGCCGCAGTCCGGGCATTTTCCATCCACCAGCTGCCGCTGGGTGAAAAAGGTCTCACAGGGAGTGCAATACCATCCTTCGTATTGAGAGAGATAAATGTCGCCCTGTTCATAAACCTTTCGAAAGATCTTCTGCACCACCTCTTCATGCCTCTTTTCAGTGGTGCGGATAAAATCGTTGTTGGTAATGAGCATGGTTTCCCAGAGGCTCTTAATATTTTCAACAATTCCATCGATATATTCGATGGGCTCTTTGCCGTTTTCTCTGGCTACCCTCTCCAACTTTTGGCCGTGTTCGTCGGTTCCGGTAAGGTAATATACATTATACCCCTGCATTCGTTTAAACCTGGCCATGCAGTCGGCTGCCACCGTCGTATAGGCATGGCCTATATGTAGATTGTCGCTGGGGTAGTAAATCGGGGTGGTGATGTAAAATTGGTTCCTGGTTTTCAACTCGTTCCCTCCAATACCTTGTTTATTGTAAAGCGGAACGCTTGAGTCCCGCTCTATAGGCATCAGGTATAGTTTACCACAAGATGCAGCCGGTATCCTTCCCTAATCAAGGCTAAATCAATAAGCCGGACCGGAAATCCCTCAATTGGAAGCCGGGTATTTATTAGTATATCTTTCCACATCCTGTTTTTCGGTGAGCTATTTTGTCGTACTTTGTTCAAAAAGGCACTAGCATTATATACATAAATGACAAATAACTGTTCTTATAGTTAATTTTTTGTCCATTTATGATGAATATGTCTTGACTGTTTCTCCCAGCGTTGGTATACTTTGTTCAGATAATCGAATAATGACGAAGAAGGAGGCTTGGGGTCATGTTAAAATCCACCGGTGTTGTAAGAAAGGTAGACGAGCTGGGTCGTATTGTTATTCCCATTGAACTGAGACGGACCATGGGAATTGAAGAAAAAGATGCACTGGAAATCTACGTAGATAATGAGAAAATAATTCTCAAGAAATACGAACCGGCATGTATTTTCTGCGGCAACGCGGAAGAGGTATTTAACTACAAAGGCAAAAATCTTTGCCGCAGCTGTCTGACCGAACTCAGCAAACAGGTTGTATAGTTACATATCCCTATCGCTTTTATCTGTAAGACATTTATATAAATAAGCTTTGGGAATTTTATACTGGCGGGCCTTCATTTTGAGGGCCTCCTTTTTATCTATTCCCTGACTGATAAGTTCTTCAATTTCTTCTAAAATGATATTCACCTCCGGCTTCTCATCATCAGTGAGCCCGGCTATCACCAGACATATCTCTCCCCGGGGCATATTGTCTTCAAAATAGGCGCGGACCTCTCCCAGAGAGCCGCGTATAACCTCTTCAAATTTCTTGCTTATTTCCCGGGCCACTGCCACCGGTCGGAGGGATCCCATGACCTCTTCCAGGTTTTGCAGGGTCTCCCGCAGGCGGTGGGGGGCTTCATATATTATAATGGTGCGCTGCTCAGCTTTTAGTTCTTCCAGATGGGCTTTCCTTTTACCCTCCCGGCGGGATAAAAAGCCCTCAAAAACAAAGCGGCTGCTGTCAAATCCCGATAAGGCCAGGGCGGCGGTCAAAGCCGAGGGGCCCGGAACCACTTCGATATCTATCCCTTCTTCGATGGCCCGCCGGATCAAGTTCTGCCCCGGGTCGGAAACCCCGGGCATGCCCGCATCGGAAACGAGTGCAACGCTCTTTCCCTGTTTGAGCAGTTCTATTAAGTGATTTTCCCGCTTGTCCTGGCTGTTGGCGTGATAGCTGATCAGCCGGTTGCGGATTTCGTAGTGTTTGAGCAAGATGCCGGTATGCCTGGTATCCTCGCAGGCAATAAGCTCCGCTTCTTTGAGAATCCGGAGCAGCCTCAGGCTGACATCCTCCAGGTTGCCGATGGGAGTGGCGCATATGTAAAGTTTACCCATTAAAGGGTCCCCCTTTTCTGTTCAGGCTTGGTACCAGGATAAGATCTCCTCTGAGTAGACTCCCGGCTTTTCATAAATTATCAATGGGGGGAGCACCGCCAGGCCCGCGCTCTTTTTATTGACGCCTTCTAGCAAAAACAGCCCGGCCCGGCTGTGGACAAAGGAATGCACCCACCGCAGGCGGGAGGGAGCTATCCCGGTCTCCCGGAAAAGCTGCATCAATTCCACAAAGCGCTCCGGCCGCTGAATCATGGCCAGGCGGCCGCCGCTTATGAGGATCCGGCTGGCCCCTTTGACAAAATCACTTAAATCTCCATACAGCTCATGCCGGGCAACGGCCTGCTCGCTGTTTTTGGAAATCCGCCCCTCCCCCTTTTTCCTGAAGGGCGGATTGGAAACGGCCAGTTCCACCGATTGGGGCTCAATATACTCTGTCACCTGGCGGACATCACCCTGCCGGATGCTGATCCGCTCTTCCAATCCATTGAGCCTGACACTGCGCCTGGCTCTCTCAACCTGGTCCTCCTGCAATTCCAGCCCGATCAACTTAATTTCCGGCGAGCGGGCCGCTATCAGCGTCACTATTACGCCACTGCCGGTGCCCAGGTCAGCCGCACTCCTTACCTTGTCCAGATTCACAAAATGGGCCAGCAACACCGCATCCAGGGAAAAGCGGTAGCCGGCCCGTGCTTGATACAGGGAAAAGCTGCCCAGTATTAAATCATCCAGGGTCTCATCCTGGTTTATCTGCCCAATGCCCGGTTTGTCCAAAATCTACTCCTTTTCCATTAAGGCCAGGCAGAACAGGCATCCGCCCTCTCTGGGAAGGCCAAAAGCGTGAGGGCAGACATGATATCCTTCCTGGTATATTCTCCCCAGGTTTTCGTAGCCTTCACCTTCAATGGACAACGGGGCCGAAGAAAGCCTTGGCAGATCCGGCCGCACCGGTTCCGGTTTATTCTCCAAGCGGTCTACTCTCTCCCGGAGCTCACCCACTTCAATGATCAAATCACGAATGATCGATTTCAGCTCCTGGAGAGTCTTTTCCATTGACAACTTCCTCCTTTATCCGCCCCTCGTACATTTCCGACTCGTATTTTAAACAGCACATCAAGCGGCCGCAGATTCCTGATATCTTGGTGGGGTTCAAAGACAAATTCTGTTCTTTGGCCATACGGATGGACACCGGCTCAAACTCTCCCAAAAAGGAGCAGCAGCATAGCATGCGCCCGCAGGTGCCTATACCCCCCAGCATTTTGGCTTCATCCCGCACCCCGATCTGACGGAGTTCAATGCGGGTTTTGAATATGCTGGCCAGGTCCTTGACCAGTTCCCGGAAATCCACCCTTCCTTCCGCCGTGAAGTAAAAGATGATTTTGCCCATATCAAAGGTATACTCAACATCAATGAGACGCATGGGCAGGCCATGTTCAGCTACTTTGCGCCGGCAGGTCTCCAGGGCTTCTCTTTCCTTTTCCTTATTGCGCTGGGCGGCCGCCTGGTCTTCCGGGGTGGCCTTGCGAATGACCTTTTTCAAAGGCAAGACCAGTTTAGCCTCTTCCATTTCCCGCCGGCCGATGGCAACCTGTCCAAATTCTATGCCCCGGACGGTCTCTACGATAACCTGATCCCCGTTAACCAGCTCCGCCTCTTCGCTGTCAAAATAATATATTTTCCCGGCCGGTTTAAATCTTACCCCAACTACCCAGGCCATCCATTCTAACCTCCTCTAGACATCGTCTATAATCTACTTAAATACTCTGTAACCCTATGGCCTTTCCTATGAAAGGATTATGCTTTATTTTAATGCCTCCCGGACCGCGTAAGCCACCTGAATATTGATGAGCAGCGGGCTGACATTCAGGCGATACAAGCGTTTCAATCGGGCGATGGCATTTAGCTGCTCCATAATCCGCGCCGGATCGGTTTTGTTCAAAGCCCTGGCCAGTTTAATATTATCCGGCTGCTGTAAAGAATCCTGCTTTTCGGTTAAGCGGTACAGTAAAACGTCCCTCAGGACGGTTTCCATCATAGCGCAGAGCAGCTCCGAATGCTCTTCCATTTTCTCGGCGGCCAGTAAAGCATGAACCGGGGCGTCCTGCTCTAATTCTGCCACCAGCTGCCGGGCTTTATCCCATAAACCCGCCAAACCCTCTTCCGAAGCAAACTGGAGAGCCTGGCCTACACTCCCCTGCCCCAGCGCGGCGGCCCGCTGGGCGGTTTTCTCATCAACACCCAGGTCCTTAAGGCATTCCACTACCAAATGCTCGGCTAGCGGAGCAAAACGCAGCAACTGGCAGCGCGATTGTATGGTCTCGCTGAGACTTAATTGATCGGCTATTAGTATTATAACTGCATAAGGGGGGGGCTCTTCCAGCACTTTCAACAGAGCATTGCCCGCGGCTTCGCTGAGCAAGTGGGCATCATGCAGCAACACCACCCGGTAGTCGCCTCGAAATGGCTTTAAGGCCAGCCAGGGCTCCATGGTCCGGGTTATCAACTCGATGCCGATCCGGCTGCGGTTTTCTTCTTTTTCGATGATCAGCCAGTCCGGATGGGTTCCGGATTGTAAAAAAAGCCCGGCTTCCGGGTCACCGCTCTGGAGCAGCACGCTGGCCAGGGCCTTCGCGGTTTTCATTTTGCCAATTCCGCCCGGTCCGGTAAACAGGTAGGCGTGGCTCACCCTTCCTTCCTGGACCGCCCTTTCCAACATATCGATTATATCATGGTGCCCTTTTATCTTTGTGAACTCATCTACCCGTTTCAAAGCCCGCTCCTCATGCAATCAGATCGACCAGCATGCCCCGGATTTTATCCATGGCATTCAGTATTTCCACCGGCTCCTTTTTATGGTTCATAAAGTCGTCAATCATGGCGTTCACTTCTTCATCAATCACACTTATGGTAAATAGCAATGTCCTCCCCCTCCGGCTGCGGCCCCGTTCCTTGTTCAAGGCATAAGCCCGCAGGGTGGCTTCCTGCAGGAAGCTTTTCACCATTCTCTTGTATAGCATCAGATCGTTGATATTCAAATTGCGGCTTAAACGGCCCCCGATCCTGTCCAGTTCTTTGAGAATCTCTTTCATGCGCAGCTGCAGTTCAGACTCTCTTTTGTGCATAAGCTCCTGCTCAAAAGAACCGGAACCTACCCGCTTAACCTCGGGAATCTGACTTTTACCGGGACTTATGTAGCTGCCTATCCCTTTTTTATCCCGATCGATCTTCATGCCGGAGGCCTCCCCCCAAAGTTTATTTACCGCTTGATAATCTATACTTTATAAACAGCCGGGCTGTTTCCATGACCTCCTCCAGGCTGCGGGAAGCGTCAATAAGCTGTATCCGCTCCGGGTACCGGCGGGCCAGTTCAAGGTATCCGTTTCTGACCTTTGCTTGAAACTCGCAACCCTCTTTTTCCAGCCGATCGGCTTGTTGCCCGTCCTGCCGTTCCCTGGCCCGAGCCGGCTCCAGGTCTAAAAGCAGGGTTAAATCAGGCCTTATCCCGCCGGTGCAGATGTCATTCAACTCTTCCAGCCGCTTTAGCTCCAGGCCCCGCCCGTAGCCCTGATAAGCCAGGGTAGAATCCGTATAGCGATCGGCCAGAACAATGGCCCCGTTATCCAGAGCCGGCTTGATACATTCTTCCACCAGCTGCCGACGGGCCGCTCCATATAAAACGGCTTCGGTCCAGGGCTTCATCCCGGCATTGGCCGTGTCTAAAAGCAATTGCCGAATCTTTTCCGAGATCTGGGTTCCTCCCGGTTCCCGGAGACTGACCAGGGGCCAGCCCTGTTCTATTATATACTCCTTAAGCCCGGCTGCCAGGGTGCTTTTGCCGCTGGCATCGATGCCCTCCAGGGTAATAAAACATCCCTTTCCGTTCATTCCTGTCCTTTCCCGGTTTCCTCCAAAACCATTATATAATCCAAAGCCGGATCATGCGGCCCTTGAGTGTATATACCCCTCTGTTTAATATACCATAGATATTCCAAGGTTTCGGCATCAATCAATTCTCCCGGCAGCAGACAGGGAATACCGGGTGGATAAGGGGCCACCATCTCCCCGCTCAAACGCCCCAGGCTGTCCTTTAGCTTGACCCGGCGGCGCTCCTGCCGGAAGGCCTGGCGGGGGCTTAAAACCATCCGGGGCCAAGGAATAAGTGGTATTACCCCAGTCTTTCGGTCCGCCCCGCCATATTTACCGGCAATTTCGACCAGGGCCCGGTGAAGCCATTCCCATTCATCCTCACGGTGCAAGAAGGACATCATAAACATGATCAAATCCGGTTGGGCCAGTTCGGCCTGAATACGATATTCCCGGCGCAATACATCCGCCATTTGCCGGCCATCAAGGCTTATTCCCGAAATATGCAGGGTCACTTTGAGGGGATCCTGCCCGGCTGCATAGCGGTCGTTATCCCCCGAGGGGTTCCAAACCCTCATTCCCGGTATTTGATCTATCCGGGCCCGGTATTTCTCAGCTGTCCGGCCAGCCCGGTCCAGATACTCATACCCCTTTACCTGCATGAATTGGCGGGCCAGGTCCATAGACGCCAGGAGGGGAAAAGACGGGCTGGTGGTGGTGATAAGGCTTAAGGCCGCTGCCAGGAGGTTTCTATCTTTATACTCCCGGCCGATATGCAAACAGGCCCCCTGATTGAGCACCGGCAGGGTTTTATGCAATCCGTTGACGGCCGCGTCCGCGCCCTGGCTCAAGGCCGGCCGGGGATAGGCCGGGTGAAAGGCAAAATGCGCTCCATGCGCTTCATCCACCAGCAGGGCGGCTCCTCTTTTATGGGCTTTATCCGCCATTTCAGCTATATCAAGGCTTGTCCCCCAATAACTGGGGCTGGTTAAGAATACCGCCTTTAATTCGGGGTTGGCTTCCAGTTCAGCTCCGATTACACCTGGATCAAGGGCCAGGGGAATGCCTGTTTGGGCATCATAAGCGCAGGATAGGTAACGGGGAACCGCCCCGGAAAGGACCATCCCTCCCCACAGGGAGCGGTGCGCGTTGCGGGGAATCAGCACTGGGGGCCTTTCGCCCGGCAGGCTCATGAACAGGGCGTGAATGCCGGATGAAGCGCCGTTGACCAGAAAAAAGCTTTCCCGGGCTCCATAGGCCTGGGCCATCAGACGCAGGGCCTCCTTGATCTCGGAACGGGGTTGATGCAGATCGTCAATGCCCGGAACCTCGGTTAGATCAAGCTCAGCCAGAGTAAAGTAGGCTTCCGGCAACCCTCTTCCACCCGCATGACCGGGCATGTGCAGGCGCAGGTTGCCTTCCTCTCGGTATTTCAAAAGGGACGACCAGAGGGGAGCCGGCCGTTCTTGAGGATCTGCCGTATCCATCGCCCGGAGCCCCCTTCCCTTTAATCTTCTCATTAATTTTATCGCAAGAGTTCGTTACACGGATGGATTAGAGTTAACAGAGTACTAGACTCCAAAAGCGGGAGTAGGTTTTTGTTCGGAGTTGGTGTAAGCTGTTTATCAGGAGTTCGTATATATAAGTGAACGTGTTGGGGAGCTGATATCTTGTTAAGCGATGAAATACTCGCCCGCCAGGTGCTGCAGGGCGAAGCGGCTGCTTTTGAGGAACTGGTGGACCGTTATAAGAATCCGGTTTTTGCTATTGTCTACCGCATTCTCGGCCAGTACCAGGAAGCAGAAGATATCACCCAGGATGTTTTTATATCCGTATACCAAAAACTTTATCAGTTTGATCCCAACAAGAAATTCCGTCCCTGGATTCAGCGCATCGCGGTTAATGCCAGTATTACAGCCCTGCGCAAGAAAAAGAAAATCGTAAACTTGAGCTTTGACGAGGGTTTGGGCAAGGATATCGATCCCTACCTGCCTGCTCACATACCCGATCCCCAAACCGAGTTTGAGAAAAGTGAGTTGAGGCAGGAAATAAATAACGCTCTGTTATCTTTAAATGAAGGATACCGGGTCCTCATCATCCTGCGCTATCAAATGGACCTGGATAACAAGGAAATAGCCGATATCTTAGGCGTCAGCCGGGAAAATGTCGAGGTCCGGCTGCACCGGGCCAGGAAAGCACTGCGGCGTATTGTTATCCAACAATGGAGTGAAAGGGGGATTAGCCATGAATTGCCAGCAAGCCACTAGGTACATTTGGGATTATTGTGACAACAAGCTGTCCCCCGAGCTTGGCACCGCCGTCGAAAGCCACTGCCGGGAGTGCCCGCAGTGCAACAAGCACCTGCAATTAACGGTTTTAGAAAACGAAGCATTGAATAATACCGCCGAACTGCCCCAGCTATCGTCCGGGTTTACCGCCCGGGTAATGAAGAATCTGCCGGAACAGGATTTTGCTCCGGGCAAAAAGACGGCATCCAGCCGCCTGCGCAGCCTGTCCGGGCGTAAGCGCTGGATGGTGGCTTCAACCGCTGTACTGGGAGTCCTTCTGGTACTGCTCGTTTTGCCGGGTATCAACGACCTCGGAATAATCAGGTTTACCCAGCAGTCGGTCACGCCGCCCGCATCCAGCCAGCCGGAAGAGCAACAAACTGCAGGCGGCCTGGGTACCGCTGTCATCGTAAAGCATGGCATTATGCCTATGGACGCCGTACCTTCCGAGGAGAAAAAGGAGCTTACTGTTTCTGACAATCCTGCCCAAGATACTGAGCCCTCTTCTCCTTCTCCTCCCGCTCCTTCTCCCGCAGCCTATTCCGCAGATAGTTCATCCATCAGCCGGGGAACCACGGTAAATGAAACCACCAGCAGCACAGATTCGCCGGAATCGGAAGCCCCCTACAGCATCAGCCTGCCGGGCACCTACACCCTGGTCAATATAAGCAGCGGTGCCGGCGACAATTGTTTGATTTATAAGTTCGCCCAGGATAAGACCGATATTGTGGTCGATGTAATTGTCAGCCAGGTGGAAAACTATAAAGTGGAAGGCGGGCAATTGGGGGCCCCGTCCCCTAGCGCCGCTCCTGATACTAATACGGCTACCGCCAAAGCCTCCCGGGAGCAGACCGCCAACAGTGAAATCAGCTGGACGGTAACGGCTGGGGACGCTTCATATCGCTTAACCTTGAACGGGAACCTCAGCCCGCAGGAATTGGCTTTGCTGGCCGGCTCGGTAAGCTTCAAAGTTAAGTAACTAGGCCAGTTAGATCAACCAAAAAAGGCAGGCCCTGCCAAACCATGCCTGCCCTATATTTTTTCCGATTTATTTTACCAGGGCTGATATGCCGCGGAAGTCCGGGCTGCTGGCGTCGATCAGCAGGTCAAACAGCACGGTCTCGGTAT
>Ga0247510_100075_pt1 | contig 31767 bp, 34 predicted proteins | sample SJ1SFenscriptome_2_FD_186110 | JGI IMG/M metagenome (GOLD analysis project Ga0247510, IMG submission 186110) | Metatranscriptome of enriched cultures of PCE-dechlorinating microbial communities from Ithaca, New York, USA - SJ1.SFe12 (Metagenome... ... | reverse complement strand
TGAATCTTTAAGGAGGTCGATTGAAGCATATTGGGTTCTCTTTTCAACTTAGTGAATGCCAAAGGAATAAAATCCCTATGGCTTAATAGCGTTACTTTTGTTTCAACACCCATTCGATGAGCGTTTTAGCTTCTTCGTCGGTAACGTTTTGCGGAGGCATCGGAGTTTCACCCCATTTACCTGTTGAGCCGTTTTTGAGTGACGCGATGAGGATATCGGCACTTTCGCCTTTGGCGGCAACTTCTTTGTACGACGGTCCTACAAGCGCCGTATCGACACTGTGACATGCCAAACACCCTTTGGAATCGGCGAGCGACACGGCAGGATCGAGGACGACTGCCGGAGCATTTTTCATCTCCTCTTTGTACGCTTTGTACTCGGTGATAACGTCGGTCATGTATTTCTCGGTTGCTTCGGCCTGGAGCTTGAGCGGTTCTTCGAAACTCACAACACGGATACCGTGACGTGCAGTCGCCATCAACAATACCGCAACCAGCATCATCACAAGCGCTTTGGTCGCTTCACCCATGTTCATCTCTGCAGTGCCGAAGCGTTTGAGCAAAAAGAAGAACAAGATGGTAAGCACGACCGATGCGGCGAACGGTGCGAACACAAACGGCGTATGGATATACGCTTCGCTGATGCGCGGACTGAATGCGAAAAATACCAACGGCAAGATCGCGATGTTGACCGGTGCGGCCCACATAAACCATTTTTTACCCTGATCGATTGCAAGACGTCCCGCTTCGGCATCTTCACCGCCTGCTTTAACCCATTTGACTCCCAAATAGATCATCACGATCCCCGTAAAGCTAAACGCCGTGAGGAAGAAGTTGATCAAACGAAAGCCGGTGAGCGGTGTGAGCATCATGTCCCAGATATTTTGAACCGTTGCAAAGGTTTCAGGTTGCAAATAGAGGTTTGACATCGACATAAACACCGGAGGCAACGTATAGAACGTCAGTACCGCAACGAGTCCGATAGAGATATGGAACCCTTTGTGGTGGTGTAATGAGTGCCAGCTAAATTTGTACGCATACGAGAGCAAGAACGCGAAGATGTTCCCGTAAATGATGTGCAAAATATGCGGAGATACTTTGAGAATCGCCGTATAGAAAAATCCGGTATAGAGTACCGAGATCACCAGTAGCGGAGCGACCCCCCACAATGCCCCCATATTTTCGCTGATGGTGGTCGGGTTGGTCATTTTATAAGCTAACAAATCGTCTGTTTTAGACTTTTTGAAGACCCCTGTGATGTTATAGAGAACCGACGCCGTCGATGCTCCGATGAGGGTATAGATAAATGCGATATGCACAACAAAAACGATAATGCCGAGGGTATCGAAAAACCAGCCCGGTAGTCCCATCGTCGGTACGACGAGGGGGATGTCAAAAGGGAGTTTCCAGTTCATTATTTGATCTCTCCTCTTTTATTAAGTGATGCGATATAGGCCGCAAGTGCGTCTTTTTCCGCTTCGGTTCCGACAAACGGCGCCATATACGGGGTTCCCCCGCCCGGCAGGTTGTTGATGCGGTTACGGATAGCCGCTTCGCTCCATCCTGCCGTGAGCGCTTTGAGACCGTTGATCCCGTTTTCGGTATGGCAGGCGCGGCACTCGATCTGCGCGATGGTATGACCCACTTCCACAAGGTTCGATTTATCCTCTTTGATCACTTTTTTGTCTTCATCGACGAAGACAGCGTGTTTGAGGATTCCCACTTTGTTCAGATACGGCACGTCGGTGACGCGGATGCCGTTAGCGTACATGTAGTTGTAGATCAGGAACGGTTTGCGAATAAACTCGCGGGTACGCTCTTCGTATCCCCAAAAGAGCAAGAAGGCACTCACCATCAGCGTTGCCGCGATGTAGGGCATACGCTTCGGCGAGAAGTAGGCGATAATCGTCGTCAGGACTACCGCCCCTCCGATACCGCTGATAATCATGTACATCAGATCCATTTTATCGGCAAACGCTCTCGTCATCATTGCCGTAGGGATCATCGCACGCGCCGCTTCGGGAATTTGCAAGAGATAGTAATATCCGAGTGCCGCACCGATAGGGACGGTAACGATCATGATTTTGGCGAAAAAGCGGATAAGTCCTTCGCGGGTGTTGCGAATCGCTTCGTCTTTGCTAAATGCGGTAATGAGCCATGTCCACATGATTGCTAGTGCCGCAGCAAACGCGATGGAACTGAAGGTTCTAAACGCAAGTCCCGGGAACCATGTCGGATTAAAGAGGGCATTATTGTAGTTGACGTTACCCGGATAAACTTCCGGATCGACCCACGGCTGACCGTCAAAGTTCGGTGTGAGCATGAAGCCTAAGATTGCGGTGATGATGAGCATCGTAACCCATGAAGAGACGGCGTAGAATATCCCGAATTTGACCGATTTTGCGCGTCCTTCGGGAGTGAGCGCTTTTTGCTTCCAGGTCATGAACCAGAACAGGAGCAAGACGACCTCGAAGTTGAAAACGATCCACTCGATAAACCATTTCCAGAAGAAGACGCGGATAAGCCCGCCGATGGCGTTGGGGCTGATGATGTTGGCGTGGATCCACATCCCGATACCGGTCAGTGCACCCACGGAAGTGGTGATGATAAAAAAGACCATAAGCAAACGGTAGACGGTCTCGTAGGAGGCCATATCGTTACGTTTGTTGGCCCACCAAGCGGCGAGGGCGAGAACGACCGATCCTCCTACCGCTCCACCGTGCGAGACGAAGACGTGGATGATCGCGTTGATCGCCATGAGCATTCGTAGCCCGATCGTGGGCATTTCGAATATGGGAAAATCGAACATACTATTCCTTTTATTGTAGTTAAGTATGCACGCAACGTCGCAGAAACAGCGCAAAAACGCTATAATAAAACGTTGCTATGCAATACGATTTTCCGTCTGTCTGAGAGGTCCAATTCAGAGGACAGACGGAGCGTGCTTGTGTGGTGTCTCTGCGACGTTTTTCCTTCTTTTGACTCCTTCAATGAAAATTTTGACTGTATGATTATCCGGCAACAGTGTTACATTTATGTTAACTATTTAATGAATTAATTTAAGTTTTTTTTGATTGTTACGGTTGGGTTATAATGGCGTCTAAAAACGGAGACCATCATGATTACCGTCTGGCACAACCCCAAATGTTCCAAATCGCGCGAAGCGATCAAACTCCTCGAAGAGAAAGGGGCCGATTTCGGCGTCGTGAAATATCTGGAAGAGACGCCTAGCCGCGAGGAGATCGAATCGTTGCTGAAGAAACTGGGTATTTCGGCGCGGGAACTGATGCGCACTAAAGAGGAGCTTTACAAAGAGCTGGCACTGGCGAAAGTGACCGACGAGGCGAAGCTGATCGACGCTCTCGTCGCACACCCCCGCCTGATCGAACGGCCGGTCCTGATCGAGGGGAACCGGGCCGTGATCGGGCGTCCGGCGGAGAAAGTGATCGAATTTCTCGGCTAGGTCCGGAAGCGCGCGAGTTTGCCGTTGATGTGGGTTGTCCCCTGATCGAGGCGGAAGGCGACGTCGCTGATTTCGCGGATGCTCGTCGCATTGGACGCGGCCAGAAGATTGAGTGAATCGATCCGGCCGGAGATGAGACGCATCCCTTCGGTGAGGGTGATGAGGTGGGCGTTCGACTCGCGAACGCTTTGGGCGGCTACCGAAATGAGTTGCGAGGAACCGTTGATCATCTGCTGAACGTTCTGGGAATCGCGGGAAACGACGAGAATCGATCCGGCCGATTTTTCCATGTTTTTGCTCGTCCCCGTGATCGCATCGACGATCGTGCTGATCGTGCCGTTGATCCGATGAAGGCTCTCCTGCGTCCGCTCCGCCAGTTTACGCACCTCGTCGGCGACGACGGCAAATCCCCGCCCGTGCTCTCCGGCACGTGCCGCTTCGATGGCGGCATTGAGGGCGAGAAGGTTGGTCTGGTCGGCGATGTCGCCGATGATGTCGAGAATCCCTTTGACCTCCTGCGCTTCGGCCGAGAGGGTCTGCAGCTCGTTTGAGAGCTCCTGCTGCATCCGCGCGACCGTCTGGATGTCGTCGTTCATCCGCATGATTTCACCGTCGGCACGGATGAGAGTTGAGGAGGCTTCTTCCATTTTGGCGTTGGTGTCCCGCGCCGAGCGGGCTGATGTATCGACGATGGACTGAAGCGTGAGGATTTGCTCGTGGGTTTGGGCGATGTCGGAGGAGCCGCTCTCGAGGCGGGTACGGATGGCGGCCGAGACGTTGTTGAGTTCCTGAGCGGTAGAGAGGCTTTCGGACGATGCGGTCTGGATGTCGCGGAGTATTTTTTGAAGTTCCTCCATCGAACCGTTCATATCTGATGCCGCGACGGAGAGCTCGTCGCTTCCCTCCGTACCGATCCGCTGGGTCAGATCGCCCGTTTTAAGGCGGTGGGCGATCAGGGCGATATCGGAAATTTTGGCCAGAAGGTCGCGGGTGATGAGGCGCAGGATGACGAAGACGACGATCATCCCCAGCGGAAGGGTGATCCCGATGAGGATGAGGGTCTGATTGAATTCGCTTTGGGCAGCAAGGTAGAGGCGCTCGGCGTTGGCGATCTGGAGTTCGATCAGCTCATCGAGCTGTTGGTCGGCGGGGGTGAGCGAGTAGGGAAAATCGCTCTGGATCAGGTCGAGGATCGCCATCAGGTCTTTTTTTGCGATCGCGGTTTCCAGCAGAGCGATCGAACGTTCGGCCCGTTCCATCGTCTCTTTCGCCTCTTCGAGCCGTTCGCGTTCGGCGGCGGTGAGGGAGCCTTGGGCATAGGTCTGCCAGGTGTGATGAAGGTGTGTTTTGGCTTTGTGCACCGCGACCGATGCGGCCGCGAAATCGCCGACCCCCTGCGAGAGGTCGGTTGCCGTTTTGAGGACGATGCCCCCGATATCGTTTTTACACGAGCGAAGCTGTTGCAACGGTGTGAGGCTCTGTTCGTGGATTCTGGAGAGCGACGCGTTGGAGAGGACCATCCCCAGAATCCCGATGCCGATGGCGATGATCGCAAAGAGCTGGGTCAAAGCGACGATGAGGGTGAGTTTTTGGCGGATGGAGAGACGTGAGGCGACCCGGAAAGGGCGGAGTGAGAGCATGGACGCACCTTGTGAAAAAGTGCGACAGTGTAAACCCCGCAGATTACGGTACGGTCACATCAATACGTTTTCCGGTCGGCTTTGGCGCTCCATTGCCAAAAGAGCCGCGCCGCTTCGGGGGTATCGATCGGCCGCAGGTCGAGCGCCGCGGCGGGATTGCCCAGCGCATCGTAAAAATGGCCGTCGTCAAACCCCGCTTCGGCGGCGTCTTTCGTCGATGCGCCGTAGTAAACGGTTTTGATCCGGGCCCAAAGGATCGCCCCGAGGCACATGGGACAGGGGTAGCAGGAGGTGTAGAGGATGCAGCCGGAGAGGTCGAATGTCCCCAGTGCCTCCGAAGCGCGCCGGATAGCGAGCATTTCGGCATGGGCGGTCGGGTCGTTCGCGGCGAGCACTTCGTTATGCGCCGAGGCGATGAGGGCTCCGTCTTTGACGACGACGGCCCCGAAGGGTCCCCCTTCGTTGCGCTCCATCCCCCGCCGGGCTTCTTGCGCGGCGAGTGCCATCCAACGGTTCATCAGGTTTTCCTAATCGGCTTTTGCGACGCAGGAGGGGGCGAGCAGCTCGGGGCGGTATTCGAAATGCATCGTGTCGTAGTGGTACCATCGCCCGCCCCAGATGAAGCCGTGTTTTTCGAAAATCCGCACGATTGAGAGGGGCATCGTGTTTTTGTACCCGATTTTTGCCGTTTCCGAGGAGGCTTCGTCTTTCCAGTACTGGGTCGTGGCGGGGGCGAGGTCGATCGCGATTCCGAAGCTGTGCATCGAGAGGCGGTCGGTGTCTTTGATGACGCGGTAGCAGTAGGTGGCGGCCCCTTCGGCCCAGGCGCGCTCTTTTTTGGGAAGTTTGGCGATCTCCTGGCCGATGGCGTAGAGCTTTTTGTCGACTCCCCCGATACGGCTTACCTGCAGCTTTGCCTTCCCTTTGAGCGTCGGCCATTCGATCGTGACAAGGTTCTTTTCGATCTCTTTTTCGGTTTTGCCGTAAAGTGCCTGGAAAAAGGGCTGATACCGCAAGCGTCCCGGATCGAAGAGGTACGGCGGCGGCGTTTCACTGCCTCCGGCGTCGTAACGCTGTTCGAGTTGGGTCGCGAGGTCAGCGTTGTTGATTTTTTCGTCCCAGCTTTTTTTGGGGGCATCGGTACGCAAAGGGAATGACGTACCGTTTGCGAGGGTCAGTTCCCGCTCGTTCGCCGAAGCGACCAGGCCCGGATATCCTTCGACGTAACACTGCGGATTCCCCCACGCCAAAACGCTCAGCAACGTTCCCAAAATCCAAATCGTCCGCATCTGCACTCCTCGTTTGATTCCCTTATTTTAGCGAATGAGGACCAAAACGTTCTCATGCTTGGCGCGAATTTTCAGCCATGCTTCGATGTCTCGCCGTTCTTTGGCGGAGAGCTGGCGTACCGCTTGAAGATTGAGTACCAACACGGTCGAGCTCCGGTTTTCATCGACGGCGGCGGGATCGTAGCTTTTGGAGAGGATCGCTTCGCGTATTTTCGGGAAAAGGGTTTTGAGTTCGGCGGGGACCGATTCAAAGAGGGTGTTTTGTTCGTCGTGCCGGCGCAGCTGTTCTTTGAGGGCTTCGATCTCCTTGCTCTGCGATTGAAGGGCGATTTGGCTCTTATGGTAGAGGTCGGTGATGATCCCCGTTTTGAGTTTCGAGAGGTCGATGTTCTGGCCGTTGGTGTTTTGGTAGACGTTGAGCGACGCTTTGCCCAACCCTTCGGGGCCCATTTCCGCGCGGATTTCGTTGAGTTTTTCTTGGGGGACGTATTCCCCGATGAGGAATACCTTGATCTCCCGGTTTTTCGGGTCGATTTTCACCTGCGCGACGTTGGTGGTTTTGAAGTTGAACGCCTGGGCGACGAACTGGGAAGCGCGGGCCTTGAACACCTCTTCGCCGACGAGGCGGTATGCCAGATACGAACTGGGCAGCAGGGTGATGAGGACGGCCGCGGCGATATAGCGCTGTGCTTTGAGGGCCAGGGCGGGATCGACGTACTTTTTTTCCGCCACGTTGAAGGCCCGGACGACGATGAACGACGCCAGGGCGATGAAGACGAAGTTGATCGTATAGAGGTAAAAAGCCCCGAGGAAAAACTCCCAGTTTCCGCTTGAGAGGCCGAATCCCGCGGTGCACAGCGGCGGCATCAGGGCGGTCGCGATCGCGACGCCGGGGATGACGTTGGACTTTTCTTTGCGGGTGATGGCGACGATCCCCGCAAGCCCCCCGAACAATCCGATCAGAACGTCCCAGGCCGTCGGGGTGGTACGGGCCAGCAATTCCGAATGGGCGGTATCGAGCGGCGAGATCAGGAAATAAAGGGTGGAGGTGAGCAACCCTACCATCGTGGCGAAACTGAGGCTGACAAAAGAGCGGCGCAGCAGCGAGAAGTCGTTGATTCCCGCGCCGTATCCGATCCCCATGATCGGTCCCATCAGCGGGGATATGAGCATCGCCCCGATGATGACGGCGGTCGAGTTGACGTTGAGGCCGATCGAAGCGACGAAAATAGCGAACATCAAAATCCAAAGGGTAGCCCCACGCATCTCGACTTCGCTGCGGATCCGCTCGTCGATCACTTCGTCATCGGCCATATCCTGTGTGATGCTGAGCCGTTCTTTGAGGATGGTTTTGAGGTTGATCCATGTACGATGCTCGGTAGCGGTGTCCATCCGGCCTCCTTGTATGCTCTTGGGATCAATTATAGCCAACTATTCACAATCGCTTCACATCCGTTTGCGAAGATGACGCCATCTTGACACAGGAGCTTTCGATGAAACCTCTTTTTACCCTCACCGCGGCGATCACCGCTGCCGCTTTGATCTCTACGGCCGCCCAGGCGGACGGGCGTCGTCACCACGCTGTGCGCCATGCGCATCACGGAGTGCATCACCACGGTGCCGGCTGGGTCGTTCCGGTCGTGATCGGAGGAGTGATTGCGTACACGCTGGCCGATTCCGCCCGTTCGGCACCGCACGATACCCGGATTGTACGGGTTGAAGAGCGTTACGTTCCCCTTTACGAGGAGCGCTGGGAGTATTTCGGCGATTGCGACTGCAAACGCCGGGTGCTGGTCAAAATACGGTAGTTTTAGCGGGTTTACAACGAGCAAACGGTATAATTCCCTTTTCTAAAGAAAGGGGATGGAATGTTTTTTCCAAGTCTGGGACTGATCGCGACGACGAACGTCATTACCGTCGACATCAACGAAAACGTTCAAACGGCACTGAACCGGATGCATGAGCACAATCACCGCAGCGTTATCGTCGTCGACGGCCCCCAGCACTACATTCTCACCTCGAAAGACATTATCCGCCTGCGGCTCGAAGGGATCGGTTTTGACACCCCCCTTTTTAAGGTGCATCTTCGCCCTCTTCCCCTCATCAGCCGCGAAAGCAACATCGTCAACGCCCTGAACCTCACCAACGAACAGGATGAACACATTTGCGTCTGTAACGAGGACGGTAGCCTCTATGGGCTCGTGACGAACAGCGATATCATCAGCAGCGTCGATCCGCAGATCGTACTCGATTCCCTCCAGATCGGAACCTTGCTGGATAAAAAATACGGTTACAAAAGTTTCGCCCCCGATACGCCGGTCATCAAAATACTGGAGTACCTCAAAGACGCCCCGAATGACTGCGTCATCATCCAGCAAGACGGTTTTCCCGTCGGGATTCTCACCTCCAAGGATGTTTTGCGCCTGATCGAAAAAGAGAATCTGCAGACGCTCCCCGTCGAAACGGAGATGTCCTCGCCGGTCTTTACGCTGGGGACCCGCGCGTCGATCAACGACGGGCTGGAGTTTCTGAAGAAAAACCATTTCAAGCGGATCGTCGTCACGGACGATTCGGGGGCGGTCGTCGGGGTCGTAAACCAGCAAGACCTGATCGCCCGCACGTACCTGAAGTGGTCGCAGCTGATGCGGGATCACTTCAAACAGTTCGAGGAGCTGACGCAGGTGCTTCAGCAAAAAAACCTCCATCTCTCGAAGCTTGCGACAAAAGACGCCCTCACCGACGTGCATAACCGCCATATGTTCACGGAACTGTTCGCCAAAGAGGTGATCAACCTCAAACGCGACGGCGCGAAGCTGGTGTTGATGATGATCGACCTGGATTTTTTCAAGCGGATCAACGACACCTACGGCCACAATGTCGGCGACGAAACCCTCAGGACGTTTGCCGGGACCGTGTTGACGTGTATCCGCGAAAGCGACATTTTTGCCCGCTGGGGGGGAGAGGAGTTCGTCCTCCTCCTGCACGGTGCATCGGGGAAAGAGGCATACGACATCGGTGAAAAAATCCGCAAAAAGATCGAAGCGACTTTTTTTGAGCAAGCCGGTCGCCTTACCTGCAGTATCGGTGCGGCGGAAGTGTTTGCCGACGACACGATCGAAAAGGCGGTCCATCGTGCCGACAACGCCCTCTATGCCGCCAAAGAGCGGGGTCGAAACACCACCGTCGTGTATGAGGGCTGAGCCATGAAGAACATACCGCTTGGTTCCCTGCTGGGACCGAAAAACGTATCGCTTCGAACCGACCGCTCGATTGCCGAAGCGCTCAAAATCATGTCCGAAAAAGCGATCAGCTCGGTTGTCGTGACCGATGCATCCGACCGTCCGGTCGGCATATTCACCGAACACGACGCGTTGCACGTCGTTGCCGACTCCCTTAACCCCGAAATCCCGCTGTCGGAGGTAATGACTCCCGATCCTTATTGCCTGGAGGAATCGGTACACCTGCACGATGCGTATCAGCTGATGGAGGAGAAAGGATTCCGCCATCTCGTCGTCGTGGATGGGTCGGGACGGTTCAAAGGGGTGGTCAGCGAGGGGGATTTTATCCGTCACCTCGGGTTTGAACACCTCACGAAACAAAAACGGGTCGCCGAAGCGATGAGCGACTCGCCGCTCATCATCACCCCCGGGATGCCCCTTGCCGAGGCTGCGGCGCTGATGCACGAACGCCGGTGCGATTACGCGATTGTCCTGGAAGGGGGATGCCCGAACGGTATCATCACCGAACGCGACATCGCCCACGGCGAGAGCGTCGGCGACGAGCGGGTTGATCTGCTGCTGCGCCCCGAAGTTTGCACGGTCGACAAAAACATTTCGTTGCAGGAAGCGGCACTGCTGATGGAGCGTCACGGGGTCCATCAGCTGATCGTGACCGATTCGCACGGGGCGCTGGAGGGGCTGGTGAGCCGCCACGACGTTCTGCATGCCCTGCACGGCGCCTATTTCGAGTTCCTGATCCGCACAATCGAACGTAAAAGTGCCGCCATTGCACGGATCAACGAGCGTAAACGGGAGCTGCGGAGCGAAAAAGAGGAGATCGAAAAAAGTACCCTCAAGCTCCGCAAACTTTTCGAGACCCTCCCTGATGGGGTCGTACTGATCGACAGCCGGACGATGCAGGCGGTCGAGTTCAACCGTTCGGCGTACGAACAGCTCGGTTACAGTGCCGACGAGTTCGCCGCTTTGCGGGTGAACGATTACGAAGCGGTCGAAAGCCCCGAAGAGACGCGTCGGCGTGTCGAGAAGATCGAACGCGAGGGGAGAGACGCCTTCGAGACGCAGCACCGCACCAAAGAGGGGACGATCATGGATGTCTGGGTCAACGTCGTGCTCGTCGATTTGGGTGGAGTCCCCCACATGATGGCGCTGTTTCGCGATATCACCGACCAAAAGCGCACCGAACGGGAAATCGACCGTGTTCAGGCGCTGGCCCGTATCGGGACGCTGGAATGGGACATCGTCAAAGACGAGATGTCCGGAAGCGATGAGAGCAGCCGTATTTTCGGGATTTCGCTCGATGACAAGCCTTCGGTGCAGGCGTTGCTCGCTTCGGTCGTCGAAGAGGACCGCGAGCGGGTGACGCAGGAGTTGTACACCGCGATGAAAGAGGGGACGTACAACGCTATGTGCCGGATCGCGGTCGGGGACGGGACGATACGGTGGGTCGAGACGAATGCCGAATTCATCTATGATGAGAGCGGGAATCCCGTCAAGGGGGTAGGGATCGTGCAGGACCTGACCGAGCGGGTCTTAGCCGAAGAGGCGCTTCGTCGCAAGGATGCCGATCTCAACGCCGCTCAGGCGCTGGCCCATATCGGAAGCTGGCGGCTTGACGTCGGGCGCGATGTGCTCGAATGGTCCGAGGAGACCTACCGCATATTCGGAGTGAGCAAAGGGTCGCCGTTAAATTATGCCGTTTTTTTGTCGGCGATCCACCCCGACGACCGCGAAAAGGTCGATTACGCGTGGCGCGCCGCATTGCAGGGTGCGCCGTACGAAATCGAGCACCGCATCGTCGTTGACGGTGAGATCAAATGGGTCCGCGAAAACGCCCAGCTCGAAGCCGACCGGGAGGGGAACCTGATCGCGGGGGTCGGAACGGTGCAGCTCACCACCGAGCGCAAACTCTATGAAGAGCGGCTCGAATCCCTTGCCAACTACGATCCGTTGACGGGATTGGCAAACCGCGCGCTGCTGATGTCGCATTTGCAAAACGCCATCGAACAGGCCAGACGTTCCAAGGAGGAGATCGCCCTGATCATGTTCGATCTCGACCGGTTCAAGGATATCAACGACAGCTACGGCCACAGCGCCGGAGACGAACTGCTGCGCCACGTCGCACAGCAGTTCACGTCGCGCCTTCGCGAGGGGGATATGATCGCCCGGCTCGGAGGGGACGAATTCGCCGTGGTCCTCGAAAACCTTTCCCACCCCGAGGATGCGGGGCGGTTGGCCGAAGAGATGATCGGGATGCTCGGGATCGATTACAAACTCTCCGGCGGCGCGCTGATCCATGTCGGTGCCAGTGCGGGGATCGCCCTTTTCCCCCACCACGGGGACGATGCGTTTACCCTCTTGCAGCATGCGGATGCGGCGCTGTATAAATCCAAAGCCGAAGGGCGGGGGACTTATTACTATTACACCGACGAGCTCACCGCTTCGGCGCGTAAACGGATCGAATGCGAGAGTTATCTGCGCCGGGCGATCGCCAACAACGAATTCGAACTCTACTATCAGCCGCAGGTTCATCTTGGGACCGGACGGATCGTCGGGGCCGAGGCGCTGATCCGGTGGAATGATCCCCATCGGGGGGTCATCACCCCCGATCAGTTTATTCCGATCGCGGAAGAGACGGGGCTGATCCGCGAGATCGGCGAATGGGTGCTGGGCGAAGTGTGCGCGCAGGGGAAAGTGTGGTTGGACAAAGGACACCGCATTACGCTGGCGCTCAACCTCTCGGCACACCAGGTACGTTATCAGAATATCGTCGCTCTTGTCGAAGAGGCGCTTAGAAAAACCGGTTACGATCCCAAACGTCTTGAGCTGGAGCTGACCGAGAGTACGCTGATGGAACGCCAGGAGGAGGCGGTGGCGATGCTCCATGCGTTGCGCGCACACGGCATACGCCTCGCGATCGACGATTTCGGGACGGGGTATTCGTCGCTGTCGTACCTCAAGCGGTTTCCGATCGACGTGCTGAAAATCGACAAGAGTTTCGTGGATGACCTCCCCTACGATCCGGATGATATGGCGATCGTCGCCGCCATCGTGGCGATGGCCCAGGCACTTGGATTCCAGGTGTTGGCCGAGGGGTGCGAACGTGAAGAGCAGATCACCTTCTTGAAAGAAAAAGGGTGCACGATGTACCAGGGATTTTACAAGAGCCCGCCGCTAAGGGCGGCGGAGTTCGAAAAGCTGTTATTTTAGGGTATCGACGTAATCGGCGACCGCTTTGAGGTCTGCGTCGGAGAGATCGGCGAGGGAGGCCTGCATCGTCGCTTTCTGTTCCCCCCCGAACGTCCCGTTTTTGTAGCCGCTCAGTTTGGCGAGCGTCCCTTTGGCGCCGGCGAGCGGTTTCCCCGCAACCGAAACGTCTTTGCCGTCTCCCCCGTGGCACTCGGCGCATTTGGCACCGTAAATCTTCATCCCCTGGGATGCCGACAAAACGGCTCCCCCCATCAGCAATGCGAAAACGACTCTATTCACTTTCTCTCCTTTTTCGGCGGATGGATTATTCTATCACAACTTTCGGGCCATTTCGGCCAGCCCCATCACGATTTCAAACGCGATCAGAACGATGATGATCCATTCGAGGAATTCGCTCTTTTTGTGGTTGATGATGTCCATGACGAGCATGACGTCCTCTTTGATCTGCGAGAGTTTCGAGAGTGCCGTTTCATGCCGGTCGTAGAGTTCGAGGATAAAGGCGATCCGCGTATAGAGCGCTTCGGCCTCCTCATTGTCCCAGAGTATGTTGGGCTTGTCGAGCAGAAGGAGGTTACTGACCATGTCGTGGCGGGTGAGGGCGAGCCGTTTGGCGAACTGCATCAGGCGGCTGCGCCGGGTGAATGAATAGGTATGGATCGATTCGACGATCCTGCGGCTCTGGGCGAAGAGGGAGTTGAGCCTTTTCTCGTATTTCTCCAGCCCCACGCTCTGCGATACGGCCAGGGCGATGACGTTGAGATTGAGGGTTGAAATTTCGCGTAGGCGGATCGCCTCGTTGTCGACGCGAAACGGCTCGGCGAGGGAAGGGTCGATGTGAATCGGGTAGTCCTGGGTGAGGAACTCTTCGTGGTCCTCCATCGAAATTCCCAGAACCGCCAGCGCATCGAGGAGGGTTTTTTTCTCCTCGGCGATAAGGGTCAGGACGCCAAAGGGTGCCAGCACGACGTGCAGCGCGTCGTTGCGGCCGTAGTAGCCGTTTTCGATTCCGCGGCTCATCGTGATGTCGAGAGCGTATTCGAGCATCGACGTGCTGAGGGGACGGTTGAGATAGAGCGAAAGGAGATTCATAAGCGACCCTTTAACCGAAATTTAGCCACCTTTATTGTATCATCTCCGTATTATAATGAGGTGAGTATGCGCAACACAATAGCAGTCGGATTGATCAGCCTGGGACTCGGATGGAGCAGCGCCGCCGCGGACGTTTCGGAGATGATTTTTTACCCCGAACCCGATTTCGCGGAAGGGATCTTCCATTTCAACTACCAGGGCGAAAAAAATAAAAACTATGGGTTCATGTTCGAAAAAGGGTTCGATCCCGAACGGATCGTTTACGTCCGCCCCGCGGAGCACCGCATCGAAAAGCTCCGCGACGGATCGCTCAAAGTGTCGTTTAGCAACACCGACCGCTATTCATACCTGCAGCGGGCGTATCGGGACGATTTTCTCGTCTCCGACGAAAAAGGGATCGTCAAAATTCTCCTCAGCGGCGGCGACTGCAAATCGAGTTCGGACTGTGTGACCGCCGAGAACATCCTGACCGTCAATATCCCCAAAGGGTACGGTGTGCGGAGCTACCAGGGGCTTGATCAGGACCTTAAACCGCTGAAAAATCCGCAGTGGCAGCGCAAGGGGAATACGTACACCCTTACCGCCCGCGACGTCAAAGGGGCATGCATCATGATGGAGCTTGAACGGCTCAAGCCGGGACAGGCACCGACCCATCCGGCGATGGCATCGGCCGCGGCGATCAAGCCCGCAGCCAAGCCGGCCGCGAAAAACGAAGCGCCGCTTGCGGCCCCGATCAAAGGGCCTTCGGAGGGTGACCTGAACGTTGCCGAAGTCGAAACGCCGGCGCATGCGCCGCAGGTTCCGCGGGAGCCTGAGCCCGAAGTACGCCCTGTTGCCGTCGCTGCGCCCAAAGTGCAGGAACCCAAACCGCAGGTCGCGGTTGAAGCGCCCAAAGCCGAAGAAAAACCGGTTGTCCGAAACGATGCCCCGGCAGCCTATTTCCGCAATTTCCAGCTGTTTGAAAACCGTTCGGTGGTCGCGCTAAACGAAGAGGGGAAAGCCCGCCTCAACGAATGGGTCCGCCAATTCCGTGCGGGAGGGTATCAGTCGGTGATTATCAACGCCTATACCGACAGCATCCCGCCGCAGCGGCTCAAACATCTCTACGCAACGAACGAAATCCTCTCCGCCGCGCGTGGAAAAGTCGTTGCCGATTACCTCATTGCGCAGGGGATCGACGCGTCGCGCGTGAGCGTCAACGGCAAGGGAGCGCTCGATCCCGTCGCCTCCAACGACACCGAAGAGGGGCGCTCCAAAAACCGCCGCATCGAGTTCGTTCTCCGCTGATTTTTCTTCTCTTCCGCTTCCCCTTTAGGGGAGCTGTTCGTATAAATCAAACAGATCGATATCGTCCGGCAGCCGCGTCCGCCCGTCACGGTGGGAGCGGGTGTAGGCCACGAGGCGCTTGAAGTGCTTGCGCAGATGGTAGGCATCGGGGACGTTGGGGCGGAACCAGTCCCCTTTGGCGCTGAAAAGCCAGTCGATCACCCCTTTGACATCAAGGAGGCTGTAGCCGTGGGCGTCGATGAGCAGTTTGATCTGTTTGGCCCAGCTCATGACGTCGAAGGGCTCTTCGAACTGCGGATCGATCGAGGCGAGGCGGCGGATGAAATACTGCGCCATTTCGAACTCCTCGCCCGAGGGCTTGGCCTCTTCGAGTTCGCGCGACGCGACTGCGGGGAGTGCTGAAGCTTCTTTACGTGCCCAGCGCTCGAATTCGGCTTTCCAGTCAAACGATCGGCGGTTCTGCGATCGGTGGTAGAGGTTGAAATCCTCGAATACGTCGCGGCGCAACCCTTCACGGTCGCACAGCTCCAGCGCAAACGCGTGCAGCTCTTCGAACGCTTCGTTGGAGAGGTTGAGGTAATAGTTGCTGTCGACGTATTCGCTTGCGGCGGCTGCGGGAAGCGGCGGGGGCTCCTGCGAGAGCGGCGCGAAGGTATAGCGCATCATCATCCCCTCGGGGGTTTTGCGCCGGGCGGAGACGAGAATCCCTTTTTTCACCAGTGAATCGAGCGCTTCGACCACTTCGCGGGGGCTGTGGCGCAGAGCCGCGGAGAGCCCGGAGGCTTCGATCTCCCCCGGTTTTTCCCCCCATTTTTGGGTATGCAGGGCGATGAGGGGGAGGAGCGCGCGCTCAAGCAGGCTCAGATCGTTGCGTTCGATCAGTGAAGCGGGGAGGAGGATCATGATTTCAGAAGCCTACCCTTGAGGGGGGCGGCGATCGCATCGGTGCGGGAGCGTTCGCGCCGGAGGATTTCGTTGGCGTATTCGTTCATGACCCGCGCTTCAAAAAGGCTCCGATCGAGCGACACATAATCGTAAATCCATTTTTTCCCGAGGATTTTGACGACGTTGATGTCGGTTTCATCCAGCAGGGGTTTCTTCTCGCCCTCCCGGCGGATCGAGGTGAAGCGGATCGCTTCGAAGCGCTCCAGGGCACTTTTTTCGGCATTGCGTTCGAGCGTGACGTCGCGGCGCAGATCGTACATCAGGTGATAGAGCTTTGCGGTCCTCTCTTCGGCCTCGCGCTCGATCGGGGTCCGTGACTCCTCTTCGAACTCGGCGGCGACCTGCGCGATTTTTTCAAACCCGTTTTTAAACGCCATCCCTCCGCCCGAGAGGCGGCGGAAAAATTCGCGGTACTGCGAAGGATGGATATGGCGTACAAGATCGGCCACGTGGGCACGGAGGTTGATGTCCTCTTCGATCTTGAAATATTCCATCAGCGAAGTGACGAACTGGGCGCGGATCTGGTCTTCGGTGTGTCGTTGCATGACGTAAGTATAGCATCCCCACGTAAAAGAAACATGAAGCGCCGATGAGGGCGTGTAACCCAAATGTGACCGACAGAGGGTATTATTCCGTGCGTATGCGGTTTTATGAACAAAAAAATGCTCAAAACAAGATATACTTTTTTACCACGTTTCCAAACCCGGCTCGTCTATTTTTAACGAATGCCGGCGGATCGTTCAGCTCCCTAAGAGGCGGTCAGTATTGCCGACGTTAAAAGAACAGCTTAAACAGCGTCTTCGCGACAACGATCCGGCTTACCGTTATTACAAATCGATTTTCAACCTGGTCAGCGACCTGATCGCCCTTAGCGACGGAGAACGGATTATCGACGCCAACAGCCGTTTTACCTCTTTTTTCGCACGGGCGGGAGAGGATGTCTTTGCCCCCGATTTTGTACTCTCCCGCCATTTCGAGCCGATCGACAAATACGGTTACGTCTATGAGGGGTACGAAGGGAAACGGTGGTTCGAGCACGTGCTGTCGAACCGAAAAGAGCACTACCGGGTCGGAATCGTTGCCGAAGACAAGCTTCATTCGTTCAATATCGCCCTTGCCGCACTCGAACCCGTCGAGGGAATTTACGTGATCACGATGACCGACATCACCGAAATGATCGGGTACAAAAACAGTCTCGAAGAGGGGCTTAGAAACAGCGTCGAAGACAAACGCGAGGCCGAGTTTCTGCTCCGGCAGTACGATTACGCGATGAACGTATCGAATCTGGTCTCCCGCAGCGATCCGGACGGGAATTTTACCTATGTCAACGATGCGTTTTGCGCCGCATTGGGATACGAACGCGGCGAGCTGATCGGGGAGAACGCCCTTGTTCTGTGCCCGCCGGACGTTCCGGATTCGAGGAAAAAGGGGAGTTGCTGCGACACCTGGCGCGTGACGTCGTCTTTTTGTCGCTGAACGCATCGGTCTCCTCGCACCGTGCGCACGCGGGGGCGAGGACGATCGGCCAGGACGAAGCGAGCTGCATCGTGTACGGGATGCCCAAGGTGGCATACGAGCTCGGGGCGGTCGAACGGCAGCTGCCGCTGTCCAAAATTGCCGAGGGAATTGTGCAATCGCTCTGAATTCTCAACGAAAATAAAGTAAAATTATACGGGCGTTGTTGCGATGCCCCAATTTGCACCGAAAGAGTCTCATGCTCACGATCAACGAAACGGTTATCCCCGAAGGGGACGAGGAACTCGGCGATAACCTGCTGTATTACGATTACAATATCGACCACATCCTCTCGCTCGAAGCCAAGGGGCTGACGATGGAGGACGAGGGGTACGTCAGCGCGTACCGCTCGTTCGAGGGGGAAGTGTACGAAAACTACATTTACGAGAAACTGCTGCGCTTTGCGGCCAACGAGCCGAAAATCAAGAGTTTTATCATCAAAGGCCCGCATAAACACCGCACCCGCGCCCGCAGCGACGCACTCTCGGTGAGCTGGAAAGGGCAGATTATCTACCGCGCCCGCCACAAGGAGATCGGCGAATTCGACGGATTGTTGTTCACCGACCGCGAACTCTATTTCGTCGAGATGACGCTGGTCAAATCGGTCAGCAACCTCAAAAAGCGGCTCCGGAAAAAGCGGGCGCTGCTGGAGGTGCTGTTTCCCCGTTACAAAGTCAAAGCGCTGCTGGTCCTCAATGAAGGGGCGACGGGAACGTCCGAACTCCCCGATTACGCGTCGGTCTGGATCACCAAGCCCTACAGCGCGCGCCATATCCTCGACCGTCTCAGCGCCCGGGCCCCGCGTGCGCCGATGCGCCGGGTCGAGAGTGCCAAGATCGCCCATGCCGAGGAGATCAAAACCGCCTCGTTCAAATATTACGCGACCCTCACCTGGATGCTGCGCTCCCTGCGGGGCAAAGACCCGATCGATCTGGAGTTTTTCCGCCGCAGTTCGACCCAGCGCTATCACGACATCTACACGAAAGTCTACGTCGGGTACCTTCCCATCGCCGAGTTCAAGCGCCTGGCTCCGGGTGCGGTGAACGCCGAGAGTAAAGCCGACCGCGCCGTCGTCGCGATCGAGAAAGACCACAGCGGGGGCTACTTTCTCACCTATTTCGTCCGCCATTCGGCGAAAAAGCTCGATAACGTCACTCTCGCGGGGGGTGCGTGCAAAATCGTCAAAAAAGATCCCTTCGGGATTACCCTGACCGAGATGAATCATCTCGACCGCGTCATGGGAGACGAGTTTCTCCTCACCCCCGAACAGCACAGCCGCCTCGAAGCGCTGATCCCGACGATCCGGCACAAATAACCGTTAATCGTTAATTATCCTTTTTTGCCTTATACTTTCGGCAACACAAAAGTATAAGGGATTATTATGAAAAAGGTTATCATTACGTGCCTCGCCGCATTGAGCCTCTGGGGCGCTCCCTACAAAGTCGGCCAGTCGGTCATGCCGCTGGACCTGAGCGACCAGTTCGGGAAAAAGCACGCCCTCAAGGCGATGCCAAAAACGCTGATCATGGCATTTGAAAAGGGGACGGGCGCAACGGTCAACGAGTACCTGGCCGAACAGGAAAAAGGGTACCTTGCCAAAAACAAGGCCGCTTTCGTCGCCGATATCAGCCAGATGCCCCCCTTTATCACCGAAACCTTCGCCCTTCCCAAAATGCGTAAATATCCCCATACCGTCCTGCTCATACGTGACGAAGAGCAGGGGCTCCGCTTCCCCGGAGAAGACGGGAAAATCACGGTCATGAAGTTTCGCGGCAATTTTCTGACCAGAATCGAATTTATCGAAAGCGCCGCCGAGCTCAAAAAAGCGATCGAGCAGTGATCACCCCGATCAAGGCGCTCCGTAAGAACCGTTTCAAGACGGCTCTCATTTTTATGAGCATGACCGTCTCGATTGCGGCGATATTCCTCATCAGCGCGATCTCGGGCGGGGTGGTAAGCATGTACAGCGCAATGCTCAAAACCGACGGGGACGTCATCGTGACCCAAAAAGGGATCGCCGATACTTTTTTCAGCGACATCAACCGTTCGCTTGTTTCGCCGATCGCCGCAATGGAGGGGGTGCGCGAAGTGAGCGCGATGATCCTGGGGGCCGCCCCGGTCGATCCGCTCCCCATCGTGGGAATCTACGGGGTCAGCGAAAACCGCTTCAAAAGCTACGCCCTCAAACAGGGGAGCTATCCCAAAGCGGGGGAAGTGATGCTGGGATCGAAAATCTATGAGACCCTCAAGCACCCCCGTACGATTACCCTCTCCAAACAGGAGTTCAAGGTGAGCGGCGTCTTTAAAAGCCGGATCGGTTTCGAGGACGGGGGGGTCGTGATGAACCTCGATGAGGGGGGTAAAATCTTCCATAAAAGTGCGTCGATTTTCCTTATAAGCCTCGAGGACCTTGGGAAAAGCGACACCATCACGGCTGCCGTAAACGCCCTCAATCCGCAGATCGAAGCGAAAACGACGGAGAGTTTCATCGATTCGTACAACCAGTTCAAAATCATCCAGACCAGTTCGGACGTCATCGGGGCGATGGCGTTTTTGATGGGGATCTTGGGGATCGTGAGCATGATGAGCATGGTGGTCAACGACCGCAAAGCCGAGTTTGGGATCATGCGTTCCATCGGCCTCTCGTCCGCAACGATCATCGCGAAACTGCTGTGGGAGACGCTGATTATCGCTCTGGCCGCGTTCGTCGTCGCATGGGGGATCTCGGAAGGGGTGTTGGAGCTGATCGAACACGCCGAAAAATTCCAGGGGTATATCAACGGCGAGATCACCGGCCCTTTGCTGCTTAAAGTGTTCGTCGTTTCCGTCGCGATGGCGCTGGTCGGAACGCTTATGCCCGCGATATACGCTTCCCGGATCGATCCGATGAGTCTGATACAGCGGGGGGGAGCATGAGAATCGAAGCGCAAAATCTCGAACACTACTACGGGAAAGAATACGTTTTGCGGGGGGTCGATCTCTCCATCCCCGCGGGGAAATTCATCGCGATCATCGGGGAGAGCGGCAGCGGGAAGACCACCCTTCTCTCGATCCTCTCCACGCTGCTGCGTCCCACTTCGGGGAGCGTGACCTACGAGGGGCAGACCCTCGATGAGGTCGGGAATATCGATGCTTTTCGCCGCCGCAACGTCGGTTTCGTGTTTCAGTTTCACTACCTGATCTCCTACCTGAGCCTGCGCGAGAACGTCGCCCTCTCCGCACTGGACGAGACGCTCATCGACCCGCTCATGGATCGGCTGGGAATCTTGCGCCTCGCGGGGCGCTACAGCGACGAAGTCTCCGGGGGAGAGCGCCAGCGCGCGGCGATCGCCCGGGCGCTTATCAACCGCCCTTCGGTCGTTTTCGCCGACGAACCGACCGGGAACCTCGATACGAAAAACGCGCTGGGAGTATACGAACTTTTCCGCGAGTTTTCGCAGAGCGGAACGGGTTTTATCGTCGCGTCTCACGACAAGAAGATCGCCGATTTCGCCGATACGATCATCGAAATGGAGGACGGCATTGTTACGAAAATTTCTTGACGACCGGCTCCCGCTCCAGCTGCTGTGGCTGATCCTTGGGCTTTTCGCGGGGCTCGTGTATGCCCTGGAGATGGTGGGGCTCGAAGCCTCGCAGACCCTCCTCTCCCCCGAGCGGGCCCGTTCGCTCCACATCTCGCAGATGCTGTACGGATTTTTTCCGTTGCTGTTGTCGCTGTTGCCGTTTGCACTGTTTGAAAAAGAGGGGGTCCTCAGCGAAAGGGCGTTGGCCCATCTGGGGCGCTATTTCGTCGTCTGGAACCTCTTTTTGCTCTTTATGAGCATGGCGATTTTGTTCGGCAACATCCGCGGACTGCCGTTTTACGATTTCCCCTACGAGCTTAATTTCCTGCTGGCATTCAGCGGCCTTTTTTACCTCCTCGCGCTCCTTGACGCCCTGCGCCGTTACGAGAAACGCCCCGTGTGGGTCAACGTTTCGCTTTTTGCCGTCATCGCCGCACCGATCGCGCTGGTGGTGTTGATGAACCCCCAGTACGGGCAGGTCGAAAAGAGCCTGATCGGCCCCCACGGGGACAATACGCTGGGGATGAGTTTTACCCTGATTCCGATTTACTACCTGCTGATCAAGCTGGTCGCGCGTAAGGAATTCCGTCCCCGTTGGCACTGGCTGTGGATCGTTCCGCTAGCGGGGTATATCGTCTCGCTGGCAATCCGGAACTTTGTCCACCCCCTGAGCTATAACGAGGAGTGGTTTTTTCAATATCTCACCCTGCTGTATCTGCCGCTGCTGTGGGTCTGGCTGCGGGATGCCGGGGTGACGTTCGCCGCCAACCCCTACCTGATCCTCTCGATCGCCGCGTTCGTTTTCGTGGACGTGCAGGGGAATATCCTTTTCATCCCCGAACTGCGTGAGCTGATCCATCGCAACGATCTTGTCGTGGGGCACGCCCATATCGCGATGGGGCTTGGGGTGGCGTTTATGGCCCTCTCCATCGCCCATCATCTCCTCCCTGAGCTTTTCCGACGCGTCCATGCGATAGTGTGGACGGCCCTGATGGCGGCGATGGCGGGAGTGCTCAGCGTCGCCGGACTCATCGAAGCGGGGCTCGTGGATGGAACGGTCGAGCCGATGCTGATCGCGCGTTCAGCGGCCGGAGCGGCACTGCTGGCAATGGTGATCGCGTTGGCATACGAGCGGCTGGCGCTGCGTTTGAATACCCCGTTGCGGCTCTATCACGCGATCGGATTCGTCGGCGATGCGGGAGGGGGGATCGTGCTGCTCATCGGCGGAGGGGTTCTCTTTGAACTGCTCGGATTCCGTTTTACCGGGACGTTCGAATACGTCGTGTTCGCGTTCATGATCGGCACCGGGTTGGCCCACTGGGCGGGACTGCACGGTGAGGCCGAGCGGTTCGCGGATTTCACCGCACAGGTGCGGGCGGTCTGTGCATCGGTGTTCGCCGCGTTGTACATGGTCGGAACGCTCGATACCCTGGCCTTGCTGGTCGCGGTCTACGACGGGGCGTTCGCCCTGCTGTACTGGCTGTTTCTGCGGAGTCGAGCATGAACTGGCTCGTGATCGTCCTCTCCTCGCAGCTGCTCTATTATCTCCTCATCGCCCAGACGGGAGTGGTGGGGGCGTTCGATTCACACATCCATGACCTTTTCACCCTCCCGATCGGCGGGATCGTCGGGGCTGTGCTCAGCGCCTACTGGCGCCATCACGAGGTACGCCAGGAACTCTATTTTCTTTTCGGCTCACAGATCATCATCTCGTGGTTCTATCCTAACTATTCGCTGGGGATGCTGCTGGTGCTGGGATTCGTGGTAGGGTATACGACGCCGCTGATGCTTTATCTCTTCGGCAACCAAAGCCGCCTGCATCTGGCCGTCGGGCTGGCGATTTCGTATGCGGCGGGGACGGCATTTTATACCTACCCCTACGCTGAGCGGGACGTGATCGCCGTCGTACTCCCGGCAATTTCGGTAGCGGCCCTCTTTTTTGCCCGTACCGGAACGATTCCGCGCCCGAAGTCGCGGACGTTCGATTGGCCCGGAGTGGGGGTGATGATGTTGTGGATCTTTGCCGATTCGGCGCTGTTTGAAACCCTCAGCCGCTCCGGGGACATGGACATCTGGAGCGAGTACACGCTGCTCATCGTCACGTCCCACCTGCTAGGGGTCTATCTGGCCTACCGTTACGGGCACGAGCTGATGTCGCAGACCCGAACCGTCTGGGTGTTATTCATCCTGAGTTACCTGCTTTACTGGATTCGGCAGCCGATCATACTGGCATTTGTCTATCCGATCGTCATTTCGTACTATAATGTTCTTTTGTTTCAAAAACTGGTGGCGATGCGGGACATTCGGCTGATTGCCCTGTCAATGGTGGGTGTGGGCTGGATCGCCGCTTCGGCGGCAAACGGCGTGGCCCTTGGCCAGCAGCTCTGGATTGCCGCAGCCGTGTTGGGGCTTTTCGCCCTCGTTTATCCATTTATTTTCAGGAGGTATGCATTATGAAAAAATCGTTGTTGGGGACACTCTTGCTGGCCGCATCGCTCAGTGCCGGGAGTCTGGGTTTTGAGTCTGGGGTGATCAAAGCCCATACGGAAGTTTTCGGGGACAGCTCGATCGACCCGATGTTCAAAAAAGCCCATTCGAAACTTTCGATGGATGCCGAGCCTTCCACGTTGCGCGGTGTGATCGAAGTGAGCATCGGCGATTTTATCAGCGACAACAAAAAACGCGACGCCAACATGTACGAAGCGATGGAATCGGACAAATTCCCCAAAGCCTCTTTCGAGATCAAAGAGGTTGTTGCCAAAGGGGGGGATAACTATCTTCTCAAAGGGACGATGAACCTGCACGGTGTCGCAAAAGCGATGAATTTCGAAGGAACCGTCGCCGAAGAGGGTGGCAAGGTCCGCATTAAAGCCAAAAGCGCGATGAAAATGTCCGATTTCGGAATCCAGCCTCCGAAAATGGTGTTTCTCGTCGTCCGCGATCAGGTCGATTTGAACGTCGACGTGGTGTTGAAACGGTAAACTTCCCCGATCGCGAGGACCCGGGCCGCGTCAGCCGTTCCCTCGCGTTCCACCAGCTCTTTGAACCACGCCAAAGGCTCATCGAGCGGTTCGTCGGAGAGGCGGAACGTCCCGTAATGGATCGGGATGAGCGTGCGGGCTCCCAGATCGCGAAACGCCTGCAATGCTTCGGGCGGGTTGAGATGATTGGGACGCATGATCGCCTCGGGGCGGTAGGCCCCGATGGGCAGAAACGCTTCGCTGATGGCAAAACGCTCCGCAATCTCCCCGAAATGTTCGCCATACCCCGTGTCCCCCGCATGATAGAGGGTGTGGTCGCTGTTTTGGATCACGTATCCTCCCCAGAGTGCCTTGTTGGTGTCAAAAGGGGTCCGCTTGCTCCAGTGCAGGGCAGGGACGAGTGTGATGAAAAGGCCGCCGACCATCAGCGATTCCCACCATTCCAGTTCAAAACACCGCTCTCGGGCGATATCGTTTTTCAGATAACGCCAGAATCCCTGGGGTGCGACGATGATTGTTTCGGGATTGCGCCGCAGCAGCTCGAGGACCGAGCGCTTGTCGAAATGGTCGTAATGGGCGTGGGTGAGAAGGATCAGATCGGTTAGGAGACCTTCACGCGGGACCGGGAGCGGGGTATGGCGGCCGTACATCGGTATCCCCCCGAAAACCGGATCGATCGCGACGGTCGTACCGCCCACGTTCAGCCACAGCGTGGCGTGTCCCATCCACATTGCGTATTCCCCCTGCGGAAGCCCGTCTTGATATTCGATCGGGGTAGGCGCTTCGTCTGCGGGTGCGGATGCGAAGCGTTTGGAAATCTGCCATTTGAGGATCGTGCGCAGTGAGATGCGCGGCGAGGTATAACGCTCCATTGTGCCCCTTTTTGTTTGGTTTAATTGTACCAAAAGGGGCAAGGGAATAGTATTCTCCCCAAAAACAAGGGGTAAAGATGGAGCAATTCGCGTTTATCGTCGCACTGCTGCTGATCGGTATGGCGCTCCAAAGAGCCGATGCCCCCGCCGATTTCTCCAAAAGCCTGAACTTTTTCGTTATCTACGTCTCCCTCCCTGCGACCGTGCTGCTGCAGGTTCCCAAGATCGATTTCGACCTCTCGGCGCTGGGGATCGTCCTTGTCCCGTGGCTGCTTCTGCCGATTACCGCGGCGATCGTCGTGCTGATGACCCGTAACCAGCCGCTCCACGTCCGTGCGGCACTGCTGCTCGTGATCCCGCTGGGGAACACTTCGTTTGTCGGGATACCGATCGTCCAGACGCTGCTCGGGGACAATGCCATCCCCTACGTGCTGATGTACGACCAGTTCGGAACATTTCTGATGCTTTCGCTCTACGGAAGCGCCGTGATCGCCCGTTATGAGAGCGGGGTGTTTCACAAGCGGCTGATCCTCAAGAAATTGCTCCTTTTCCCCCCTTTTTTGATACTTCTTTTTGCCCTCGGATGGGGCGAGATGCCTGCACAATCGCAGCCGTACCTGCAGATCCTCTCCTCTACCCTCGTTCCCCTCGCGCTGGTATCGGTAGGGTATTCGCTCAAACTCCGTGGGGAGGTCGATTATCCCCTGTTCGCCAAGGCGCTCGCCCTTAAACTCCTGCTGATGCCGCTCATCGCGTTCGGGATTTTGCGGCTCATGGGGGCGGACTTTCTGGCGCTTCAAACAGGGGTACTTGAATCGGGAATGCCTTCGATGATTACGGCGGGGGCGTTGGCGATCGCGGCGGGCTTTGCCCCTGCCCTGAGTGCGGCGCTGGTGGGGTACGGTATCCTCGTTTCGCTCGTTACGCTGCCGATGATTGCGTATCTGATGGAGACAGTGCGTTAGAAGCGTAGGCTTCGCGGCCGGTGACTTTGTCCTGCAGCTCTTTGGCCATTTCGGCGCGGGCACGCATCTCCATCATGGCCGCCGTTGCCGCCACACGGTAATCCTGAGGGCTGGGATCGGCGGGTGCCATCGCCGCCGCCACGATCTGACGCGCTTTGAGGATCGTCTCTTCGGGTGTTTTTCCTCCCGAGGTATCGATGGGGACTTCCCCTCCCGTCGCGTACATCTTCCCGTCGGGGCCTTTGGTATAACTAAAACTCGCCCCTCCCCCCACGACACCGCCTCCGGCAGCGAGATGGGCCGCCTCGTGGGCCCGCACCTGCGCGTCGGTGGCCTGAAGTTTGGCGACATGGGCTTGAACCGCCGGGTCTTGCGAAGCCGAAGCGTCCGATGGGCGGGAGGTTGCTGAAGTTTCTGTTTTCTCCTGGGATGATTCGGTCTGCGCAGAGGAAGAGGAGGAGGCTTCGTCCGTTCCGCCGCGCGGGGAAAGATAGGGTGAGGGAAAGGATGAAACACCGGGGGTGACGTTCATCGTTCTGGCCTCTTATTGCTGGTGCGATCCGTCGCAAAACGGCTTGCGCCCCGAGCGGCCGCAGCGGCAAAGCCATTTGTCGGTATCGGCGTCGACCGAAAAACGGATCGGTTCTTTCCCCGTCCCTTCGTGGTGTCCGTCGCAAAACGGAAAACTCTCCGAAAGGCCGCAGGTGCAATAAGCGTATTCGACCCCCGCATCAAGCGAGGCTTTGAAAGGGGCGTTTTGAAATTTGGTTTCCATCGGATGCTCCTTGAGGGGACGATCGCGGAATCGTCCTTTTGCGCCTCTGGCGAGGCCTCCTGCCGCGGACACGCATCGCGGCGCCGACAAACCTTTGTCTGTATAAGTAAGAATGATAACACGTTTTTTTTGTTTACTATTCGCATTTACAATTTATCCAGAAAATTCAAACCTGTTTAAAGGAGAAACCTATGAATTGCCCGGTATGTGTCGATGAGCGGTTGGTAATTAGCGAGCGCAACGGAATCGAAATCGATTATTGTCCCAGATGTCGTGGGGTCTGGCTCGATCGAGGGGAGCTTGATAAAATCATCGAACGGGCCGAAACGCATTATCGCGCACCAAAACACGATGAACCCCGCTACGAAAAACGCGATCAAGGATACGATCGCGGCTACGAGCATAAACACTACAAAAAGCGCGAATCGTTCTGGGGAGAATTGTTTGACTAGAAAATGTGATGAGGATTTAAGCGCTTTTTTGTAATAAAAAACCGCCATTGCAGATGGTATAATTTCATCTATCATTGTGCAAAGGAGCGGCGTGGACATCGTAGACAGAGTCGAAGTGCTCGTTAAAAAAACCTATTACACCTACGAGCGCTACGAACTCGACGCGACGTTTGCGATGCTCTATCACGAACAGCCCATAACGCCCGCCGAGCTGGGGCAATACGTCCGCATCTCCGATCATCTGGTACAGCTTGATGAAAAGCACTATTTCATCATTTTCGCCTATACCGAGCACGACAGCGCCGTCAAGGCGTGCCAGAACCTCGTCCACAAACTGGACCACCACTTCAACGACCATACCAGCTGTATTGCGCTCGATAGCTTCAGCCCTTCCAAATCGGCCAAAATCGTCCTCAAACGGCTCCAGGCAATCCTCGACGAAACCCGCTCGCGCTCCTATACCCGCGTCGAAACCGAAGAGATTTTCGACCACTGAGAACGTGCGTATCGGCACGAAAAAACCGTTATGACGTTATGGATTAAAGCGATAAACCGTTGTTGCTATTGTAAAAAAGGAAGTTTTGTAGAAGTGGCGGGCAGACTGAGAAGCTGAAATAAACCTTAAAAAAATACCATAAAAGACCGCAAAATAGGGCTTTCGCGACTCTGTCAATCCTTCTTTTTTTCTTTACATTTGGTCATATTTGGGCACAGTACAGGCAAATTTTTCAGTATTTTACTTGTTCCCAGATAGTTTTTTTAATTGCTTCATGAGCTTTTTTTACGGCGGTATAGAATTCGTCTCCATATGCCCATTTTTTATCTTCCCATAATGCTTCACTATATTCATTCATTTGATGCTGATCATGATCAGTATTGTAGGAAATGATTACGCTGTTACATTGATGGACTAAATTAATAATGTCTTGTGAAAAAAGAATATCGAAACTGCTTACGAACTCATTTAAAAAAAATTTATATTCTTCAAAGTGATCCGCAAGGTAGCGTGCAGCATCTTCCCATTCCATTAGGAAGTGCTCTTTTTCAGGCAGAATCGAATTGAAGAAAGCTCCGAATTGAAGAGAAGCTTTAAATTGTTCTTGGAAAAAGAATTCTGATTTTTTTAATTGGATTTTATACTGCTCCCCATGCAAAGAATATCTTGATTTGATATTTTCTAATAAACTGTTGCCAAATAGTGTTACCGCACCACCTGTTACAGCAAGAGCAAATGAATTTAGTTCCACAAAAAATCCTTTCAGTCTTTGATTGTGTATAATTATAGTGCTTTTATATTAGATAGAATAAATAATATTTTTTTTATGAGGAGTAGCATTTTGCCTTGTAACGCAATAATAAATGATAGTGATATATCCGCAATGTATTCCATTCCACAGATAAACAATATTCATCTTGATACAAGATGTGTGGATGCTGATCAAAAAGAAGCATTTTTAAAGCTCTTTGATACTCAAGGAAACCCCATGACTAGGTTTCCAGTCTGTCGAATATATCATCAAAATGCTTTACTAAAGAGTTTTTCGGGACGAGGTAAAGTCGCAGAACATAAGTTATTTTATTTACATCCACAATATCGTGGGAATGGCATTGCCAATAATCTTTCTTTTAATGAAGACAATACCTATAGGCGTAATGGCTTTATAGAGATTCAGTTACAGGCTGCATGGGATGGAATTGTTGTATGGCAAAAAAAAGGCTTTCAATATGTGTCTCCTAAGACTGAGTATAAAGTAATTACTGCGTGGAGAGTGTATTTTACTAATGTATTTAATGAATTAAGTTTAGAAGAACAAGCCGATATAATTCGCCAGTACAAAAGAATAAAAGACATTCCTAAAAAATATTTATTGCCAGAAGGGAAGCAGTCATTTACAGATTGGCTTGACGGTAAGAATTTAGTTCCCGTTGACGATATGTACAGAAGATTGTAAAGGAGGGGATAGAAAATGCGTTACGACTTCAAGATGTTCCTGGGTGAAGGTGATCATCGTATGCTGGTATTCCGAGCCTTTGTTATTGACAGTAATAATTATCATTTTTTGGATGTTCCTATTTTTGGAATCGATCCAATATATAAAGAGCTTTTTTTAGATATTTTAAATGGAACACTTGAGTATCAATATATTGACAAGCAGAGAGTTCATGAACATGAAAATGTTGATATTACTCGCTTTCGTTTAGAAGGAAACAATTTTTTAGAAAATATTGATGCTGCCATGCATCTTGATCCAGAGTTATTGGGTGTGAATATAGAGTTTACCCCTATTGAATTAAATAGGATGATTGCCTTTCGGTATGATGGGCATGATCTTAATCTGGATTATGGATTATCCCCACAAAGTGCAAATAGTGTATTTGATGTATCCAAAGGGCTAATCTCTATTTTATGTGCTAACAATACAGATTTTGGAAAGGTTCTTCAGATGCCAGCAGAGGCTAGTAGTACGGTTATCCCATTTGATGCTGAAAAAATTGATTTAGAAGCTATCGATATTGTCATTCGAGCGATAAATGATATTAATTCTAATTCAATAGATCGAGTCTTCGCAAATGGAAGTGAGCGTTTATCTTCGTTATACAAAAAGTTTGTGAAGCAATTGAAAGAAATCAACAAGGTTCCTGATCTAAAAACATTTGAAATTATCATCGATGAAGACACACGTTTAACAATCGATGATTTTAACAAATTGAGAGATATTGATGAGCAGTTATATAATGAATATGTAACTAAAACAGGTAAGATACATCACATTGAAAACTTTCTAATTTCCAAACCTACGATCTATGTCGTTGTTGTTTATGTAGATGAAAGGGAAATTCGTTTGCATTTAGATAGTCGTGGAGCAAACTTTGAGAGAATGCAGCGAATTGCAAAAGAAAATGAAGAGAAAATGATTAGATTTAGTGGTTATAGACAAAGTGAAACGGTCTTTTTGGTGGATCAGTTAAGTTCTATTGATGAGTAGATGGGATACTTCAGTTATATACGCTTTTTATGGATAATGCGTAAAGCTGTTAAAGCTCAACGCCGATCAAAAAAACAAATTACTACGGAAGACCGAAACGATCTTTTTCAAGAAACCCTCAAATTTATGGTACAACATCAGATCATTCTGGAATCAGATGTTCTGCCTGATCCTAATGATGCCGTAAACCCCATTGATGAGATCGAAAACCTTCTCAAAAAACTTTCTTCCTGTGAGACTGAATACCGCCTTATGCCTGACAAACTACGCGTATACCCTAGGACTTTTTTAACTGCAGTTATCTTGTCACAAGGTAGAAAAGCGCTCGATTTGCTTTCCGAAGTGGATAAGGAACATAAGAAGATTGCCTATTATGAAAACAAAAAGAATGCTTCTCTCGATGATCTCATCGATCTTTGGACAAAACGCCTCGATGGTGAAAATGAAAACAAACTTTCCCACCCTCAATCTCGCCGGGAAATCGAAGTGCGCCGTATGCTTGCGATGATGAAAAAGAAGCATCCCGAACATATCAATTTTTACCTTCTTTTATATTCTGATATTCGTCACGATGAATACTTTCAGACGGATTTGAAAAAGGATCGTCTTGATGAAGTTATTAACGACATCCTCGATTTTTTTGAAGTGGGTCACGCAACCCCAGACATGATCTATAAAAGTATCGCATTGCAGATTTTTGAACTATTTAAGGATATAGCCCCTTTGAAGGATTTGAAAGAGATTATTGCTGGATTAATCGAGAAATCATTCGGTAAAGAGTACAAAAACTTTTTAGGATTTGACAAAAAAGCCGTTTATTTAAAAAATGTTGTGGGCGACTTTGGTGTTTTTGATCTTGATGATGCAAAAAATCAGCGTTACAGAAATCGTATCGCTAAAATTTTTATAAAGAACATAATGGCCTCATACTCCCTTTTAAAACATCCTATGTATCAACACTTCTTTAGCAAGATGGCTTCCAACCCCCTACATTTCAGGTTTTCAAGACTATATACAAAATATTTCGGTTTATTGCCGAAAAATCTTTATGCCTATATCCCACAATAATTATTTTTTCGGTTTTTTCCCCGAAAAATAAACCTTCACTTTCTAAAAAAAATCCTTCATACTGCCGCCGTTATAACAATTTCACCGGAGCGCTTCGGTTAATTCCAATCCAAAGGATTAACCCATGATCAAAATTAGTGCGACGCTTCTAAACGTCTATACCTCCAATGACTACACCAACCGCGAAACGGGTGAAGTAGTCAAAGGCAAGAATAAATTGCAGTTGCTCTTGGAGACCCCGTTGAAAAACGGCGGAACCCGCAAAGAGCTTATGGATATCTCTATTCCGCCTGAGAAGGTCAAATTTTACAAAGGCAAGGAAAACGAGATTGTGGAAGTGGACGTTGCCACTGTCGGTAAAGTCATCTTCTATGGAATCTAACAAAGAGGCCGTTGTCAAGCGCGGAGTTAAAATAGGCAGCTGAGAAGGC
>Ga0247510_100020_pt1 | contig 55919 bp, 50 predicted proteins | sample SJ1SFenscriptome_2_FD_186110 | JGI IMG/M metagenome (GOLD analysis project Ga0247510, IMG submission 186110) | Metatranscriptome of enriched cultures of PCE-dechlorinating microbial communities from Ithaca, New York, USA - SJ1.SFe12 (Metagenome... ... | reverse complement strand
TTTTTCCCTTGAGTTGGCTGGGCTGATAGTGTAAAAGATTTAGTTCACGGGCGGTTAGCTCAGCTGGATAGAGTGTTGGCCTCCGAAGCCAAAGGTCGTTGGTTCGAATCCAATACCGCCCGCCAAATCAGCACAAAAGGGGACCATTGGTCCCCTTTCTATTTCATGCTGCGGAGGTGTCCCATGGCCAGAGGTGGTTTTGAACTGTCTGATGCCGTAGCACCGCTGGTCATCCGTATCCCCTTGGGGCTGATATTCCTTGCCCATGGTTCGCAAAAACTGTTCGGTCTGTTTGGCGGCAGTGGTTTAACGGCAACCTTTGCCACCTTTGAGCAGAAACTGGGGATACCGCCGATTTTTACCCTGTTGGCGATCATTGCCGAGTTTGGCGGTGGCCTGGGGGTGCTGACCGGGTTCCTGACCCGTGTTTCAGCAGCCGGTATCGCTTCGGTGATGGCGGTGGCGATTTACAAGGTCCACTGGGCCCATGGCTTCTTTATGAATGCCAACTGTGTCTCCGGACGCGGCCACGGTATCGAGTTTACGCTGGCCCTGCTGGGGATGGCGGTCTACCTGATGGTGGCCGGTGGCGGCAAGTGGTGTATTGACCGTCTTATCTTCAGGGCCTAGCAGTATTAATCAACCTGTCAGGCGGGCTTTTGGCCCGCCTTTTCTGTGTAAGGAGCAGTAACGTGGAAGCTATGTTCAATCAGGAAGAAGTCAACAAGCGGCGCACCTTTGCCATCATCAGCCACCCTGACGCCGGTAAGACCACCATTACCGAGAAGCTGCTGCTGTTCGGTGGTGCTATCCAACAGGCGGGTGAAGTGCGGGCCCGCAAATCAGGTCGGCATGCCACCTCGGACTGGATGGAGCTGGAGAAGCAGCGTGGCATCTCAGTTACCTCATCGGTGATGAAGTTTACCTACGACGGTTTTGAGATCAACCTGCTGGATACTCCTGGTCACAACGACTTTTCCGAAGATACTTATCGGGTGCTGACCGCCGTTGACTCAGCCCTGATGGTGATCGATTCGGTCAAGGGGGTGGAGAGCCAGACCAAGAAGCTGCTGGATGTCTGTCGCCTGCGCGACACCCCGATCATGACCTTTATGAACAAGCTTGACCGGGAAGGGCAGGAACCGCTGGACCTGCTGGATGATGTGGAGAAGAACCTGGGGATGCAGACCGCCCCCATGACCTGGCCGATCGGCATGGGTAAGCGTTTCCGTGGTACTTATCACCTCTACAGCAAAGAGGTGCTGCTGTTTGATCCTGATGCAGAGAACGGCGTTGACCGTATCGTGACCGTGCAGGGGCTGGATGATCCATTGCTGGATGAGCTGCTGGGAAGCCAGGCTGAAGAGCTGCGTAACGATGTGGAGCTGCTGGAAGGGGCTGCCCATCCCTTTGATCTGGATGCCTATCTGGCAGGGCGTCAAACCCCGGTCTTTTTCGGTAGCGCCATCAACACCTTTGGTGTACAGCAACTGTTGGATACCTTTGTGCAGAATGCCCCCCATCCCCGTCCCCGTGCTACTACCACCCGGCTGGTCTCTCCCTTTGAAGAGTCGTTCTCCGGTTTTGTCTTCAAGATTCAGGCAAATATGGACCCGGCCCACCGGGACCGGATCGCCTTTTTCAGGATCTGCTCCGGCCGGTTTGAGCGTGGTATGAAGGTAAAACACCTGCGTCTGGGACGCGATTTCCAGATCAGTAATGCCACCATCTTCATGGCTCAGGACCGCAGCAACGTGGAAGAGGCCTTTCCCGGTGATATCATCGGTATTCATAATCATGGTACCATCAAGATCGGCGATACCTTCACCATGGGTGAGGAGATGAAGTTTACCGGCATCCCCAGCTTTGCGCCGGAACATTTCCGCAAGGTGCGGCTGCTGAACCCGATGAAATCAAAGGCCCTTGAAAAAGGGTTGGTGCAGCTGGCTGAAGAAGGCACCACCCAGGTATTCAAGCCGATATTCGGTGCAGAATGGGTTGTTGGTGCGGTTGGTATCCTGCAGTTTGAGGTGGTGTTGCACCGGCTTGAGTTTGAGTACGGCGTCAAGATCGCCTATGAGCCGGTGTCCTATGCCACTGCCCGCTGGGTAACCGGTGAAAAGAAGCTGATGGAAGAGTTTGAGAAAAAGGAAAAGATGAACCTGTATATTGACGGTGAAGGCAAGCTGACCTACATGGTCGGCAGTCAATGGCGGCTGGATAATACCATCGAAAACTGGCCGGATCTGGAGTTTCACGCCACTTCAGAGCACAGTTAAAATGGTCTTTTTTCGCCCTGGCCCTGTCACGATGCGTGACAGCTTGTGCGGCGTACTGTTCTGTACGCCTCCGCGCATTCCCTTCCGTGACAGAACCAGAACAAAAAAATCTTCTTTTTATTGGACGTAATGTATGGGTAAGAAATCTTTTTCTGCAACCTGGCGGGCGATGACCGATCTGCCTACGGATCATTTTCCGCTGATTCTGCCTGATGTGCACAAGGTTGCTGCCTTTTTTATCCTGCGGCGCCTGAAACGTTTGGGGTACTCAAACTGCAGGGTGGACAGCAGTAGCAAAGGGCTGGTGGTGTATGCCCAAAGATAGAAAAAGGCGGCCAGTTTTCAGCTGGCCGCCTTTTTTGTCGTCTGTATAACGGGATCTTGTTATCCCATAAACTTGCCAATCTCGTAGCCGATCTGTCCCAGCGGCAGCACTTCATCAGCCACTCCGCCATCAACGCAGGCCTTGGGCATGCCGTAAATGGTTGAGGTCGCCTCATCCTGCACCAGGGTTACCCCGCCTTTTTGCTTCAGCAATTGCATCCCTTTGAAGCCATCATTACCCATACCGGTCAGAACAACACCCAGCATTGATCCTGCCGTAGCCTCTGCCATGGAAGAGATCATCAGATCAACGGAAGGGATATAGACATACTGGGGGTAGGCTGAGGTCGGAGCTGTCTTGACCACCAGACCGCCGGCGCCGCGCACCACCTGGGTGTGCATGCCGCCAGGCGCGATCAGGATGGTGCCCGGTTTGATCGGTTCACCATCAACCGCCTCTTTGACCGTTATGGAGCACTTGGCATTCAGACGGTCGGCATAGGGACCGGTAAAGGCCTTGGGCATGTGGATCGCCACCACGATACCATAGGGGAAGTTCATCGGGATGCGGGAGATCACCTCCTGCAGTGCCACCGGTCCGCCGGTTGAGGCGCCGATGCCGACATGGGTGATCTTTTTGGAATGGATCTTCGAGGTCTTGACGGCTGCCCGGGGGGGCGGCGCAGCCAACGTGCCCGGGCGCGGCATGCTCAAGCCGCTTGCCGGACGCAGGATGCGGGAACGGGTCGCTTCACGAACCTTTTTGAGCAGTTCATCACGGAAGATGTTCTGGGCATCGGATGAATCGGTGACGTTTTTGGGGATATAGTCCAACGCCCCGGCGTCCAGCGCCTCAAAGGTTGCCTTGGCCCCTTCGTTGGTAAGGGTGGAAACCATCAGGACCTTGGTGGGGGCCTTGGCCATGATCTGTTTCAGGGCAGAGATGCCGTCCATACGGGGCATTTCAACATCCATGGTGATCAGGTCAGGCTTGAGGGCAATTGCCTTTTCAACTCCTTCAACCCCATCACTGGCCGTGCCGACGACCTCAATGGAGGGTTCTTTGACCAGGATGCCACGGATGGCCATCCGCATGAAGGATGAATCATCTACAATCAGAACACGGGTTTTTGCACCCGACGCTGGAGAAAACATCATGCCTCCGTTGGTTATTCCTTGGAAAATATGGACGCTACCAGTTCCTTGACATCAGGCACGGCATCATCCAGCTCATAGCAGAACCGCTCAATATCAAGCTGTGCAAGGTTCGGGTGCTGCTCTTTCAGTATGGACCAGCCTTCCTCTTCAGACAGATTGAAACTGGCCCAGACATTGCCGCCATAGTACAGATCCCTGACTGAACAGAACAGGTCCGCCAGGTTGACAATGGCACACAAAACCGGATCACTGCTGGCCTCCCGCGGGGTGTGGTGGTACAGGATCACTTCACGGTAGGCCTCAGGGAAATTCCATTTTTCTGCAATGCAGTAGCCGATTTCGTTGTGGGTGGTCGAGAACGCTTCCTGCTCCAGGTCAATCAGACGTACCGGACGGGTCTTGATGGTCGTCAGAATCTGTGAAAAGGTCTCCGGTTGATAGTAACTCAGCACCACTTCGCCGATATCATGCACAATACCTGCGAGATAGGCCTTCTCAATGTCAGGGTAGCGGATTTTTTCGGCGATGATCTTGGATACCATGCCGACGCCGAAGGCATGGGCCCAGAAGGTGCTGATGTCAATCACGCCACCCTTGTCTTCAAAGGCGCTGATGAACGAGGAGGTCAGGGCGATTTCCTTGATATGACGAATGCCGAGGTAGACCAGTGCACGCTTGAGCGAGGTGATTTCCTGGGAGGGACGATAGATGGGGGAATTGACCATCTTCATGACCCGTGCGGTCATGACCTGATCGGTCAGCATCAGGTCTGCCACCTTGTCTACGTTGACATCCGGGTCGTCAAGCAGTTGCAGTACCTGGGTTGCCACAACCGGAATCGTGGGCAGGTCATCGATCTTGGCCACCATCTGGCGGGCTGTTTCCAACATTGCCTGTTTATCCATCGTGGGATCCCCCGCTATTTCTTATAACCAAAACCGCCTGGAAAATGAACGGTCTTGAACTTGTCATTAACGCCGTGAAGGGATTCGGACTGGCCAACAAAGAAGTACCCGTAGGGTTGCAGGTTGTTGTAAAAGTGCTGTACAACCTTTGATTTTGAAGCGAGGTCAAAGTAAATCAGGACGTTGGCGCAGAAGATGAAGTCGAAGCTCTTCATGAAGACCATCTTGGTGTCATCGTACAGGTTCATCTTGTTAAAGGTGACAAATTTTTTGACATCCGGTGAGAGGATGAACTTGCCGGCATCCTCCTTGAAATATTTCTTCTTGTACAGATCCGGCACGTTACGAACCGAGTAGGCGTTGTAAATCCCCTCTTTGGCCTGGGCTACCACGGTCTCGTTGATATCGGTACCGATGATCTCGATAATCCAGTCCTTGAGGATGGTGGCCCGTTTTTCCAGCAGGATCATGGCCAGGGTGTAGGCCTCTTCACCGGATGAGGATGCGGCAGACCAGATCCTCAGTTTGCGGAAACCCATTTTGCCTTTGGCTTCAACGATCTCCGGCAGGAATTTAGTCTCAATGGCGTTCAATTGAGGCACACAACGGAAGAAATAGGTTTCGTTCGTGGTGACTTCATCAAGCAGAAAACGCAGTTCTTCACCACCACGGGGGGATTTGAGCAGGCCGTAATAATCCATGGCACTCTTGGTACCGGTGGCCTCCATCCGTTTGGTAAGACGGCTTTCAAGGAAATATTTTTTTGTGGTGTGGAAGTACATCCCGCACAGATTATAAATAAAGTCACGTAGTAATTCGAAATCTTTATCAGATATAGCCACGTTACGTCCCTCTTTCGTGTTAAGCTGATGCTTTAGCGCCCGCCGGACGCCCCTTCGCCGCCATCAACCATGCCGACCGGGTCAACAATCAATGCAACCCGTCCATCCCCCAGAATGGTTGAGCCGGCAATGCCGGTGACATTGGCCAGGTACTTGCCCAGTGACTTGATGGCCACTTCCTGCTGTCCCACCAGGCGGGTTACCACCAGGCCGACCCGTTTGTCCGCAGAGCCGATCACGACGATGTAGCAGAAATTGTCCTGCTCACGGCAGCGCCTGACGTTGAAGACCTGCTCCAACCGGACCAGCGGCAGTACCATGTCGCGCAGTTTGAGGACCTCCTGGCCGCCAATCACGTGGAACTCCCGTTGATCAACCCGCAGGGTCTCAAGCACCGAGGCCAGTGGAATAGAGTAGATCTCACCCTCTACCTCCACCAGCAGCGATTGAATGATGGCCAGGGTCAGGGGCAGACGCAGGATAAATTCTGACCCCATCCCCTTTTCACTCTTGATCTCAATCAGACCGTTCAGCTTTTTGATGTTGGTCTTGACCACATCCATGCCGACGCCGCGTCCCGACAGGTCGGATGCCTTGTCTTTGGTTGAGAAGCCGGGCAGGAAGATCAGGTCAAACATCTCGCGCTGGCTCATGGCAGCAAGCTGATCTTCGGTGATCAGCCCTTTTTCAATTGCCTTGCGTCCGACCCGTTCCGTATCAATACCGCGGCCATCGTCCTTGATGCTGATAATAATTGAGTTGCCTTCATGGACTGCAGCAAGCACCAGGGTGCCGGTGCGTGGCTTTCCTGCGGCCATTCGCTCATCCGGGGTTTCCAGGCCGTGGTCCATGGCATTGCGGATCAGGTGGATCAATGGATCGCCGATTTCATCGACAACGGAGCGGTCAAGTTCGGTCTCTTCACCAAAGATCTGCAGATCCACTTCTTTGCCAAGGTCGCGGGCCAGAGAGCGAACAATACGGGGGAACTTCTTGAAAACCTTTTCCACCGGGATCATCCGCATTTTCAGGACCTGCATCTGCAGTTCCGAGGTGACAAAACTCATCCGTTTTGCCAGTTTGCCGAACTCTTCACTGAACAGGATATGGTCCGAGGTGCCACCCTGCAGATCCTGATTGAGCTGGATCATCCGGTTGCGCTCCAGCACCAGCTCCCCGACCTGGTTCATCAGGTCGTCCAGGCGCTTGACATCAACCCGGACGGTGGTGTTGTCGGAAAGGTCGTCCCCGCCTTTTTCCCCGCCTTTGGGAGGGGCCGGTTTCTTTGCCGCTTCCGGGGCAGGGCGGGCCGGCGCGGGCGGCATTGCCGCTGCCGGCGCAGGCTCTGCTGCAGGCGGCGTTTCCGGTTGTGAAGTCGGCGTTTCGGCAGCCACAGACTGCTCCTCCGCTGTCGTCGCTGCCGGGGGTTCCATTGCTGCCGGTTGAGCCGGGGCTGCCGGCTGCTCGGTAAGCAGGGGAATCAGCTTGTTGATGGTCTCGTTGATCTCACGATCAATAATTTCGCCGCCCTTGATGTCTGCCACCAGTGTCTTGACCAGATCTGTGGCCTCAAGCACGACATCCATGATCTCGGAAGTCAACTGCAGTTCACCCTTGCGGAGGCGATTCAGCACATCCTCGGTTTTGTGGGTGACCCGGACCAGCAGGTCGAATCCCAAAAAGCTGGATGCGCCTTTTACGGTATGGATGGAGCGAAAGATCCGGTTCATCAGTTCCGGGTCATCAGAGGACTTTTCCAACGCAATCAGGTCGTCGTCGAGCTTCTCCAGAAGTTCAGTTGTTTCTGCTAGAAATCCTTCAAGAAGTTCCTGGTCTTCACAATCAATGGGCATTGCTCACCTCGCCGTGCTGAGATGGTAGTGAAAGGTAACAGCGCATGTTGCTACATAGTACTGAAAAGCTGACGCTCATCCTGGGAGAACATCTTCTGCAGATCAAGCAGGACCAGCAGGCGCTCGGCCTGGTTGATAACCCCGGCAATGCACTCCTGGTCAATACCGCTGGTTACGACGGCCGGGGAAGGCTGGATTTCGCTGCTGGATATCCGGATGACCTCTGAGACGGCATCCACGATGAATCCCATCAGCTCACCTTCAACATCCATGACCATGATGCGGGTCTGTTTGTCGTATTCCACCTCAACCAGGCCAAAACGGCGACGCATGTTGATGATCGGAATAACCTTGCCACGCAGGTTGATCACGCCTTCAACATAGTGCGGGGTGTTGGGGACCCTGGTGATACTGGGCATTCTGATGATTTCACGTACCTTCAGGACGTCAACGCCATATTCTTCGTTGTCCAGGTTAAAGCTGACCAACTGAATCAGTTCGCCATGGTCACCTGCGCGTGCCTCGTTGGCATTCATCGGCACTAGGGCATTAGACATGGGCAACCTCCTTCTGGATGAGACTTTTAAAGGTTAATTTGTACGACGATTACTGCACATATGGATGTAATTCTATCAACTGGCATGATGAAGGCTGAGATCGTGTATATGTATCATGCAAGCCGTACCGGTGCAAGCTTGAGGCGAACAGAATGTTTGTTTTTATTGTTGGTTGCTAAATATTATAAATTGCTCATCTAGAGCTGTGGGTCAGTTAATTGACATGGGATGCGGTTGCGCCGTATACTAGACCCCTATTCAGGGCAAAATATGCTTTGTTTGGTTTAAGGGGTTGTTATGACTGTGAAAAGCTCGTTCAGGGTGCTGGATGGTGATCGTAAAACCCGTGATCTTGTGTCAGCTTTTCTGACATATAAAGGCTACGAGACCGTTATTCTCGATGATAATGCAGATCTTTTTGACACGGACCGGACAACGTCGCCACGGATACTGGTTGCTGATCTGGTATCTCTGTTTGCCAGGTCCGGTGATGCACTGCAGCAGATTTGGCAGACTGACCCCGAACAGGTAGCGATCGTTTATGCCCAATCTGACGCTGCCCGTACGCTGCCCCATGATGAACGGCTGATATTTCTGCCTAAACCGCTTAACCTTGATGAGCTTGAAAGCGTGGTGATGCGGGCACTGGAGTACCAAGCCCTGAAAGTGCGGATGCCGGAGCAGCCGGTTGATGAATACCCTCATTTTCTTTGCTCCACCATCATTGGCAGAAGCCGCCAGATGCTTAATCTGTTTGAGATGATTGAGAAGGTCGCGGAATCCAGCGCGACGGTCCTGATTCAGGGAGAGTCCGGAACCGGCAAGGAACTTGCAGCTCGGGCAATACACCAGCTTTCAAGCCGGAGCAGCAAAAATTTTGTGCCGGTTAACTGTGCAGCCATTCCGGATGACCTGCTGGAGAGTGAGCTGTTCGGGCATGTGAAAGGGTCATTCACCGGTGCCTATGCCAATCGGATCGGCCGGTTTGAGATGGCTGACAAAGGAACCCTCTTTCTGGATGAAATCGGTGATATGAAGGCGACCCTGCAGGTCAAACTGCTGCGGGTGCTGCAGGCCAAGGAGTTTGAACCGGTTGGATCAACCCGTTCCCAGAAGGTGGATGTCCGGATTATTGCCGCATCCAATAAGAATCTGGATGAACAGGTGGCGACCCGTGATTTCAGGGAGGATCTCTACTACCGGCTTTCGGTAATTCCGATTACGATTCCTCCCCTGCGAGACCGGCGTGAAGACATTCCGCTGCTGATCAATCACTTTCAGGGACAGTTTAACCGTGATCGTCGGCGTCTGGTCAAAGGCTTTACCCGCGAGGCGCTTGAGATGCTCTGTAACTACGATTGGCCGGGCAATGTGCGGGAGCTTGAAAACCTGGTGGAGCGGATGATCACTATGAAGGAGAGCGGGTTTATCACGGTGGATGATCTGCCGGAAAAATACCTGGCCCCCCGTACGGTTGTAGCGCCGCCGCTGTCAGTTTCCGGTTCTGTCCCTGTCGGCAAGGAGCTGCCGCCGGAAGGAATCTGTCTGAACAGTGCCGTTGACGCCTTCGAGAACGGCCTGATCATGCAGGCCCTGCACCGTACCGGCGGTAACAAGAAAGAGGCCGCAGCCCTTCTGAACCTGAAACGGACAACCCTGATTGAGAAGCTTAAGAAGAAAAACCTGCAGTTCCCCTGAACGGGGAGGTACGTATGTCGATCAATGCAACCCAGACAATGTCGTTATTGCAGAGCATGCTGCGGGAACAGTCCCGCCCGGCAGCGGAGCAGACCGTAAGCACGGTCTCGTCCCGCTTTTCGGAACGGCTGGATGCAGCAATTGACCGCGGTGCGGTGCCTGCGGAGGCATCTCCCGAGTCGGTGCAGCATGCCGCAGAGCTGCTGCAGCTGACCACCCTGCGCAGTTCACTGGAGCTGCTGGCAGACCAGCACGAGGCCGATAACGGCACGGCGCTGCCTCTTGCTTCTTTGTCTGTTTCCGGAGTGACGTCGGCCATGTCTCCCCTGAACAGCTATCTGGCAAATCTGGCTGGCACAGCAACCCTCCCTGCAGGCCAAACGAATAGACAGGCATTGCCTGAGCAGGAACCCGATCCCGGTCCCAGAGCCCCGGAGCAGGTGGAACGCCGTTCGCCCCGGTTCTCTGACGCGTCTCCGGCAGTTAACATTGAGCAGACCATAGCCAAGGCCTCACAGCGCTATGGGGTCGATGCAGGGTTGATCAAGGCTGTCATCAAGGCAGAGAGCAACTTTAACCCTCGCGCGGTCTCCTCTGCCGGGGCGCAGGGCCTGATGCAGCTGATGCCTGCCACGGCCCGCGGGCTGGGGGTCAGCAACTCCTTTGATCCGGAACAGAATGTGATGGCGGGCACCCGGTTTTTAAAAGGGCTGCTGGACAGATACAACGGTGATCTTGATTCCGCCCTGGCAGCCTATAACTGGGGGCCGGGTAATGTGGATCGCAAGCCTGACCGCCTCCCCCGAGAAACCCGGGAGTACCTGGTCAAGGTAAAGCAGTACTATTCGGCATTTACTGCCTGAAATCTCCTGGCTTACAGCAAATCTACCGGATCGATATCAATCGCCATTCTGACGGTTGCCGGCAGGGACTGCTCTCTGCGGTAGGCGATGAGCAGGCGACGCAGTGCTGCCCGGCTGGAGTCCTTCAAAAGAATCTGCTGACGAAAACGCCCCCGCAACCGGTACAGTGGCGCCGGTGCCGGTCCCAGGATTCCAACCCGCAACCCAAGCCTGCTCTTGATGCTGCGTAGTACTGCGGCAGACTGCTCGGCTGCTGAAGTCAGGCTCTTTTCGCTGGTGGCAGAGAGTTTTATTGCCGCCAGAAAACCATAGGGTGGATAGTTCAGCTCCTGCCGGAATAACAACTCTTCCTGATAGAACCGTTCAAAGTCATGATCAGCTGCGTAGGCAATGCCGTAATGGTCCGGTGTCATGGCCTGCAGCAGTACCCGTCCCGGCAGCTCTCCCCGACCGGCCCGTCCAATTACCTGCGAAAGCACCTGAAAGGTACGCTCTGTGGCCCTGAAGTCCGGCAGGTAGAGGCTGCCTTCTGCCTGGAGTACACCAACCAGGGTCACGCCGGGAAAATCGTGCCCCTTGGCGATCATCTGGGTTCCCACCAGGATATCCACCTCACCACGTCCAACTTTGTCCAGTATCCGGGCATGACCTCCCTTGCCACTGGTAGTATCGCTGTCCATCCGTGCAATCCGGGCTCCAGGAAACTGTTCCAGCAGTTCATGCTCAATACGTTCGGTACCGACGCCCATCTCTTTCAGTTCCAGCTCACCGCAGGAAGGGCAGATACAGGGGGCCGGCACTTGGTAGTCGCAGTAATGGCAGAGGCTCTTTCTACGCTGGCGATGGTAGGTCAGGGAGACTGAACAGTTGGGGCATTGCAGATCAGCCCCGCAGGCAGGACAGACCAGCCAGCTGGCAAAGCCGCGCCGGTTCAGGAACAGCAGGCTTTGCTCGCCCCGTTCCAGGTTGTCTGCCAGTGCCTCGATCAATTGGGGCGAGAGTGGTGATTCGGCCGTCATGCGGGTGTTGATGATACTGGTTGCAGGTAGCGGCCGGTTACCGACCCGCTCCGGCAGTGACAGGTAGCCCAGTTTCCCCTGTTGGGCTGCAAAGCGGGTGGTGATCAACGGTGTGGCAGAGCCAAGCAGCACCACTGCCTGCTCCTGTTGTCCCCGCACCAGGGCCAGGTCACGGGCATTGTAACGCAGGCCGTCGGACTGTTTAAAGGAGGCCTCATGTTCCTCATCCACCACAATGATGCCGATCCGTTCCAGCGGGGCAAAGATGGCAGAGCGGGCACCGATCACGATCCGTACTTCACCGCGCCGGATACGGCGCCATTCATCATAACGTTCACCATCGGAAAGGGCGCTGTGCAGCACGGCAATACCATCACAAAAGCGGGCACGAAAACGCTGCACCAGCTGGGGGGTCAGTGATATTTCAGGCACCAGCACCAGGGCATTCCTGCCTGCAGCCAGGGTGTGGGCGATTCCCTGCAGGTAGACTTCTGTCTTGCCGCTGCCGGTAATACCATGCAGCAGAAACGGGGAAAAATATCTGCTATCCAGGGCGGTCAGGATGGTTGTCAGGGCCTGCTGCTGGTGCAGGGTCAGCGGTTTCGGGGAGTCCTTTGTCACGCTCAGGCCGGCAAACGGGTCGCGGTACACTTCACGTTCGCTCATCCGGACCAGCCCCAACTCCACCAACCGCCGCAGGTTGGGGCTGCATTCACCAAAGCGCACCTTAAGTTCTGCTGATGAAACCGATCCGGACTGACGTAGAAAGGCGAGGATATCCAGTCCCTTGCCCCTGAGTTTTACAGGGGCATCAGCAGGCAGTGCGCTGAAGACCCGCTCGTGCCGGACTTTTTTGCCGCCGCTTACCGCTTCTCCATCGACACTGCTGCGGCTTTGCAGGTTGATGCCGGTGGGTAGGGCGGTCTTGAGCACCTCCCCCAGGGGATGCAGGTAGTAGTCGGCAATCCACTGGAAGAAGGTCAGCTCTGCTTCGGTCCAGAGCGGTTCAGGGTCCAGTACATCCAGCAAGCCTTTCAGCTGCTGCCCCTCAGGAGGCGTGCTGAAACGCAGTACATACGCAGTTACCTTACGTCTGCCGAACGGGACAAAGACGCGCACCCCAGGTTGTATCCGTGGGGCAAGATCCTCAGGCACCCGGTAGTGAAAGGTGGTATCGAGGGGGAGCGGAACAGCAACTTCCACAGTGGCGGGCTGTTTGCCGGATACGGTCTGATTTTGTTGAGTATAATTGATCTCTGTGGTAGTCACGATGATGAGCAGTATCTTTCAGCCATGGCTTGGTGACAAGAAGAAAGTGCTGGGGGGACCAGAAAACCATGACCCTGTTTCTGCTTGTTTTTCTGCTGATCTACGGAACAGCCCACACCTGGTTTGCGCTGCGTCTGCTTCAGGCCTTTCCGGTGCTGCAGAGCTGGTGGCTGTTCCCGATCGGCTGGTGCCTGTTGATGGTGGCTGCGCCGGTGCTGAGCCGCCTGTTGGAGCGGGAAGGGCAGACCACTGCTGCATCCCTGACCGCCTACATCGGTTACAGCTGGATGGGGCTGTTGTTTTTGTTCGTTTCCCTGTCAGTACTACTGGAGCTGCTGCGCCTGCTGTATTGGTCTGCCCACTTCTTCCTGCGGTTGCCTGATTTTACACTGTTGGCCGCTCGCCCCGGTTTTCTCTGCTGCTTTGGTCTTGCTCTGCTGATCAGCGTGTATGGCTGGTTTGAGGCAGGTCATCTGAAGGTTGAGTATCAGCGCGTGGCAAGTTCCAAACTGCCCGGAGGGGTAGCCAGGGTGAGGATTGCCCAGATCTCGGACCTGCATATCGGTCTGATCGTCGGCCCACATCAGGTGCAGCAACTTGTGACGGTACTGAAAGGGCTGCAACCTGATCTGGTGGTTGCCACCGGTGATATTGTCGATGGCCATATCAGTCATCTGGATGGCGTTTCGCAGATGCTGCGTGAGCTGCAACCGCCGCTGGGGATGGTGGCCGTGCTGGGCAACCACGAGTATTACGCCGGTCTCGGTTCGTCCCGCCGGTTTCTGGAGCTGTCAGGTTTTCGTCTGCTGCAGGATCAAACCATGCTGGTCGGCGAACATCTGGCTCTGGTGGGAGTGGACGATGCTGCTGCGAAACGGTTTGGTAAAAACGGGTTGGCAGATGAGAGGCGTCTATTGGAAGCGATCCCCCTCGACCGTTTTGTGCTGCTGCTCAAACATCGCCCGGTAGTGGAGCGGCAAAGTATCGGGCGGTTTGATCTGCAGCTTTCCGGGCATGTGCATAAAGGACAGATCTTTCCGTTTAATCTGCTTACCTGGCTTAATTTTCCGGTGCGGGCCGGGATGAATCAGCTGGCTGATGGCAGCCGTCTGTATGTCAGCCGCGGTACCGGCACCTGGGGGCCACCGATCAGATTTCTGGCACCGCCGGAGCTGACCGTGATCGATCTTGAGCCTGACGGAAAGTAAACCGGCCTGCTGTCGGTGACAACAGGCCGGTTTTGGATAACGCCGTGTGTTGAAGTCAGTACTACCAGTATTTTTTTGGTGGCTCGGTATGACCGACCTTTTTGATTTCACCATCAATGATTTTGAACATGTCCCCACTCTCACAGGTCCAGGCATCCCCCTCTTCAGGCGGGTTCGGGAAGTTGCGGTGTCCCAGAAAGACCTCTTCATCATCAATAAAGCCGAACCAGTCCAATGATCCGGTCATCCAGATTTTTGTTTTCAGTTCCATATTAAAACAACTCCTTGTTTAGTAAAGAATGGGCTGACTTTCCTGTAAAGCGGCAGTAAATGTCAACGACTTTTTCGTCGGAGATCTTTGGGCTGCAGCTTGACTTTCAGCAGTGGAATGGTTACATCTTTCAAAAGATACCATACCAGTCTGCTTTTGTTTTTTTAATCAGCCAGTAACAGGTGACACCATGCCACATTCCGGGGGCAGGAAACCGTCGTTTGCAGGGCAGTACAACCGGCACCTTGATGAGATGCGCTCTCTCATGCGCACCCTTGACCCACGGCTGGCAGCTGAGGATGAGGGCAGCCTGAGCGCAGCCATGGATATTTATGAAACCGACCGTGATCTTGTGCTGGAGTTTGACCTGCCCGGCATCAGTCCTGAGAATATCAGTCTGACGCAACGTGGCATGGTCTGCGTAATCCAGGTGGAAAAAATGTCTGAACCGCCGTGTGATCAGGTGCGGTACCTCTGTCTTGAACGCCACTTCGGCCGGCTGCGGCGCACCGTTAGGCTGCCGGATCTGGTTGATCCCACTCACATACATGCCGAGTACAGCCGCGGGGTCTTGCGCATCATCTGTCCCAAGGGACGCGAACGTCGTATTTTGATTAAGGAGTTAGCACGTGAGTAAGTCAGATCAAGAACATACAACTACCGAACCCACCATCGTGGCAGAAGAAGAACTGCGGATACCGGAACTGTTGCCGCTGCTGCCGATCCGTGATGTTGTGGTTTATCCCTTTATGATCATTCCACTCTTTGTTGGACGCGAGATGTCGATCAAGGCGGTTGATCAGGCCCTGGCCGGTGACCGGATGATTATGCTGGCTACCCAGCATGATATTGGCGATGAAGATCCCACACCGGACAAGATCTACAACGTCGGTACCGTGGCCATGATCATGCGGATGCTGAAGCTGCCGGACGGACGGGTCAAGATTCTGGTGCAGGGGCTGGTTAAGGCCAGAATTGCCGAGTTTGTCGAGTTCAAGCCGTTCCATACCGTGCGGATCGAGCGCCTGGTTGAACCGGTAGCAGTGGATAATCTTGAGACCGAAGCCTTGATGCGTACCGTGCGGGAGCAATTGGCCAAGATTGCCGAGTTGGGCAAGCAGATCTCGCCCGAGGTGATGGTAATCCTGGAGAATATTACCGACCCCGGCAGTATGGCTGATCTGATTGCCAGCAATCTGGGGCTGAAGCTGTCCGAAGCCCAGATGCTGCTTGAGATTGAAGACCCGGTCAGGCGTCTGACCAAGGTGAATGATCTGCTGGCCCGTGAACACGAGATGCTGTCGGTACAGGCCCAAATCCAGAATGCCGCCCGGGAGGAAATGGGTAAAAACCAGAAAGAATACTACCTGCGTGAACAGATGAAGGCGATTCAGCAGGAGCTTGGCGACCATGACGGCAAGGAAGAACTGGAAGAGCTGCGTAAGGCCATTGAAACCGCCAGGATGCCTGAAAATGTTGAAAAAGAGGCGCTCAAACAGCTGGGACGGCTGGAGCGGATGCATGGTGACTCCGGCGAGGCCGGGGTGATCCGAACCTACCTGGACTGGCTGATTGAGATCCCCTGGTCAAAGACCACCCGTGACTCGCTGGATATTATCCGTGCCAAGAAGATCCTGGATGAAGACCATTCCTATCTGGACAAGGTCAAAGAGCGGATTCTCGAGTTTCTGGCCGTACGCAAGCTCAATAAGCAGATGAAGGGGCCGATCCTCTGTTTTGTGGGGCCTCCCGGCGTGGGCAAGACCTCGCTGGGTAAATCCATTGCCCGGGCGCTGAACCGCAAGTTTGTCCGTATCTCCCTTGGCGGCGTTCGGGACGAGGCAGAAATACGTGGTCACCGCCGCACCTATCTGGGGGCACTGCCGGGCCGGATCATTCAGGGGATGAAGCAGGCCGGCACCAGAAACCCGGTTTTTATGCTGGATGAGCTGGATAAGCTGGGTTACGACTACAAGGGTGACCCCTCGGCTGCCCTGCTGGAGGTGCTTGATCCCCAGCAGAACAACGCCTTTTCGGATCACTACGTCAACCTGCCCTATGACCTCTCCAACGTGCTGTTTGTGGCCACAGCCAACCATAGTGACCCGATTCCCTCGGCCCTCTTTGACCGGATGGAGGTGATCAACATCCCCGGTTATACAGAAGAGGAAAAACTGGAGATCGCCATCCGCTACCTGGTGCCTCGCCAGATGAAGGATAACGGTCTCAAGGCCAAGCACATCGTGTTTGAAGAAGAGGCGCTCAAGGAGATCATTGCCAAGTACACCCGGGAGGCCGGTCTGCGAAATCTGGAGCGGGAAATCGGCAATGTCTGCCGTAAAGTGGCCCGCAAGATTGCTGAAGGGCACAAGCGTCAGATCAGGGTCACCCCGGCAGCCGTGGCCACCTTCCTGGGGGCTGCCAAGTTCCTGCGGGATGATGAGATGGACAAGAATGAGGTCGGCGTGGTCAACGGCCTGGCCTGGACCTCGGTGGGGGGGGAAGTGCTGCATATTGAAGCCACCACCATGGCAGGCAAGGGGGGGATGGCCCTGACCGGCCAATTGGGTGACGTGATGAAGGAGTCAGTTCAGGCGGCCCTGGCCTATATCCGCTCCCACGGCAGTGAGTTCCATATCAACCCGGACTGGTTCCAGGAAAATGAGATTCATGTCCATGTCCCTGCCGGCGCTGTGCCCAAGGACGGTCCTTCAGCAGGCTGCGCCATGGCCACAGCCCTGATCTCGGTGTTGACCAAGGTACCGGTCAAAAAAGATGTGGCCATGACCGGTGAGATCTCCCTGCGTGGCAAGGTGCTGCCGATCGGCGGACTGAAGGAGAAGATCCTGGCCGCTGTGCGGGCCGGTATGAAGATGGTCATCATTCCGGAGCAGAACCGGAAAGATCTGGAAGATATCCCGAAGGCGATGCAGAAGAAGGTCAAAATTGTGCCGGTCAAGGAGATCGACGAGGTGCTGAAACTGGCTCTTGAGAAGTTTCCGATCCCCGCTCCCAAGGGCAAGGCAAAGCCGGCTACTCCGAAAGTGGTGGTCAGGCCAAGTAAAGAAATTTCGGCGTGAAAGGTCTGGCAGAGCTTGGCGAATTCGGTCTGATTGATCATATCCGCGCCCGTTTCCCCCAGCCTGTTGCGCCTGAGCTGGGAATCGGCGATGATGCCGCGCTGCTCTCTCCCTCTGCCGGCAGGCAGGTGGTTGTCTCCACTGACCTGCTGGCCGAGGGGATTCATTTTGATCCGGGTTTTGGCCCGGCACGGCTGCTGGGACGCAAGTCCTTGGCAGTCAACCTGTCTGATCTGGCCAGTATGGGGGCAATCCCCCGCTGGTTCTTTCTCTCTCTGGCTATTCCGGCCGGATTTTCGCTCGAAACCATTGAAGGCTTTCTGGATGGTCTGGCTGAACAGGCGGCTGAACACAACTGTATCCTGGCTGGCGGTGATACCTGTGGATCAAAGGGTGGGCTGACGATCTCGGTTACCATCATGGGCGAGCAGCGCCCGGAACTGATCCTGAAACGGAGTGGGGCGCAGCCCGGTGATGATGTCTGGGTCAGCGGTTCTCTGGGAGATTCGGCCCTGGGGTTGAAACTGCTGATGGAAGGAGTCCGGTTGGGCGGTGCGCATGATCCACTTTTGTTGCGTCAGCTTGATCCAACTCCGCGCTGTGAGCTGGGGTTGAAGCTGGCTGAGGCCGGTCTGGTCAATGCCATGATCGATATCAGCGACGGTCTGCTGGCTGACCTGGGTCATATCTGTGAACAGTCCGTTTGCGGTGCCGAGATCCTGCTTGGACAGCTTCCCCTCTCTCCTGCCTTGTATACCTGCAGCAGCAAGCAGCCTGTCTTCCCCTGGCCGCTTGTCATAAGCGGTGGTGAGGATTACGAACTCTGCTTTACCGCTCCCCGCTGTAACCGTGAGGCTATCCAAAAAATATCAAAAACTGCTGGCATTCCGCTTACGGTTGTTGGTAAAGTGACCAACTCAAGACAGGTCCAAGCGATCCTGCCTGATGGAACAAACTTCCAGCCATCTGCTTCCGGCTATACCCATTTTTGACCCTCATTTGAAAGGAGCTGTACCGATGTCCACCCCGCTTTCTGCCCAGCAGGCTCTGCGCTGCGCCAATACGATCCGTCTTCTTGCTGCTGATGCTGTTGAAAAGGCCAACTCAGGCCACCCCGGTCTGCCGATGGGTTCAGCTGATATGGCGGTTGCCCTCTGGGGCGGCGTGCTGAAGTTCAATCCTGCCGATACTGCCTGGGCCAACCGTGACCGTTTCATCCTCTCCGCCGGCCACGGTTCCATGCTGATCTATTCGTTGCTGCATATGTTCGGGTTTGATCTTTCCATGGAAGAGCTGAAAAACTTCCGGCAGTGGGGCAGCAAGACTCCCGGTCACCCGGAGTTCGGGCATACCCCCGGTGTTGAGGTGACCACCGGTCCTCTGGGGCAGGGTGTGGCCAATGGCGTCGGTATGGCTCTGGCTGCCAAGATGGCTGCCGAGCGGTTCAATACCCCCGATTTTTCACCGATTACCCACCGGGTGTTTGCGATTGTCGGCGATGGCGACCTGCAGGAAGGGATTTCCTATGAGGCAGCCGCCCTGGCCGGTCACCTCAAACTGGGTAACCTGGTCTATCTCTATGACAGCAACAGCATCACTATCGAAGGCAAGACCAATCTGGCCTGGTCCGAGGATGTTGCCAAGCGTTTTGAGGCAGCCGGCTGGCATATCCAGAAGGTGGATGGTCATGACCATGACCAGGTCACCGCTGCCCTGCAGAACGGCATTGCCGAGACCGCTAAGCCTTCGCTGATCATTGCCACCACCCATATCGCCTATGGCGCCCCCAACAAGCAGGACTCTTCCGGTGCCCACGGTTCGCCATTGGGCAAGGATGAGATCGAGGCCACCCGTGCCAACCTGAGCTGGAGTGAAAAACCGTTTACCGTGCCTTCCGATGTTGCTGAACAGTGTGCCAAGCGAGTTGCAGAGCTGAAGTCGGAGTACGATGCATGGCAGCAAGGCTTTGCTGCCTGGCGGGTTGCCAATCCGGACAAGGCGGCCCTCTGGGATGCCATGTGGCAGAAGCAGGTACCTGAGAACCTGGCTGAAGAACTGCTGGCTAGCGTAGCCGGTAAGGATGGTGCAACCCGCTCCCTGTCCGGTGCAGTACTGCAGAAGGCTGCAGCCCTGTTACCTGCGCTGGCAGGCGGTTCTGCTGACCTCTCCCCTTCGAACAACAGCGATATCAAGGGGGGCGGCTCAGTACAGGCAGACGCCTTTGGTGGCCGTAACCTGCACTTCGGCATCCGCGAACATGCCATGGGGGCGGTCTGTAACGCCATGGCACTCTACGGTTGCTTCATCCCCTACGGTGCCACCTTTCTGGTCTTCTCCGATTACTGCCGTCCGGCCGTACGCCTGTCTGCTCTGATGCAGCAGCAGGTGGTCTACATCTTTACTCATGATTCCTATGCTGTAGGCGAGGACGGTCCGACCCACCAGCCGATCGAGCATACCGCCTCCCTGCGGCTGATCCCCGGTCTGCAGGTGATCCGTCCGGCCGATGCCGATGAGACCGCCCTGGCCTGGTATGCTGCTATCAAGTACCACAATGGCCCGACCGCCCTGATTCTGACCCGCCAGAAGCTGCCGCTGCTGCCGAAGCCGGCCGGTTTTGACAAGTCCCTGCCGTTGATGGGGGGCTATGTTTTGGCTGATGTTGCCAATCCTGCAGTGGTGCTGATGGCATCCGGTTCAGAGGTCTCCCTTGCCATGGATGCTGCCAAGCTATTGGCGGATAAAGGGATCGCAGCACGGGTGGTTTCAATGCCGGATGTGGGCACCTTCACGGCTCAATCTGCAGAATATCGTGCCTCGGTGCTGCCCAAAGGGGTCAAGCGAGTGGCTATTGAGGCTGGCCGTGGTGAATCCTTTGGCAAGCTGCTGGGTGAAGAAGGCCTGTTCATCGGTTGGGAACAGTTCGGTGCATCCGCACCGGCGGAGATTCTTGCTGAGCAGTTTGGACTGACCCCTGCAAAAGTAGCTGACAAGGTGGCGGGGTTTCTAAAATAACAATGGAACTGATTCCACTGCTGAAAAACTCTCTGCTGTTTTCAGGTCTGAACGACGCTGATCTGGCATCACTGGCAGCCATTACGGTGCGGCGCAGTTTTGCCAAAGGTGAGACGTTGTTCAGTGAAGGTGATGAGGCCACCGGCTTTTATCTGCTGGTGGAAGGGCATCTCAAGCTGTGCCGCGTCTCACCGGATGGCCGGGAAAAGGTACTGCATTTTGTCCGGCCAGGGGAAACCTTTGCCGAGGCAGCATTTTTCGGCGATGGCCGCTATCCGGCTGAATCCCGCGCACTTGAAGCAGGCGAGGCGTTGTTCCTGCCCAGACAGGGTTTTATGAATCTGATGGAGAAAAATCCTCAGTTTGCCCTGAATCTGGTGGTCTCCCTTTCGCTTTCACTGCGTCGTTTTGCCCGTCAGATAGAAGAGCTGACCTTTGCGGATGTCGCCTCCCGGCTGGCATCGTTTCTGGTCAAACGGGCTGCGGAAAAATCAACCAGCTACAACGGTATCACCTACCTGGAACTGGGGATCAAAAAAGGTGAATTGGCCGCCCAGCTGGGTACCGCCAACGAGACCGTCTCCCGTACCTTCCGCAAGCTGAAAGAGGAAGGTGTAATTGAGCTGGAAGGGCGCAAGGTGACCATTCTGCAGATGGATCGCCTGCAGCAACTGGCAAACAGGCAGCAATAGCCTTCCCCGCACAAAGGGGATTGAGGGGGATGTAATGTTGATCGTAATGAATCACACCGCCAGCCAGGCCGATATAGACAAGGTCATTGAGGTAGTCAGCGGGATGGGATTTACCGCCGCCCCGATTCCCGGTGGTGAGCGGACCGCCATCGGCGTCCTGGGCAACAAGGGGTATGTGGATGACAGCACGATCCGCGACCTGCCCGGCGTACAACAGGCGATCCATGTCTCCAAGCCGTACAAACTGGTCTCCCGTGACTTTCACCCGGACAACACCATCGTTGACGTGGCCGGCGTCAAGATCGGCGAGGGAGAGCGTCCGGTGGTGGTTGGCGGTCCCTGCGCCGTTGAATCGGAAGAACAGATCCTCAAGACCGCCCGCTTTGTCAAACAGTGCGGAGCAGACCTGCTGCGGGGCGGTGCCTTCAAACCCCGCACCGGCCCCCACACCTTCCAGGGGCTGCGGGAAGAAGGGTTAAAACTGCTGGCCAAGGCCCGTACAGCCACCGGCCTGCCGATCGTCACCGAAGTCATGAGCCCCGACAACGTTGCCCTGGTGGCCGAGTATGCCGACCTGCTGCAGGTCGGTGCCCGCAACATGCAGAACTTTGACCTGCTGCGTGAACTGGGCAGGATCAGAAGGCCGATCCTGCTGAAGCGCGGCATGAGCGCCACCATTGAAGAATTTCTGGCCGCCGCCGAATACATCCTGGCCGAAGGGAATGACCAGGTCATCCTCTGCGAGCGGGGCATCCGCACCTTTGAGACCGCCACCCGCAACACCCTTGACCTGGCCATGGTACCGCTGGTCAAGGAACTGACCCACCTGCCGGTCATGGTTGATCCCTCCCATGCCACCGGCAAACGGAGCCTGGTCACCCCGATGTCCAAGGCTGCCCTGGTGGCCGGTGCCCACGGCGTTCTGGTAGAGGTGCATCCCGAGCCTGAAAAGGCCTTGTCCGACGGCCCTCAATCCCTGACCTTTCCCGGCTTTGAGGCCTTGATGGCGGATCTGAAAAAACTGCAGAACTGCCTGAGCTGTTGCGGTTGATTTCAGACACCGCTACCGGAACAAAGCGCTTGAAAAAAATGTCTGCTGGGTCTAGGATAAAACCGTAATCAATTGCTCTCTGCTCTGCCCGTTGTACCTGTAGCGCCCGGGCGGAATACTTGTTGAAACGGGGATCGTTCCCTGCCGTGGTGTGCTGCCCTCCGTATGTGGGATTTGCCTGAAGCGGCATACTGAGACCCATCTGTGAAGGAACTCGCCAGAGGACCTTTTAAGGTCAACGTCAGAGCGGAGAGACGAAACAACGAGAGGGGATGCGGATTTTAAGCATCCCCTCTCCAGTTTTCGGGAGGATGTACCCCTGGCCAGAGGGTTGTCGTCAGATCAGTATGTGGAAAAGACGTTTCTGTACCTGCTGCTCATTTCAATTGTGCTGCACGTGGCAGGCTTTGCAGCGTTGTATTTCTGGCCAAAAGAGCAGCACCAGCAGATCTCGGAGCCGACCTTCATTGATCTGCAGGATGTGCCGGAGCTCAAGACTCCTCCTCCCCAGCAACCGGTTCCAAAGGCACGGCCGTCAGACCAGCGGCGCCGTGTAGCAAGAGAAACAGCTCCCCGGCTTGCAACGCCGGTAACTCCACCTGCCAAGACACCACCCCCGCGTCAATCAGCCAGGGCACAGTCTGCCGGATCGCCGGGACGCCCCGGTCAGACCGGGGCACCTGCCAAACCATCGGAAGCGGGCAGTTCTGTCAATGAACTGCTGCGTCGTAAACCACAGCAACAGGCTGGAACAGGCGGCGGAGGCGGTACCAAGCCGCAGCCCAACCTGGCCCCCAGTGCCAGCCGGATGGCCAGACTGGAGGAAAATTACCGCCGGCGGTTTGCCGACGATATTGATGATGGCACAACCCGGTTTCTGAATACCGACGACATCCAGTTCGGCTCGTTCCTGAGGCGCTTTGAAACGGCGGTCTACGGCGTTTGGCGTTATCCGCAGGAAGCAGCACTAAAGGGGATTGAAGGGGTGACTCCGGTCAAGATCACCTTTAACAGAAATGGTGAGATCGTAAAGGTGCAGCTGCTGGAAAGTTCCGGCAGCCGGATTCTTGATGATGAGGTGTTCAGGACACTGCGCCTGATCGGGCCGATGGGGAGCTTTCCCAAGACCTATGGCAAGGACGAATTCAACCTGATCGCCTTTTTTCAGTACGGTAATGCCCGCAGCCGATTGCGCTGACAGTTAGGGTTGCAGGGTCAGCCGCAGTGGCCGCTGACGCTCTTTGGATGCCGGCATCAGATAGGTCAGCGCGCCATCCTTTGACGAGCTGTCGGTTTCAATCTGATAGGGCAGGGCCAGCGCATCGATGACCTTGCGGGCGGTCTGTCCTGCTGTTTCATCCCCCCTGATATTTACCAGCTCCACCTGATGCTCCTCAAGCAGGCGGCCATAGGTGTAGGCCTCTGCAGCTGAAATCCCGCAGGTAATCAGTGCCGACACCTCGCCATAACTGACCGCTGCCACCGGGTGCAGTTCCAGACCGTTCAGCAGGGTGGCGGCTGGGACGGAGCGGGCTGCGGCAACCGCAATCCGTTCGGCCAGCAGACAGGGCTCGCCTGCTTTCAGAGTCAGCTCAGACGGGCTGAGCAGCGCCACCGGTACAACAGCAGGTTCTGCTGCAGGTGACGTTGTCGCTGGTTGTACTGAACGTTTTGTTGTCGCTGATGCCTTCTTTTTTGCTGCGGCAACAGGCTTTGATTTCCTGGCAACAGACGGAGGAGGAGACGGCTTTTTCAGTTCCTTCAGATCAAGATCAAAGCCGGGTGCTGCCCACGCCTGAATCGGCACGAGCAGCGCAGACAGCCATACTACTGTTTTAAGGCCTTGCATCAATCTTATCCCCCTTCAGCCTGGCAAGCTGTTGAAAAACTATTGCGGAGCCCGTCTACGGCGTTGCGCGGTGCTCGCTCCTTCGCCTAACTGTCTGTTATGTCTCAGTCGCTGTGCGCCGTGCGCCTTATAGCCGTGCTTCCTCATAACGTTTTTCAATAGCCTGCCAGATCTTCAAGAAATGTGAGACTTTTTAACGGACGTGAACAGTGCCCGGCAATCTCCCTGTCAAGTAAACGTCCTGCCGTTTCCAGTTCAGTGTCAGTGAAGCGGACCCTTCCAAAACTGCCGGTCTTCAGGCAATCGGACAGCGGCTGCAGTGCCGCCGTATCCAGTACCGGGCGATAGCCCAGAATGTTCAGAAGGTTCATTTCAAAAAAACGCCGATCGGTCGGTGATCCGGACTGGCCTGCCAAGTGTTCGAACAGTGTGGATAACAGCCTGAACAGCCTGGGCAGGGGATGTCCTTCCGGGGTCAACGCCTCAACCAGTTCGCAAGCATACAGTGCCAGGGCCAGAGATTCAAGCCGTTCCCGCAGTTCCGGGTAGCAGTTGCTCTGCTCGACCCGTTCAATTCTGCTTAAGCCATCTTCTCTCAGGGACAAGGTCACTGCAAGCCGGTTGGCCGGCTCAAGCTGTCCGCCAAACCGCTTGCGGCTGGCCCGTGCAGACTTGGCAAAACCGCGCAAGCGGCCATGCTCCAGGGTGAAGAGTGACACAATCCGGTCGCTCTCGCCGTAGTTGAGGGTTGAAAGGATAATGGCCTGACACTGCTCGGATTTCATGGTTAATGCGCTTCACTCCAGTTTTTTCCCCACTGTATATCTACCTTCAACGGCACCTTTAAGGCTACCGCCTGCGACATCTCCCGGTTCACCAGTTCCCGCATCTGTTCCAGTTCTGTCTCCAGCACCTCAAAGACCAGTTCGTCATGCACCTGCATGATCAGGCGGCTTTGCAGCCCTTCGGCACGGATGGCACGATCCACCCCCAGCATGGCCTGTTTGATGATATCTGCTGCCGAACCCTGGATCGGGTAGTTGATGGCGTTACGTTCTGCAAAGGAACGCAGGTTACCGTTGGAGCTGGTGATGTCTGCAATCGGCAGTTTACGCCCCAAAATAGTTGTGACATATCCTGTCTCTTTTGCGCTGGCGATGCAGGAATCAAGAAAGGCAATTGCCCCGCTGTGGCGCTCTTTGTAGGCGGCTATGAACTTCTCTGCCACGTTGCGGGCCACTCCCAGCTGCTTGGCCAGCGAGAAGGCCCCCTGGCCGTAGATGATGCCGAAGTTGATGGTTTTGGCCTGACGCCGCATCTCGCTGGTCACCATCTCCGGGAACAGGCCGAACACCTCACTGGCAGTACGGGTATGGATATCCTCGTCCTGACTGAAGGCATCACAGAAGACTGGATCTTGCGAGAGGTGAGCCAGCACCCGCAGCTCAATCTGGGAGTAGTCGGCAGCCAGGATCACACAACCGGGTGGGGCGATAAACGCCTCGCGGATACGGCGGCCTTCGTCAGTGCGGACCGGGATATTCTGAAGGTTGGGGTCTGATGAGGAGAGCCGTCCGGTGGCAGTCACCGCCTGGTTATAGGAGGTATGGACACGGCCCTGCCTGTCCGTCAGCTTGGCCAAGGCATCGGTATAGGTGGACTTCAGTTTGGTCAGCCCGCGGTAATCCAGCAGCAGTTTGGCAATTTCATGTTCCTCTGCCAGGCCGGTCAGTACCTCATTGTCAGTGGAACGGCCGGTCTTGCCTTTGGTCTTCTTGCCTGCCTGCAGGCCCAGCCGTTCAAACAGTACCTCTTCCAGCTGTTTGGGAGAGTTGAGGTTAAACGGACCGCCTGCCAGCTCAATGATCCGCTTTTCCAGCTCCTGCATCCGCTGGCCAAAACCGTTACCCAGTTCAGCCAGATAGGCCAGATCCAGCAGCACGCCATGCTGTTCCATCCGGGTCATGATCTCCATCAGCGGCATCTCCAGCTCAAACAGCAGCTTCTCCAGCCCCTGTTCTTTCAGCATCGGCAGCAGCTTCTCATGCAGCAGCCAGGTGGCATCGGCATCCTCGGCCGCGTAGCGGGTGGCCTTCTCAACCTCCACCTCGCTGAAGCAGATCCGGTTTTTGCCGGAGCCGGTCACCTCGTCGTAGGAGATCATCTTGTGATTGAGGTGCTCCTGTGCCAGGGCATCCAGGCCGTGGCCGCCGCGGGAGGGGTTCAGCAGGTAGGAACAGAGCATGGTGTCGCACCAGCTGCCCTGGACCTCCAGCCCGGCAACCGCCAGTATCTGCAGGTCAAACTTAAGGTTCTGGCCCACCTTGCGGATGGCCGGGTTGCCAAAGGCAGGGCGCAGGCGTTCCAGCACGGTCTCCCGTGGCAGCTGATCCGGCATCCCCAGATAGCGGTGCCCCACCGGGATGTAGAACGCCTCATGCGCCTGCAGCGAGATGGAAATACCCACTAGTTCTGCTGTGCGTGGATCAAGGCCGGTGGTCTCGGTATCAAAGGCAAAGGCAGGAGCTGCCTCCAGGCGCAGGGCCAGTTTTTCCAGATCTTCGTTTGTCAGGATGCAGTGGTACTGGTCGGTCTGCAGGGTGGCCTGGGCGGTCATCTCCTTGATCAGGGTGTGGAAGCCGTACAGCTTGAATAGCTCGTTCAGCCGTTCGGTGTCCGGTTCCTGCGCTAGCAGCTGATCCGGGTGCAGCTCATAGGGCACATCCTTGATAATGGTGGCCAGGGTGCGGGAAAGACGGGCCTGTTCGCTAAACTCCCGCAGCTTCTCGCCAACCTTGCCCGGCACCTCTGCAGCCCGCTCCAGCAGGTTGTCCATGGAGCCAAACTGCTGGACCAGCTTGATGGCGGTCTTCTCGCCAATCCCCGGCACACCGGGGATATTGTCGGAGCTGTCACCGGCCAGACCCAGGATGTCGATCACCCCTTCCGGTCCCACGCCGAAACGCTCATGCACCTGGGGGATGGCAGAGGTCACGTTTTTCATGGTGTCCAGCAGGGTCGTCTGCTCAGTCACGATCTGCATCAGGTCCTTGTCGCCGGTCACCACCACCACCTGGCCGCCGGTGGCCTCCCAGCGGGCTGCCAGGGTGCCGATCAGATCGTCAGCCTCGTACCCTTGCAACTCCACCACCGGGATATTGAAGGCCCGCACCAGATCGCGGATCGGCCCGATTTGCTGGCGCAGGTCATCCGGCATCTCGGCCCGGTTGGCCTTGTAGGCCGGGTACAGTTCGGTGCGGAAGGTGACTCGCCCCACATCAAATACCATGGCAACGTGGTGCGGCTGGTAGTCCTTCAACAGCTTCAGCAGCATCTGGGTAAAGCCGTAGATGGCATTGGTGGGAAAGCCGCTGGGGGACGACAGCCGCTTGATGGCAAAGTAGGCCCGGTAGAGGTAGGATGAACCGTCGATCAGATACAGCGTGTTATTCATGGGATATTGCCTTTAGTTGGAGTTAAAGCTACTTCAACAGAACGGATGCCTCGCCCTGGGCCACCACCTGCACAGACAGGTGATCCTGCAGCACAGCTGCCTCGCCAAGGGAGAGTGCCTTCACTGTGCCGCTCAGTCTGACCCGTTCGGCAAGTTGCATTGAAGACAGGGTTGAGGATGCCTTGATACGGGCCTTTTCCAACTGTTCTACTATGGCGCTGTCCAGCTTTTCTTTAATGGTGCTGCGGATCGTGCTGCTGAACAGCCAACTGCCGGCACTGATCAGCCATCCGGCATGCCTGGTATCAAAATCAACCTCTTCAAAGGTCAGGCTGTTGGTCTGCGGGTTGTAGGCCGGCTTGGCCAGCACGGTCAGTTCACCATCAAACTCACCGGTACTGGTCAGGTTTACCATCAAACGGCCTTCTTCACCCTTCATACTGAACTTCTTAATGGTGATCTTCTTGTCTTCGCCAAAGGTTTTGTCCAGTAGTACCGGATTCAGGGCCGTCACCAGATCCTCAAAAAAGATATCGGTGGCAAGCTGGATATTAAACTGTTTATCAAAGGTCGATACCTGCTGTACCGGCGGCAGGGGGCGTGCCGGAGTTGCAGCAGGCTTGGGACCCACCGTTACTGCTGCGCCGGTGATAACACCAATTGACAGGCTGATCCGGTTGTTTACGGCCTGCAACGGGCTGATCACGACCCTTTCCGGGGTCAGCTTCAGCCAGGTGCTGAAATCCTTGTTGATCATGGACGGGGTAAAGGCGTTCTGCCACAGGGGGGCAACCTTGGCCCGCAACTGGACCGCATCGTTGACTTTGTTGTCTATGATCGGTGCCAGCAGCCGCTGTACCGGCTGGGTAATCCCTTCAACCATACTTTTCGGTTTCAGGGAAAGCGGCCCCAGCTTGAGGGTGTCGGCCAGATTGTCTGACAGGCCGGTGTAGTACAGCTCGGTCTTCAGACGCCAATCCGGAGTGATGTTCACCCTGGCCTTGAAGCGCAGCCCGGCCCGCAGTGGATAGCTCTCGTAAAAGCCATAGCTGAAGGTCAGCTGAATTGGCAGGGTCAGGTAAATGAAGTTGTCGTTGGCCGTTACCGCCACCGGCCCGGTGCGCAGCACCTTGACCGAGGTGCCCAGCCCGCCTTGCCCCTTGTACAGTTCCTGGGGCAGTGACTGGTTAACTATTGCCGAGAGGTCAGCCGCCGAGGTCTCGACACTCAGGTTGATGGAAGAGGCAGGCACAGCGGCTGAGGCAGAGGTTGCACTCAACAACAGTAGGATACAGACTATGTAAAAACGGTACACAGTGAAAGACCTCCGGTTAATAGGGTTATGCCTTGTCTTGATCCCGCGTAAACAGCAGAAAGGCCATGGACGGGCGCTTGCTGCTTTCCCGCATGGAAAACTGCATGCCGTCAAAACTCCATCCTTCGGCAACCTTCTCGTTCAAGGCCTCTTCAATGGCCTCTTCTGTGACATTGGACAGTTCTACAACTTTGTACTGCAGCATGAGACACCTCCCTTCGCGGTATACTACCTGATCATACAGGTTGGTTACAATCCGGAAAGCGGTCTTGACAATCGTCAAATCGGTTGTATCTAAAACTATACGGGAATATTCATGTTTAACCCGTAAAGGAGTGCCTATGAGTGGTGATTGCTGCGAACATGCACTGCTGGCCGATGATCCCCGCCTGAAGTTGGTGGAGCGGGCCATGAAGCGCTTGCAGTACCAGCCGGATGCCCTGATTGAGGTGTTGCATACGGCCCAGGAGGCGTTCGGCTATTTAAGTCGCGAACTGCTGGCCCATGTTGCGGCCCAGTTGAAGCTGCCGGAAAGCCAGGTCTTTGGCGTGGCCACCTTCTACCATTTCTTTACCCTGCGTCCCAAGGGTGAGCATTCCTGCATCGTTTGTACCGGCACGGCCTGTTATGTCAAAGGGGCGGGCGAGATACTGGGCAGGCTGGAGCAGGCGGCAGGGATCAAGGCCGGACAGACCACGGCTGATGGCAGGCTCTCGCTGGGCACGGCCCGCTGCCTGGGCAACTGTTCCCTGGCGCCGATGATGATGCTGGATGATACGGTGCATGGCCCGGAGAGCCCGGATGGTGCGGTTGATAAGTTGAACAGGCTGCTGGAGGTACCCCATGAACAGGGTTGAACTGGCTGAACTGGCCGAAGCGGTGACAGCCCAACAGCAGTCCTGTCGTCTGCGTCTGATGGTCTGTTGCGGCACCCCCTGTGTCGCGGCCGGTGCTGAGGCGGTGGTGGCTGCTCTGAGGGAACGGCTTGCCAGTCTGGGTAATCCGGCTGATCTGGAGCTGGTGGGAACCGGCTGCCAGGGGCCCTGCAGCCGTGGCCCGTTGCTGACGATGCTGCGTCCTGGTCAGCCTGAGCAGGTCTGGGAGAAGAGTACGCCGGAGCTGGCGGTGTCGATCCTTGAGGCAGAGCTGCAGCAGACAGCTGTACCGGATGCAAACCTGTTGCCTGCAGACTGGCCGTTTTTCAGGTGCCAGACCCGGCTGGTGCTGGCCAACAGCGGCAAAATAGATCCTGAATCCCTTGACCAGTACATAGGCCGTGGCGGCTATGAAAGTCTGGCTCAGGCGCTGCATGAGATGACCCCTGACGATGTCTGCAGCGGCGTCGTGCAGAGCGGCCTGCGGGGCAGGGGCGGTGGCGGCTACCCCACCGGCCTCAAATGGCAACTGGTACGCAAGAGCAGCGGCAGCCGCAAGTTTGTGGTGGCCAACGGCGATGAAGGCGATCCCGGTGCCTACATGGACCGCTCGCTGATGGAGTCAGACCCCCATCGAATTCTGGAGGGGATGGCCATTGCGGGGTATGCCATTGGTGCCGAGCAGGGCTATGTCTATGTGCGGGGCGAGTATCCGGTGGCTGCCCAGCGGCTGCGCAAGGCGATCAAGGATGCGGAGCGGGCCGGGCTGTTGGGCAGCCGGGTGCTGGATTCCAGCTTCAGCTTCAGGATCGATATCCGGATCGGTGCCGGTGCCTTTGTCTGCGGTGAAGAGACCGCGCTGCTGGCCTCGATCATGGGCAGGCGCGGCCAGCCCCGCATCCGCCCCCCTTATCCGGCCGAGGCAGGGCTGTGGGGCTGTCCCACCCTGATCAACAATGTGGAAACCTTCGGCAATATCCCCTCCATCTTCAGCATCGGCCCCCAGGCCTTTAACGCCATCGGCAACGGCAAGAGCCGGGGCACCAAGGTCTTTGCCCTCTGCGGAGAGGTGGTCAACAACGGCCTGATTGAGGTGCCGATGGGGATCTCGCTGCGGGAGATTGTGTTTGAGATCGGTGGAGGTCTGGCAAACGGCGCCGCCTTCAAGGCAGCCCAGACCGGCGGCCCCAGTGGTGGTTGTATCCCGGCTGAAAAGCTGGATACACCGGTGGATTACGAGAACCTGCAGGCGCTGGGTTCGATCATGGGTTCCGGCGGTCTTATCGTAATGGGGGAGCAGAGCTGCATGGTGGATGTGGCCCGCTTTTTCATGGAGTTCTGCCTGGATGAGAGCTGCGGCAAGTGCGTGCCCTGCCGCACCGGCACGGTGGAGATCTACCGTCTGCTTTCACGGATCTGCAACGGCAGCGCTTCTCAACGGGATCTGCAGACCCTGGAGCAGCTCTGCCGGATGGTAAAGGATACCTCGCTCTGCGGGCTGGGGGCGGCGGCACCTAACCCGGTGCTGTCCACCCTGCGCTGGTTCAGGGCAGAGTATGAGGCCCATGTGGGCGGACGGCGCTGTCCGGCCGGGGTCTGCAGCATGGATCAACTGCCGTTGCACCTGCTGGGTGAACAGTTGCTGCAGCGGATCGCGGCACTGCGCTGTGACGGGGAGGGATACTGATGCCGGCCATAACCCTGACCATCAATAATGACCTGGTCTCTGCCCGTCAGGGTCAGACCCTGCTTGAAGTGGCCCGTGAGCACGGGATCGAGATTCCCACCCTCTGCCACCTGGATGGCCTTGAGGCGATGGGGGGCTGCCGCCTCTGTCTGGTGGAACTGCTGGGGACTTCGCGCCCGGTTCCCTCATGCGTCACCAGGGCGGCTGAGGGGATGGTGGTTATCACCCACAGCGACAAGCTTGTGGAATACCGCAAGATGCTGGTGGAGCTGCTGTTGGCGGAGCGGACCCATACCTGTTCCATCTGCGTGCAGAACAACAACTGCGAGCTGCAGACCCTGGCTGCCCGACTGGGGATCGACCATGTCCGCTTTGACTACCTGCATCAGCAACTGCCGATGGATGCCAGCCGCGAGCGGTTTGCCCTGGACCACAACCGTTGTGTGCTCTGCCTGCGCTGCGTGCGGGTCTGCGATGCCGTGGAAGGCGCCCATACCTGGGATGTGCGGGGACGCGGCTCCACCAGCCGGATCGTGGCAGACCTGGATCGTCCCTGGGGTACCAGCACCAGTTGTACTGACTGCGGCAAATGTGTCCAGCTCTGCCCCACCGGCGCCCTGTTCAAGAAAGGGGCCACGGTAGGTGAGATGAAGAAGGAGCGCAGTTTCCTGAACCGGATTCTGGAGCGGCGGCGGCTGGCAGCCCAAGGGGGTACGCCATGAGCCGGTTGCGTCTGGCAACAGCCTGGCTGGGGGGCTGCTCCGGCTGCCATATGAGCTTTCTGGACCTGGGGGAGCAGTTGGTTGCCATGGCTGACGCACTTGAACTGGTCTATGGTCCGCTGGTGGATGCCAAGGAGTTTCCGGAAGGGGTGGATGTGGCCCTGATTGAAGGAGCCGTGGCCAACTTTGAGAACCTTGAACTGCTGCAGCAGATTCGTAACCGATCGAAACTACTGATCAGTTTTGGCGACTGTGCCATTACCGGCAATGTAACCAGTTTACGCAATTTCTTCAGTGTGGATGATCTGTTGACAGCGGTCTACCATGCCGGTCCCGGCAGCGCACCATGCAGTGATGAAGCGGATCAGGTGCTGCCGGAACTGCTGCCGCGGGTACTGCCGCTGCATCAGGTGGTGGAGGTGGATGCCTATATCCCCGGCTGCCCTCCTGATCCGGAGCGGATTCTGGCGGCGTTGACCGCCCTGTTGAAGGGGGAAGCGGTGGAGTTGAGTGAAGAACAGAGGAGTTTTGGGTAAGCCTATGTCAAAGACCATTACCATAGCGCCGGTTACCCGGATCGAAGGCCACGCCAAGATCACCATCCAGCTTAACGACGCTGGTGAAGTGGCTGATGCCCGTTTCCATGTTACCGAGTTCCGCGGCTTTGAGAAATTCTGTCTGGGGCGCAGCTACCGCGAGATGCCCTCCATTACCGAGCGGATCTGTGGTATCTGTCCGGTCAGCCATGCCCTGGCCTCGGCCAAGGCCGGTGATATGCTCAAAGGGGTTAACATACCACCAACGGCCGAGAAACTGCGGCGTCTGATGCACTATGCCCAGCTGGTACAGAGTCACTCCTTGAGTTTTTTCCTGCTCTCCGGCCCTGACCTGCTGTTGGGGATGGAGAGTGATCCGGCCAAGCGCAACCTGATGGGGCTGATTGAGGCGCAACCTGATCTTGCCAGGCAGGGCATACGATTACGGCAGTTTGGGCAAGAGGTTATCCGCCTGCTGGGTGATCGTGCTGTGCATCCGGCCTGGGCGGTCTCCGGCGGAGTACGGGAGCCGCTGACAGCAGACAAGCGGGACTGGATTGCAGCCCGGCTGCCTGAGGCACTGGCAACAGCAAAAAAAGCTCTGGCCCTTGGCTACGACGCCCTGCAACGTCTGTCTGAGGAGGCTGATTGCTACGGCAGCTTCCCCAGCCTGTTTCTGGGGCTGGTCTCGCCAGATGGCGGGCTGGAGCAGTACGATGGCAAGTTGCGGCTGATTGATGCCGACGGCAGAAATCTTGAGGGTGATCTTGATCCATCCCGTTATGCCGAGTTCATCGGTGAGGCAGAGCAGAGCTGGAGCTATCTGAAGTTCCCCTATTACAAGCCCCGTGGTCATGAAGGTGAGGCCGGCATGTACCGGGTTGGTCCGTTGGCCCGCCTGAATCTGGCTGATTATGCCGGAACTCCCCTGGCAGAGCAGGAATTACGGCGGTTCCGCCAGTTCAGGGAAGGAGGCGGCCCGGTGCTGGGCAGCTTCTACTATCATCAGGCCCGCTTGATCGAGCTGCTCTACTGTCTGGAACGGGTCGGTGAACTGTTGGATGATCCGCACCTGCTGGACAGCCATGTGCGCAGTCACGCCCGCACCAACAACCGGATCGGGATCGGTGTGGTGGAAGCACCCCGGGGGGTGCTGTTCCACGAATATCATGTGGATGATGACGGCCTGCTCTCCTACATTAACCTGATCATCGCCACCGGTCAGAACAATCTGGCCATGAACCGCACCGTGCTGCAGATTGCCAAGAAGTATCTCTCCGGCAGCAGGCTGGATGAAGGGCTCTTAAACCGGGTGGAACATGGTATCCGCTGTTATGACCCCTGTCTTTCCTGCTCTACCCATGCCGTAGGCAGAATGCCGATGCAGCTGGAGCTGTACAGCCCGGATGGCCGACTTATCCAACGTCTGGAACGTTCTTCACACCCCCCTTGACAGCTGAAAAACCGTGCTTATCTTTTGGACAGAAGGCAGTCATAGTTTTTAAAATGAAGGAGGATGAAAGTCATGGCACTCGTCAAGTACAACCCGTTACGTGAGCTGCGCAGCATGCAGGACCAGATGGACCGTCTGCTGAATCTCTCCTGGGGAGGTGGTGAGTATCCGGGGGAAGATATCAAAGAGGGGATCTGGCAACCGGCGGTGGACATCTATGAGACTGCAGATTCAATTGTGATCAAGGCAGAGCTGCCTGATGTGGATCAAAAAGATATCGATGTCCGGATTGAAGATAACCTGTTGACCATCAAGGGTGAGCGCAAGCACGAGAGTGAGGTCAAGAAGGAGAACTACCATCGGATTGAGCGTTATTTCGGCTCCTTTCAGCGCAGCTTCAAACTGCCTGCCACGGTAGAGCAGGAAAAAGTTGCAGCCAGTTGCGAAAAAGGAGTTTTAACCGTGACGCTGCCCAAAAAGGAAGAGGTCAAGCCGAAGCAGATCAATGTTGAGGTCAAATAATAGCCGTATCTGCAACATGACGATGAACTCTGTAACGCAGAAAAGGCCGGGTATTTTCCCGGCCTTTTCTGCGTTTAGCGTGATGTTGACCAAAAATCAGGCAGGCTTTTTGCTTTCATCTGGTTTGGCGGTTGCTTCCTGCTGTTGGGTATCAGAGGCAGCCTCCGCTTTTTTTTCGGATTCCTGTACCTCTACCTTGCGGGCCTCTTCCTGTATGTTCCGCTGGAAGTCTTCTGAGGCCTTCTTGAACTCTGCCAGTCCCTTGCCCAGGGATTTGGCAAGTTCAGGCAGTTTGTTGGGGCCGATCACGATCAGTGCGATGACCATTATGACAATCAGTTCCGGCATGCCGATTCCAAACATGATGATATTCTCCTGGATACAGGTCTTGTAGTGACTGACCTATTAAAGCGTTATTCGTTGTTGCAAGGCAACAAAAAAATGAGTTGTTTGCACACTGGCGGCGGTGTACTAATGTGCATAAAAAATAATCACACATGATTAAAATATAGTCAGGAGTTGCCGGTGTCATTGCTTCGTCCTCTCAAAATTGGCAGTCTGACACTGCCGCATAATCTGTTACTTGCCCCGCTTGCAGGTATTACCAACCATGTTTTCAGGCTTATCTGCAGGCAGGCAGGGGCCTGCCTGGCCTTTACTGAAATGATCAGCGTCAACGGCATGGTTCGTGAAGGTGAAAAGACGCTGGCCTTGCTGTCAAGCTCTCCAGATGATCGTCCGCTGGGGGTCCAGCTGTTTGGGAACGCCCCTGAATTACTGGCCCAAGCCGCCAGTATGGTGAAGGATAACGCAGATCTTATTGATATCAATATGGGCTGCCCCGTACGCAAGGTGGTTGGTACCGGCGCCGGGTCTGCCTTGCTGCAGGATACGGCGCGGATAGCAGAAATTGTCAGATCTGTACGCAGGACTACAAATCTGCCTCTGACAATCAAGATCCGCAGCGGCTGGCAGTGCGGCGATGATACCTGGCAAGAGGTGGGGCGGATTGCCGAGGCGGAAGGGTGTGACGCCATCACCCTGCATCCCCGCAGCCGGGCCCAGATGTTCAACGGGCAGGCCGACTGGCAACAGATTGGACAGTTAAAGCAACTGGTGAAGATACCCGTGATCGGCAGTGGAGATCTGTTTACCCCGCAGGATTGCCGGAGGATGCTGTCAGAGACCGGTTGTGACGGTCTGATGGTGGCCCGTGGGGCATTGGGCAACCCCTGGATTTTCAGCCAGACCTGCGAGCTGTTGGAGGGAAGGCCGGTTACGCCGGTATCCTGTGCCGATCGAATGGCGATGGCTGAACAGCACCTTGCCCTGTTCACTGACTACGCCGGTGAATCGGTTGCGGTGCGGGAGATGAAGAAGCATCTGGGATGGTATATTCATGGTGTGCCTGGAGCGGCCGCCTTGCGCAGAACCGTCAACACGGCCCGTAACATGAATGAATTGCTGGACGTGATTGAGCAGATCAGGAAAACAGGAGTCTGATACTACGGTGCATACAGACCTGAGTGGATACGCCCTCACCGTACTTGACAGTGTCGGAGACGGGGTAATCGTCATCAACGCTGAAGGGTTGGTCACGCTGATGAACCCGGCAGCCGAGGAGATGACCGGCCGTTCCCGCCGTCAGGTCGTGGGCTCACGCTTTCTCGATTCCTTCAAGGCAGAGCCTGTGCTGGTTGAAATGGTAGAGCGTACCTCTGCAAGCGGTATCTCTCTTTCTGACCAGGATAATGTGGTTCTGAATCCCTCCGGGCGGGTCATTCCGGCCAACGCCACCACCTTTCCCCTGATGAGATCAGACGGAGAAACCATCGGCGTCGTCCTGACCCTGCGTGATCTGACCTCAATCCGTGAACTGGAGGCAGCGGTCAGGCAGGCTGACCGGCTTGCCACCCTGGGTACCCTGGCTGCCGGTCTGGCCCACGAGGTCAAGAATCCGCTGGGGGGGATCAAGGGGGCAGCCCAGCTGCTGGAACGTGAGCTGGATGATGATAGCGATCTGCTGGAATATCCGCGAGTTATGATCAAAGAGGCGGAGCGGATCGACAAGATCATCAGGCAGTTGCTTGAACTGGCATCCCCGCGGGGACCGCGCTATACGCCGGTCAATCTGCATATGGTACTGGGTGATATCATCCTGCTGCAACGGGAGGCCGCCGGCAGCCGGGATGTCTCCATCTCCACCGGGTTCGACCCCAGTATTCCTCCGATCATGGCAGATGAGGCCCAGCTGACCCAGGTCTTTCTTAACCTGATCCGTAATGCCATTGAGGCGATGTCCGAGGGCGGGCGCCTGTCTGTCACCAGTCGTGTGCTGGCCGAGTACCACCTGGCCCGCAACGAGAACCGTTCACGTATGGTGGCGGTGGAGGTGGCTGACACCGGCCCCGGGATATCGGAAGAAAATCTTGCCAAGGTCGGTACACCGTTCTTCACGACCAAGGACAACGGTACCGGGTTGGGGCTGGCCATCTGTCAGAAGATTGTCGGGGAACACCGCGGTATGCTGAAGATAGACTCAAAACCGGGACAGGGGACCAAGATCAGTGTGCTGTTGCCGTTGATCCAGTCACCCGTGAAAGGATAGACAGTATGGGACTGCATCGGATACTGGTGGCTGATGACGAAGAGAGCATGCGTTGGGTGCTTTCCAAGGCGTTGCGCAAAAAAGGATATTCAGTTGATCTGGCTGCAGATGGTAATCAGGCCCTGCGGCAGGTGCGGGAACAGTCCTATGACCTGGTAATCGTCGATATCAAGATGCCCGGCATGTCCGGTCTTGAATTCCTGGACAAGGCCCGGGAGCTGCGCCCGGACCTGCTGGTGGTGGTGATGACCGCTGAGGCCAGTATGAAGAACGCGGTTGAGGCGATGAAGCGCGGTGCCTACGATTACATCACCAAGCCGTTTGACCTTGAGGTGATTGATGCCATTATTGAAAAGGTCAGCCGGGCACGGGATGTCAGCAATCAGGTTTCGCTGCTGAAGCAGGAGCTGAAGGACCGCTATCAGGTCGAAAAGAATATCATCGGCAACTCGGCAGCCATGCGGGAGGTCTACAAGACCATCGGCAAGGTGGCCGGTAGCGATATCACCGTGCTGATCCAGGGAGAATCCGGTACCGGCAAGGAACTGATCGCCCGGGCGATCCACTTTAACTCAACCCGGCTGGGTAAGCCGTTTGTGGCGATCAACTGCGCCGCCATCCCCAAGGATCTGCTGGAGAGCGAGCTGTTCGGCAGCGAGCGTGGAGCCTTTACCGGGGCTACCGAGCGCAAGACCGGCAAGTTTGAGCAGGCCAATCACGGCACCATCTTCCTGGATGAGATCGGGGATATGCCGCTGGACCTGCAGGCCAAGATCCTGCGGGTGCTGCAGGAACAGGAGATCACCCGGATCGGCGGTTCCCAGAACCTGAGTGTTGATGTGCGGGTGGTGGCAGCCACCAATCAGGAGCTGCAGGAGCGGGTGCGCAGCCGCGAATTCCGCGAAGACCTTTACTACCGCCTGAATGTGGTGCCGATCAACCTTGCCCCGCTGCGTGAGCGCAGTGAGGATATTCCCGCCCTGGTGGAGTACTTCCTGGAGCGGGCCTGCGCCGAGCTTGAGATCCCAACCAAACAGTGCGCCCCTGAGGCGATGGAGCTGCTGAGCAATTATTCCTGGCCCGGTAACGTGCGGGAGCTGGAAAACACCATCAAGCGCGGCGTTATTCTCTCCAGTGATCCCTATCTGACCACAGCCGATTTTGCCAGTCTGACCAACCGCCAGGAAACCATCCACGCCATTCCGCAGGAACAGTCACTGGAATCGCTGGTGGAGATGAAGCTGCGCAACTCCATGAACGGGATTGAAAAGCTGGATAAAGGTGATATCTACGACCGGGTGCTGGAACAGGTGGAGCGTCCCCTGATCCGTTACGTGCTTGAAAAGACACGGGGTAACCAGGTGCGCGCTGCTGATATTCTGGGGATTAACCGTAATACCCTGCGCAAGAAGATCAGCGAGCTGGGGGTCAGTATCAAGAAGGATTAACGTACAGGGGCCGGAAACGACCTCACGGACTGTTGACAAAGTCCCCGCCTGAGGCGGGGACTTTTTTTGTCTGGTGCCCATACAGGTTGTTCATTGACAACGTTACCAAACCAACGGTGAAAATTTATGCTATAAGATTAAACATGCAGTATGGACCGCCACAACGGACGAAAAGGATTCCCGTTCGATGGACCAAAAGAAAATCCATAACCTCAAACTGATTTACGGTATTGCATTGACATTTATCGGCTTGACCATCTTTTTGTCGGCCTTGCTCATGGGTAGCGCCATTAAGAACCATGAAGATGTTGCAAGGGTAATAAACCTCTCCGGACGTCAGCGCATGCTGAGTCAGCGCATCACAAAAGGAGTGCTTGCCCTTGCCTACACAAAAGACCCAAAGGAGCAGAAACATCAGCTAGAGGTCCTGTCGAAATCATTATATGACTTAAAGGCTGTTCACCTTGGACTGCAGCATGGCGACCCCAAGCTGGGTCTGCCAAGCCGTGATAATACGCCGCAGGTAAAGGAACTGTTTGTTGCCGTTGAGCCGTATCATGCGAAGATAGTCCAGGCACTGGCAACGCTACTTGAAAAGAGCAAGCGGGAAACGCTTGATCATGGTTTGTTGCAACGTACGGTTGATGTCATGTTTGCTAATGAGCCTGCTTTTCTGTCGGTCATGGAAAAAATCACCTTCCGCTTTGATGAGGATGCCAAAAAACGGATCAAGCTCCTGTCTCATCTGCAAAACAGTATCCTCGCTGTCGACCTGCTGATACTTTTTCTGGTTTTTTTATTCATATTCCGGCCAACCTTGAAAAATTTAGAAATCTCTGTGGGGCTCCTCAGAGACAGTGAAGAACGTTTACGCGCTATTACCGATACGGCCGGTGATGCCATCATGATGATGGACCCTCAGGGGGCTATTTCCTACTGGAACCCGGCCGCTGAACAGATGCTGGGCTATCGTTCCGAAGAGGTTATAGGAAGAAACCTCCATGAGTTGCTGGTACCCCAACGTTACCATGCAGAGTACCAAGCAGCGCTGCCCAATTTTTTCCATACGGGAAGTGGTGATGCAGTTGGAAAGATTCGCAGTCTTTTTGCCATACGGAAGGATGGTCAAGAGATTACTGTATCACATTCTCTGTCGGCATTCCTGCTTAATGGTGAGTGGCATTCCGTTGGGATACTCCGTGATATTACCGAAAGTTTACAACAGCAGGAGTCGTTGAAAAACAGCGAAGAAAATGTGCGTCTCCTGCTCAACTCGGCTGCTGAAGCCATTTGCGGCATTGACTTGGATGGCAACAGCACCTTTGCCAATCCATCCTTTCTCAAAATGCTGGGTTACACAGACCTGGCGCAGGTCATTGGGAAAAATGTGCATCAGCTCACGCATCACTCGTATCCTGACGGGACTCCGTTTCCGGTTGAAAAATGTTGTCTTCATCGTGCAATTCATGACGGTCTTCAGATCCATCTGGACAGTGAAACATTGTGGCGCTCTGACGGTTCCTGCTTCCCGGTCGAGATATGGACTCACCCTCAGATAACAAATGATAGGCTTGTCGGGGCGGTCATTACGTTTGTCGACATCACCGAACGCAGGAAGATGGAAGCAACGCTGCAGCAAATGGCCCATTACGATATTTTAACGGGGCTACCCAACCGCGCCCTGTTCAGCGACCGTGTTCAACAGGCACTTGCCGAGGCAAAACGTGATCGAAAATGCTTAGCCATTATGTTTATCGACCTGGATAAATTCAAGCCGGTGAACGATAATTATGGTCATGCCGTTGGCGATCTATTGCTGAAGGAAGTGGCAAACCGAATTAAACTGCCTATTCGGGAGTCTGATACCGTGGCGCGCATTGGTGGTGATGAGTTTGTGGTGCTCTTAAAGAATATTAAAGATGGGCAAGATGCCGTGGTGGTGGCTGAAAAAATACGTGCTTCACTGAATATGCCGTTTGTACTTAATACTCTTTCCCTTGGCATCTCTTCAAGTATCGGTATTTCAGTCTTTCCTGAACATGGCCCTGACGAGGTTACATTGTGTAAAAATGCCGATACTGCAATGTACCAGGCAAAAGTAAGTGGGCGGGATGCTGTGCGGTTATTTGCATAACTGGAAGGGAATTGGCTGCTGTCTCTGGCAGGTTACTGTCCAGAAGCATACTCTCAAACAAGGGGCCGGAAACGGCCCTGTTATTTTTTAGCCGAAGACATGCTCCAGAAGCTGTTCATGCCGTTCAATCACCGCCAGGGCAGGCAGATCTGATTTGTAGGCGATGAACGGCACCCCGGCTGCGGCTGCAGCCTGCATATCCACCCGGCTGTCCCCCACAAACAGCGCCTCCTGCGGGGTGATGTCGTAGTGCTGCAAGACCTTCAGAAGCGGCTCAGGGTGAGGCTTGGGGTTCTGCACCTTGGCGGCGGTCATGACGCAGCCGAAGAACCCTTCCAGCCCGAAGTCTTCAATGATCATCTCCATGGAAGCAGCCCGGTTGGTGCAGATGGCCAGTTCAACCTTCCCTTTCAACGCGCTCAGAGCCTCCACCAGTCCTTCTTCCCTGCGCATGTAGGGCATCAGTTCCTTGTAGCGGATAGTCTTGCCGATGGCGATCGCCTCTTCCTTCCGGGGATCGTGACCGAAAAAATGTTCGATCACATCCAGGTAGGAGAAGGTGTGCAGCACCCGTTCTGATTCTGTGCAGAGCCGGTCGATCTCCGGTCTGCCCAGCCCGGCCATGATGCGGTTGTAGAAGATGTAGTTTGATTCGATGGAATCCAGAATCACCCCGTCGCAGTCGTAGATTACCGCCTTGTAACGTGCTGTCATGCCTTGTCCTCATCCGGTTGCCGGGCCTTGTTCAGGTATTCTTCCCATTCCATCGGCAGCAGGTATTTCTTACGGCTGTTGCATTCCTTGCAGGCCGGTACCACGTTGTTGCGGCTGGCCTTGCCGCCGCGGGTGACCGGTACGATATGGTCCATGGTCAGCTCGTCCGGTGCAAAGCGGTTGCCGCACCAGTGGCAGACCCCCTGGGCCAGGCGGTTCTTCCACCAGCGGCTGCGACGAAGTTCGCGGGATTTTTCCCGCTCACGCTTGATCTCTTCCTCGGTTATTTCAATAATAAATTCACTCATGATTCAAGCCAACTCCGCTATGGTGACGCCATCCCGGCCTTCGTGGGGTTCTCCGGGGCGGAATGCTGCCACCTGGGGATGGCGACCCAGAAATTCCCGCACGGCCCGCTGCAGGGTGCCGGTGCCGATACCGTGGACAATCCTGATTTCCCGCTGCCCGGCCAAGATTGCCTGGTCAATGAAGCCTTCCAGCTCAATCAACGCCTCTTCCACCCGTTTGCCGATCAGGTTCAGATCGTTGGCGGCCTCTTCAGTCTGTCGCTTCATGTTGATCTCAGGCACATTTTTGCGTGGTTTGGGGGCAGCTGTAGTAGTGCCGATAATCAGGCCGTGCAGCGGTACCTCCATCTCAATGCTGCCTGCCCTGACCCGCACCTTGTGACGGGCCTGGTCAATGCTGATGACGGTGGCTTCCCGCCCAAGAGAGCGCACCTGCACGATGCTGCCTGGCTGTAGCGCATCAGCGGATGGAGGTTGCTGCCCGGTCGGAGCAAAGCTGGCCTCCAGTTCTTCTGCCTTTTGCCTGAATTTTACCTCTGTTTCCTTGCGGCGATCCTGCTTGAATTGCTCCAGTAACTGATTCATCTCGCGCCGTGCAGCGGTGATGGTGTCCCGTGCATCCTGGCGGGCTTTTTCAATGGTTTCCTGTCTCAGACGGACAAGATCAGCCTCCTGCTGCTTCAATGCCATAGCCAGACCATCAAGCCGCTGGCGCTCCTGCTGCTGTCTGTCCAGTTCATCTGCCAGGGCGTTCCGTTTCTGACGCAGTTCGTCAATGATACCGGCAAAGGCGGTGCCTGCATCTCCCAGCAGGTTACGGGCAAACTGCAGCACAGATTCTGGCAGTCCGTAGCGCCGGGCGGTTTCCAGGGCATGGGACTGCCCCGGTTCACCCATCACCAGGCGGTAGAGCGGGGTCCAGGTGGCACTGTCAAACTCCATTCCGGCGTTCTGCATCCCTTGGCTGCGTTGCACAAAACCGACAATCTCGGTCAGGTGGGTTGTGGCAAGTACCAGCGCGCCGCGGCTTTGCAGCTCATGCAGCACCGCGCAGCCGATGGCGGCCCCCTGCAGCGGTTCCGTGCCGGTCCCCAGCTCATCCAGCAGTACCAGGCTGCGGCTGCCGGTCTGCCCCAAAATGCCGGCTATGGCCGCGACATGGGCTGAAAAGGTTGAAAGGCTCTGTTCAATTGACTGATCATCACCAATATCCACCAGCAGGGCATCCAGCAGCGGGATGGATGAGGAGGGTGAGGCAGGAACCGGCATCCCGGACAGTGCCATGGCGGTGATTAAGCCGACGGTCTTCAGTGCGATCGTTTTGCCGCCCGCATTGGGGCCGCTGATCGTCAACACTCTGGTTTCATTGCCCAGCTCCAGGTCCAGCGGCACAATCGGCGTAGCATCCTGCTGCTGCTCCCGCATCACCAGCAAGAGCGGGTGACGGGCAGATAGCAGGCGCAGGGAGCCGTTCTGGTTCAGTTCCGGGACCGCCATGCTGAATTTTTCGGCAAACGCCGCCACACTGTCCAGGCGGTCCAGCTCAATCAGGCTCTTGAAACAGGCGCCGATCTGCTCGGCATCCTCACGAATCCAGACTGAGAGGCGCCGCAGGATGCGGATCTCTTCAGCCTTTTCTTCGGCAGAGAGGTTTTCAAGCTCGTTGACAAAGGGGATGATCTCCAGCGGCTCCATGAAGGCGGTCTCACCGGAGGATGAGACGTCATGCACCACTCCCGGTACCATCCCCTTTGAATCCATCCTGACCGGAATGACCCAGCGGCCGGAGCGGATGGTGATGAAGTCATCCTGTAAAAAGATGGCAGTCTCATGCCTGCGGACAAATTCTTCCAGCTTTTTGCGAACCCGAGCCGCCAGGGTGCGCTTGGCCTTGCGGATCCGGGACAGTTCCTGCGAGGCGCTGTCTAGGATGTTGCCTTCATCATCCAGGGTGGCGGCAAGCGGCTCAAGGATGTCGTTGAATGCCACCGGGAAGGGGGACAGCAGCTTCAGGGCCGGGATATCCTCACGCGGGGCCAGCTGTCTGGCAAGCTCGGCCAGCGAACCGAGTACCGGGATGAATTCCAGCAGTTCAAAGGGGGAGAGGATGGCACCACTGGGACGGACCGCTTCAAGCAGCGGGCGGATGTCGCTGAAACGGCTGATCCGCAGACAGATCCGTTGGCGTAGCAGGTCCCTGATCTCTTCGATACGCTGCCAGCTGGTGCGGATCTCCTGGGGCTGCCGGGAGGGCTGCATGGCCATGATGCTGTGTGCAGTGATATCACTGCGTGCATGGCTCGCAATGGACTGCAGGACTTTGTTGAATTCAAGGCGGCAAAGGGTTGTGTGTGAGATCATGGGATTTCGTTGGTCTGTTGTTTGGCGGCAGAACGACGGCTGCGGCGGCTTTTTTGTTTGCGAATCCGGGCCATTTCCCGGTCCTGTTCGGTGACGAGCCCCAGGTGGCGGGCTATTTTTTCAAGCAGTTCGCGGCGGGCCAGAAAGCGGTTTAGGGATTGACTCCGTTCGCGGCCACAGCGCGCCTCAATGCCGGTGGGCAGATGGCGGACCTGAACGGCGGATGAGGTCTTGTTGAGGTGCTGACCGCCTCTGCCGGACGCACGTACAAACTGTTCCTCCAGCTCTTCCTCTTTTACTCCCAGCTCTGCCATGCGGGATACCAGCCATCGGTTTTTCTGATCGCTGACTGCAAAAAGCGGGTTTGCCATTACCGCATGCCTGCCTGCCAGTTATAGGCCTTTACCTGGGCCTCCATCACGGTGCTGTACGGAATTGACAATGCCCCAAGCAGCTCGGAAGCTGCTGTAAAATCAACCTGTTCCAGGGCCTCGGCCAGGGCCAGCAGGCGGCCGAAGACCCCTTCCCGGTTCACCAGGGCCTGCTGTACCTCTTCGGACAGGTTCAGTTCATCGGCTATTTGACCCATCGGAATATCATAGAGTGATTCAAGCAGTGACAGGATACCGGTCATGAAGGCCTGATCAGGTGCCTCCTGATTGCCCCGCAGGCGCGGACAGACGGTAGCCATCTGCTCCATGAATCCGCCCCGTACCGCTGCCATATCCACCAGAGGATTTTCCGAGGCATGGCTGTCATCGGTGGCAAACAGGGCCAGTTGCACCCAACGTTTGATCTGGGCACGCCCCAGCATGCTGATGGCGTGACGTACGGTCTGGATCTTCTGCAGGCCGGCAAAGGAGACGGAGTTGACCAGCAGCAGCAGCTTGTAGGTCAGGCCGGGACTGCTGCGAAAGGTCTTTTCAATCTCTTCAATATCTGCATCATCCATCATCTGACGCATCAGTTTCAGCAATGCTGCGCCGCCTTCATCGATCTTCTTCTTTTCAATCACCGCCGGCCTGGCAAAATAATAGCCCTGAAAGTAGTCAAAGCCCAGATCAAGGCACTTCAGAAACTCATCCTTGGACTCCACCTTTTCTGCCAACAGCTTGAATTGATAGTTGCGATAGCACTCAATGGTTGCGCCCAATGTGTCTACCGGTGTGGCCATCAGATCGACCTTTACGATTTCGACAATCTTGTACAGCTCTTCGTAGACCGGGTCGTAGTCGTGATCATCCAGGGCCAGCACAAATCCGGCCTCTTTCAGCTCACGGCAGCGTTCCAGCAGCTCCGGTGTTACCTCAAGTGTTTCCAGCAGTTCCAGTACCACCATATCCTTGGGCAGCAGTTCCAGAGAGTCACTCATCAGGATATCCAGCTCAAGGTTGATAAATCCCAGATGATTGCCCAGAATCTGCTGAATACCAAAACCGGCCAGGGTGTTCAGGATGACGCTGGCGGTGGCCTGCGAGGCATCACTGACATTGGCGGTGCAAAGTGAATCGGCGGAGCGGAACAACAGTTCATAGGCGCAGATCTGCTCATCGCGATTCAGGATCGGTTGACGTCCGATCAGGTATTTTTGTTCAGTCTGATCCATAGTGGGTGGTAACCTGTTCAGTCACTGGCAGTAATGTTTAAAAGAAAATTCAGTATACGTTATCTTCATGGTTAGTGCAATCAGTGCCTTGTTTTCAAAAAAGCTGCAGGATTGTTGCCGAATCGTCAGTTGCATGCTATACATTCTCTGCTGTGCAGCCGTCGTTTTTCTGCATTATTTAGAGGTGACAGGGTGAAGGTATCATTGTTACGCAGGGTCTGGGTGACCTTCTCTGCCTATGTTGTCGGTATATATGCTTCGTTGCTGAACCGCCTGGAGGTACGGGGAGGACAGTTCATTCCCGCATCAGGCGGTGTGTTGTTGGCCTCCAACCATATCTCTGCCTATGAGACCATTTTTTTACCCTGGGCCGTTCTGCGCAGTCACCCCCTGCAGATGCTTTGGGCACCGGCCAAGGAAGAACTGTTCCGGAAGCCGTTTCAGCGGTTGATCTATTCATCCTGGGGGGCCTTTCCGGTCAGACGGGGCCGGGATGTCAAGGCCGGCAAGGTCCTGAACGACCTGCTGCAGGATCAGAAGGTGATGCTTTTTCCTGAAGGCACCCGCCATAAGGACGGTCGCCTGGGACAGGGCAACCGGGGGGTGGGCAAGCTTATCTTCGATACCCGGCCAACGGTGATCCCCACAGCTCTGGTGGGGCTGAATCACTGGCGTTTTCCCGGCCTGGGGGCCAGGGGGGCGATTGTCTTTGGCCCACAGATCAGCTTTGACGATCTGTTTGCGTTGGAGGACTGCAAGGAAACCCATCAGCTGATTGTTGAACGGTTGATGGATGCAATTGCTGCATTGCTGAAGCAGGAAGGTGCCTATGTCGGGCGTGCGGAAAAGTAAGCGTAACGGCCAGGACGACCGTCACTTTTTGAGGATGGCTCTTTGAAGCAACAGAACAGCTTGACTGAGGTGGAGATCTTCTGTGACGGCGCCTGCAGCGGTAATCCGGGCCCCGGCGGTTACGGCACTATTCTGCGTTGCCGCGGCAAGGAAAAGGAGCTGTCCGGTGCTGCGACCGAGACCACCAATAACCGTATGGAGCTGACGGCCGCCCTGGAGGGGTTGCGGCAGCTGACCCGCTCCTGCCGGGTAACGATAACGACGGATTCCCAGTATCTGGTCAAGGGAATGACGGAGTGGCTGCCGGGCTGGCAACGCAACGGCTGGAAAAACAGCAAGAAGGAACCGGTACTCAACCGCGATCTCTGGGAGGCGCTGGTTGAGGCATCCAAACCGCATCAGGTTGACTGGCAATGGGTGCGTGGCCATGCCGGCCATGCCGAGAACGAACGTTGCGATACCCTGGCCCGGGAAGCGATCAGTGCCATGCAGGTCCGGAATTGAAATGCCAGAACCCACAGCGGGGGTACCATGAAGGATTTTGAAGAAGAAGTAGGCGTTAAAGACATTATTGGATTTTATATCAAGATCAATGACAGCGCCCGGGCCAAAAAAGATATGGCCAAGCTCTCTGCCAAGGACAAGGCTACGGCCTTTTCACTGATTGTAGAATCCAATGCCGGCCGCGAGTTCAAGATCGAGATCGCCCGCTATTTTGTCAATGACCTTGACGCCCATATCCGTCGCAAGGCAGAACTGCTGCTGGAGGCGCTGATCCCCGGCTGGGTGGCGGACCCGGCTGCCAGTATTCTGCAGGTGCTGCGCTCGGCCGAACACAAGGGGCCTGCCCGGCGTAATGCTGCGGTCAGGTTTCTGTTCGGGATCGTGGATGCCGATTCGTTGCGGATTACCCTGACCAGTCTGCTTTCCAGTCGCAATCGTTCCCACATTGTCGAGATTATTGATATCCTTGAACAGTATATCGATGCCTCGGAGGATGAGACGGAACAGGTCAAGATCTTCAATGCCTGCCTGGATATTGTACTCTCTGATGAGATCGAGATGCCGGTCAAGCACCATGCTACCAACCTGCTGTCGGTCTTCTTCAAGAAGGTTTCCACCACGGCACTGGGTGCCCATCTCAAGGCCAAATACATTGAGAAACAGGTTGAAAAAGGGGAAAGTGTCTACCGTTTTCTCTGTAGTGGTACCTGCGGTCTGACTGCCAGCTACCTGGAAGACCTGCTGCGTCCCCTGCAGGAAGGGGGCAAGGTCTATCAGCTCAAGATTCTGACTTATTTCTGTTTTTTGCTGGACAAGACCTGGAATGAAGACGAGGTGGACAACCATATTGATACCTGGCCGGAGAGCTGGGAACCTGAAGAGATTACCAAGATGGACAAGGTCAAGCGCTTCCGTTCCAGCATCCTGAAACAGGTTGAGGAGTTGTGGGAGTTTGCTGCCGATGATGAGGTCAGGGATGGTATCATGGCAGTGGTGTACAGTGGTCATCCGGTTAAACGGGAACTGTTGTCGACCGTTAAGAGCAAGCTGACCGGTGGTGGCCTTTCCGATCTGGCCTCTGACAAGATTGCCCGTATTCTGCACAGCTTCCTGAAAAGCGACCAGCATGAGGAACTGAAACCCCAGGCTGCCAATCTGCTGCTTTTCAATGTTTCGGGAGCCCGGCATCATCTTGCCGCGTTACGTTATCTGCGGGAATACCTGGAAAAGAGTTCGCTCAATGCTGCCGAGCAGAGCAGTCTGGCAACCGTGTTGCTCCAGTTTGCCGCTTCTGCTGCCGGTAATGAAGAGCGGGTCATGGCCTGGCTGCTGGTTTTTCTGATTGATCCGTGCAAACTGGAAGAGGCTGAACAACATAAGCAGGTCCTGGGGCTGTTGCGGACGGTGATCGAGCATGAGGTGCTTGCTGATTACTCACGTGCACGCATGGTTGCAGCGCTGGAGCGGTTTGCCAGTGAAATCAAGAGCACGGAAAAACTGAAAAAGGCTGCGGCCTATCTGCTGTTCAGGCTGCAGAATCCGCACGAAAAACCCACGTGGGATAAGATAGAAAAGCGATAAGCAGGCAGAAGGGGAGGGGATATGTTGAGTTCATTTGAAAATCTGGGGATCAAGACCAAGCTGGTGATTGCCTTTCTGGTGGTGGCCGCCTTTGCCGGCCTGCTGGGGGTGGTCAGTGTTGTCAATATCCAGAAGATGAAGAAGGCTGATACCTTCATGTATCAGGAAGTGGCGGTGCCGCTGGCCGGTCTGCGGGATATCACCCAGGCTTTTCTGCTGAACAGGATCAGTACCCGTGCCCTGATCGGCGCAACCGACCCAGATGAGCGGGAGGAAATTGCCGACAGCCTGCAGGAGAGTCTGGCTGCACTGGAGGCCAAGACCGCCGCCTATGTCAAAAAGATGGATGGTGTTGAAGAAAAAGCCGCCTTTGCAGAGTTCAAGACATCCTTTGATGCCTATGTACCGCTTTTGAAGCAGATGATTGATCTTTCAATGGCTGGGAAAAGCGAAGAGGCATTGCAGCTTGCCAAGGGAGATGCCGGACGCCATGCAAACGCCATGTTGCGAGGGTTGGACAAGATGGCAACGGTCAGCGTGAAGCATGCCAAGGAAACCGCTGCCAACAACGCCCAGCTGGCCAAGACCGCCCTGATTTTTTCGCTGATCATGTCGATTGCGGCAGTGGCTGTGGCACTTGCCATCGGCATCTTTGTTTCCGGCCGGATCAGCAACCCGCTGCAGCAGTTGCAAAAACGTTTTCAGCAGGTGGCTGAGGGTGATCTGACCGTGACGGTTGATGCGCATTGCTGTGATGAGATGGGCAATCTTGCCCGGTCATTTGCAGCCATGGTACAGCAGTTGCGGGATCTGATCGCCCAGGTAAATGCAACCACCGGTGCCGTCTCTTCGGCAACCAGAGAGTTGCAGGGGACCTCGACAGAGATCGCCGGTGGGGCCGAAGTTGCAGCAGCACAGACGATCAGCGTTGCCACAGCCAGCGAAGAGATGGCGGCAACCAGTCATGATATTGCCCACAGCTGCCAGATTGCCGTTGAGGGTTCCCAGCGGGCTAATCAGGCTGCCCAGTCCGGATCCGATGTCGTACGTCAGACCGTTGAAGGGATGCGCAGGATCGCCAATCGCGTACAGGATACTGCCCGCACGGTTGATTCGCTCGGAGCCCGCTCCGACCAGATCGGCGCCATTGTTGCCACTATTGAGGATATTGCCGACCAGACCAATCTGCTGGCCCTGAACGCGGCTATTGAAGCGGCCCGTGCCGGTGAAATGGGGCGGGGCTTTGCTGTGGTTGCGGATGAAGTGCGTGCCCTGGCAGAGCGAACTACCAAGGCTACCCGTGAGATCGGCGAGATGATCAAGGCCATCCAGTCGGAAACCAGAAGTGCGGTGAATGCCATGAATGAAGGGGTTCGTGAAGTTGAGGCAGGGACCCATGATGCCGAACGCTCCGGTGCTGCCCTGGAGCAGATTCTGGCTGAGATCGATGCGGTTGCCGACCAGGTCAGGCAGATTGCCACCGCAGCAGAAGAACAGAGTGCCACCACCGGTGAGATTACCGACAATATTCACCGCATGACCCAGATTATTCAGGATACGGCCCGCGGCTCCCATGAGACTGCTGATGCTGCATCGAACCTTTCGGGGATGGCGGAAGGGCTGCATGGGGCGGTTTCCCGCTTCAGGCTGCAGTAAAAGTAAACAGCTGGTCGACTGGTGCATTAAAGCGGGGTGGGATTTGGTTTCTCACTCCGCTTTTGTATTGTCGGTAATAACCCGCTGTTCAGCTACTCCCTGTTACCATTGTGTTATGTTGTCTCCTTCGCGCTGTCCGCTGCCCGGGCGGTAATGAAGACCTTCAGGTCATGCTCAGACAGCGGCTTGCTCAGGTAGTAACCCTGCATCTCATCACAGCCCCTGTCTTCAAGGAAGAGCAGTTGCTCCCTCGTTTCAACCCCTTCTGCAATTACCTTCAGCTTCAGCGAGTGTCCCATGGCGATGATCGCCTCGGTAATGGCGGCATCATCAGGGTCAGTCAGAATATCGTTAATAAATGATTTGTCGATCTTGAGACGATCCAGCGGGAAATGTTTCAGATAGGCCAATGATGAGTATCCGGTGCCAAAGTCGTCAATGGCCAGATAGATCCCCATACTTTTCAGCAATTGCAGTTTTTGTAGCGCCTGCTGCTCGTTTGAAATCAAAAGACTTTCAGTCAGTTCCAGTTCAAGATACTCCGGGGAAAGACCACTGCTGCTCAGTGCGGTGGAGACCATGTCAACAAAATCAGGTTCATTGAACTGGCAACCGGATACGTTGACGGCAATCCGCAAAGGGGCCGGGCCATCCTGTTGCCATGCCGCGCACTGGGCACAGGCAGTACGCAGCACCCATTCGCCCAGCTTTATGATGAAACCGCTTTCCTCTGCCAGAGGGATAAAGCGGTCAGGAGGGATCATTCCCAGTTCCGGGTGGCGCCAGCGTAAAAGTGCTTCGACTGCAACGACCGAGTTGTCTTCCAGGTTCAGCTGCGGCTGGTAGTGGAGGTAAAAGTCGCCATTGACAAGGCCCTGGGGCATGCTGTTGTCCAGACGCAGCATTTCGGCTGCCTGGGCATTCATCTCGCGGGCATAGAAGCGGAAGCTGTTTTTGCCGCTGCGTTTGGCATCGTACATGGCGGTTTCGGCATTTTTCTGCAGCGTTTCCGCGTCGGTGCCATCCTGGGGGGAGATGGCAATACCGATACTGCCGCTCAAGGTGACTTGCTGACCGGACGGATTGAAGGGATCAGCCAGGCTGGCCAGAACCCGGTACGACATGGTTACCGCTTCATGGCGGCTTTCGCGGCCCGGCAGGATAAAGGCAAAGACATCACCGCCAAAACGGCAAAGGGTGTCATTGGGATGCAACAGCTTCCGTAGCCGTTCTGCAACCATGATCAAGAGCCGGTCACCGGTTTCATGCCCCAGGGTATCATTAATCAGTTTGAAACGGTCGATGCCGAAGAACAACACCACCGTCAAATCGTGATCGCCACGTTCTCTCTGGGCGGTTGCAAGGAACAGCCGGTCAGCAAACAGCGAGCGGTTGGGCAGTCCGGTCAGCAGATCATGCAGCACCATATGCGAGACCTGGTCAGCCAGTTGTTTGTGCTCGGTGATATCGGAGCGGCAGCCCCGGCGTCCCAGAAAGACACCGTTTTCATCAACGATCGGGCGGCAGGTGTGGCGCACCCAGCGGGTATTGCCTCCTTTGGTGATGATGCGGTATTCCAGCTCTTCATTGTTGCAGTTGATCTCCTCCCCGCTTTCAGCCGCCATCCGGTCAAACATTTCACGGTCGCCGGGATGGATCATCTCTTCCATCAGGGACGGCTGGGCAAACAGTTCTTCACGACTGTAGCCGGTTACTTCGAGACAGGCTGGTGAAATAAACTCAAAGCTGCCGTCAGGCCGTCGCCAGTAGGTGAAATCATTGGTAAACTCAGTCACAATTCGATAGCGCTGCTCACTGTTGCGCAACGCCTGGGTGCTTTGGTCAATCTCTTCCACCATGCTGTTGAAGGCTCCGGTCAGGTTACCGATCTCACCATTGACCGGTAGGTGGATGAAGCGTTCAGCGCCCCGTTTTTCCGGCAGCTCTGCCACATGGCTGGCCAGTTGGGCCAGCGGCCGGGTCAGCAGGCGCATCATGAACAGTACGAGCAGTACTGCCACTGCCATGCCGAGCAGGGTGGCAATAATGAACCAGGTCCGTGCGGTGCGGACCGGAGCGTAGGCGTCCGTCTCCGGATAACTGGCAGCCAGCACCCAGTTGACTGTGTTCAGGCGCTGCATGGAGGCGATCAGAACCTGATTGTCCATGCCGATGTGGCGACCGGTTGCCGTGCCTTCCCGTAATGCCTTTTCAACAAGCGGGCCGGCTCCTTGAGAGGCATTCTGAAGAATCCGGCTGTTTCGTGCGTGGAGCAGAACCTGGCCGCTGTTTGAAATAATACGCAAAATACCGCTTTTCCCCAAAGTTATCGAAACATAACGGGAAAGCGGGTTCTTTTCGTACAGGTTGAAGCTGCCGGTCAAGACGGCAACAACCTGTCCGTTTCCGCGTATAACAGGTGCGGTGAAGACGATATTAGCCTGGTTTTCAGTGTGTCCATGGCTTGTTGGATCACTGATCAGCGGTTTGGCCTGCTGCATGGTCTGTTTGAAGTACTGCTGGCCGGCAATTGATTCCGAGGTGGCGTGATGATGCTGAGCTGACGTGCCGATCAAGCGGCCGTTCGCTCCATACAGGTGCAGGTGATTCTTGAAAAAACGTTGCAGTCCGGTGCGGCTTGCAAGGTACTCTTGCGCCGCATGGGGGTTGGTCAAGGCGCTGTCCGGTACCGACCGAGCATTGACGAACAACGCCTCCAGGATGTTGCTTAATGTGGCATCAACATCTCCGGCAAGGTAACGAACGACATCAGACTGTTGTGCAGTCATGTTCCGCTCATATTCACGCTCAAAAAAAGTCAGCGTGACTATGGCCGTTACCAGCATCAGGACCAGGATCAGGCCGGTCACTGCCAGGGTCATTCTGGCCCGTAATGAAGGGTGCAGAAAGCTCATCGGTTGTTATATCCCGCCCATACAGAGATACTTTATTTCACAGAACTCCTCGATGCCGTATCTGGAGCCTTCGCGGCCGATGCCTGACTCTTTGACGCCGCCAAAGGGGGCGATTTCGGTAGAAACCAGGCCGGTGTTGATTCCTACCATGCCGTACTCCAGTGCCTCTGCCACCCGCCAGACCCTGCCGATGTCACGGGTGTAGAAGTAGGAGGCCAGGCCGAATTCGGTATCATTGGCCATCCGGATCGCTTCTGCATCGGTACTGAACTTGAAGATCGGTGCCACCGGTCCAAAGGTCTCTTCCCGTGCCACCAGCATCTGGGGGGTTACATCACAGAGGATGGTGGGCTGGAAGAAGGTGCCGCCCAGTTCATGGCGTTTGCCGCCTAATGCTATGCGGGCCCCTTTGGATACAGCATCATGGATATGCTCTTCCACTTTTTGTACTGAGGCCTCATCAATCAGTGGTCCCTGCTGGACATCATCCTTGAGGCCATCACCCACCCGCATCTTGGCAACTGCGGTTGCCAGTTTCTCTGCAAACAGGTCATAGACACCAGCCTGTACCAGCAGGCGGTTGGTGCAGACACAGGTCTGTCCGGTGTTGCGGTACTTGGAGGCGATGGCTCCTTCCACGGCCGCATCCAGATCCGCATCATCAAAGACAATAAACGGTGCATTACCACCCAGTTCCATGGAGACCTTCTTCATGGTGGCAGCGCATTGGGCGGTCAACTGCTTGCCGATCTCAGTGGAGCCGGTAAAGGTCAGTTTACGGACGATCGGGTTGGAGGTCATCTCGGTGCCGATCTCACTGGATGAACCGGTGATGACGCTGAACACCCCGGCAGGGATGCCAGCCCGTTCACCCAGTTCAGCCAGGGCCAGTGCCGAGAAAGGGGTGGCGGTGGCAGGTTTGACCACCATGGTGCAACCGGCAGCCAGGGCTGGGCCTGCTTTACGGGTAATCATGGCAGAGGGGAAGTTCCATGGGGTGATGGCAGCACAGACACCGATCGGTTCTTTGATGACCACAATCCGCTTGTCACGGCCATGGGCAGGGATGGTGTCTCCATAGAGCCGTTTGCCTTCTTCGGCAAACCATTCAATGAATGAGGCTGCGTAGGATATCTCACCACGGGATTCAGCCAACGGCTTGCCCTGCTCGGCAGTCATGATAATGGCCAGGTCTTCCTGGTTTTCCAGCATCAGTTCAAACCAGCGCCGCAGGATGGTTGCCCGTTCTTTGGCGGTCTTTACCCGCCAGGCTGGCCAGGCTGCATTGGCTGCCTCTATGGCACGACGGGTTTCAGCAGTACCCATTTTGGGAATAGTGCCCAGAACTTCACCGGTGGCAGGGTTGGTGACATCAATGGTCTTGCCGCTGTCAGCAGCAAGCCACTGGCCGTTCAGGTAACAGGATTGGCGTAAAAGGGAGGGGTCTCGAAGGTTAAGCATCGGCATTGGCATCACCTCTGGTTCATAGTCAGTGCGTGGTTGAGCACTATAACAGATGTCCATGGCTCTGTCATTGCAGCTTTTGTTACGATCAGCACTGTTTTGGAATTTTATCAGATCATGCAGCCATAGCTTGGCATCCATGAATTAATGCCGTTATAGCTGTCACATCAGGCAAACAAAAAGAGGTTGTCCGTGAGGAGAACCTCTCTGCGTTTACTGGAGCACTTAGCTCTATCGAATAAATCTGCTAAGTGCTCGAACTAAAGGTTTTTTATTCTGTCGTATTTTGTTTTGTATACCCAAAAATATACCAAAGAAACAATCTGTTAAACTCTTATCATAGTCTCAAGCGTAAATCAATTTTAGGCTGCTTTGCTCCTGAGGCTATGCTGTTACTTCGTCACTAAGCTGCTTGATGGTTTTAACTAGAACTCGTAAGTCACTGATTCGGTCAAGCTGTTCATTCCGTGGCAGGTCAGTAAACTCTTCAGCAAGGTCGTAGGTCTCGCGGTCCAGTATGTTGACCATGGAGCGAAGTTCTATTTCGGCAGGATAGGTCATGGTTGCCGCTCCGTTTCAAGCAGTTTTAAAGCGCCATCAATATCACGACATATAGAATTTATTGACCAGTAGACACCTGAACACATGGCCTCGTTTTTCAGATTGATTACAGGCATGCCGGTTTCATCCCAGAGCATTTCATTGAACACATCAAGCCTTAAAATTGCTTGTCTAATGGTGTCTAGTGGGTCTTCTTCTACTGCTTTGCATAATGGAATAGCCTGTTGTGGTTTATCTGTTTTGTGGGTCATAGTTACGCTCCATTCGCCTTGGTTTCGGTACTTGTCAATAAAACTTCAGGGCCTTGTGGATCAGACTTGTATACTTCAAGGCGTGTCTTTGTTCCGTGAAAGCGTTGGTGTATTATCTGAATGTTGGCATCTTCAGCCCAGCTTTTTAGAGATTCAAATTCAAAAGCCATAGTTTTTACATTTTCAGCAAGGCATTCGATGATATTTGCAACTCCACTTAAGTCATCATCTGGTTCCGTTTTTTCGAAGATTATTTTAGATACTTGTTCCATTGATCTTGCTATTCTCGTAAGACTCATACTGTTTTGATCCAGCGTAAAAGGTGAAATGATTGTACACATAAAACCTCCGGTTCAGTTTTTGTCTTTTGCTACCTTCATGCTACCTAGAAAAATAATCTTGCGTAAGCTGTTTTATTCTGATAGATTCTGCGTAACATTTTGATGTTACTTAAAAATA
>Ga0247510_100004_pt1 | contig 127873 bp, 121 predicted proteins | sample SJ1SFenscriptome_2_FD_186110 | JGI IMG/M metagenome (GOLD analysis project Ga0247510, IMG submission 186110) | Metatranscriptome of enriched cultures of PCE-dechlorinating microbial communities from Ithaca, New York, USA - SJ1.SFe12 (Metagenome... ... | reverse complement strand
CATCGGTAATGAAGAGTCGGACACCGCTCAGGCCGCGCTGTTTCAGGTGGTGCAGGAAGCTTGACCAGCCTGCCTTGTCTTCCTTGGCTCCTTCACAGACTCCGAGAATCTTGCGGTAGCCATACTCGTTGACGCCGATGGCAACCAGTACTGATACGTTGCATACCTCTCCGCCCCAGGAACGCTTCAGAACAATACCATCCAGGTAAACGGCAACGCACATCACTCATTAAGCTCTGTTGGGATGTGTCCAAAATTTGCATAGCGATTGCAGTAATTGGCAATATGGTAAAACCAGATGTACCGTTGGTAAAAACCTTGGTATTGGTTGGTAGTGCCGTTGTGTTTGCCATTATCGGACTTATTATGGGCAACCGGGAATAGTGCTCAAAGAGCCCGGAGTCTTTCGATAACAGATGCTGGGAGCGATAATCGTTCAATCAGGCTGTCCAGTTGCTTCCGGGTAACGTCAATGTCTTCCGGCTGATTCTTGCAGGTTTTGAAGGCTCGCTGATACAGTTCAGTCGAGCACTCCAGATCATGTGTCAGCAGGCAGGCCTCGGCCAATGTAGCCATATCCCAATAGTTAAGGTCATAACGGAAATTGGTCTTCTGCTGAATCATCTGCCGACGTTTTTCTAGTTTTCCTTTTATCTCTCTAGCAATCTGCTGTGACTCAAGCGGGTTATTAAGCCAGAGCGCAGTTGTCGCTGCATTTATCCCCAAGTAGGTGTTCTTGCAGTCTCGCCATCCTTGCCGATAGATTTCGGAACTTTTACGCAGAAAACCTTCATCCTGTTTCTGCTTCCAGATGCGCTTATAAACACCGGCTAATATACCTGTAGTCTCAACGTCAAGGCGTTCCGACCTGGCCCGCTGCCTTGCATCCTCTTTTTCCAGTATTTGCATAGCCTCTTCTAGCCGTTCTTCCCTACTTAAGAGCAGACCGTGCAGCTGAAAAAAGCGATCCCTTAACGCACCTTTTTGCTTGTATGCAAAGGACTCCAATCCTTCGATGAGGCGAGTTGCAGAGGCATGGTCGCCCTGAGCGATAAAGATGTCGATCAACAACAGTGGAAAGGTGAAATTTGTGGAGAATTTTTTAAAATAATCCTGTTCATGGGATCCAAAAATAATTTTCAATTTTTGTGGGTTCAGTCTGCTGCTATCAAGACTCCAAGCTAAATCCGGCAGAAGATTACCACCAGCTCGATCAATCCTGGCTTGTCCTTTGTAGATGGTATTTTGCCTCGGTCCCAGCGGGAACTCACAAAAGTACCAGACCAGTATGAATTCGAGAAAAACAAGAGCGCAGTCTGCTTCATCCGCTTTAATTTTGCGCAAGCTGTGACGAACATCATTACCAAGCAGTCGCAGCCCCTTTGCCCAGTAATAGCGGTTCTGCTTCAACTGATTATAGTCAAACAGCTGCTGCTCAATATCAGCAAGGGTCGGTTTCTTTGAGCGGGGGTTGGAGTCTTCACCGAAGAAAAGCTGGTGTGAGTCTTTCAGAATCGCCTCAAGGATGCGAGCACAGTAGAATACCACCGCTTCAGAAGCGCCTGCAGCATATACCTTGTTAAGGTTGGCGAGATCACCCTCTAACGTTGTATCCTTCAGCTTGTGACGTATCACCTCATTCCGCAGGTTGCCGACAAAAGTATTCATGCGATCCTCTCCAATTCGGCATGCTCCATCAACGCCAACCAATCCTCTGACTCAATCAGCATCACTTCTTGAATTTGTTCAAGGTGCTTTCTAAAAGCCTCAGGAGTATCCGCCACCGGCTGCTCAATGATGTTTGAAAGGTGCTGCGCCATTGCCCTACTGCGTGCTGCAATCCGAGATTGTTCCAGCAGTGTACGGTAACCACCTACGGCGGCACCGGCTGCCGGGAGAGTTATGGCAACAACAGACAAGAGTTCTTCCAGCACGAGCAGCAGGCCTTCAGGGTGATGGCCTGTGGCAACACCGTTAAGTGCAAAACCCAGATGCACCAGTGACACCCCAATTGCCAACTTGAAGCACATGAGCCCCCAGCGCTTCAGCTTCGCATTTCTGGCCGTTAATTTAGCTGCATTCTTAGTATGGTAGGTAATCTGGCCTTGCACCCAGCCCGTATTGATGAAAGCACAATACTGCTGCAAAGAATCTGATTCGGGCCGCTTTAAGCCAGGGATACTGGAGATGATTTGGCGAAACGCATGATCAACCCAGCTTTGATTCTGCCGATAACCGATCTTCTGGCCGCTACCTGATACAGGGGATTCACCACAGGCCACAAAATAAAAAGCCGTACGTAAACGCTCTGCCAATGCACGATTTTCAAGCCAGCCTGGGTGCACCCTGGCGTGCTCAGCACGGTGGATCATGATGTACAGGGAGGCAAGCAGGCATAGCTCGGCAATGTATCCAGGAATTGAAAAAAACGGATGCTTTGCAAAAACAACGGCAAACGCCATAAAGGCAACCGACAGCGTAGAGAAAAGATAGCCAAGCAGGCCAACCCGTTTATAACGAGCCTGGTAGTATTCAGCAATCTTTGATGCCCTACAATAGGCTGGGATCAGATGCGTTTTAACCTGTTCTTTAAAATACTCCGGTAGTGATTCTGACTGGGCTAAGTCGAAAATCTCCTGATAAGTGTCGGCAGAACAGGCTTCCAACTCAGCATCATCAATTTGGAAAGAATTAAATGCACCCAACTCAGAAATGAATTTCACCTGTAAGGTGCCTCCGTTTAGTAGCTCAACTTTGCCAGGTTGCGATGTAGAAACAATAAACACCGGCTTATTCTGCTTCAGCGCCAAAGCCACGATATCTGCAGTGCCGCCTACACCACGAGCAGGCTCGCCATTCCACAGGGCAATCAGAATATCGCAGCGGGCTACGGTTTCTTCACCCACACGCAGGTATGACTTTTGACGGTAGTCAGGATCATCGAGAGGCACTCCACACTCTGTTACCGTCACTCGGTGGGATTGCGCAAGAAGTTCCCTAAACTCACGCTTTGATTCAACGGTTTCAAAGTCCTTCTCATACTCTTCAATCGGCATGGGAAGCAGAGCTTCCAACACACCGCCACGCTTGAGTACAACATCCGCCACCAAGCGGTCAGCACCCTCGGCTAAGGGGGAGATGGTGGAGAACGTAATGGGAATACTTGTTACCTTGGTCAATACTTGTCGAGATTCCGGGGTAAAGGCAGAAAGATAGCCGGTATTGAGGAAGTCGCGCAAACAGGTGCAGAGCAACGGAATGTCATGCAATATCCGATGACCGGTGACACCGATGCGGAAGGAGGAAAATACTACTGATGTAATATTTGAATATTGGTTGTTCATTTTTCAACAACCAGTATATGAAGCAGGAATTGTTTTTATCCAACATGTAAAGCCTTCACAAAACAGAACTAATGCATAGAAAAGTACCCCTATGAGGTATATAAGGTATTTTGACAATAAAACTTTGTAATTCAAATGCTTGTTTTCGACACGACATAAAAGGTCTGAAATTTCGGCGCTATTTGTTTCTTTCTTCAGTTGCCTAAGAGCTTTAATCGTTGGTGGAAATTGTTGGCTAGCATAGAATAATATCGAAAATACAAGCCCTAATCCTACAAGTGCCATCCTTTGAGGATTCGGAGTACCGATGCAGCCCACACCAATAGTGAATAGAATAATTCCGACAACATTATTCATAGTACTTTGGTAAATTAAGCACTCTTCTATAATTTCTTTTTCATTTATCAATTCACTATCGATCATATAAGCCCCAAATTGACAAAAAGCATCAAACACCACAGCATTTTTTATATTTCTTGCCACTACCGCAGGGGCAAGGATCGTTACGACCAGTTTTATCCGAATGAGCTGGCATTGACTTCTCGCCAATATCATTCTCATCAGACTTCACAGTTTGGTTCTTTAAGTGGTGTGCACTACCTCCACTATTAAGTTTACGCAATAACATTAAATTATAACGACAAGTTTTAGCATTAGGATGGCTAGGATCACTTTGCTCATAAATTTCCAACGCACGGCGAAGGAAGCGCGTAGCCTCAGAAAAACGCTGGGTGGAAAAGAATACCGTAGCAAGGTGAAATAGCGCTTCAGCAATAGCTGGATGAGCAGGATCAAGAAGTTGTTCATATATCTCCAGCGATCTACGGCAAAGGTGCTCTGCCTCAGAAAAGCGATCATCTGAAATCAATATAACAGCGATATTATTTTGTAGATCTGCAACATTCATGTGCTGTGGGCCGTACCGATGTTCAACAATTGCTAATGCCCTACGACTCAACTGAATGGCTTCATCAAGGCGATTAGATTTTCTCAGCAATACCGCCAAATTCCCCAAACAAGGAGCAATCTCGTGATGATCAGCCCCAAAATGATGTTCTTTTATCATTAGGGCACGATGATAAAGAGACTCGGCCTCCTCCAGCCGATTGAGCTCAGTTATTATTCCGGCAAGATTAACGAGACATGTTGCTACATCTGGTTCGTTCTTACCCAGCTTAGATTCCGTTATTTCCAGTGAGCGACGAAGCAGTGATTCCGCTTCTGTGAAACGGTCCGCTGAACTCAACACAGAGGCTAGGTGACTCATGCTCGCTGCAACTGTGACATCATCTGGACCAAAACACTGCTTTCTTATGTCTAGGCTGCGGCGGATCATCGATTCCGCTTCGGTCAACCGGTTAGTCCGTTTCAATAGTGAAGCGATTAACTCTAAACTTGCAGCAACACCAGAGGGGTCTGCGTCTGGTTTTTGTTCTTTTAATTTCAGCGCCCTACGCAAAAGTGGCTCAGCTTTGGTAAATCCAGAAAGTTCAAGCCATAAGTCTCCAACAAAATCAAGGAGCGCTACAACCTCAGGATTTGAATCTGGCCATGATTCTGCTACAGCCGTTAGCGATTCAAGTTCCCAATTTTTGTCCTGCCATTGAGTAGCCTTTTGCAGGTCGTGACACCGATTGCTTATTAAGTTCATTACGTCTGTTGCAATGGCTTGCAGCAAGATATGGTCTTCTGAATGTATCCTCTGTACAACCAACTCCTGCACCAACCGATGCACCCTGAAAATTCTCGGTTCCGGTGCATCCTCCTTGGTCCTGCTGATCAGCGACAGCTTCTCCAGCTTCTGCCACACTTCATCCCATGGATTTTTCAACCGACCTTCCTGCGCCAGTTCAGGAAAATCCTGTGCAACTAACTCTTTTAGCCACGGTAACGGCACCTGATCCGGCGGTAGCAGAGCTGCATATTCCATAAAGCGTCGCTCAGCCGGTTTCAAGCCATCCAACACTGGCCCGAGGACAGCTGAAAGGCGACGTTCGTGATTGTGGCGTATCAGTTCAACACCACTGTCTTCCGCCATTTCCTCAAGATCATCAAGATCAAGATATTCGCTCATCCTTGCATAGCTGGTGCTCTGGTTAGCAGCGAGAAAGGCGGCTGTAAGCTCAACAGCCAGGGTAAAACCATCCAAACGCTTCACAATCTGCCAGGCGACTTGCCGGTCTTCTTCACTAATAATAGGACGATGTTTTTCCAGCAGCTCAAGGGCGTCTTCACCCGGCAGTCGATCGAGCGAAATCCAGTTGTCTTTATGGGTTGGTGGTGCATGAAGACGTGTTGTAGCCAGCAGGTGCAACTTGGGGCCAAGCTTTGTCAATGCATCTGTCTGTTCCCGTGTAAGCAATGCAGTGTCGGTGACATTGTCAAGCAGCAACAGCACATGACCAAGAGACTCAAGTCGATGGCTGAGATGACGTTGGATAGTGGCGAAATATTCCGCCGGGTCCTTGCGCTGATCGTCACTAATTTTGTCGGCAAAAAGACTCGTGAAGTCATGCTGGGTGAGGATCGCTTCTCGAAGCGAGGTCTTGCCGTCACATTGAATCAAAAAACGGCCGCCAGGGTAGGCGCTGGCATAGCCATGTGCGTAGGTCAGGGCCAACTCTGTCTTGCCAATGCCACCAAGGCCATGGACGCCATGGATAACACCGGTACGGTCGTCCTTATCGAGCCATTCCCGCAACTGAAGCAATTCATCCAGTCGGCCTGAAAAATTGCGATTGTAGGGAGGAATGGTGGTAATGCTTGCATCTGCTTTAGCAAGCAACTCTGCATGATGGTCAAGGTCTTGAGCCAGCTTGCTGAGTACCTGGCGCAGGTCGTCACGCCGGAGCGTTTCAACACCTTCCGTGTAAAAAGAGTGAACATCACAAAACGGCTGATTGTGGGTCATCTGGCGACGGCGCAGATGTTTAACTACAGGAGGGGTTTCAGCAAGCAGTTTGACTCTATCGCCCTCTGAAATCTTCAAGAAGTCGGCAATTTGTTTGGCAAAGTCATGGTCGGACAACTTACCGTCAGTGAGGCCGGGCACTTCGACAATATACACCGGCCGCACTCCCGCCGTCAGAATGTGCTTGGCAATCTCCGCATCGATCCAGGCACGCCACTCTTTGCGGCACCATTCGCTGGCAAAATAATTGGGGGAAATAAAGGCAACAAAGAGTTTTGAATGGGCAATGCCGTGGTTGAGCGTATGTTGCCAGTCTGCCCCAGCACCAATTTCGTGTTTGTCGAAGAAATAGGTTAAATCCCGACCCGCAGCAAACTTCCGGTGTTCAGCCAGCAACTCTTCAACAAAATTTGATATCCAGCCGTTAGCGTTGTCACTTCTGGAGTAGGAAACAAAGAAATCATAGTGGTCAACATCAGGCATCAGAATCTCCAGTTCACTTAAGCTTTCAACCTTTAGCTTTCAACAACAATCTTACCCTTCTCCACCCGCACTCCATACCGGCTGCTGCCATACTGTTTGACCGTTGACACCTTGTAGATCGGCAATAGCGTAGGGTCATTCAGGTCATCTCTAATGGCTGCATTGATTTTGCTGATCTGCTGGCGCAATAGATCAGTCTGCAGATTTCTATCCCACTTTTCCAGCAGTTCTTCCGCCTTAAGTGGATCATTACCATAGATGGCTTGGTAATCCTTTGCCATCTGCTCGATTGACTCGCTGCTGGTCAACTCTACCAGAGGAATAAAGCAAGCAGTGCAGTCTTGGCAGTAGTCCCTACTGCTGAACCGGCAGGGTTGGCGTTTCAGATTGAGGAAGGTGGTGTAGAGCATCAACTGGATCGGGGAGAGGTCAATCAGCGTATCACCGATGTAGAGGGTGCGCTCTGCCAGGTTGATCCTTACCGGCCGCTGCGTGGCAGCCATGTCGATCTCCTTCTGGCCTTCTGCTACGATCTGCCGGATAGTTGTTGCCTGAGACGGCACCTTGTCCCTCAGATAAATCATCGGTAACGGCACCAGTGACACATTGGCATCAGCGGTGTTTATGGTAATTTCACCCTTGCTGTTTCGCACGCTTAATTGCTGCGGTTGTTTTGGCGGGTAGAAGAATTGCTCAACCTTTTCAAATTCTGGTGCCACCATAACGTGATAGAGGCGGTCCCACTGGCGGGCAAAGAGCTGGAAGGCTATACCCATGTAGTGGGTCATGGTTTTACGGCCACCCGAGAGTGAACAGTGTAATCTTACCGATGGCTCCGAGGCTTTTGCCCTTAGAAAGGCTGCGATCTGATCACCGGCCTGTTCGTTGTCGGCAACAGTCCTGATATCCTCCAGCTCTTTTCCGCTTTGATCAGCGATAACCAGAAAGGTATTGTCAGTTATCGTTAGCTGCGGAATGCCATACTCCCGGCAGAGCTGTTGCAGAATACCTTCGTTGACCAACTTCTGCTGGATCAGTTTTTTCCCGTAGCTATGGGTTATAATGCAAAGCTCATCTGCATATACCGGCGGGTTCTGCATTGCTAAGGCATAGATGGTTTCGGTTATGATCTGGGGGGTTGCTCCGGCGACAAAGATCAGGACTTCTCGGAAGCTTTTAACAGAAGACATAATGACTCCGGTGTCGTAGTTAAACATCTATAACGCATAAGCGCTGTTCAATCAATATGCCGACTATCTGGCACGACGTTTTTAGACGCATCAGGATCTGCCGAAGGCGGTGAGTGACCAGACACTAAATTCTTTCCTTCAACGGCTTCTCCTACGTGTTCAATAACAAAGCCTGTTCCCCACACAACCGAGGCAAGCCACCCCCCATTGCCGCCTATGCTGCCAAGCTGCATACCACGTCCTACATCTTTTGCTGTCCATGTGCTGCCACAACCAGTAAGCAGTAATGTGCCAAGCATCATGACAATAAACAGCCTCAAGACTCCCATAGTCATATCCCTCTAGATAACCTGTTGTTTAATCATCATCAAAAGAACTGCTGCTACCCGACCAGGAATCATCAAAGCAACTCGTACTGGATGTTGATGACCATGCGTCGTCACTTGAGAAGGTGCTGTTACTTGAACTGAAGTGATCGTCGTCATGATAAATATTACCCGGCATATATGAACAACATGGGTCGGTCATCCAGTCACTATGAGTCAAAGAACATGATGACGTTATGGTATCATCATGGTGATAGATGTTACCGGGCATATATGAACAACATGGGTCAGTCATCCAATCGCTACCAGTACATGTGCAGGACGATGGGGCCTCATCCCGGTGAAAGATATTGCCGGACAGATAGGAATAGCAGGGGTCAGTCAACCAGTCTTCGTTGTTTTGCGATGAAGCACTGCCAGCCAGGTAATCTTCATGGTAGATATTTCCCAGCATCCAGTAATAGGCCGGATTGGTCATCCAGTTCTGCGGCAGATTTCTTACCGAGTGGACCGATGTAGCATTGTGCGATCTGAAAGCGGATACGTTATGCCTCTTACTACCAAATTCTCTTAACAGCAGTGCAGAAACAATCACGCCAACAATGACGACGATGAATAGCTCCATGGTGTAACCTCCTTGCCTGATCCAACAGTAGCATTTCAAGACCTGCTGAAGCCTTTAGAAACATTTCCGCAATGTTTATGATCTCAACCAATCATCTCACCTGTACTACAACGTGACCATCTTACTGATGGAGGAAATCATGCTCAAAAAACTGTTTGTACCAATGATGCTCGTTGTAATGCTCACAAGCGGGTGTGCAGGCAAAACACACTTGGCAAACCCTGAACTCGGCAACAGGATTCAGACTGTCAAAAAGGTTGGAGTGGTAATTGCCGAAGCCAAGGTATTCGAACTGAACTTCGGAGGCAGCCGTGAATTGAAAAGCGACTGGACTGCTCAAGCGATGGAAAATCTGGAAAAAGCCAGCGTTAACCTGCTGAATGCAAACAGCTTTGACAGCAAGCTCCTGGCATCAGATGAACGGATTCAGAATCTGGTTGGCTATTATAATCGTCTGCAACGTCATGACCTGATCAAGCTGATATCTAGGGGAGAACAACTACCTGAAAAGACCTCCCGTGAAATAAAGGAGTATCTGGACCAGCAAGGACTGGACGCCATAGTTATGGTACGAGGTGTGGATAATGTCTCTTCGGCAGGCCGACAATCGGCGCGAGTTGTTTTGATGGTGATGGGAGCATATGCAGCATCGGCACCAGCAATAGTTGATATGGCTGTAGTTGATCGGACCGGTACTATACTGTTTTTTGATTCTAAGGTTGAAGATGGCCAGGACCTTAGAAAACCAGATAATGCCAGTTACATGCTAAGGGTACTCATGGAGCGATTAAATGAGTTACGAGGTATGGCAGGCTAACGGTAAAGTCTTGCATTCTATAGACAGGCAACACCAGAGGGCGGGATTGTTCCCGCCCTCTGGTGTGTGAGGTAAAATGTCGAGCCCGCTTTCGGCGGGCTGCAGGGTGATTATTGACGGCCTTGCTCTGGAAAGGATAACAGTCTATCATCCAGAAGGTTTACTAATTGTTTGATCTGCCTGGAGTCAATACGTTATGCCCCACGTTATCGTCATAGCTGGCCCCAATGGTGCTGGAAAATCAACAACGGCACCGGCAATCCTGCAGGGTGCTCTTGGTGTTACTGAATTTGTGAATGCCGACACCATTGCTGCAGGTCTTTCGGCATTTAACCCGGAAAAGGCCGCTTTCCAGGCTGGCCGGGTCATGCTTGAACGCCTGCAGCAGTTGGCAGGAGATCAAGAAGACTTTGCCTTTGAGACTACCCTGGCCAGCAAGACTTTTGCTCACTGGATTCAGAATCTGAAACAGTCAGGATATACCTTTCACCTGTTCTATCTCTGGCTCCCCTCCCCTGAGTTTGCCATTGCCCGTGTTGCCGAACGAGTCCAGATGGGCGGCCACAATGTACCGTCAGAAACTATCCGGCGCAGATACCATGCCGGATTAAAGAACTTCTTTGCCATGTATCAGCAGCTTGCAGACACCTGGCGCATCTATGACAACTCTGCACCTGGCTCCCCTCGCTTGCTATCAACCGGAGAACGTACTATAATTACAACTGTTGTTGATGCTCCGCTCTGGGATTCATTGAAAGGGACATATCATGGCTGAGGCTGTAAAGAAGGATATCAGCAAAATTCTTGCTGAGGGTACCGAGATTGATGAGGCTGTCAAGCAGGCGGTACAGAAGGCAGTACTGCAGCACAAGTTAGCTGGCAATCCGATTGTGGGGATGAAGGATGGCAAGATGGTCTGGCTGAAACCGGAAGAGATTCAGGCTTAATCTTTCGCAGGTTGGGCTAATTTTAGTTGTTTTCAGATGCTACTAAATGGACAAACTCCACAGGGGAGTTAAGGCAAAATATATTGATTTTGTTAAGATAAATTTTACATCAACAGATTACACCCTTTTCATTAGACGTCATTCGAATCCCGTTTCCCGCTCCAAACAAATCAAAGGGTCAGGCGTTTCGCCTGACCCTTTTTGCTTATCCATGTGGCCAGCCAAGGGAACAAAATCATGTACTGCTATTTTCGGACTATGGTGTAATCGCCGGCTGACACCAGATGTTTCGGCTTTGCAGTTCCAAAAGCATTTCTGCTGCGCCACTATCAAGCGGATTTAGCCCCAGCAATGCTCGCAGAGCGGTTTCACACGCATAGTGATCTGATGCACTCCGGCACAGGAGTTGTGCCCGTTCCAGCGCAGCAGCAGCATTTTCTTCATCCGCCTCCATGGCCTTTTCAAGGCAGTCAAGACGCTCTGTCCGGTCTGCACACCTATGTGCTTTGTACCACCACCAGGCAGAGAGGAGCTGCTGGCGAGAGGCGGTGGTTTCTTCGGAGAGCTTCCCCCAGAAAGAATCTGCCGGTATTTTTCCCACCGGGCAATCTGATGACGCCAGCTGTTGTTCAAGGGTCTGATACATACCGACCAGTTGATTGAACAGGCACCCTCGCTGTCTTAACAAGCTTTCGGAAGGATTCCGCAGGTCAGTACGGTAACGCCGATACATCTCTTTCTGGGTTGCCACCATATCCGCTTTATAGCGGGTCGAGGTATTGGTAAGATCGTCCCGGACGCGGTATTCACAGGTGATATGAGGGGCTCGCCTGACCGGATAGTGGCGTGCGATCCTGATCCACAAATCCCAATCTTCATGTGTTCGTAGCGATTCATCAAACAGACCGACCGTTTCCAGACAACTCCTCGTATGCACCATGCAGAGAATCGGAATGTAATTTTCGCAGAGCAATTTTTCCCGATCAAACTCGTCCGCATAGATCACCTTACGCTCGGTCGTCACATAGCTGCCGTCAAGCAGCTGCTGGCATGCGCAGTAGGCATCGCTGTAGGCTGCCTGTACCCCCTGCGCCTGCATAAAATCAATGACGATGGCCAGGTGATCCTGATAGTACAGGTCATCGTCGTCCAGATAAGCGATGAACTGCCCGCGTGCGGCCCGAATACCGGCGTTCCGTGCTGCAGAGCGTTCCCGCCGTTCAGGCAGCCGGAGATGCACGATACGGTCGTCACGCATCGAGTCCAAAAGCTCTGTAAGATCGTCTCCGCCGTCGTTTACCACAACGACTTCCAGACTGGAAAGACTTTGATGCAGGATACTGCTGACAGCTTCCCGCAACATCTCCGGACGGTTATGGGTGGGAACGATAACCGATACGAGAGGCGGGAGAACGTTGCCGGCAACACCGGCCCAAAAGCGGGCACCAGTATGGTCGCCGTGCCGTATTGACTTGATAATTCCAAGGTTCTGATGCGCCACTGTATTGGCGGAATCGTAGGCCAGTGCCTGCACAAACATCGCTTCAGCAAAGTCCAGATCGCTTACCCAGTGCCCGCCCCGGCGATAAAACTGAAACCCCAATGCGCCTGTTTCCACGTAGAGCCGAGCCAGTTCCTCCCGTTGAGCAGGTAGCGGGCGACCGTAAAGCCGCGCCAGACTTTCCGGCGAGGTATATTGTTTGCGGAGCATGTTCAACTCGTCTCTTCCTGATTTTTCAGTATGCTCAACGCTTGCAGCATGTTCAAGGTAGAGGCCGAGCGTCGCGGTAATTCGTCTTGCTTTCAGACCGGCACTGGCAAACCGCAGCATAAACTCACGATCTCCTGCCACCTTCAGATCAGCCCGGTACATCCCGATTTTTTCAAATACAGAACGGCGCAGCATCACTGCATGGGAACTGATCTGATAGTACAGCAGCAAGGGAGGATAAAACGGCGGATACCTGAAGTGAAACTGATGCGTATCGTAGTTTAACCGGTCGTTTTCGAGCTTTGTCACCAACCAGTCACCGTAGGCGGCATCAAGCGCGGGATCAGCATTGAGAGCGTTGGCGAGCAGTTCAAGGGCATTGTTGCAGAAACGGTCATCCGTGTTTGCGTTGATCAGGTATCGCCCCCGAGCCATACTGACACCGCGATTCCAGGCGGCGTAGACCGTTTCCCGCCGATCTGTACGCAGGTAACGGATACGGTCGGGATAGGTCTCCAAAAACGGCTGGATAGCGGCTAGCTCCTTCTGTGGAGAATCGGAATCAATGATGATCAACTCAAGGCGCCCTTGGGCGAATAATGTCTGTCCGACAAGGTCTTCAAGCCTGCCGTGTATGAACCGTTCGGCATTGTAGACTGAAATGATTGCCGTTACCGCAGGCAATTCGGAGTCATTGTCAGGGTGTACCACCTTCGGCGCCTCGTGCGGCGCCAGACCAAGGGCTAAACGACGTACCTCCGGACAATCCGGATTAATCGTCAAGAATTCGCGGCAAAATGCCGCTGCCACCGCATCCAGCCCCAACCGGCACAGGACCGCAATCATCTCTTCCGCCAGACCGGCATTATACGGCTGATACTCCAGAGCAAAACGGAACTCGTTAAAGGCACGCACGTATTCGCCCCGGCACAGGTTGAGACGCCCGAGGTCACGATGGAGACGCGCAGAACAAGGATCGATGGCCGCAGCCCGACTGAACCGCTGTTCCGCCCCTCTGCACTCTCCCTGCCCCAGGATATCCTCCCCCTCCTGCAAAAAACGCTGACACTGGTCACGCAGAACTGACAACTTATTCAGCTGCAGCAGCTCCGCAACAACGTGCCGCTTTTCGATCAACGTAAGCAGACCGACTTCCCGCTGAAAAAAGTCCACCCGTTCAAGAGGCTGACCATTATGGAGTCTGGCTACTGCCACTCGAATATCGTCCAGGTAATGTCTCCACGCCGGGCGGGAATCTAAAGACAGAGCAGGGGCAAAACCGGGTTGAGCTATCAGTGCGGCAACCTGTTCACTATCTATTTTAAACGGTTCCGGCATGGCAGGTAAGGCATCAAGAACCCCGGCAAACCGTGCCCGCTCTGCCGTCAGAATGGTTTTTGCCTCATGATAATACTGCTCACGGTGCAAATAGCTCTTTTGCGTTCCGTAAACGCGCCGGAATCCGGCCAACAGGGTGTCAACCTGATGAAGCACGGTCACCCTGAAAAAGCGCACCCAAAGTTCCAGATCACCTGCCAGCTCAAAGCTGTTTGAAAGTGTGCCGCCTGCAGTCTCCCACAACGAGCGTCTCCAGAAGGTTCCTTCCTGTTGTATGAAAGGTTTATCAAAGATGCCGTTCAGATATTTACGGCGGCTCAGCACTTCCAAATTTTCTTGAAGATAATGAAGCCTGCCGGCACGGTCCCATTCATTTTGTCTGCCTGTGATCCACTCGGCTTCCGGGTGGGTCATGAAAACGGAGACCGCCTTGGCAAAGGCCAAGGGGTGAAACTTGTCGTCTGAATTCAACCAGGTCATCAGTTCACCGCGGGTATGCCGGAACCCTTCGTTGATGGCCTGATACTGTCCGCCATCCGGCCTGCTCTGCCAGTAGCTCAGATGTCTTTCATATTTTCTGATGATGTCGACAGATCCATCGGTGCTGCCGCCATCCATGATAACGTATTCCAGGTTCGGATAGCCCTGCCCCAGGACTGAATCAATACATTCTTCCAGATAGTCAGCCTGGTTGTAGGAGGGAGTCACCAGTGCAAGTGTGGGCAGTGGCGACTTGCAACATATTTGTAAGCTTGCCTTTTCCGGACACTCACGCTGCTCAGGCAGGGGCGGCTGCAACGATGCGGCATCGGCAGAGCTGTCCCATGTCTGGCTGGAGCAGAACAGGTACCAGCCGTTGCCGAGGTCAACGCAGGGATAAGGAGCCCCCCCTCCCTGTTGCAGTGTTCCGGCAACCGCGGTGTGGGCAACAAAGCTGTGCTGTTCCTTCAAGTGTTCGGCATCCTGTGCCAGCCCATGCAGAAAGCCCGGGATGATACGACGCAGCTTTATCAGTTGTTGTTCAAGACAGTTAAGATAGGGAGCAACACAGCTGGTAACGACTTGCACAGGCAGCGGGTAGTGCAAATCCCGTGCAGGCATGACAACATCAGGTGTCAGGAAGGTAAACGCGTGAAAATGGTAAAAGATGACTGGATTGCCATCCACCAGGGGGCGCCCTGATGCATCGCATGAGAAGCGATAATTACCGTGATTCCAAGGGGCCACCCCGCCGCCGACATGATCCAGCACCCGCACCCCGGTGAAACGGGCGGGCCAGTCTTCAAGGTAAAGCTGATCCCCGAATTTACCGTCCTCAACCCGCTGGTAGCACCATTCAAGACAACGATCCCGCCACCAGCTGAGTGCCTCAAGACCATCGGCATTGTTTCTGAAACAGAGCAGCCCGACGTTATAGGTGCCGTACCTTGCCAGAAAAGCCAACTGAGGCGAAAAACGATGTTCGTGAATCAGAATCGAGCTGTCACCAAGTGCTGCATAGATCGGAGCGGTTGATGAAAAGAAGTACAGATCGGCATCCAGGTAGGTGATCACATCGATCAAGGGAAAACGCTTCAGAAGGCAGGCTATAACGGAAGGTGTCAGGGTCCAGTAGTATTCAACCTGGCTCCGGTTTTGCTTTGCCGATGCCAGACCGCTGTCGCCGGCCTCAATATCAGCCAGCGGCACCGTAACCACCTGTTTGATCGCCAAACGATTCAGCAGCTCCTGTGTCAGCTCGTCAAGGCAGACCACGTACAGCCTGAACGGATCCGGCTCATGAGCGTGCAGGGAACTGATCAGGGCCAGCCCCTTCAGCAGGTAGTTCTTATCAAAATAGGTGCAATAATACCGCATCGGGGGCACTGATATCCCTATACCTCCGGTAACATTCATTGCCTATCCGCGCCCAAGCAGCCGGTTGGCTGCTGCGTTGTTCGAAAAGCGTTGAGGCAGGGCGTATGCCTTTTGAGGCATTGCCACAAAATCACCTTTGGTCAAGGTTACGTAAACCGATCGTATCTCATGGGCTTCATTGGTTCCCGGATAGATAATTCCCAGACTGGCAGGCACATAGAGGCGCCAATCGCACTCAAGAACCTTAAAACCGGCGCAGTTGCTCAAATAACGTAAACAGTCCGGGGTATACCGCCAAAAATCACCGGGTGACGGATGGTAGGGATAGGCAAAAACGGTTTCAATAATCAGCAAACTGTTATCTTTCATTATTTTAAACAGTGCGTCGAAAACCTTGAAAGGATTTTTGACATGCTCGATAACATTCAGACAGACAGCGGTACTCACTCTGTTTTCAAAGATATAGGGCAAATATTCTATTGCAGGGTCACCCTTCTCCGGATTCAAAATTATATAGTCAGGATCAATATGATCAAACGGACGCTGCGCCAATGATACCGAGCTGGCCTCCTGATCACCGCTAGCAATAGTCAGATCATAGTCGGCAATATACGGCTGTTCCATCCCGCCTATGTCGACAAGCGTTCCGCGCAGGCCATAGCGTGCTATTTGCTCTGTTACCAGCTTGATATCATCCCAGAACATTATGCTCTCTCCTGCAACCAATAACGCTTAGTATGCTGATGCGGAAAAATACCCGTACAATCATGGCAGATTGTCTCGCAATAGCCATCACCGCTTTGCTGATTTTTCAATAACGCCCTGCAATACCGGTATGCTTCGCCATTCCAGATTTCCCAGAAGTCGTCAGTAACAATATTGCCAATACGGTATTCCCGCATGCCTGAAGGGAAACAACAGGTATACCAGTCGCCGTTCCAATCGATCGTTACATGGTTGTACGGTTCTGAACATGATCTCATGGTCCCGTAGGGAAAGTGTGGCTGAAAATCCGGATGCGACGGTATGTAACCGTTAGCTTGAGCCTTGACCCGACCATGTTGAGACATGTACGACATTTTTACAAAATGCACCGAATCAACACCTTTTGCCTTCCAGAACTGTTCATACTGCGGCATCTGGTGTTCATTAAAGGCAAAGACAATACATTGCATTTCTATATGCGGCTGCAGTGTACGCATGCGGCGTTTTTGCAGAATAATATTTTCAACTGACGCCACAACCTTAGCAAAATCACCACCGGAACGATATTTTTGATAGGTTGCCTGGTCGAGGCCATCACATGAGACAATCAGCTTATCAAGCCCTGACTGAATCAGTTGCAGACCTGTTTCCTCAGTGTACAGCATCATGTTGGTACTCAGTTGAGTACGGACATGATAGCCCTTTGCATATTCAATACATCGAAACAGGTCTTTATTAAGAAGCGGCTCTCCCCAGTTATAGAGTAAAAGTGACTCGATCTCCGGCAAAAGCTTATCCAAACCGGCCTTAAAGGTTGCAAGGCGCATCGTGCCCCGCTCTACACCCGGAAAATGCTGTCTCATCGCCCCCGTGTTACACAGTGAGCACTGCAAGTTACAACTGTTTGACATCTCGAAGATGGCATAGGTCGGTTTGTTTTTGATTGTCATCAGCTGATGTTGCGCAGAAAACTGACTGAGGCATGAGTTAATCATGCGACGAGTCTGCAGCTCTTTTTGTTGCCCTCCGGCTTCACAGCAATGCGCTAAAAAATACTGTTTGTGCACAGGCGTATCAACTTGCCTGATAAAGTCGCCAAGCTGGTTGTAGTGAGACCATTCAGCAGCATCTGCTACCGGTGTTTTACTGTTTTCTGGGGCAATGCGCTTAAACACAAATCCCTCAAAGGTTGAAGGGATGTTAACGCTGTCCTGGGCTGAAAAATTTGCCACTATCTCATACTCAGCCGAAAACAGCTGGAGAAACTTCTTTTTCGAGAAAAACCATGCCGGATAGGAGGCCTCATAAATTTCCGGGGATACAAACTGCACCGTTAAACGGTCATTGTCCCCCTCTACAAAAGGGGTCCGGTCAAAAAGTATATAGTCGAAGTTGTAGGCAAGCAATTCTTGAATGAATTCGTATGGGTTTTCCAGATACTCAATTGCAGCCGACAGCAGAATTATTGAGGGTTTTTGGCTTTGCACACACTTAGACAGGCTGCTGAAGAATCTCAGACAGGTATCAGCAATTGACAGATTGCCGTATTCAGCGAAATGAGGCTGTTCAACGACATTCCACTTCAGCTCCCTGATGCCTGTCAGATATCCCCTTAAGGCAAAGTAGGTGCTTCCCAGTGAGCCTCCAAAATCAATCAGATTAAGTGAACTGTCATATTCGGAGGCAATATGCGGCAGCCAATATGCAAGAGGTGCTATCCATTCATAAGGGATTGCATGAAAGACCACTGAGTCCCGTTCATAGGCGGCCTGTCCTGACTTTACCTGCAGTGCAGCATCTTTAACCTTTTCAAAAATATGAGGTGCATCATAGCCTTCCGCATGCTGCACGGCTTCTGCCCATGTAGAAAAATCACCGAAAAAGCCGTATTCATTATTTTTCCTTTGAAAGGGCACACTCGCCAGAGAGGTGTCAGCAAACAATTCGTCAAAAGCAACCTGCGGAAAGATATCCGGTGAACCGCTCCTAGTTGCATCCAGGATTGAAACTCCCGCTTGGGCAGCAACAGCTGCCAGCACCTGATACTGGCGCAGCAGCTGCAGATGTCCGGCACGGTGCAGCTCTACCGGCCGGTCATGGCCGTAGCCGAGCAGATAAACCTCCTTAAATCCCATATAAATCGCCGCCTGCAGTGCCATGACACAAGCCGCTTGCGTCCCTACAACCGGTTGCGTCAAATCGATCCCCTGACACAGCAAAAAATCAGGGGATGCAGAACAGTCCAGATAATAGGTTTCTGCATCAGCGATCGCCTTGCTTGTACTGTTTCTTTTGATGTCGGCAAGAGAGCAAAGCATGACCATTTCCGGGGCATGCACACGAAGAACATTGTCGAGCGACTGCATCCAGGCATCCCAGGCTTCTTCAGAGATTGACGGACGGAAGGGGGGCAGGCAGAGATAACGGGGTTTCAGACAGCCATAGTCAAAACAAGCAGCAAAGGTACCGGCAGCAATGCAGATTTCATCTTTCAGCAACGCAAGATCATGGCTTCTTGTTGAAGACTCATCCGCAATGATAAAGCAGCGTAAGCCCCGGTGGCGATCATGAAGTACAGCATTGCGCTCACGTATATGCTGTCGTACTATTTCTGGAAGCACGTACACCTCATGGGGACAGAAGTGCTACAGAAACTGTTTGGAAAATATGTCACAGGAATCACCACGTTAAATCTTTTTCATAGCCAAGTTCTATCAGCGCGTTACCGGCATGCTTCTTAAAAATATATTTACTTGTGTCATCAAATATATTTTTCCAGTCACCGACTATTCCTTTTCTGACGAATTCACCTTTAAAAAAACTGAGGCTGGCACGCATATTTGATTTAGAGTGTTTTTCCAGTGCCAACCCAATAGCGTCTCGCGAAAAATCAAACCCGAGCCTATGGCCAAGACTATTGAGTGTCGTAACAGGATCTTCAATCAGTTTTTCGTAACTACACACTACTTGCTGTTTACCACGCCATGAATCAAGGTATTCAACCCACTCTAAAGCCGTTTTTGTCAGAAAAATATTAAAAGGGATATCAAACCTGTCATTAAACCCATTCAGGACACAAAACTCTTTTTCAAAATAGTATTTAGAAACGGTAACGTCCCGGCCGTCTCTTACCAGATGTACGGTTGCGTGTTCAAAATCGTGAAGCCCGCTTCCGGGTTTCTCATGACTTTTAATAACGCAAGAGGGCGGCAGGCTGAAAGTATTTTCATTTTTGTACCAGGGGTGCATTGCCAGGTGGGGAGCATGATTAGTGTCATCCACATAAATATCGCGGGGCGGCAGTTGTAAAAGCTCTCCCAGCAGATTGCACAACCAGCTGCCGCCTGATTTGGGGTACTCAGCCACAATTATTCTCATACGTCGCCCCTGGAAAATGCCAAAGTTTGTCTCAGTTGCTGCTTGATGTGGCACTTCAACAGAATCTGCAGGCAGCTTCAGGTGCCGGTAAGTTGCCTATACTGGGTTTTCTGTCTAAAACAGGCCATGACAGATTTGAAGGAAGGATGCTCTATTTTGTCAATTCGGCAACTGCCCGTCCTTCTTTACCAGAACAGTTTGGCTTCTCCCCGGAAAACGGCACCACTACCGGACCGGCCATCATCCACACACTAGCGGACCGTTGCCATGCTCTTCCCGGCCTTGATCTCCCTTTCACTGGCAGGACGCACACTGATCACCGTACCTTCAAACACCAGGGCCATCCCAGCCAGGGGATGGTTGCCATCCAGCACCGCCTTGCCTTCAGCAACATCTGTAACCGTAAAGACCAGATCATTGCCGTTTTCAGTCTGCTCAAGCTGCATACCGACTTCCACCGGTTCATTGAAAGCATCAACCGATTCAATCCGTACCAGATCAGCATCATATTCGCCAAAGGCCTCGGCCGGCTGCAAGTTGACAATGATACTTTCACCTGCTGATTTGCCTTCCAGTGCCGTCTCAATCTGCGGAAAGACATCATCATAGCCACCATGCAGATAGATGAGCGGCTCCCGGCCCTCGTCAACAGGAATGCCATCAATATCGGTAACCGTATAATCAAGGGTAACAACGCTGTTTTTTGCAATTCCGGCCATCTTTATCTCCTGCCTTCAAGGTTGTAAGCAGCCGGTACCATACGGCATTAAGCAGATTATGGCAACTGCAGGCTGCCCGGATGGTGGTATACTTGTCTTAACGAGGAGGTGGGGAATGAAACTGCTCAAAACCAAGGTCTGGCACTGGCGGGATATTGCATTGCTGAAATGGTGTGCGTTCCTGTTCGGTAGTGCGGTGGGTGCCTATTTTCACCAATGCGTTGTACAGTACGCGTGGGTAATCATCATTGCCGCACTGCTGCTTGCACTGCGTCCGGCAGCAGCCTACTGGAAGGATTGACCGGCCTCGTCGCTCAACAGCTCCCTAGATGTGCAGGGCATACCACCAGGCGGTTAAAACCAGCAGACTGCTAAAAACCGCCAGTAAAAAATTCAGGCGATGGCCGGGGTAGCCATAACGGACAACTGCTGCTTCAGTGGCCAGCCCCAGTAGCAGGCCCGCCAAAAGACCGAAGAAATGGGCGCCGACATCGGTGTTTTTCCCCTCACTCCCTATCAGGACAAGCAGCGAAAGCGCTGCAGCCACAGGCACGGCCCAACGTTGTTTTGTCTGTCGGTGGTAACGTCGCACGCGAAGACCGGCCAGAATACCAACCACACCGAATACGGCTGTGGAGGCTCCAATCGAGTTATGCGTAGCAGGCTGGATATACCCGTTGACAAAATTACCGAGCAGACCGGCCCCGAGCAGCAGGGTCCAGCCCACCCCGGAGCCCAGTTCCCGGCAGAGCAGCACAACAAATACGCCGCCAATACAGAGATTACCCAGGAGATGCGGCAAATCGGCATGCAGCGTCAAGGAGGTAACCAGCCGCCACCATTCACCGTCCATGACTTTGCCTGACTGCATCATACCGCTTGAGAACCAGTCCGGATAGTTGCCGGCAACAGTTATCAGGTCGGAACGGACAAGATTATGGAATGCTGCAAGCAGGATCAGGAGTGAAAGAGTGGTGTAAGTACCGCTAACCAGTGCCGGTTGCGGGGACGGTAAAGGCGGCCAATTGCGGTTTTCATCTTCGTAGAGCAATATCTCCCGGACGGCTGCAGCCAACTGCTCAGCAGGCACCATCAGCCGCCACTGTCCCTGTTCAGGCTCCAGGCTGTACGGAATCCCTTTGGATGCCAATACCACGGCCCAAACTGCCGAATAACGGGCATCAGCAGCGACATCTTCGGGTAGCAGCCGTCTCCACTCGCCCGGCGGGACGGTTTCCCTGCCATGACCGTCTTCCATTTCCATTATTCCGCGTTCCCAGCTTCCCGGACAGCAGGCACTAAAGCCCCCGGAGCCGTTCCAGCCACTCACGAATAAAGAGCTCTATATATTCCCGGCTGACAGCACTGGCGTGTGGTGTGATGAGCAGGTTCGGCTGTTCCCACAAGGGGGATTCAGGAGGTAACGGCTCATCGGCAAAGACATCCAGTCCCGCTCCTGCAAGGGGACCCTGTTTAAGGGCCGCCAGGAGATCTTCCTCCCGGTAGCAATTGCCACGTCCCAGATTATACAGGAACGCCCCCGGCTTCATCGCAGCGAAGTGTCGCCTGGTAATGACACCATCCGTCTCTTTTTCACCCGGCAGCAGCAGTACAACATGGTCGGCCTGGGGAAGCTCCTGCTCCAGCCGGTCAAAGGTGATCATCCGGTCGATACAGGCCGGAAGCTCCCCAGAGACAGTACGTCTGACCCCGGTGACTCGTGCACCGAACGCCTTCAGCAACTCCGCCATGGATCGCCCCAGCGCACCGCAACCAACGATCAGCACATGCTGACTGAAGAGCGCCACACAGCTGCTGTAGTCATTTCTCCCCCAGATTCGCCGTTTCTGATCCTCGAGTAATCTCCCGATTCGACGGTTGAAATACAACATCATTGAAAGCAGGCTTTCACGCATGATCCGGCCATGAAAGCTGCCATAAAAGGTCTGCACCCTGCCAGAAGGATCTTCCGCCACCCAGTCATGTCCGGCAGCGGGGGTAAAGACAATTTTTAGCTTCGTGGCCAGCCCGTACCACTCCGGCCTGAACGACCAGACCAGGACGCATTCAGCTGCGGGAAGTTTTTCAAGAAAATCGGCTTTCCCTTCGGCAACCGTGATGCAACAGCCAGGAAGGGCCTCCTGAATATGCTCGATGTGGCATGCATTGTTGGAAAAGGCGGCTACCGCCTTGTTTTGCAGGTTAATGAGAAGATTGGTTATCTGCATAACTTACTCGTTACGGTTCAGGATAGTGATGGCACAACAGGCTGTCTGACGGCATTGAGTGACAGCCGGGCCAGTCCGTTCAATACCGGCCCGCCCCCCTTGGAACGTCATGAAGACAATTTATGCTGCCTCGCCGTTGATGGCATCTCGCAGCACCGAACCGGGCTTGAATGTGAGTACCTTGCGGGCCTCAATCGTGATTGCCTCACCGGTCTGCGGATTGCGCCCACGGCGTGCAGCCTTCCGGCTGACAACAAAACTACCGAAACCGGATATCTTGATGGTCTCGCCTGCTTCAAGTGATTCCTTCATAATGGAAAAAACGGATTCCAGCATGACAGCGGCATCTTTTCTGGACAGGCCGGTACCGGCCTGAATCTTCTCTACGAGGTCTGTTTTGGTCACGATGGCTCCTCTATTTTTTGATGTGTAACCGGCACGTCTCTTATTCAATCACCCCTGAACAGAGGTGCAACAAGCTCCCGAACAGATATTTTTTCAAGCCACCCGTTTCAATAGATCACCCACGTCAGGTAGCGGCAGGTGCTTCATATCATCCGGTCTTGAAACGCAACAAACAACGCTGGGCCAGAGACCAAGACTCTACAGTACCATCACAGTTTGGTATCATGTGACACTTTTTTAATTGGAGTCTAAAAAAGCCTTTATCTCGTTAATGGGGGGGTGCCCGTCCTTACGCTTGAACATGCAATTGTCGGAGCAGTAGTTGAGGGCACCTGCAAGCAGTTCATGAGCTATTATAATCCGACCTGTAGCCGGATCGATAAGCACAGAATAGACATGGCTGCTGGCAGCCGGATCGATAGACTTGCCGCAATGGCAACAGTATGTCTGGTGCTGTTGATTCATAACGTAGAACGCGTACCCCCGATTGGCTCCTGATAACGAAATAAATCCGCTCCAACGGCTTTGCCGTCAGGCCACGAGCTTTTCTCTGCTTAGGGGTACCGATTTGTTTTCACACAGCTGCCTGAAAACAAAAAAACCTGACTTTTCTTGCGAAAAGACAGGCTGCATGAGAATGCCTACCTGTAGACATTCTGCTAACCGCTTCGGTAACCCCTCTTCCCGGTCCGGGTAGGTGGCTTTGCGTCATCCAGTCCCCTGGATTTTGCCTTTTCGGTGAAAGCTTATTGTTTGTGACTATGTATTGTTACTATGCTGCCACAAGAGGCGGCTGTCAACACAAATGCCATAACCGTCATGGCAGGAAGTTATTCACCTATTCTCTGGTCACTTACGCTGTCATGCAGCGCATCTGATCTTTCGCAAAACCTCCGCATATCGACTTAAAACCCGCTGTTTTTATGCCGGCTTGCAACGGCAGGTATCAACTCTCGTCAGCCAATAAAATTGCAGGGGTTTCCAGACAACGGCGCAATTCCGCCAGAAACTGTGCAGCATAGGCGCCATCCACAGTACGATGATCGCTTGACAGTGTCACACGTAACGTAGCAGCAACGGCCAAGGAGCCGTTACGCACGAATGGTCGCTCCATCACACTTCCAACCGCCAGTATTGCCGTCTGACCAGGCATGATCAGGGCGGTAAATTCGTCAACTCCGTACATTCCAAGGTTTGACAGAGAGAAACATCCAGCGTTCATTTCTTCGGAAGAGAGTTTTCCGGCATGGCATTTTTCAACAAGTTTTGTGAGTTCCTGTTCCACCGCTAAAACCGGTCTGGCGGCGCAGTTACGCAGCACCGGCATCAACAGGCCATCAAGCAAAGCGACGGCGATATTTATATTGATTTCATCAGCAAGTCTGGCATCTTGGGCGCGCAAGAGAGGAAATTTTTTCAAGACGATTGCACAAGCCTTAATCAGTAACGACGTATACCCGATTGGCCGACCTTCTGTCTTCAGTTCGCCGATGACCTCCCGACAGGCATCCATGTCTATTTCCATTGTGACGCTAAAGTGCGGGATGTTCTGCCAGGACTGAGTGACCGCCGTTGCAATTGCCTGACGCATTGAACTCTGGAATTCTGCAGCAGCCGGTTGTTGAGGGTGTACTGGCGCCCCGTCTCCATGTGAAGAGGGTAGAGGACTCGTCGAGGTTTGCGAAGCATGCTGTTGTATGAAGGCTGCCAGATCATCCTGCGTAATACGTCCTTCCGGTCCACTGCCGTGTAGTTGCCTCAGATCGACACCGTGTTCTCGAGCCAGACGACGAACGAGAGGTGATGCTTTCTGATATTCAGCCTCACTCTGAATAAGCCCCGATTTCAGTGCAGCCGGCGGGGGTATAAGAACGGGAGGTTTGGATATTGCTGGGTGTTCTGCCGGTATTGCAGGTGTGACCTCAGCAGAAGGTGTCGCAACGGTCCCGATTTCTTCCGGTTCTCCAATAAGCCCGAGTACGGTTCCGACCGGAACCGTTTCACCTTCTTTGGCCAGGGCCTGCAACAGTACACCTGAGGCAAAAGCCTCCAGTTCCATGACGGCCTTATCCGTTTCAACCTCGGCAATGATGTCACCACGCTCAATGCGATCCCCAACCTTTTTATGCCAGCCGGCAAAAAGACCTTCAGTCATGGTGTCGGAAAGTTTGGGCATGATAATTTCTTTTGCCATGTTCTTCTCCTCAGTAGGTACCCGACAGGACATCAATTACTGCCTGTTTGATGGTTTCAACCTGCGGGATGCATATCATTTCAATCTTACGCGAATAAGGCATCGGCACATCCAACCCGGAGACACGTTTTGCCGGGGCCTGAAGCATGTCGAAACAGGCCTCATAAACACGTGAGACGATCTCCGCACCCAGTCCACAGGTGCGCCAGCATTCATCTACGACCACCAGTCTGCCGGTTTTACGGACTGAGGCCAGGATCACGTCCATGTCAAGCGGAGCCAGGCTTCTCAGATCAACCACCTCACAGGAAAAACCGTCGCCGGCAAGCTCTTCGGCTGCCTGCAGTGCCAGGACCGTCATGCGGCCATAGCCGACAATGGTAACACTCTCACCGGTACGCTTGATATCTGCTTTACCAATGGGTATCAGGAACTCAGGATCGTCAGGAACCTCTCCTTTGCTGTTGTAAAGCAGTTCGTGTTCCAGAAAAATCACCGGATTATTGTCGCGGATGGCACTCTTCAGAAGTCCCTTTGCATCAGACGGCGTGGCCGGGTAGAGCAGATGCATGCCCGGGCAGTGCATAAAATAGGTTTCGAGACTTTGAGAATGCTGGGCGCCAAGCTGACTGCCACCCCCCCCCGGCATACGGACGGTCATCGGCAGAAAGGTCTGCCCGCCGAACATGGAACGGATCTTTGCCATGTGGTTGATTATCTGGTCCATGGCAAGCAGCGCAAAGTTAACGGTCATAAGTTCGGCCACCGGCCTCAGTCCCCCCATGGCCGCACCGATTGAAACCCCAATGATCGTATTCTCGGAAATGGGAGTGTCTTTGACCCGCTCTTCCCCAAATTCAGCCAGCAGGCCCCTGGTAACCTTGAACGAGCCTTCATAAAGGGCCACGTCTTCCCCCAGCACAAACACAGACGGGTCACGGCGCATCTCCTCCTTAAGCGCCACATTAATAGCATCCCGGTAGGTCATCTCAGACATAAATATCCTCCCATACTGTGCGCTCTTCAGGCCAGGGTGACTCCTCGGCAAAGGTAACGGCATCGGCTACGACCGCCAGGCAGTGTGCTTCAATGCCGTCAAGCTGGGCACGGGTTGCTATCCCCTCTTCCTGAAGTTGCCGGGCAAAACTCGGTAACGGGTCACGAGACTTCCAAACCTCATGTTCAGCAGCAGAACGATATTTAGCCGGATCGGCCATGGAGTGACCGCGGAAGCGGTAGGTTGTGGCCTCGATGAAATAAGGTCGACTGGTCTCCCGCACCTTTTCCGCGGCGTGCTTGACCGCTTTGTAGACCGCAATTACGTCCATACCGTCCACCTTTTCCGATGGGATGTCATAACCGCAGGTACGCCTATGGATAGATGCCAGAGCCGATGAACGATGTACCTCAGTACCGATGCCGTAAAAATTGTTTTCGCAGATGAACAGCACCGGCATTTGCCAGAGCTGAGCCCAGTTGAGCGACTCGTGAAAGGTACCCTGGTTGACAGCACCATCCCCAAAAAAACAGGCGGCAATCCGGTCTTCACCTCTATAGCGTGCTGCGAACGCCAGGCCGACGGATATGGGGAACTGCCCTCCAACAATTGCATAGCCCCCCATAAAATTCAGCGTTGGATCGAACAGGTGCATGGAGCCGCCTTTACCTTTACAGATGCCGGTAGCCTTACCGAATAATTCCGCCATTACCCGCCGGGGCTCTGCCCCGCGAACAATGGCCTGCGCATGTTCGCGATAGGCAGAAAGAATATAGTCATCTTTATGTAACCCGGCGGTGGCTCCGGCTGCGACCGCTTCCTGTCCGCTGTACAGGTGCAGGAAACCGGTAATATGCCCTTTGGCATACTGTTCGGCACAGCTCTCTTCGAATACCCTGGAAAGGTACATCTGCTCGTACAGTTTGAGGAGACTCTGATCAGGCAATACCATACGCAATCTTGTTTGCATAAAATCCTCCGTGCTGGACGGGTAATCAGCATCCTGAAGTACAAATGGTCTCACGGCAGCCGGAACTACAGGTAGAAATTCCGCTCAAATTCCGTAAAGCTGTCTGGGCTGTAGTATACCACAGTTTTATGATAACTCTTCAGCAAGGCTGTTATACGTTAACGCAAGGACTCAAAAGGGAATCTGATAAGCGCGAGTATTCCGCAGTTCCGCCTCGTCCGGCCTTCGGCCACCTTCTTTCTCAAGGGATAAGGTTCGCTCGGAAGATTGACGCTGATCAGGAAAGGAACTGTTTTGGGGCAAGGAAAAGCGGTACCCACTCCCCAAACAAAAAAGGGCTAGGCTGTTCGCCTAACCTTTTTTGTTTACAAAATTACAGCGAGCACGTCGGGATACCGTCTCATTATCCCTTGTTTTCGCTTCCCATCAACGCAGCTTCTAGCAGACAACCCTTTTGATAACATCGCTGAGTGCGTTCATCTGAAACGGCTTGGCAATATAGCCATCGCACCCAGCTGCCATGAAACGCTCCTGATCCCCCATCAGGGCATGGGCCGTTACCGCAATGATCGGGACATGGCAGCCCTGTTCACGCTCTCTGATGATTTTCACCACCTCATCACCGCGTAGCACCGGCATCTGGATATCCATCAGGATCAATTTGAAGTTTCCTGTTTCCCACGCCTCAAGGGCTTCTTTGCCATCAGCGGCCTCAGTAACTTTACATCCCAGCATTTCCAATAGTTTTTTGGCGTATTTGAGGTTGGCAGGATTATCCTCTGCCACCAGAACCGGTAACGAGCAGATGGCAGGAACCTCCGCAAAATCAGGGCTGACCTGATCTGACAACGGGGCATTGGGAGAACAGGAATGAGAAGGGACCGAACAGGGCAGCAGGAAATGAAAGGAGCTGCCCTGCTGCAACCTGCTTTCAACCGAGATGGAGCCGCCCATCAGTTCGGCCAGTTTGCGGCTGATCGCCAACCCCAGACCGGCACCACCGTACCTGCGCGTCGGTGAGTCATCAACCTGGGTGAAGGTGTCAAAGATATGCCCAAGGTAATCAGGCTCAATCCCGATACCGGTATCTGAAACCGTCAACTCAAGCAGCATGGTGGAATCGTGCTGTTCCTTAATGGATGCGGCAATGGTGATGCCACCCTTTTCCGTAAACTTGACCGCATTTGAAAGCAGGTTTGCCATGATCTGCATGACCCGCAGATGATCCCCCAGCATGATCTCCGGGACCGTGTCAGAGACAGCAATGGTGACATTCAAACCTTTTTCATCAATGCGCCTCTGCAACATCCCCACCGTCTGAACAAGGCAATCCCGCACGGAAAACTCGGAGCTATGCAGCTCATACTGGTCTGCCTCTATCTTGGTAATATCCAGGATGTCATTGATCAGTTGCAGCAGATTGTCAGCCGAGTACTGCAGCGTATCGAGATACTCCTTCTGTTCCGCATCAACGTTTGTCAGGGCAATCAGCTGGGCCATGCCGACGACGCCATTGAGGGGGGTACGCAGTTCATGGCTCATATTGGCAAGAAATGCTGATTTGGCATGATTGGCAGCTTCAGCGGCCTCCTTGGCACGCTTCAGCTCCTCCTGAATCTGTTGACGTTCAACGATCTCCTCCTCCAGTTGCCGGGCCTGATCATGCAGGTTCTCCACCATCAGCCTGAGATCCTCAGTCCTCGCGGCGACCCGTACTTCAAGTTCTTCATTTGTGTTTAAAAGCCGGGCATTTAAAGCAACCAGCTGTTCGTCTTTCTGCTTGAGCTCATGGAACACCACCTCAAGCGGGTCTTCCAGGCCGCTCCGGATAATGCCGAGATAGAGGCAGAGAAATGAAATCAGCTTGAAGAGGTGCCCCACCATATTGGAGAGACCATAGACATTGACATAAAAGATGAACGCCAGCTCTGCACTGATTGCCGTCAGTAGTGAGGCCACCAGCATACCGTAAACCCAGCGGCTGAACTGGTCCCGATGACGATGCAGCATGAGGAGGCCAATGCCAAAGGTGCTGCAGATCAGGATTTCACTGTATTTTTTAAAGGGAGTAAGCCCTGCCCCCTCCACAAAGCAGACAGGAAAGACACCAGCGAAGATCGACCAGAGCAGTAGAACCGTCGCAACGCCGTATCCCCAGAACAGCAGGCTGGTGCTGACCGGACGCCTGATGACCATGACCGCGATGACGATTGAAAAGCAATGCAGGTAGCGGGCGGCGATCCAGAGCTGGGTGGCAAGGTTGGGGCCATAGCCGGGAAGGATCCCCATGCCTTTATAGACAGCCATGTGCAGCAGGTCTAAACCGCTGGCAAAGAGAAGGGCGATGCCCAATAGCGTAAAGAACTGATTCTCCAGGTAGCGGCGGCTGTTCCAGGCCAATACAAAGATGGATACACCGACAACAATGCTTAAAAGTTCTATCAGGGCGTGGAACAGCAGATAGTTGAAACGGCTCACAGTGATAAGCCCCGCGATTGTCAGCAGCAAGACAAGCGCCAAACTGCTTGTATCACGCAGTTTACTGGCAGCAGGGGCAATGACCATGACCATTCCTTTGAAGGTTTTACATTATCCAGACAAAGCAGTCCTTATAAGAATAGCACTTTCTATCTGTATTTCAATCCGGCAAACCGCGTGTGCTGACCCGTAAGGCACCGATACAAGGCAGCAAGACACAAACCCTGGCGAGGCTGGTAGCAGCCTGCAACAAAAGCGACCTAAACCGGACTGCGGGTCAGACGTGTGATGACGGCTTCATGTTCCGGATACTGCTGCAGCAATCTGTTTCTGTCCCCCATTTCAAAATCTGTAAAGGCAAACCCCGGTGCCACCGTGCAGCTGACCAGGGCATATGCCCCTGCCCCGCCGATTTCGGCCCCGAACCAGGTCCCGGCAGGGACCATGGCCTGAAAAACCTCTCCTGCTGCGATATCGGCCCCAAGCCTGATTGCCGAATGACTACCGTCCGCTGCCAGCAGATGGATGGTCAGAGCTGCGCCACCATGGAAAAACCACAACTCATCGGATTTGATTCTATGCAGCGCAGAGCAGTCGCCCCGTTCCAGCAGAAAATAGATGGCGGTGCATAGTGAACGCGGACCATCAAAACAGTCCGGCAGGGCGCCGCAGGGGATCTCTCCACCGGAGCGGTAGGTCTCGCGATACCAGCCCCCTTCCGGGTGCCGGACAAGCCCAAGGGCGCTGATCAATGTTGCTGCAGACCTGTTTTGCTCACTCATGGCAGCACTCCATCCATCCGGCACTACTCGCCGATAATCTTGACCAGCACCCGTTTCCGGCGCTTGCCGTCAAACTCACCATAAAAGATCTGCTCCCACGGTCCCAGGTCAAGCCTGCCGCCGGTAACCGCCACCACCACCTCACGCCCCATCACCGTACGTTTCAGGTGGGCATCACCATTATCCTCGTAGCCGTTGTGACGGTAACGGGAATACGGTTTTTCCGGGGCAAGCTGCTCCAGCCAGTCCTCAAAATCCTGATGCAAGCCGGATTCATCATCATTGATAAACACGCTGGCCGTAATATGCATGGCATTACAGAGCAGCAGTCCTTCACGGATGCCGCTCTGCTTCAGGCACTCTTCAATAGTGGCGGTGATGTTGATAAATGCCCGGCGGGTCGGGGTTTCAAACCAAAGTTCCTTACGGAATGTCTTCATATGACCTCAACAATCTGATCCTCTGCTGCAGGATAAAATCAGGGCGGTGCCTTGCTTGCATCGCCTCAAGCTGCTCTCTGTCGATCCCCAGTTGGACACTGTTCATGGCAACAACATCCAGGGCCTGAAACCACTGGGCAGGGGTACTACCGCCCGGTTTGTCTGCAGCCGACACAACCGGCAGGACCCGGCTGATACCGGCCTTGCGGGCCTGTTCCGCTATCCGCAGCCTGGTTGCATCCCGCAGCTCCGACCAGCGGTTCAGCTTGCCATGCAGGCGGCTGGTCCAGGCCAGTGCCCTGCCCCACTCTGTTGGCAGACAGAGTCGCCGGCACAGGTTCAGGGCTGGCTTGAAGCCGGCCTCATCATGGCCGTGGTGTTTGGGATACCGGGCCGGATCGCTGGACAACTTGCCGATGTCGTGAAAAAAGGCACAGAAACGGGTTAAAGGATCAGGACTGACCTCTGCCGCCCGATTCAGCACCTGCAGACAATGGGTCAGCAGATCCCCTTCAGGGTGATGCTGCAGTGGCCCGGCAGGGATATCCGGCATCCTGAACAGCTCCGGCAGCCAGCCGGCACCAAGCCTGAACCGCAGCATCTGTTCAAAAAACCGTTGCGGTTGTCTGCCGGCCAGGGCCTTGACCATCTCACGGCTGAACCGTTCAACCGGCAGGCAGGCCAGCCGGTCCGCCCAATCCCGCTGTTGGATCAACTGCGCGGTTTCCGGCAGCAGCTGCCAGCCGTCTGCCATAAAGCGCAACCCGCGGATAATCCGCAACGGGTCATCAACAAAACTCTGGTCCGAGCAGACCCGCAGCAGCCGCTGCTGCAGATCCTGCCGGCCGTGCAGGGGGTCATACCATCTGCCACTCAGACTGCAGGTGATGGCGTTGATGGTAAAATCACGACGTTGCAGATCGGTAGCAAGCCGGCTGAGATCATCAAGCCGGACCAGTTCAAGCTTCCCCAAGCAGACATCATGATGAAACCAGACCGGCCCGGTGGTCTTGCCCGCAACCAGCCGGAAGCCAAGCGATGGCAGCAGTTCCTCAGGCAGCACGGCTATCAGGTCATAATCCCGGCTTGGTTGCTGCAGCAGAAAATCACGTACTGTGCCGCCAACCAGAAAGATCCGGTCATGGTACTGCTGTGGAAAGCGTTGTTGCAAGGGATGCAGCAGGGTGTTCATACAAAATGAGCGGAGATGATCTTCCGGGCCGCTGCAACCGGGTCGTTGGCCCCATCCAGCCAGTGGATGGCCACGCCATTGCGCTCCATCCTGCGAAACCAGGTCTCCTGGCGTTTGGCAAAATCATGGATCGCGGCATTCAGCTTCTGGAACAGATCATTGCGGTTCAGTTCCCCCCGCAGGAACATCCCCCCATAGCGGTACTCCAGCCCGTAGTAGTCCAGACGTTCCCACGCGACCCCGCCGGCATGCAGCTGCTGTATCTCATCAAGCATGCCTGCCTCAAGCCGCTGACGCAGGCGTTGGGTAATCCTGCGGCGCAACTCCGCCCGGTCCCAGCGAATCCCCAGCACCAGAGGGCAGATGGCAGGGAACGGTTCCTGCCCCTCCTGGTCATTTGGTTGGTGGCTGGCGATCTCAATGGCGCGGATCGTACGGGCTCTCTCGGTCTGATCAGTCCTGTTATGCTGGTCAGGCAGCAGTTTCACCAGCATCGCAACCAGCTCGGCGTCACTTTTGCCGGCCAGCTCTGCCCGCAGTTGCAGGTTTTCAGGCACCTCAACCATCCGGTAGCCCCGCAGTGCCGCATCCAGATACAGGCCGGTCCCCCCGCACAGCACCGGCAGGCAACCACGTGCGGTGACCTCTTCAAAGGCCTGCAGAAACAGACGTTGAAAGGTAAACACGCTGCACTCCTGCCCCGGTTCCAGAACATCAATCAGATGATAGGGGACAGAGCCGTACTCATGGAGATCCTTGCCGGTGCCGATATCCATCTGCCTGAAGACCTGGCGGGAATCAGCGGAGATAATCTCTCCGGACAGTTCCCGGGCCAATGAGACGGCAAGACGGGTCTTGCCGGAAGCGGTCGCTCCGAGGATGGTCAGCAGATTGTACGATTGCGATGGCTTCATGACAGATCCGGTCTGACTCTGCTATTGCCGGGACCGGCGGGCCGATCCGCCAGTCCCGAAAGCAGATGCCCTCCTACTTCTGCACATCCAGCAGTTCCACATCAAACAACAGGGTGGCGTTTGGCGGTATCACGCCACCGGCCCCTCTGGCGCCATAGCCCAGATTGGCAGGGATGACCAGTTTGCGCTTACCCCCTACCTTCATGCCCATCACCCCTTCATCCCAGCCCTTGATGACCTGCCCAACGCCAATGATGAAGCTGAACGGCTGTCTGCGGTCCACCGAGCTGTCAAACTTGGTGCCGTTCTCCAGCGTACCGGTGTAGTGCACCTTAACCTGCCTGCCTCTGGTCGGTGAGGCCCCCTTGCCCACCACCAGATCAACATACTTGAGCCCTGAATCGGTCGTCATCATCTTGTTCACCTTTGTTTCCGCAGCATGCACCGGCATCGCACAGAAGATTGCAAGTACCACGACACTGCACATTTTGATCAGGTTACGCATCTGAACCGCCTTTCAATAGGTTGTCTGGACACCAGCCACTGCCGGGTTGTCCTAGTAGGGCCGCAACTGTTCACCGGCACCGATATGCCAGTGCAGGTGCTTGGATGACTGGTAGCTACCCAGGTTGGTATAGACCCGGCAGGCCCCGAAACGGGCCATAAAGTCGGCGGCGATCAGCTTGGCCATCCGCATCAGCTCCAGCAGCAGTTCGTTGTCGGATTCTTCCAGGCTGATCAATGACTCGATATGCCTTTTCGGAAGCAGCACCACATGATGTTCCCAGAGCGGGTTGGTGTGATGAAAGGCAAAGACCTGGTCATTCTGGAGGTAGACCGGCACCTCCAGCAGCCCTTTCAGGATCTTGTCGCAATAGAAGTCACAGGTCGTATCTGGCATGGCAGCCCGCTTTAACGTGGTATTTGCTCAACAATAACGGCTTAATCTCTCACACAACGCAGCTGCTGATCAACAAAACTGAACAGATCCGGCGTAAAGGCATAAAAATCCCGTTGCAGGGTTGCATGGTGCAGACTGAGTTCAATCTCGCAGCCGGCCAGCGGATTCGGACGGACAATACGGCGCGACATACGGGCAAACGCCCTGCCGATCCCCTCCCGGGTGCCGTAGGAAGGCAGCAGTTCATTGAATATCACCGCCAGCAGCGGCTGCAGTTCCGGCGGCAGGGCCTGCTGATTGCCTTCAATCACCGTCCGTGTCCTGGCAAGGAAGGTGCCAAACGGTTCATCAGTCCAGGCAGACCAGCTGTTCACCAGAAAATAGTCGTAGAACAGATCAACCATGATGCCGCGGTACAGGCCATACTGCGGCGAGAGCGAGTAACGGCTCTGCCTGAAAAGCCGGTGCTGTTCTGCAAAGGAGTCTATCCGGCGATGCAGTTGCACCCCCTGGCGGATACGGGGAGGAAAGCGGCCCTGCAGGCTGCCTTTGACAAAGTCGCCCATGAAGTTGCCGATCAGCAGTTGATCGTCATCACCCGACAGGAGCATATGGAACAGAAAGTTCATCCGCTTCCCCCAACGTCAAGGCATTCCCCGCACCGCTAACGCCCTGTTGCCTAACCGGATGCAGAGATGTAGAGTGTACAGCAGCTGATGTCAATTGCATAAAACCGGGAGCAGACACATGACCACACCGCGAGAAACATCACTCTACAAGGTACTGCCGCTTGCATCGGATCTGAAGGCCCGCCGCCGTTACATGGTTGTGGATGAACCGATTGTGGGCAACTTCAGGTTCGGTCTGTTGCTGGAAGACCTGGATATCATGGCCGAACAGGCGGCGCTGGGCTATGCCCGCAGCATCCACCCCGATGCCAAGGTGGTGACCGCCGCCATCGACAATATCATTGTGCGCCATGTGGTTGACAATGACCGGGATATCCAGATTGATGCCCGTATCAACCATGTCGGCAGATCATCCATGGTGGTGGGGATGCGGGTCGAGCATGCCGGCGATCCGGCCACCCATATCGCTTCCTGCTACTTTACCATGGTGGCCCGAGGCGGTGAATCCGCCGAGGAAAGCAGGGTGCTGCCGCCGCTTGAGTATCAGGATGAGCTTGAACGTCACCGGGCGGAAAAATCAATGCAGGAGCGGGAACAGTACCGCCAGCAGCAGGCAGCCCAGCAGGAGCCGCCCAGCCGCGAAGAGTACGAGCTGCTGCACCAGCTCCACACGGCGCAGGATCAGCCCGGCTTTAGCGGAATCAAGGCGGACAGCCTGGTGGTGGAGTCCTGGGAGCGGATGTATCCGGAACAGGAGTATGTCCCCCACAGGATCTTCGGCGGCTATATCATCCGCAGGGCCTATGAACTGTCCTCCATGTGTGCCGAACTGATTGCGCCTGACCGGGCCCTGATTGCTGCGGTCAACCGGATCAACTTCTTCCACCCGGTCAGACTGGGGGACAAGCTGCACTACACCTGCCGGGTGGTCTACACCTGCGACAGCTTTGTCTGCGTTGAGGCCAGCATCGAGCGGATCAGCCGGGACCGCAACAGCAAGGCCCTTTCAAACTCCTGCCTGTTCACCTTTGTCAACGTGGACAGCAGCTTGCAACACCAGGCGGTTCCAGCCATCTATCCCACCACCTATGGTGAAGATGCCCGTTATCTGGCAGCCTTTCGCAGCCACAGGGCGATGGTCAGACACTACCACCTGATCTGACCCTAGCCTGCTGTCTGTTCCACCGGTCCGGCATGGGACGGCAGCCTGATAAACTGGGCCAGTACCAGGGAAATCACCCCCAGTGCCGCCCCCATGATGAACGGTATCCGGTAGTCCAGCATCCAGAGATAGCCCCCCAGGGCCGGCAGGAAGACGGCAGCAACATGGTTGATGGTGAAACCGACTGCCGAGGTGGGGGCGATGTCCGCCGGATCGGCAATCTTCTGGAAGTAGGTGCGGATCGCCACGGCAAAGTTGAACAGGATATAGTCGATGATGTACATCCCGGCCACCACCCAGCGCGAAGAGGCGTAGGCATAGGTCAAAAAGACCAGAATCACACCGGCATACTCAATCGTGCAGAGGGTCCGTTCACCAAAGGCGTTAATGGCCCGGCCGATCATCGGATTAATGATCCAGTTGATCAGGTTGTTGATGATAAACAGCACCGTGATGGCCTGCACGGAAAAGTGAAAGATCTTGACCAGCAGAAACATCGAGAAGACCATGTAGATCTGGCGCCGGGCGCCGGACATGAAGGTCAGAGCGTAGTAGAGCCAGTAGCGCCGCTTCAGAAACATCCGCAGTTTCTGGGGGGGCACGCTTGCATGACTGGGATCCTGAAAAACCGCCCAGAGCCCGGCCAGGGCGACCACACAGCCCACCACCAGAAACATGCCGCGGTAATCCAGCACAAAGCCCATACACCAGATTGCAGCGGCAGAGATGATGCTGGTAATGGCGGCCAGGCTGCGCAGTTTGCCCATGACCAGAGGGGACTGGTGGGTGGAGAAATACTGCAGGGTCAGGGACTGGTTGACGGTTTCGTAATAGTGGAAGCCGAAGCTCATCAGCAGCGTGGTCAGCGCCACCCCGCTGAAGGCAGGGAAGAAGCCGGTCAGGGCAACGCCGACCCCCAGCAGGACGGTCGACAGGGCGGCCAGCCGGTGTTCTCTGACCACCAGCATCACGTAGATTGCAGTCAGCGCCAGAAAACCGGGAATCTCACGGATCGACTGGGTCAGGCCGACCTGAAGCCCGTCAAGATGCACGGTCTCGACGGCAAAGTTGTTGAACAGCATGGTGTAACCCTGCATCCCCGCCATGGAGGCTGCAGTCAGGATGGCCAGAAAACGGAACATCGGCTTGTTGATGGTGCTGGTGAGCATTGCTACATGAGTCCTTACACAGGGCGTTGAAAAACGTCATGAGGAAGGCCGGATACAAGGCTCACGGAGCGCAGCGACCGAGACATAACATTGTTAGGCGAGGCAGCGAGCACCGCGCAACGCCGTAGACGGCCTCCGGAATAGTTATTCAAGGCCCTGTTCATTAATCCCGTCTCCCGCCCATCAGACGCAGCAACATCAGGAACAGGTTGATAAAGTCAAGGTACAGGGTCAGGGCACCCAGGATCGCCGGTTTGCGTCCTTCCTCCCCTGCAGCGGCAAGGGCCTTGATCTTCCAGGTGTCATAGGCGGTCAGGCCGGTAAAGACAATCACGCCGATGGCAGAGACCACCCAGGATACGGCATTGCTCCGCAGGAAGATATTGACCAGTGACGCGATCACGATGCCGATCAGCCCCATGAACAGGAAGCTGCCCCAGGAGGTCAGATCCTTCTTGGTGGCATAGCCATAGATACTCATGGCACCGAACATGGCGGCTGAAACCGCAAAGGTCGAGGCGATGGAATCGGCGGTGTAGACCAGAAAGATGACGGAAAGGGTCAGACCGTTCAGGGCGGAATAGCCAATGAACAGCATGGTGGCAACACCGGCACTCATACGGTGAATGGCGCCGGAAAGGGTAAACACCAGGGCAAGTTCTCCGATCATCAGCCCGTAGAACACCAGCCGGTTACCGACAATGACCTGCAAAAGCTGCGGGGTCGAGACCGTAATCAGCGCCATGAGCGCGGTAAGGGCCAGGCCGCAGCCCATCCAGGCATAGACCTGGCGTACCAGTGTATTCTGCCTGACGATCAGCCCTGTACTGGTCTGGGTGGTATCAAATTGATTCATACATTCTCCTCCTCTGCTGTGGGACATATCGTTATCGTAGTGTAGAGCAACTGGCCGCATCAGGCAACAGTATCTGCCAGGCCAGGCTGATTTGCAATCATGTCCGCTCCTGTGCTATGCATGGGGCAAGGGAGAAAGGCATGAACAATCAGCTGCAACAAACCGTCAATGCCCGTTATCACGAGCTTGACCCGCACAACCGGGTACGCCTGCCCGTCATTTTTGCCTGGCTGCAGGAGGTTGGTGCAGAGCATGCCCTGCAGCTGGGGGTAGGGCTCAAGGATCTGAAAAAACTGGGCTTAACCTGGGTGCTGTCCCGATTGACCCTTGAGCTGCAGCGTCCGATACGCGGCACCGAGCAGGTAACGGTCACGACCTGGCCGGTTACCCGCGAGGGACGGTTTTCAATCCGGGATTACCTGTTGACTGATCAGCAGGGAAAAAACATTGGCCGAGCAACCAGCTCATGGGCAGCAATCAACCTGAAGAGCCGCCGCCCGGTCAAGATCGATGAGCATTTGCCGCACTACCCGCTGCACCCGCTACGGGCTTTGGATGACCCCTTTGATACGCTGCCGGCGCTTGAGCAGTGCCAGACCATGTTGCAACTACCGGTTTTACGGGCTGACCTTGACATGAATAACCATGTCAACAACACGGTCTATCCGGGCTGGGCGCTGGAGGCGGTGCCGGAGGCCCTGTTCAGCCAGTCCGTGCCGGTTCTGATTGAAATCGGGTTCCGCTCCGAAGCGCTTTACGGTGACAGTATCCGCAGTTGCTGTGCCCCCTTCGGGACCGACCCCCAGGTTCTGCTTCACAGGATTGAATCGGTGCAGGACGGCACGGAATTATGCCGGCTGCGCACAACCTGGCAGCCTGTTGCCCCACGGAGGCAGTCTGAATAGCCGCCGCTGACTGAAAACGAGAAGAGGCCCGCTCTGTTACGCGGGCCTCTGGTTGTACCTCTAATCTATGCACCATGTTCATGGTATGCAGGCTATGCTGATAGCCTGTTGGTTTCCTTCATATGTTGCCCAAACAGCCAGGCGGCGTATCTTCCATAGTGATTCCTCCATAAAACCAGCATGTACTGCGAGGAAATAATCACATACCTTCTTTTGCTTCTCTCTCTTTTGCTTCTCCTTCTGGTGCTTTGTTTCAGGTAGCGCTACCTTGATTTCAAGATACCTTTTCCCTGCAGATAAAACAGTCTGTTTTTATTTTTTTTTGCGGCGTATAGTTAGCAAGTATGCCTTCCGGCAGATCCATCAATCAGCGGCCGGTTTTCCCCTGACGTAACGGTGCAAACAGATATTCCAGCCCGTTTACCTTGATTGCATGAACCGTCTGCAACATCCTGCCCAAGCGCCCCTCCGGAAATCCATTGTTGGCAAACCAGACCACATAGCGCTCCGGCAGATCGATCAATAAGCGGCCCTGGTACTTGCCGAACGGCATCCGCATCTCTGCCAGCGCCATCAACTCTTCCGGATCAGCAGTTGCCTCATGACAGGGCTGCAGCGGATCATAGCAAGCAGGGGTGCCCAAGCCGGCCTACTCTCCCCCGCAACTGCCGGAGCAGCCGCAGGAGGAACAGCCCTCTGAAGCGGCCGGTGCCGAGCAGCCGCTGTCTTCGGCACCGCCCAGCACCCGCAGGATGATGTCACTCTTGGGATCAGCATTAAACTGCTCAGCCAGCCGCTCGACAACCTCCTCCGCAGAACCGGGCAGGTCATCCCAGACCCCCAGGATCGGTGCACCGCACAGCGAGCCGATCTGGTGTGGCGCCCCCTTCTCGGCACGGCCGGGGTTGGCAGGGAAACGGTTGACCATGACCCCCTTGACCTCAATATCCATCTGGCCGGCTGCAAAACAGGTCAGGACACTATGGTTGACGGTCCCCAGGCCGGGACGGGCCACCACCAGCAGCGGCAGCTCCAGTTGCTTGACCAGATCAGCGATCAGCAGGCCGCCATTCAGCGGCACCATCAGCCCCCCTGCCCCTTCCACAATCACAAACTCGTGCTGTGCTGCCAGACGCCGGTAGCATGCGGCAATCCTGCTGAAATCGATCTTGACCCCGTCCAGCTGTGCTGCCTCAACCGGAGCAATCGGCTCACGCAGGCAATAGGGGGCGACATCTTCGCTACAGTCAACACCGGCAGCCCAGGCCAAAAGCTCGGCATCCTCCGAGACCAGCTCACCGTTACGCTCGACACAGCCACTGGTAACCGGCTTCATGACTCCGACATTCACCCCCCGCAGGCGCAGAATGCGGGCCAGGGTTGCCGCCACTATGGTTTTGCCGACACCGGTGTCCGTGCCGGTAATAAACAGTCCGTTGCTCATCGCAGCATCTCCTTTGCAATCACCAGCCCCAGGTCCTCAATCATCCGTAGATCATCAGCCGGCTGGCGGCCTTCCTTGGTTAAATAGTTGCCGGTCATGATACCGCTTGCCCCTGCCAGAAAGACCCAGGACTGCAATTCCCGCAGGTTACGCTGACGCCCGCCGCAGATAGTGATATGCACATCCGGCAGGATCAGACGATACAGGGCGATGGTATGCAGACAGGCAAGCGGTGTCAGCCCCGGCATGGCAGCCAGCGGTGTGCCGGGCACCGGGTCCAGAAAATTGATCGGCACCGAATCGACCTGCAGCTCCCGCAGGGTCAGCGCCAGTTCAACCCGCTGCGCCATGGTCTCCCCCAGCCCGAACAGGCCGCCGCAGCAGACCCGCAGCCCAACCTGCTTTGCCAGCTGCACCGTGGCAACATCATCGTCATAGTCATGGGTGCTGCAGATCTGCGGAAAGAAACTGCGGGAGGTTTCCAGATTATGGTGATAGGTCACCAGACCGGCAGCCTTGAGCTGTTCTGCAGCGACCTTGGTCAAGGTACCCAACGAGGCACCGGGGGCAATCCGGCCTTCAGCTCTGATGGCGCTGATGGCAGCGCAGACCTGCTCCAACTCTTCGCCTTCGCTGATGCCGCTGCCACTGGTCACGATACCGTAACAGGCAGCACCATGACCGGCCACCGACCGGGCTCCCGCCATCAGGGTATCCTGATCCAGCAATGGATAGCAGGCCACACCGGTGGCATGGTGGGAAGACTGCGCACAGAAGGCACAATCTTCCGGACAGAGCCCGGATTTTGCATTGATGATGCCGCACAGTGAGACCTGATTGCCGAAATGGTGTTCCCGCACCCGGGAGGCAGCAGCAAAGAGTGACGGCAGCGCTGCATCGCTCAGTCCGGTCAGGGCCAGAGCCTGGTCGCTGCTGATCGAGGCGCCATCAATGATGGAGCCGGCCAACGCCTGGAGCATGGTATCAGTAATAATCATGGCAGGTTGGGTACCACGGAGCAGGCAGGCTTGTCAACCAGATCAACCGCCACAGGTTGACAAGCCTGCCAGACTGATTCACCCAATGCGTTAAATTTGTATAATAATTCAGTTGAGTGATTGACGTGAAAAAAACTTGGACTATACTTTTCCCGAATGCAAGTTCAGGCAGCAGATAGTACATTCACCACTATTCCGCCGCTTCAACGGCACACCACAGGAGGAAGACATGAAAAGGCTGTTCGCACTGGTTGTGATGTTTACACTGACTACTCTGGCAACAAGCGCTTTTGCTGGCGAACTGAAGATGATCGGCACTGTCAGCGCAATCAGGATGGTTGGCGGTGGTGCTGAAATGACCGTAAAAGACCGCAAGACTGATGCACCGGTGGTGCTGCAGGTCCGCGACGGTTCGAATATGGAAAAGATCAAGGACCGCAAGGTTCGGGTCGGTGATGAGCTGCGGCTGCGTTATGACAGCGACAGCAAGGTTGTCCGGACAATCCAGAAGACCGCCGGCTGCTGATCGCAAACAGAGCACCACACGTATGAAAAGGCCTGCTTCTGCAGGCCTTTTCTATTCCAGCGCCCCCGCTCCCAGAACAGGTATGGCATGATCTCACGAGGGGGAGAAATGCTGCAACGCAGGTGTACACGCAGCACATCGGGCAACCAATCACAACGCCGTGCAATGGTATTGGCATTACCCGGTAATTGAGATCACCTCATCGTAGGTGGTTGCCCCTTCCAGCATCTTACGAACGGCAAGCTGACGCAGCGACAGAAAACCGTCCTGCTCGGCAGAGCGCACCAGTTCTGCAAGATCAACCTTGTCTCCCACCATGGCCCTGATCCGCTCGTTCATCTCAAGCACTTCAAAGATACCGGTGCGGCCTTTATAGCCGGTACCCCGGCACTCCTTGCACCCCTCCCCCTCATACACGGTGTAGGCCTCACCGCTCAATTGCAGGTAGGTTCGTTCCTCCGCAGACAGCTGACGCGGAACCTTGCAATGGGGACAGACCTTGCGCAACAGACGCTGTGCAATAATACCGACCACCGTTGCCGTAATCAGATAGGGCGGCACCCCCAGATCCAGCAGGCGGGCAATCGACGAGGGGGCATCATTGGTATGCAGGGTGGAGAGCACCAGGTGACCGGTCAGGGCTGCCTGGACTGCATTCTCGGCAGTTTCTTCATCACGGATCTCACCAACCATGACGATATCAGGGTCCTGGCGCAGGACCGTCCTCAGGATATTGCCGAAGGTAACACCGATACCCTGCTGCACCGCAATCTGGTTAAACTCCTCCATCACCATCTCGATCGGATCTTCAATGGTAACGATATTCACTTCCGGCGACGACAGGTTACGCAGGGTTGAGTAGAGGGTCGTTGTCTTGCCTGAACCGGTTGGACCGGTGACCAGGATGATCCCGTTGGGACGGTGGATAAAGCTGTTATACAGTGAGTATTCCCGCGTATAAAAACCGATTGAATCCAGTTCCTGAAACAGGATATCCGGGTCAAAGATCCGGATAACCACCTTTTCGCCAAAGGCGGTCGGCACGGTGGAAACCCGCAGCTCCACCTCTTTGTTGTTATGGCTGGTCTTGATCCGGCCATCCTGAGGGCGGCGCTTTTCAGCAAGATCCATGCGGGACAGGATCTTGATCCGGGAAACAATCGGCGCATGCAGCGGCTTGGGCAGCAGATGGATGTTATGCAGCAGGCCGTCCAGCCGGAAGCGGATCAGACATTTTTCCCGCTTTGGTTCAATATGGATATCGCTGGCACGCTGGTCAAAGGCGTAGGAAAGCAGAAAATCAACTGCGGAGATGACGTGGCGGTCATTCCCTTCAAGCTCATGCTCTCCTTTCAACTTGAAGAGCTGTTCGAGGTTCCCCAGATCAATGGTTGTGGAGGATTCTGCCTCGGCAGCCATGACTGAGGCCCGGAAACCGTAAAACTCACGCAGTATTTTCTGGATGTCGCTGCAGGAACTGAGTACCCGCCGGACCTTGAGGCGATGGGCAGTGGCAAACTCGCTCAGCACCTGATCGTTAAAGGGATCAACCACAGCGATTGCCAGTTCACCGTCACGGGTGGCCACCGGCACGATCAGGTGTTTCAAGGCAAAGGGACGCGGGATATAGGAGGTGACCACATCGAGATCGAGTTTAAGCGGGTCAATCTTGAGATAGGGGATATTCAGAAACGACGCCAGCGCTTCTGTTATGGCATCCTCCGACAAAATACGTCCGTTTCCACCAGGCGTCTCAAGGTTGAATGAAGCCAGCAGCTGGGCAGGTGACGGCGCCTCCCCCCCACGATGCAGACGGCGCCCGCCGGCCTGGGGACCTGCTGTCAGACGGGCCTCCTGGGCCTTGGCCTTGGCCAGCACCATGGCCCGCTGATCGGCAGTGAGCAGTTTTTTTTCAAACAGTAACGCGGTCAGATATTCAATGGTCAGTTTTGACTGTGTCCCCATGCCTCAGCTTTCCTGTCTAGTGCATCAACTTGTTTTTTTTCAATCCCTCTTCACGCTGCTGCTCGATCCGTTTACTGACCGCTTCGAGCACCTCGGCTTCACTGTATTTCGGTTTGGCCGCAATCCGTGGTAACTCAGAGTCAGCACCCGCAAGGGTTGCAGCCATCTCTTCCTGCTTTGCCAGCGCCTCAAGCACCTGTTTTTTCTGCTCTTCATAGAAGATGCTGTCCTTGGCCAGCTCCATGGCGCTCTTTACCACCCCGCGCAGGGTAAAGGCCAGCAGCAGCAGCGGCACAATGTCATCCAGCCAATAGTCCAGGCTCAGCTCACGAACCATCGTACCGGCCAGCAAACCGGCACAGGCCATCAACGCACCAAACAGGTTTCCAAGAAAGCGGAACTCGGCCCCTTCGGTATATCCCTCACCTGTTCTTTCAGTCATCTGCCTTCTCCTGGCGCGGCGTCTGCCTGATACGCTGCTGCAGACGGTCAAGATATATATAGACTACTGGCGTAATGTACAGTGTTAAAATTTGTGACACAAGCAAACCGCCAACCACCGCCAACCCCAGAGGGCGGCGTGCATCAGCACCGGCACCGATCCCCAGTGCAATCGGAAGCGCCCCGGTCAGGGCGGCCATCGTGGTCATCATGATGGGACGGAAACGGATCAGGCAGCCCTGATAGATGGCCTGTTCAGGACTGATCCCTGCCGCCCGTTGGGCATCCAGGGCAAAGTCGATCATCATGATGGCGTTCTTCTTGACAATCCCCACCAGCAGAATGATCCCCACAAAGGCATACAGGTTCAGCTCATGGCCGAACAGCAACAGGGTCAACAACGCCCCGAGCCCTGCCGACGGCAGACCGGAAAGGATCGTCACCGGATGGATGTAACTTTCGTACAGCACCCCCAGCACGATGTAGATCACTGCCACAGCAGCGATGAGCAGCCAGCTGAGTCCGGAGAACGATTGTTTGAAGGCCTGGGCTGTCCCCTGAAAGGCAGTCGTAATCCCGGTGGGCAGGGCCTTGGCCTCTCTTTCCACAGCGGCAGTTGCCTCACCAAGCGGCACGCCGGGGCGGATATTGAAGGAGACGGTCACTGCAGCGGACTGGCCCAGGTGGTTGACGGTCAGCGGCCCGACCGAGCGTTGAGCGGTCAGCAGGGTGGCAAGCGGCACCAGCTGGCCGGTTGTGGAACGGACATGGAGCAGGCCAAGGGCAGCCTGGTCCTTCTGGTACTGCGGCTCCACCTCCAGTATGACCTGATACTGGTTGCTCGGGGCAAAGATGGTGGATACCTGGCGGGAACCATAGGCGTAGTACAAGGCATCTTCCAGCTGCTGCGGGGAGACCTGCAAGGCCGCTGCATGATCCCGGTCTATGGCAAGCCTCAGCTCGGGATTCCTGATCTGAAGATCCGAGGTAACATCCTGCAGAATCGGCAGACCTTTCAGGCGCGACTCAAACTGGGCGGCAGCCTGATACAGCTGGGTGGTGTCGGGCGACATCAGGGCGAACTGGTACTGAGCCTTTGAAAGTGTTGCCTCCAACCGGATCGGTGGCGGATTCTGCAGAAAGACCTGAATGCCGGGCAGCTGGGCCAGTTTCGGCCTGAGCTGCTGAATAACCTTGTCGGCGCTGTCTTTACGCTGACTGAGGGGCTTCAGCCGGATGAACATGAAGCCGCTGTTGGAGCCGACCCGTGAACCGGAAGCACCGGCAGAGGACATGAACGCCTCAACATTGGGGTTCTGACGCACAATGTCGGCAGCAAGCTGCTGATTACGCATCATCTCTTCAAAAGATATCCCCTGGGCCCCTTCCGTAATGCCGTAGATACCGCCGGTATCCTCACTGGAAAAGAGTCCGGCAGGCATGCGCGCAAAAAGCCAGATGGTGACCAGTGCGGTTACAATGGTAAAGAGCAGTGCAGACCTGAGATGCCTCAGCACCCACTGCAGCGACGTATCATACCCGTCACGCAACAGATCAAAGAAACGTTCCAGCAGCTGATAGAGGCGGCCATGCTGCCGGGAGACGTCGTGTGGCTTCAGAAACCTGCTGCAGAGCATCGGCGTCAGGGTCAGGGAGACAAAACCTGAAATCAGGATCGCCGCAGAGATGGTAACGGCAAACTCGTTCAAGAGCCGCCCCAGCATCCCTCCCATAAACAGCACCGGAATAAACACCGCAACCAGTGAGATGGTCATGGAAATAATCGTAAACCCGATTTCCCGCGATCCGCGCAGGGCCGCCTCCATCGGCTTCATCCCCTCCTCAATGTGGCGCACGATATTTTCCAGCATCACAATGGCGTCATCCACGACAAAACCAACCGACAGGGTCAACGCCAGCAGACTGATATTGTTGATGGAAATACCCAGGCCGCTCATGACGGCAAAGGTCCCCACAATCGAGAGGGGCACTGCCAGGCTGGGGATCAGGGTGGCCGGCAGGTTGCGCAGAAAGAGAAAGATCACCATGATCACCAGGCAGATGGTCAAGATCAGCGTAAACTTGACTTCATCAACCGACTCCCGGATCGAAACCGTCCGGTCGTAGAGGACATTCATCTGCAGGGCGGCAGGGAGCTGGTTCTGGAATTCCGGCAGGAGTTGCTTGATGGCATCCACCATCTCAATGGTATTGGCGCCCGGCTGGCGCTGGACCGCCAGCACAATGGCCCGGGTCGCAAACTCCCTGCGATTGTACCAGGCCGCCACCTTATCGTTCTCCACGCTGTCCAGCGTGGTCCCGACATCCTGCACCCGCACCGGCGAACCGTTCTTCCAGGCAATGATGGTCGGCCTGAAGGCCTCTGCCTTCAGGAGCGGCGCATTGGTTTGGATCGTCAGGGCCTGCTGTTTCCCCTGCAGCACACCGGTGGGAAGGTTCGAGTTTGCGCGGGCCAGGGCTGAGGCGACCTCATCAATCCCGATCCCGCGGGCCGTCAGCTGACGCGGATCGACCTGCACCCGGGCAGCATATTTCTGCGAGCCATAGACCAGCACCTGGGCAACACCGCTTACCATGGAGATCCGCTGCGCCAGCATGGTATCGGCGTACTCGTTCACCTGATGCAACGGCATGCTGTCCGAGTAGAGTGCAAGGTAGAGCACCGGCGAATCGGCGGGGTTGACCTTGCGGTAGGAGGGCGGGGTTGTCATGTCGGCCGGCAGCTTGCGCATCGCCTTCGCAATGGCGGCCTGCACATCCAGCGCAGCTGCATCGATATTGCGTTTCAGGGTAAATTTAAGGGTGATGATCGAGATCCCCTGCCCATTGGTAGAGGTCATGGAGTCCAGACCGGCAATGGTGGAAAACTCCCGTTCAAGCGGGGTGGCCACCGCAGAGGCCATGGTTTCAGGGCTGGCGCCGGGCAGGTTGGAGGTTACCAGGATAGTGGGAAAATCAACCGTGGGCAGGTCATTAACCGGCAGGCCGCGATAGGCCAGCAGACCGAACACCAGCACGGCCAGCATGACCAGGCTGGTGGCAATCGGCCTGCGGATAAAGAGTTCGGAAACGTTCATGGCTGCCCTGTGCCCAAGAAAACAGTCAGACGGATGCGTTATCCGCCTGATCACTGGTTAGTGTAACGTTTTTCTTTTCGGCAGAAAAGGCGGATAACTTGTGTTGATATGCACTGTTGGGCTGTTTTTTTGCCAAACACGGCAGAAGAGGGTTGCGCTGCAGCAGGCGGTGCTGGTCAGGGCTGTCCGGCACTGCCTGTGCTCTGCAGGATCGTTATCCGCTGTTCCCGTGAGTTACTGACCGTACCGAGTTTTTTCAGATACTCCCTGAAGGCGTCGCTGTCGATAATCCCACTATCGCTCCGGAACCCGGCAGCATTTTTTATGGCAGCAAAACCATCGCCGCCGGCTGCCACAAAGGTATTGACGACGGTACGGTACAGCGTAGCAGGCTCAACCCGCTGAAAGTTCCCCCTGCTGTCTCTGACGGTCAGGGCTGTCACCCGCGAACCTCTGGGGGCTGACAACTGTACCGTAAACCTGATGCCGGCAACATAGGGCATGATCGGCTGTTTCAGACCATATTTGCGAACCAGGAAGTCGATATTCCCCTCCAGGGCAGCTTGCAGCTCAGAACCGTTCAGATCAATCAGCACCAGGGTATCGGCAAAGGGCATCACCTCCAGCAGATCCCCCTCTGAAATCATACCGGATAGCAGACTTTTTCTCACGCCGCCGTAGTTCAAAAGCGCCACCTGAGCCTTGGGGAGCGCACCCAGCATGGCATCGGCAACCAGGGGGCCCGGACCGCTGTTCACCCCCCGTTTCAGGTCTTCAGCAGCCCGGGCAACAACAGCCGTATGGAACCGAGCAAGCTGCCGCTGGTAAGGTGCCAGGGCTGCCAGCACCGCCGGATCTTCGGCAACGATCTGCGCTGAGCCGCTCTGGGCCAGCGCCTTGACAATGGCCTGATACTGGCTGCTCTCCGGAGACACCGGCGTACCGTCACGGCTGAAACGCTCCCCGACCGGGATCACCTGCTTGCTGCTGTAGCCGGAGACCACCCCTGCCCCATCAAACCGGACGTTCAGCCTGCCCAGCAGATGCCCCCATTGCCAGGCCTGGGCAACCAGCACCGGACTGCCGTCCGGTGCCGCCAGCTCAGTCGGATAGGCCCCGTCCGGTGTGAGGCCAATCGCGGCCAGCTGCGTTGTGTCACCCAGCAGACTGTGGCTGTGCCCGCCGATAATCAGGTCAACCCCGCTAACCTGGCTGGCCAGCTGCAGGTCCTGCTGATATCCCAGGTGGGACAGCAGAATGATCTTGTTGATCCCCTGAGCGGTCAAAGCTGCCACCTGCTGACGGGTACTGGCCACGACATCGTTAAAGCGCACCAGCCCTACATCATGGGTGGTCTGGGGGGTTGTCTCGGTAGTGACACCGATAATAGCCACTTTTTCATCGGCCACGGTCTTGATCAGATACGGTTTGACCAGGGGGGCTATGGCCGGTTCAGCAGAAAAATCGATATTTGCCGAGAGCCAGGGGAAGCGGGAACGTTTGATCCAGCCCGGGATCGGTGCGGTGCCCCGGTCAAATTCATGGTTGCCGAATGTCATGGCATCCAGCCCCAGCATATTCAGGAAATCGAACTCCACGCCGCCATTGAACAGGGTAAAGTAGAGGGTGCCCTGCAGGGCATCACCGCCATGCAGGAGCAGCAGATCAGGTTCGGACGCCCGCATCCGGTCAAGCACCGTCTTAATCCTGGCAAAGCCCCCCAGCTCTGCGGTGGTACTGCCGATCCCCTCAATTTCCAGGTTGACCGGTACCGCTTCAAAGTGGGAATGGGTGTCATTCAGGTGCAGCAATGTCAGGTTGAAGTGTGCCGGAGGGGTGCTGCAGGCGGTTACAACTATGATCAGTACAAACGCTGCCAGCGCCTGCACAAAGGTCCTCAATCTATTTTGCACGGTACGCATCCTTTAACCAGGTCAGACAAGCTGCCGGCAACAGCCGGGGTTGAATCACTGCAGAAAATACTCAGCCGTGGTCTTGACCGACCTGATGCCGACCGAGATGTACTTCGGTGCCCCCTGTTCATCGATCCGGTTGCCATGGGCCACGAATTCGCTCAGACCGACACGCCCCGGACTGCCCCAGTCATAGGTATAGCCCAGCCGCGTCCAGGGATAGGGCAGCGGGGCAGAACTGCTGCTTGCCGGATAAGGGTAGCTGTAAATGAACTGGGTACGGTTATCAAACCAGCCCCGGTACTCCATGAATTCAGACACGCCCCCCTCGGTTGCCTTGACCTTCTCCTGTGCCGAAAAGCTCCAGAACATGCTGTAGGGAAAATCGGTCTGGCATTCCCGGTCAGTTATCTCCGGATCGGGACAGGGCCTGAACAGGTCGTTGGGCGAGACCCACAACTCTAGAAAATAGAGCGCTTCCTTCGGGTTGCCCGATGTTGCATACTCAGGCGGCAGCCCCAGCAGCTGTGCAATCCGCAGCGCAGAAGGTGCAGTCCCGCCAAAGTAGTTTTTCAGTTCAGGGGCCACCGTCACCCAGGTATCCCAGCGGTAGGTGGGACACTCCTTGCCCTCCTTGCAGGTATCGCCGGCAGAGCAGCCTCCGGGCGGACATTTGTAGTAGGCGCCGGCACTCCCCATCCAGGTCGTCACCAGGATACGGCTTCCCACCACGCCGTTTTCCCAGATCAGTTGCGGGTTGTCATTGGTGATCGGCGTCAAGCCCTGATAAATCTTGGCAGGGGTTACCAGACTGGAATCCAGTACCGCCTGCACGTAAGCAGTCTGGGGATCCTGGTTTGTCTGCGCCGTATCATTTCCGCAGCCGGCAACCAGAAGCGACAGGGCAACCAGCAGGAACTGCACCACCACCAGACTCTTTTTCCGCAACATGTTCATACCCATGGCAACCTCCAGGGCCTGCATCCGGCTCAGGTGCAGCTTGCCTGAGGGATACAGCACCAGTGTGGCAGTATTATGCCGATAGCCGTTTTTTTGTACTATTGACCGTTACCAGCTACCTTCTGACCACATTCGGCTGATTCTTGATTCCGGTATAAAAGACCACCAGCCGGACCGGCTCAGTCCCTCTGTTGCTGCCGTTGTGAAAGGCATCCACCACCTCGATAATGGCATCGCCGGCTTTGTAGGCAATGCGCTGGCCACCTTCCAGCTCAACCTCGATCACGCCGGTCAGCACATAGGCATAGACCGGTATGGCATGTTTGTGCCAGCCGGTTTCAGCACCGGGGGCCAGATCAACGGTCATGGCCGTCACCTCGGCCCGGTCAGTGACAGGATAGACAATCTTCTGGCCGTTGGCGGTTACCGTGGTCTGTTTCAACAGCTTTGAGGTTACGCCGCCTTTATACCCTTCCGCCGGAGCCGGTCCCCCTTCAAACAGCAGCTTTTCACCGACAAAGTAGCGCCCGATCCCCTGATGTTCCCAGAAGGTGCGGGTGCCGTCACTGTAGCGGGCACCCGAGCCGGACACGGCAACAGGCAGCACCACCCTGCTGCCGTCAGCCAGCCCGACCGTGACGTTTTTACGCACGAGGTCAAAACAGGCCTGCATCTGCTCACCGCCGGCTGCGGCATAGGTTGCGGGCACCTGCTGCGCCCCGCTGCACGGCAATGTGGCGGCAGACAGCGGCAACGCACACAACAACAGTATTCCTGCAATAGCTAGACGAACCATGCTCTCTCCCTTCATCCTGTCAGACTCCGATATCCTCATTCCACAGCTCCGGTTTTTCCGCAATAAACTGTTCCATCAACCGGATGCAGCGTTCATCCTGCAACACCTCCAGCTGTACCCCCCGTGAGCGCAGCAGCTCCTCTTCTCCCAGGAAGGTGCGGTTTTCGCCAATCACCACCCTGGGGATACCGTACAGCAGGATGGCGCCACTGCACATCGGGCAGGGAGAGAGGGTGGTATACAGCACCGCTTCCCGGTAGACCGAGGCCGGTTGACGTCCGGCACGTTCCAGGGCATCCATCTCACCGTGCAGAATGGCGCTCCCCTGCTGTACCCGCCGGTTATGGCCACGACCGATAATCCGGTTATTATGGACAATCACCGCGCCAATCGGGATGCCGCCTTCTGCCAGCCCGGCCTCTGCCTCTTCAATGGCTGCCTGCATGAAACTATCCATAGTCCCCCCTTTTCAGGACCTCAGCCCGGATCAGTTCAGGCTGGTTTCAGAAACTCAACCACAGCGCGGACAAACAGCTCCGGCTGTTCCGTCTGGAGCGAATGCGGCGCACCCTGCAGAACCGTCAACACGGCATTGGGTAACTGCCGGACCAGGTCGTTTGACTGTTCAACCGGTATCAACCGATCCAGCTCACCTGCCAGCACGCAGGTCGGCACGTTCAGCTGTCCGAGCCATCCCCGTGCATCAAACGCAGCGATTGCCCGGATCTGCTGCCTGAATGCCGCTGCCGACTGGGGCCAGGGATAGCTGAGCAGATACTCCAGTGTCAGTTGCAGCAACCGTTGATCCTCAAAAAAGCGTTCCGTGAAGATCCAGTACAGGAGGCTGCGAAACCAGGCGGCACGGTCGTAACCGGCGTCATACAGGTCAGCCCAGTCCTGAAACAGCAGGTTGTTACGAACCGGATTTCTTGCAGCCGTGGCAGCTAACAGCAGCCGTTCAACCAGCTCCGGATGGCGACGGGCACACTCCAGTGCCACCATCCCCCCCATGGAATGTCCCAGCAGGCTGACCCGCGTCAGCCCCAGATGGCGGATCAGGGCAGCACAGTCATCGGCCATCAGACTGATGCTGATCGCGCAATCCTGGGTTGAACGACCTACGCCCCGGTTATCCAGCAGGATCAGGGTACACCGTTCCGCCAGGCCGGGCAGCACCGCCGGCCAGCTCTGGGAATCAGAGGCCAGCCCGGCAAGCAGTAGTAAGGGCGGCCCGCTGCCGTGCTGTTCAAAATACAGCTGTATCCCGTCATGGCTCAAAAACGGCATAGCACCCTTTCTGCCACAGCTTCGGACAGCCGCAGCCGATCTGCGCAAGGAGTTATCAGAGCATTCCCACCACGGCGCCGGTCATCAATGACGCCAGTACACCGGCCAGCAGCGCCTTGAACCCCAGCCCAACGATCTCATTGCGGCGCTCCGGGCAGAGCGTCCCCAGTCCGCCGATCAGGATCCCCAGGCTGCCGAGGTTGGCAAAGCTGCACATGGCATAGGTCATGATGAGCCTGCTTTTGGGGCTGAGCGCCGCCTCCGGCAGGCCGGAAAACTGGATATAGGCCAGAAACTCATTCAGCACGATCTTGATCCCCATCAGCGACCCGGCGGTGACCGCCTCCTGCCAAGGCACCCCGATCAACCAGACCACCGGGGCCAGCAGCAGCCCCAGCATCCGTTCCAGGGTCAGCGGGGCACCGGCAATATCAGGCAGCTCTCCCAGCCCGATATTGGCCAGCTTCACCAGGGCAACAAACACAATCAGGATCGCCACAATATTGACCAGGATCTTCAGGCCGTCCCAGGTCCCCTTGGTCAGCGCATCCATGGCGCTTGAGGCCTCATAGGAGGAGATCTCTCCCCCCAGGGTCTGTTCTTCGGTCTCGGGTACGATGATGGAGGCAACAGCCAGTGCGGCAGGGGCATGGATAATGGAGGCGGTCAGGATATGTCCCAGAGCGTCAGGGATGACCTTCTGCAGCACCGTGGCGTACAGCACCAGCATGGTACCGGCAATGCAGGACAGCCCGGTGGCCATCATGGCAAACAGCTCACTGCGGGTCATACGGACCAGATAGGGCCGGATCAGCAGCGGTGCCTCAATCATCCCCAGAAAGATGCAGCCGGAGGCCACCACCCCCAGCGCGCCACCGATCCCCATGGTCGTGCGCAGCAGCCATGAAAAGGCCTGCACCACCTTGGGCAGGATACGCCAATAGTAGAACAACGCAGTCAGGGCACCGATCACCAGCACCAGCGGCAGGGCCTGAAAGGCAAGGGAAAAGGAACCGCCCGGTGTCGTCTCGGTAAACGGTAGCGGCCCGCCCCCCAGGTAGCCGAAGACAAAGGAGGTGCCGGCCCGCGTGGCCGTCTCCAGGGCGCCAACCATGGCGTTCAACCCCAGAAACAGCTGGCGGAACGGCGCGGCCTTCAGCATCAGCAGGGCGATCAGCACCTGCAGCGCAACACCGGCCACGATCAGGCGCCAGTGGATCACGCGCCGGTTTTCACTGAGCAGCCAGGCAGCCCCCAGCAGGACAACCATTCCGAAAACAGCATGCAGCATCAATCAGCTCCTTTTTTCCTGTATCAGCAGAGGTCTGCCCGGCAGCCGGCAGTCTCCCTCTGCATCCGGCACAACCCGGCGCTGTCTGTAACCATAACAGACAAATGATGTCAGGCAACCGCTTGCGCCAAAAATATTCGGCGTTATACTCAAGCCAGCTCAGGGCACGCACCGGGCTGAACCGGCCGGGCCGGGCAAACCGGCACCGGCTTCCGGGGAGGGATCTATGACCGTTCTGAAAATGCTTATCAGGATTGTATCGGCAGCCGTGGCCCTGTCAGCACTGACGGGCTGTGCAACCACCGAGATTTCCTCCACCTGGAAAGACCCGGCCTACCATGGTCATCCCAACAGGATCATGGTCATCGGGATGACAAAGCAGATCACCAACAGAAGGGTGTTTGAGGATGAATTCGTCCGGCTGATCAAGAGCAGGGGAACTGATGCGATTGCCAGCTATACGGTACTCCCGGGCAAACTGGATACTGATCATGCGGCCATAACAGCAGCAATGAAACGCCAGGGAACGGATGCCGTACTCATCACCCGCCTGTTGGAGATCAGGACAGAAAGCACCTACGTACCCGGCACCGTGGACCCCCTGCCGATGCGCTACGCCAGCTGGTCCAGCCGCTATCGCTTTGGCTATGATATGATGTACTCTCCCGGCTACATGGCGGAGGAACGCTATGCCGTGGTTGAAACCAGCCTGTACGACACAACCGATGACAGGTTGCTCTGGTCTGCCAAATCCAGGACAGAGCTCAGGGGCGCTGACCACCAGCAGATCAGGTCCATTGTCAAGGCACTGGTCACCAGTATGACCGAGGAGCAGATCCTGAAACCGCTCCAATGAAAACCAGGCATGCAACCGGACAGGTGAGAGGCCGCCCCGTTACCCCCGGGCTGTGGCCGGCAGCCAGGCGCTATTGACCACGTTGATCGGTTTCCCCTGCAGATACCCGGCCAGATTTGCCGCTACAATGGCGGTCAGTCGCTGCCGGGCCGCCAGTGAGGCCCAGGCGATGTGGGGGGTAAAGATACAGTTGGGGGCTTGCAGCAACGGGTTTTCCGGCAGCATCGGCTCCACCGCCACCACATCCAGGCCCGCCCCGGCAATCACACCATCCCGCAGTGCTGCTGCCAGGTCAGACTCATTCACCAGCCCGCCCCTGGCCACATTGATCAGGAAGGCACTCCGTTTCATCCGCCCCAGCAGGGCTGCATTGACAAAGCCGCCATTCTCCGCGGTCTGGGGACAGTTGAGTGAGACCACATCCGCCTGACTGAACAGTTCCTCGAGAGAGACAAACCGCACCAGAGGAAACTCCGTTGCAGCAGGGGGGCGGGGGGTATAGGCGACAACCTGCATCCCGAAGGCGTTTCCGATCCGGGCCACAGCCCGGCCAATGGCGCCGAATCCGACAATTCCGAGGGTCAGGCCGGCCAGTTCCACAATCGGCCTCTTCCAGAAGGAATGGTCCGGGGAGCGAACCCACTCGCCCTGTTTGACCGCCTGATCATGCAGACCGGCATGGGTGGTCAGCTCCAGCAGCAGGGCAAAGGTGGTCTGGGCCACAGAGTCGGTGGAATAGGCCGGTACGTTGGAAACCGTGATCCCCAGCCGTCCGGCTGCCTCAACATCCACATTATTGTAACCGGTGGCCAGCAGCGAAATAAACCGCAAACCGGGCAGTTGCTGCAGGATAGCGGCAGTCAGCTTGACCTTGCTGGTCAGGATCACCTCGGCTCCGGCAGCCCGTTTCAGCACCAGTTCTGCCGGGGTGCGGTCATAGATGCTGCAGCGGCCCTGGGCCATAACCGCATCCCAGGGATTGTCGCCCGGATTGATGGTATAGCCGTCCAGAATGACGATTGCAGGTTCTTCAGACATTGTGTCCCTCCCGGTTCTCAACAGTGCAAGGCTGTTCAGAGTAGCACAGCACTCTGATCCGTCAATAGCCTGCTTTGTATACGTAGATTAGCATCAGCAAGACAACTCATTAATTGACGACACCAAAAATTGTTTTTATATTCCCGAACATTCACCCATGTCTGCGTCGCTCCGATCACCCGGAAAGGCCGTTCGCATGCAACAGCTTCCTGATATAGTTCTCAGCAGCAAGGTGCTGTCCTACCTGCTCCGGAAGCAGGCCAGCTGCCTGACGCTGGAACTGAAACCGCTGCTGAGCTGCTGTGTTCCCTACAGCCCGCCCCCCCATATCACCCTGTCACCACCCGAGATACGATCCCGTTTTCATATGATTCAGCAGGACAGTATCACTATCTACCTGGACCGGTCACTCTGCGATATCCGGCGCCTGACCATTGACAAATACGGCTTCAGCATCTTTTCCTGGCTTTCGGTGACCGACTGGCGGCCTCTGCCGCTCTGATACGCCGGGCCGCTTATTTCCCCTTAAGGAGGCAGCATGAATGCCCTGACCCTGGTCTTTGTCGCACTGTGTGTCTTTGCCCTGGCCTACCGTTACTACGGCCTGTTCATTGCCAACAAGGTCCTGAACCTGCAGTCGGAACGGGCCACCCCGGCAGTGACCCAGGCCGATGGCCACGACTACGTGGCCACCAACAAGTACGTGCTGTTCGGGCACCACTTTGCCGCCATTGCCGCGGCAGGCCCCCTGTTGGGACCGGTGTTGGCAGCCCAGTTCGGCTTCCTGCCCGGCGCACTCTGGATCATCATCGGTGCGGTGGTTGCCGGGGCGGTGCATGACATGATCGTGCTGTTCGCCTCGGTGCGTCACCGCGGCAAGAGCCTGTCCAGGATTGCCGAGGTGGAGATCGGCACCGTGATCGGCAAGGTGGCCTCGGTAGCGATCCTGTTCATCCTGATCCTGACCCTGGCCGGTCTGGCCATCGCCGTGGTCAATGCCATGTACAACAGCCCCTGGAGCACCTTCACCGTGGTCTGCACCATCCCTATCGCGCTGATCATGGGGCTCTACCTGCATGTGATCCGGCCCGGCGATGTCAAGGGAGCCAGCGTGATCGGCGTGGTGCTGCTGTTCATTGCCATCCTGGCAGGACCGCAGGTGGTTGCCAACCCGACCCTGGCCGCCATGTTCACCTTCTCTAAAAAGCAGATCGCCCTGATGATCCCGGTCTACGGTTTCTTTGCCTCGGTGCTGCCGGTCTGGCTGCTGCTCTGTCCCCGTGACTACCTCTCCACCTACCTCAAGATCGGCACCATTGTGGCCCTGGCCCTGGGAATCGCGGTAGTGCATCCCGACCTGCAGATGGCAGCGCTCACCAAATACACCGGCGGTGGCGGACCGGTCATTCCGGGGGCGGTCTTCCCTTACATCTTCATCACCATCGCCTGCGGAGCCCTGTCCGGTTTCCATGCCATCATCGGCACCGGCACCACACCCAAGATGATCAGCAATGAGCGCGATGTGTTGTTTGTAGGGTACGGCGCCATGCTGACCGAAGGTTTCGTGGCGATCATGGCCCTGATAGCGGCCTGCGTACTGGTGCCGGCCGACTATTTTGCCATTAACACCGCCCCGGCCATCTTCCAGAAGCTGGGGATGAACACCGTCAACCTTGCAACCCTTTCGGCAGAGGTTGGCGAACAGGTCCAGGGCCGCCCCGGCGGCGCGGTTTCCCTGGCAGTGGGCATGGCCTACATCTTTTCATCAATTCCGTTCATGAAGGGGATGATGGCCTACTGGTACCACTTCGCGATCATGTTTGAGGCGGTCTTCATCCTGACCGCCGTGGATACCGGTACCCGGGTGGGACGCTACATGCTGCAGGAAATGCTGGGCAAGGTCTGGGTTCGTTTCACCGACAATCGCTGGACTCCCGGCATCGCCGTTACCAGTCTGATCTTTACCGGAGCCTGGGGCTACCTGGTCTACACCGGTGACATCGGCACCATCTGGCCCCTGTTCGGCATGAGCAATCAGCTGCTGGCCACCTGCGGCCTGATTGTCGGTACCACCATGCTGATCAGGCTGGGCAAAGTCAGATACGCCTGGATCACCGCCATTCCCGGCTTCTTCATGATCCCGGTCACCATGAGCGCCGGCTACCTTAACATCACCCAGAACTACATCCCCAAATTATCGGGATCAAAAAAGGCGATCGAGGCTGCCACTGCCCTGGGGCAGAAACCGCTGCCGGCTGATCTGGCCCTGCAGCACCAGATGCCGATCCTGATCACCCTTTCCGTAATCCTGATGATCATGATGGCGATTGTCTTTGTGGGGGCCTTTTACCGCTGGTACCAGCTGTTCAGGATTCAGGAAACAGTACAGGACAGCCATGGCGATTCCGTACTGGCATTGGCTGAAATACCGCCTGACCCGGTGGGCAGGCAGCGGGAACCGTTGATGACCTCGGAACCGTAGCCCCAAACAACTCCGGCACCTGCGTACAAACAGGGCCTCCCGCCGGGGAGGCCCTGTTTGTGTCTGTTCTTGATTCACTGTTGCAGGCCGTTCAGCCCAACTCAAAGCTGGTGATGCCGTAGATCTGGTCCAGTGGCAGCTCCGGCGCAGGACCACGGTAGACACGGGCCGTTTCAAAGACCTTCTGCATCTGATACCGTTCCGCCAACTCCTGCGCAGCCTGGTTGCAGACCGGAATATCCAGGAATACCGGTTGATCAACAGCCAGGCCGGCCAGTTCCCGAAAGAGCTGATCCGCAATCTCCGGCGTGTCGGCAAACAACGGTGCAATCTTGAAGCCGCGGTAACAGGGTCGCAGCAGGCCGTAGCCCACCAGACGGTCGCCATCAGTGACGACACGCCCCTGGCTGCCGGGACGGCTGATCCAGCTCTGCAGAAAGGCTGTCCGCGGGGCCGGGAAGAAGCGGCGGTCATAGCGTTCCAGTTCCTCAAACGGAACTGACGAAATATCCGCCAGTGTCGCTTCCGCAGGCCTGCCGGCACCTTCGTAGCGGGCGTTGTAGTGGGCGATGGCAACCCCCATCTGCTGTACATATTTGTCCAGCATCGCCACCACCCCGTCAAGTCCGTAGACGCGGTCACCCATATACTCCAGCAAGGCATCGCAAAGCTTCATGCCGATGCCGAGGTGCCGCAGCTCCTCTTTTACGATATAGAACCCCAGAAAGCCGTAACGGTCATCGTAGGCAACGGCAGAGGCGGTGCCGACCGGCTCTCCGTTGATCTCGGCAATAAAGAAACCGTTCGGGTCTGCGGCGTAAAAGGGATCGGCATCATGCAGCCCCGGATTCCAGCCTTCCTTTTGAGCCCACTCAACAGCCAGCTGCAGATCGTCTTTGTTCATGCGGCGGACAGCTATCGTATTGTTTGACATGGCGATTCCCTCATAGTGTGAATGCAGCAGGTCTGTGCCGTTACTTGGCTCCCTCCACCAGCACCTGCGTCCTGATCCATTTAGCCAGGATCTCCTGCAGGCGCCCTTCGCGCCGCATCCGGGCCAGTTCCTGATTAAGCTGATCCAGCAGGGCCGGATCATTCTTGCGCACGGCCCAGGCCAGCGGCTCATCGGTCAACGGTTCAAACAGGCCGACCAGCCCCTGATGCTGGGTGGCAAGATCTGCGCTGAACCTCCAGACCGTGGGGGCATCATGCACAAAGCAGTCGATACTGCCCTGCTCAAGCGCCCTGATCCCCGCCTCGGTGGTATCAAAGTGGATGACACCGCCCCAGGCAAAGGTTTTGAGTGCGTATTGTTCTCCGGTACTGCCCTTCTCCACGCCGACCCTGACGCCTGCTGACTGGTCAAATAGTGCCCTGGGGAAACGTTTGATATCCTTTTCCCGTATCAGCAGCATCTGCCCCACTTTCAGGTAGCTGTCAGTAAAACTGATCTGGCCCTGGCGTTCAGCGGTTATCGACATCCCGGCCATGATCAGATCTACTTGACCACTCTGCAATGCGGTGATCAGGCGGTCAAACGGGATGATCTCATAGCGGACCCTGCGACCGGTCTGTTTGGCCAGCTGCTGCGCCAGATCAGGTTCGATCCCGGCCAGTACCCCATCCTGCATAAACGCCAGCGGCGGATAGGTGGGGGCGATGCCCACCCGCAGATCAGGGCCGCTTGCACAGCCGCCCATCACCCCCAATAACATCAACAGAAGTGCCAGCACCAATCTCCGATATCCATACCCCATCATATGCCTCTCCTTATCCGATCCTGCTGCAGCACAAATAACCATACCAGACAAAATGCTGCTGGCAACCGCTTGCGCTGATAAAAATCAGCGATATAGTTGGTTTCAAAGCTTATCTTAACCGGCCTTTACCGCCAAGCCAACATAGATTCCGGCAGGGGTGAAACAGCTGACACAACCGGTTCCGTTGTCTTAGCAAAGGAGTAACCATGCAAGCGAAACTCTTCAAACGACTCGTACATGCCGGAATTACCGCTTTTTTTGCTGCAGCAGTGTTGGCCCTGCCCTGCCATGCCGAACAAGCCGATATGGCTACCCGCCGCAGTCTCTATGAATGTCAGAAAAGGGCTGCCGAATACCTCTACAACCTTGACAAGGCTGGCGATCAAGAACGGTTTGAGCGACATGTGCAGCAATGTCTGGAGCTATCGCGGGCCACCCGGTCGCAGGCCGATCCGGTCACGCCTGATCTACCCAAACCGGCCACGCTCCTTGCCGGACCTGCAACGATCACACTTGAGCCCAATCCCAGCGGAGAAGCTGTTAATCTGGAGATCAAAGACAGCACCACCTACATCGTCTCAAAGCCGGGGCTCTACAACTATCGCTATATCAATATCCATTCCGGCGGCATCCTCAAGTTTGAGGATGGCCTGGACAGGGTTGACTTCTGGGCAAAATCGATCCTGGTAGAAAACAGGGGGACCTTGCAGGCCGGTACCCAGGAAACCCCGATTGCCAGACGGACGATCACCTTTCACCTCTATGGAGCAGATACGGATACAGATGCCATTACCTGCAAAACCACCGTAAAAGACAAAGCTGAATGCGATGTTCCCCTCAGCACCTGGGACAACCATACGACTCCGATCGCATTGCCGGGGATGGCTGCCGGGCAGACCGACTACTTCTACGGCTATTACTACGCCGACCCGCAGGCAACCAAAAACAGAAAACTGATTACCGATGAAGTGGTAACAACAGATACGGCCTACTTCGGGCGTAAAGTCATCGCGGTGGCCTATGGCGGTACCCTGCGCATGTTTGGTGCCAAAGGTGTTGACCCCAAGGCTGCGGACAGCAGTTCCGGCAAAAGCTGGACCCGGCTTGACGGCAGCATCAAATCAAAGGAAAAAGAGATCAAGCTGAGCAGTGATGTCGATTGGGACAAGGGTGATCTGATCGTCATCTCATCCAGCGACTACCTGCCCGGCCATGCCGAGCAGTTTGTGATCAATCAAAAAGACAACCGGACAATCACCCTGGATACACCGGCGCTGTTCCCCCATAACGGAACCAGCTACGACCTGACTCAACACGCCATCCCGGAGCGTATCACCAAGAAAACGTCAGCGGAGACCAGGGCAGCGGTTGCCCTGCTTAGCCGCAATATCAGGGTCGTATCGGCAGGCAGCAAGCCGGGTGAAAGCCTGCCGCCTGAAAACAGTCCTGATACGAACCGCTATTTTGGCGGTCACATGATTGTGCGTCAGGGATTCAAGCAGTTCCAGATGCAAGGTGTTGAACTGTACCAGATGGGCCAGGGTGGGCGTATGGCCCATACACCGGTCAACTTTTTCCTGACCCGCAAGGTCCCTGACCAGACCTTTGTCAAGGACTGCTCCATCTGGGATTCCATGAATCACTGGATCGAACTGCGCGGGACACAGGGGGTAGTCCTGCAGCGCAACGTGGGTTACAAGTCAATAGGCCACGGCTTTGTGCTGGCCGACGGCACGGAGGTCGAAAACCGCATCCAGGCCAACATCGGCATCTATGCCCGCCCAGGGGCTGACTACCGCGATAACCCGCGAAAAGTGCCGGGGGTATTGGCACAGCGGACACTGCAGGTTGCCGTAAAAGACGGCAACTTCTCCGGCGGACCGGACACCCTTGCCAACACCTCCCTTGCCCTGGGAGGAGACCTCTTCCACCCAAGCCCCTTTTTCATCATGAACGCCTACAACACCATCAACGATAACATGGCCTCCGGAGCAGGCGCCTGCGGCAGTTGCTACTGGTTTGCTCCAGCAGTAACCAGCGGATTCTCCATAGGCAAAACCTGGGTTGGCATGGCCGGCATCCAGAACCAGCAATCCGGTGGGGCAGCCCCGATCAAGTCATTCAAGGGTAATTTCTGCAGCACCGCCATGTACTCACTGCTGACCCTGGGTGATGTGGGACTTTGCAAGGGATTTGCCCAGGATCCGATGGCGGCTGGAGATGCCGTTATACCACCACTCAAGAATCCATTTGCGGGGTTGTATACCAAATCATGCCTGGACACCTACAAACAAGGCATTAACGGGCTGCCGCCGGACAAGCAGTTGACCGATGAGTACTGTCCCGTTGATCAGGATGGCGACAACCGCTTGACGCCGATCATCAAGACCGGGGCTGATACCAAGTCCAGCCTCGATCCGGAGCAGGAATGCACCACAACACAAACAGACAGTTGCGGCGTCAATGTGATTGACTCCTACACCTCGTCTTTCCATTGGGCCCAGACCAACTTCAGTGCCATCTGGCTGCGCACGTTCTGGTACCTGTTTACCGAAAGCTTTGTAAGTGACGTAATGAACGGCGGCCTGACCATGGTCTCAGGTGGCAGCTACAATCAGGTGCCGGTTGGCTACTGGGGACTGACCAGACGGTCAGTCTTTGCCGGAGAGACCCATCCTGATACCGACTTCTCAAAACGGTCCGGTCCGCGTACCGCCGGCACCGGGCTGAGTTGTGCAGGACCAGGGGCCTACTGCCTGTTAAAAAACGGGGACCAGTATGAGGGGATCAGTTTTCCCACAGACAATTTCGGCACCTACCAGCGGTTGGTCAACATCTATGACGGGCCGGTCTACCTGGATTCCGTTGCATTCGTTGATATTCACAAGACCGATCTGACCAACACCGACTGCAAGGCACCGACCAAAAAAGCAGAAAAGAGCTACGGTCATGTGGATAACCGCGATGCATACTGCAAGCAGGGCAACAACATGACCGAACAGACCGCCTGTTTCTGCCCGGCTGCCGATGCAAATGACACCCGTTGCTACGGTGCCAACAACTGTAAGGGAACCGGGCTTATTTACGATGACAATCGCGGCTATCCGGTAATCGTTGACAAAGACCATCCCGGCTATATCCCCTTTGGCAGCCCAGGTTTTGCAACCAACACCAACCGCTGCATCCTGCCCAATGCAGCCATCGGCTGGAAACAGCCAAACGGCTTTTACTACCCGCCGGCGTTCCATATGAAAAACCTGCATTTCAGCAAGGTGGACATCAGACATTTCGTGCTGGTACCACCCTTTGTACCGGGCACCATGCAGACTGACATGACCCGCCTGAGCACTGAATACTGCGGCTACAGCCCGGGACTCTATGAATCCTTTACCGACATCGACCGTCAGACCCAGATCAATGATGATGACGGCAGCCTGAGCGGCGTCTTTTACAACCCAAACAACACGACCGTACAATCGAATTTACGTTTTACCGGTTCAATTTCGCTGAATAACGACACCTTCTACCACACCCCGAACCGGATGTTCGAATCACTCTCGCAGCAGAGCTGCCTCCAGACTCCCTACGACCACCTGAACCTTGCCATTATTCCGGCCAACACCACTCCTGATGATGCCTTACCGAACTGGGCCAAGGAGTGTCAGGACAAGTCCTGCACAGGTGCCCTGATCTATCGCCAGTACCGCCTTAACAACACTGAAGGTGATGATGCCTTTGGAGACAAACAGGGCATCCGGATGATGGGGGCCGGCATAGCGCAACGCAGCGTCATGCTTGCCAACAACGGCCTGTACTATCTGGATACGGCGCTGAGGGAGCAGACTGCAAACAGAACCTACTTTGAAGGGGGCAAAACCTACAACTTCTTCCTGCTCTATGCCAAACCAACCACCAAGGTCAGCTTCCAGCTCTATGTCGGTTCAGGTTTCAGGGAAAAAGGCGGCAACGTCAGCATCGCAAAAATCCACGTTGACACGAAAAAAATAGCAGGCCATCAACAGATCAACGATGCCGTAACGGTTAATGGCAACTGGCCTTTGGCTGACGCTGCCTACGATATTGCAACGGGAATTTTGACGGTAACCCTGAACCTCAAAGACAGCTGTAGCGGTGTTCCTCAAGACAACTCCATCTGTAAGGCCTTTCAGGATGCAACCAGGGAATCCTGCCAACCGGCTTCGTTCTGCAGTTGGGATGATCAGACAAAGAGCTGTGGCCTGACCATCTGCAAATGGGATAAGTCGCAGAACTCCTGTCTACCGGCTGCACACTGCATAACAGATAAAGCGAACAAAAGCTGTACCACCATTGGCTACAAAGAAACCGACGCAACCATCTGCTCTGATTGGGCCGTAAAGACACCAGAATGTCCTTCAGGCGGATGTTACGGCTTCCAGATCAGTTTTCCGACCGGTTTTGAGGATGATCTCAAAAAACATGCTGCAACAGAAGCAGCGCGCAAGGCGCTGCGCCCCAAGGGAGACCTCTACTCAAACCAATCTGACACCTGGCCGGAACTCCCCTTTACTCTCAACCAAGGCGGTGCTGAAGCCGGTTTTGTGTACTATAGCGAGGATGGCAAGCGGCTGGACCTGAAATTTGAGACCAGAGACAAGCAGCTGCAAGCAACCATTGGATTTAACAACAACCGCTACGAGCTGAAGCAGGAGTCAGACTCCGGGTTCAGCGACGATAACCTCAAACTGAAACTGGATAGAGACCGTGCAACGCTGAGTGGCGCATTAACCTTTAGCGGAACGCTTTTTAAACCGTAACCAGCAGCTCAGGGACACCACACCATGGAACTGTTTTTGAGATTACTCCTGCTATTGACCGTTTCCCTGACGTTCATGAGCGCTGTTTCCGCCTCAGCCGCCACCATTTCCGGCAGAGTACTGGACCGGCATGGACCGGTCAGCAATGCTACGGTTCGGGTTCAGGGAACAGCCCGCAGTACAGACACGGATGAAAGCGGGTTTTTCGCCCTGTCCGGGCTGCAGCCATCGCAGACAGTCACCCTCTCTGCCTGGAAAAAAGGCTACTATGCGGCCATGCAGCCTGCATTGACTCCACCGTCAAGCGGAATTACGATCAAGCTGACCCGTTATCAACAGTATGACAACCCTGCCTATCACTGGCTTCCTCCCACCGGCAGCCATCCCCAGAGCTGCGACAAATGCCATGACCAGACATTGATCAGCATGAGCCTGCAGGATCCCCATCTGCATGCCGCACGGAATCACCGTTTTCTAACGGTCTATTTTGGTACTGACACGCACGGCAATCAGACTGCCAGCCGCCTCTACAAAAAAGGGAGCGAAAACTGGGCAACGGCGTACATCCCTTTACCCTATGACGTAGATACGCCGTATTACGGCCCGGGATTCCGGACCGACCTGCCCGGTACTGCAGGAAACTGTTCGGGCTGTCACCTGCCGGGAGCCTCGGTCGAGCGGAATGTGGTACCGCCAAATCTGCTCAACTGCGACCAGAAAGCAGCAGCAGACCGTTATGGTGCCGACACCTTCGGCATCCACTGCGATTTCTGCCACAAGGTGGCGGATGTGAAGCTTGACGCCGTAACCAGGCTGCCGTTCCGTGGTCTCACCGGTGTACATGCCCTGGAGATACTGCGGCCATCCGGCAACAAGGCCGAGAACCAGGAACAGCTCTTTTTTGGCCCCTATGACGATCCCAACAGCACCACCAGCACCAGGTTGCCGCTGCTTTCCCAAAGCCAGTTCTGTGCAGCCTGCCACCGCGGATTTTTCTGGAACAAGCTGGTCTACAACTCCTATGGTGAATGGCTGCAAAGCCCCTACGGCAAAGAGGGCAGCAAGCAGTTCAAGACCTGTCAGCAGTGCCACATGCCCTCACCAGTGCAGGGTATGGGGAGGGTCATAACCAATACCGCTCCCGGCAAGGGGGGTATCGAGCGTTCCCCCGCAACCTTCCGGTCCCATCGCATGACCATTGATCAAGGGATTCTGACCGATGCCCTGACCATGAAAGCCGCCGCGCGGAGAGCAGCTGACAAACTTTTGGTTGAAGTAGAGCTCTACAATGACAAGACAGGCCACCATATCCCCAGCGACTCCCCTCTGCGACACTTGATCCTGCACATTGAGGCACGGGATTTTAACGGCATGCTGTTGCAGCAGCTGTCCGGTCCGATCTTACCTGACTGGTGCGGTTCATCCGGCAAGGTGGCAGAGGTCACCGCTTTTGCCGGCAAACCGGGTAAGGCCTATGCCAAACTATTGAAGGAACGTTGGACTAACGAGTTCCCCACCGCAGCCTACTGGAACGACTTCGACATTGTCAGCGACAACCGTCTGGCAGCATTCAGCCGCGACACCAGCCACTACGAATTTACAGGCACTAAAAAGGGGAAAATGCGGATAACCGTTTCACTCTATTATCGGCGGGCCTACTATAAGCTTATGGAATGGAAACACTGGACTGACCGGGATATCCTGATGGCACAGAAGGAGATTGTACTGCCGTGAAGATCAATCTTCCACGCCAGACCATCCTGGCACTTGGCGTTGTCGCCCTGTTCTGCCTCCCTGCCCCTTCAGTGGCAGTTGATCTGGCCGTTTATAGCGACCAGTTCAGAAAACTGGCGACCGCCCGGAGCGAAACTCTGGCCATCATGGGGGGTGATGACGGCATCAGCGGCGGCACCTACCGCTTCTACGACGACGGCACCCGCATGAGCATAACCAAACTGGGGGGTAAGGGTATCCTTGGCGAGCCGAACCGGCTCGGCAACAGTGATATAACCTGGGCACCCCTGCTGGGTGGCACTATCGGTTATATCAGTGGAGAAAACAGCTTTAACAACAACCCGATACTGGCCAATAACAAGGAAAAATTTACTACCTTTGCAGCCGGGCTGGAGTCCGGGATAAAGCTCAATCTGACCAAAGAACTGAGTATAGGCTCCTCCCTGGGTCTGATCTACGCCCATTCAGACAGCTCCTTCGAGCCGGGCACCGCATTAGGTGCACATTTGAAACAGCTCTATGGCGGGCAGCTCTTCGACTGGAACATCGACACCTTCTCGCTGGTACCTGCACTGGATATCCAGTACGAAAAACCGTTGAACAACGACCTGAAGCTGGCTCTGCTCACACGTTTCGCCTGGTTCAACACCTGGTCGACTGCAAGTTCATCCGACTATCTGCGTGGCAGCGGAAGTTCCTATGACTGGGAAAACCGGGTGGATCTTGATCTCAAGCTGCCACTTAAACTGTTCGGTTTTCCGTTGCATACCGGCGGTTTTATTGCCCTTGACGTGCTGGGAGACGATTTCCGCGATACCGTCGGCACCAACACCATGTACACGGTAAACGGCCGCCTGGTCCTGGGTGAACTGACCGGCCTCTGGAAGCTCAACTGGCTGGGGCTGGGGATTTCCTACATCGCAGCAAAGAGTTTTTACGGCTACTCCGTGGGGCTTGATGCCCGCTGCCGGTTCTAAGCCAGGCACGGTTGAAGGAGCACAGCCCCTACCCTTTGCGCATGGTGGCCCCAAGACGGCGCAGCCCTGCGGAACAGTCCAGCTTCTGCACACACATCTCGATCAACACCAGTTTATCCGGTGCTGCAGCTGCGGTCTGCAGGGCGGCATGCAGTTCGTCTTCAGTTGTTACCCGGATGCCGAGCCCGCCTGAACCTGCATTGAACAGCTCCGGAAGCGCAGCATAGCGCCACATCCGGATATCATTGTAGGGACCGTCCTCATGCAGCATCCGCTCAACCAGGTAGCCGTCGTTGTTGATCACCAGCACAACTGCCGGAATCTGTAACCGCACCAGGGTTGAAACCTCCTGGGCAGTCATCTGGAAAGCGCCGTCACCGGTCATGACCACCGGTCGTCTGCCGGGCCGGGCCAGCCTTGCCCCCAGCGCAGCAGGGGTGCAGTAGCCGATTGAGGAGTAGAAGGACTGGACAATGAAGCGCTCCGCCTCTTCAATGGTAAACTCCGGTGCTGCACAGAAGGCATCACCCGGTTCCGCTAACAGAATCATGCTGTCATCCAGAAAACCGTGGATCGCCTCGTACATCCTCGCTGCCGTAAGCGCAGTTGCGGTATCAGGAACAAACGCTCCGCAGGCGGCGCGCGGTTCACCGGGGTGCAGTTCCAGATAGGAACGGGGACGCAGTCTAGGCACGAGTTCCCGGATCAGATCGCCCGGCAGGATATCGGGATACTGACGATCGCCGATCCGTACCGCATCCCGCCCCACCTCGATCACCCGCTGTGGATCGATATGGATGCTGAAGATGCCGGTATCCAGGTCAGTCATCCAGGCCCCCAGTGACAGCAGGCAATCGGCCGACTCGATCTGCTGCTGAACCGCCGGTCTGCTCCAGCCCCCCTGATAGAGGCCGATAAACTGGGGATGCAGCTCCGGCAGGACCGATTTGCTGCTGAGCATGGTGGCAAAGGGCAGTTCGGCCTGCTCAACCAGCTGCAACAGTGCCGGCCCCAGACCGAAACGGGACACCTCGATACCGGCCAGGATGGCGGGATTGACGGCCCTGTTCAGAAGCGCTGCAGCGGCATCTGCACAGGCCTTCAGGCTGTCCGGGGCGGAACTTCTGGCAGCCGGCAGCAGGGGCGCAGAGGGGGGCAGGCAGGCAGCGCGGGCCATATCGGCAGGCAGTTCCAGATAGACCGGCAGTTTGCGGCTGATACAGGTTGCCAGCAGGCGGTCGATCAGTGCCGGTGCCGTCTCCGGGTTATCCAGCAGGGCAGCATCAACCGTCACCTTCTGGAATATCTCCAGCTGCCGGTTGTAATCCGCCACCAGGTGGTGCACCAGCGCCCCGGCCTTGCGCCGTCCGGTGGGAGGAGCGCCGCTGATCAGCACCAGCGGCACCATCTCCGCAAACGCACCCGCCACGGCATTCAGAATACTGAAGCCCCCCACCCCGTAGGTCACCACGGCACCGCCCAGGCCGTTCAGACGGGCATAGCCGTCGGCGGCATAACCGGCATTCAGTTCATTGCAGGTGCCGACCCACGCAAGCGGGCTCTCGATCACCTGGTCAAGAAAATCCAGCACGTAATCGCCCGGCACACCAAAGAGATGATTGACTCCCAGCTCCTTCAGGCGCTGCAGCAGATAGGTTGAAACCGTAGATTCAGTTGGCATCTCTTGGTGCCCCCTTCCATCGGAGATCTGGATAGTCATGGTGCATGATTCCGGCCGGCATCATTCCACAGCCGCCGCCACGACACTGCCTTCCCGGGCCAGCAGCGAGCTGACCGCAGCCACGGCAAACAGAACCGCACCGACCGCATAGACCGTACTGAAGGCTGACAGCAGCTGGGTACGTTCGACCGCCTTCAGCGCATCAGCGTGCAGCTTGCCGGCCTGCAGCGCTGCCAGGGCAAAGATGGTCTGGAACAGGCAGACCCCAACCGTCATCCCCACCCGCCCCACCATCCTGAAACTGCCGGATACCGCCCCCTGCTTGCCCGGCGGCGCCATGCCCATCACCACGTTGTTATTGGACGGGATAAAGGTGGCCATTACCAGTGCCAACCCCACAAAATAGCCGTACACCGGCAGCATCCCTTCAGCGTTCAGGAAGAGGCTGAAACCGAAAGAGACCAGCACCCCTGCCAGCAAGGCCGTTGTACAGAGGATGCGTGGGTTGACCCGCTTTGAAAGCTGTCCGGCCAGAGGTCCCATCCCCATGTAGATCAGCGAATAGAGCAGAAAGACCGTACCGGCCCGTTCAGTAGGCAGACCTTTGACGGTCATCAGGTAAAAAGGGGTGATAAAGTTATGACCGGCCAGATAGCACAGACAGAGAAAATTGGCCAGGTTGCCGTAATTGAAGGCAGGTGAGCGGAACAGGCTGTAGTCCAGCAAGGGATGAGCAACCTTGCGCTCCCAGAGGACAAAGACCATCAGACTGGCCACAAACAACACCGCAGCCCCCAGCACCGTCGGTGCCAGCCCGAGGCTGTTCAGCTTGCTGAAGCTGTAGATCAGACTGACCAGGGCCAGGGCACTGAAGGCTGAACCAACGTAATCAAAGGCGGGCAAGGATGCCTTTTCAGCAGCGCACAGATCGGCCGGCAGGACCCGTTTGGCAACCAGCATCGCCACGATCCCGATCGGGATATTGATCAAAAAGGCCCAGTGCCAGGACAACAGACCGGTGATCAGTCCGCCCAGCGGCGTGCCGACCGAGATCCCCAGGGCCGCCGCCGTTGCCAGGGCACCAAAGGCCGGACCGCGCTGTTCCGGCGGCAGGTAGCGCGGCACCATGGCCGGGGTCAGGGCATACAGAACAGAGGCACCGATCCCCTGCAGGGCCCGGCTGGCCACCAGCCAGCCCAAAGTGGGCGAGACGGCACAGAAGAGGGAGCTGACCGTAAAAACAGCATAGCCCAGCATGAACAAGCGCTTGATGCCGATCCGGTCACCCAGGGTGCCGAACACCAGCAACAACGCCGTTACGGTCAGTTGGTAGGACATCACCACCCAGGAAACCGCCTCGGTACCGACCTTGAAATAACCGGAGATAACCGGCAACGAGATATTCACGATGTAGGAGTCAGCATTGACCATAAAGGTGGCAAAGGCGATGCTGAACAGAACCCAGAGACCGCGTTTTTTTGTACCGTCCTGAACTGCGGTCACAGCGTTCCTTCCAGGGCATAACGGGCCATCTGTTGCCCGTTCATGCCGGACAGCCCCATCTTTTCAACGGTCCTGCCGCTTGACCAGTAATCAACACCATTGGCCATGCAGGCCACATTCACCATCGCCTCGATCCGCGGCACCGGTACACCGATCTGCCTGCCGATTGCCGCAATGGTGGCCAGACCATAGGGGATATCCTCGGTAACATAGCGATGGTTCAGACTGTCCGGCGCCATCTGGACGTTATGGGCCGAGACCTGGTACATCATGTCGTAGGCGCTCTCTCCCTTGACCTTGTACAGCACCTGCATGGTGTCCATAAACGAGAAGGTCTCACGGCAGAGCAGCCTGGCCACCTCCATCCGCTCCTGGTCCACCGCCTCCATGATCCGCCCCACGGAAGGGGTGATATCGTAGTGGGAGTTGCGGTACGGCCCCATCTGCTCGATCCGGCTCATGTTCATCAGGGTGGAGATCGGGTGGATGATCAGGCCCGGCGCATCAATACTGGTCTGCAGCACCCCCATACTGGGGGAGAGCTGGGGATAGAGATCGGTCAGGATCCAGAGCGCCTCGGCAGTCCGCTTGGCCGGAAGGGCGGCAAAGGGCAGTTCCTCCTTGGCTGCCTTGATGTTGACATGACCCAGCCCCTTGGTCTTGGCAGCAAAGATAAACGAGGTGGTCTCGCCGATAATGAAATCATTAAAACGCCCAGCCTCCCGCAGCATCTTTGCAAAGACCAGGGTGCCGAACTTGCCGGGATTGAAGACCACGATCTGCCCCTTTTCGCCATGCTCAATCAGGGCCTGCATATACGGTTCCTGGCCAAAGGCAGGCACCACCACCATCACCACCTCGGCCCCTTTGATGGCGGCGGCGACATCGGTGGTCATCATGGCCGGTTTGGCAAACCCCACCGGAGCGCCACTGGAGGTGACCCCCTCCACCATAATCCCGCCAAAGGCCATCAACAGTTGCAGGTTGGAGGCGTGGTTCGCAGCTGCGGCCAACCGCACCTCATGGCCTGCCAGGGTCAGATCGCCGGCCATGGCAATCCCGCCGTGACCGGCGCCAAGAATTGCTACTTTCATAGGTACACCTCATCGCATCAGGTAAACAGCAGTTGCAAGTATGCCACAGCTTCTCTAAATGTGAAGCGCTGCTGGTGTTTTTTGTTTATTGTGGTAAAAACCCAGATTGACGGTAATTTTTCATCAGCGTATGGTGCGTAAACATATTTTTGCTCTCTTTTATAGCAGCATCTCACCATGAGGAAGCGATGCCCAGCACCCCCGAACAGGATCAACAGGCACTCAAGCATTACTGCACGCTGCGCTGCAGAATCATCTCCAGTGTGCTGCTGCTGCTGACGGTACTGCTGATCATCTCAAGCTGGCACAGCTACAAAGGGTATCAGGTCGCCATCACCAATGCCGAGCATCAATCCCAGAGTTATGCCCGTGCCCTGAAAGAGCATGCTGAACGGGCCTTTTCCGAGGCCGACCAATCCATCCACTACACGATTCACCAGATCTCCAACCGGGGCGGCCTGCAGTCCTTTTCATGCCGGGAGCTGTCTGATCTGTTAGCTCAAAATGCAGGCAACATCGCCCAGATCGGCACCATTGCAATCATTGATGCCAACGGCCGGATGCTGGCGGCATCCGGCAACACCCCCTCACTGCCGTCGGACATCACCTTCCGGGACTACTTCAAACACCACCGTTCAAACCCGTCGCCGGAGCTCTTCTTCGGTCCGCCCATCAAATCGATCATTGCCGGCAACCGCTGGCACTTTACCGTTTCGCGCCGGATCAACACCCCTGCCGGCGCTTTTGCCGGCATTGTACGTGTCGCCTTTGATATTAGCTACTTTGAAGAGTTGTACAGCTCAATCGTTGCCGGCCGCAATGGCCGCTTTACGCTGGCCACCACAACCGGCGGCGACTATCTGGTGCTGGTCCCCTCGGAAGAAAAAGTCTATGCCAGCGGCAAAAAGACCGCCCCTTTTTTCCGCACCTATGTGGCAGAACAGGCCGTCCGCACCTATCACAACAAAAAATCAAACATTGCCGGAGAATACCGGATCATCTCCTATCACCGGCTGGACCATTATCCGGTGGTGGCCATCAGCTCTTTTGGCCGGGATCAGGCGACTGCTGAATGGAAAGAAACCACTATCAAACAGGGCATTATCACCGCCCTGCTCTGTCTGCTGGCCCTGTTGCTGACCCGTATCCTGCTGGTCCAGATCAAGCAGCTTGACCTGACCAACCGGCTGCTGCAACTGCAGCAGGAAGAGCTGCGGGCGGCCAAAGAGACGGCCGAAGCGGCCACCCAGGCAAAAAGCGAATTTCTGGCCAACATGAGCCATGAGATCCGTACCCCGATGAATGCAATTATCGGTCTGGCACAATTAACCCTTGAAACCCGTCTGGATCCGCAACAGAAGAGTTATCTTGAGCGTTTGAGAAATGCATCTACCGCCCTGCTGTCCATCATCAACGACATCCTTGATTTCTCAAAGATCGAGGCCCACAAGATCGAGATCGCCCATCTTGAGCTGAACCTGGCTGACATCCTGCAGGATGGTGTGACCCTCTTTCAGACTGCAGCAAAGGAAAAGGGACTCAAACTCAGTCTTGAGATTGCTGACGATATCCCGCAGCACCTGATCGGCGACCCGCTACGTCTGGGGCAGGTACTGAACAACCTGATCAGTAACGCCGTCAAGTTTACCGAGCGGGGAAGTGTCACAGTGCGGGCCGAACTGGCCGACAGAGATGATCAACAGGTGATCATCCGGATTCTGGTCAGTGACACCGGAATCGGTATCGACAAAGAGCAGTCCGAACGTCTTTTCCAGCCCTTTACCCAGGCCGACGGTTCGATTGTACGCCGCTTTGGCGGCACCGGGCTGGGGCTTTCCATTGCCCGTAATCTGGTTGAGCTCATGGGCGGCAGCATCACCCTCTCCAGTTGCCCCGATCAGGGCAGTACCTTTGCCTTTACCACCCGCCTTGACCTGGCGGCAACCGTACCATCGCAGCCCGATCAGCCTCAGCACACCCCCTATGAGATTGCCGGACCGATCCACGGTGCCCGGATACTGCTGGTGGAAGATAACGAGGTAAACCAGTTTGTTGCACGGGAGTTCCTGACCAAGGCCGGCCTGAAAGTCACCTGTGCAGCCCATGGCGGCGAAGGGGTTGAATGGATCAAAAACTCGGTATTCGATGCCGTCCTGATGGATATGCAGATGCCGGTCATGGACGGGGTGCAGGCCACGCAGCTGATCAGAAAGCTGCCCGCGGGCAGGCAACTGCCGATTATCGCCATGACGGCGGCAGCCATGGAGGCGGATCGCCAAACCTGCCTCGATGCCGGCATGGATGACTACCTTTCCAAACCGATTGTACCGCTTGAGATGTTGGAAAAGCTGATCAAATGGATTACAGCCAAGAAACGGCAGCTCCATGAATCGTAATCTGTTTACAAACCTGTCAACCATTGCCCTGTTGGCGGTTGCACCGTACAACAGTGCAGCCCAACCGGTTGCGCTTGATCCCCTGCTGCTGCAGCAGATGCAGGAGACCATCCGGCAGCAACAGCAACAGTTGCAGCAGCAGGCTGAACAGATCAAGGCCCAGGCCGAAGTGTTGCAGCGGTTACAGCAGCAGATCAGCACCCTGCAGCAGGCGGCAGTACCCGCCCCAAAAACTGTGCAGACTACACCGCAAGTGACACCTCCTGCTCCCCAAGCACCACCCATAACCTCTGGTAATAACAAGATCAGGCTGGCTCTTTCCGGGCAGATCAACCGGGCGGTGGTGGTGGCCAACGACGGCTACAACAGCACCCTCTACCATGTGGACAACACGGTCAGCAACAGCCGCTTCCGTCTGGTGGGGACTGCCGGAGTCAACAATGATCTGATCCTGGGCACCCGGCTGGAGGTAGCGGTATCGCCTGACCGTTCGTCTGCGGTATCCCAGAAAGACAAGACCAGTGGCGACCTGTTTGACCAGCGTTGGGTAGAGATCTCATTCACCAGCAAGACCTTTGGCAAGCTCTCGATCGGCAAGGGGGATACGGCCTCCAACACCACGGCCGAGGTGGATCTTTCGCGGACCGATGTGGTGCAGTACGCCAGTATCGCCGATATGGGGGGCGGCTTCCTGTTCCGCAGCAAAAACGGTACACAATCGTTTATTCCCAACGGTACAAGCAGCCTGAAGGTATCCGATGCCTTCAGCAGCTTTGACGGACTCTCCCGCCAGTCGCGCCTGCGGTACGACAGCCCCCACCTCTACGGCTTCAGCCTGGCCGGTTCTCTGGTCAGCAACCAGCGTTCCGACCTGGCCCTGTTCTGGGGCGGCCAGGGGTACGGCTTCAAAGGAGCCGGAGCCTTTGCGGTTTCCAACCCAAAACTTGCAAGCGGCGGGCTGCTGTATGATGGTTCTTTTTCCCTGCTGCACAGCACGAGTGGCCTCAACCTGACCCTGTCCGGCGCCATGCAGGAGTACAACCTTAGAAAGAACGCCACCAACCTGTACGCCAAACTGGGCTGGCTGGCCAGCCTGACCAGCCTCGGCTACACCGCCTTCGGGGTTGACTACACCCGCTCCGAACATCAGGCACAAAACGGGGACAAAGGCTATTCAGTGGGAGCAGCAGTGGTGCAGACCTTTGAAAAGATTGCCACCGAGCTGTATCTTCAGTACCGGATCTTCTCCCTTGACCGGGCCGGAGGAACTACCCCGGTTGCCGATATCAACATCGGCACCTTCGGGGCCAGGGTAAAATTCTGATGAAAACTGTTTTCAGTTTGCTGTTTCTGATACTGCTGGCCGGTTGCAGCGGTATCATGCCGTACCAGCCTCCCAACCACCGTGAAGAAGGACCACAACAGGGACTGTTCACCGGAGAAAAGGGAGCATTTGAGATTGGCATACTGCCCGAAAGTAACCGCCCATTGAGGCAGAAGGAGGAAACGCGATGAAGATGCTATCAAGAATGATCATGCTTCTGGCTGTTCTGCTGGTTCCCGGTATCTCTCAGGCTTTCAGTGTTGCCGGCAGCTATTCAAGCAGCGAAGGTGCCGTTACCCTGCATCAATCAGGAGACCGCGTCACCGGACGTTACACGAACGACAATGGAGAGTTGACCGGCCTGATGTTCGGCAACATCTTTGAGGGGTTCTGGATCGAAGACGGATCGGACCGGCGCTGCTCGACCCCCAAGAATGGCCGCTACCATTGGGGACGTGTTACCCTTACCTTTGACGGAAACGGTTTCAACGGTGTCTGGGGTCATTGCGACGACAAGCCGGCCCGCCCCTGGAACGGCTCCCGCAGTTCCGGCAGTCAGGGGGGCACACCACCTGCCGATCCCGGCCATGATCCCTTTAGCGTTACCAGCGACGGCCCCGGCATTGAGGGACTCTGGGGCTCTTCAGAGGGCGACATCAGGTTCCGCCAGCAGGGCAACCGGGTGGCGGGGCGTTACAGCAGCGATAACGGCGAGCTTGTCGGGACGCTGCAGAGCGGCACCCTGAGCGGTTACTGGATCGAAGACCACTCGGCCCAGCGCTGCATAACCCCCAGAAACGGACGGTACTTCTGGGGCAGGATTGAATTCAGCTTCTCGGGCAACAGATTCACCGGACGCTGGGGCTACTGCGACGGCCCCCTGACCGGCAACTGGGGCGGTGAACGCAAGTGACAACGGAGCTCAGCCATGCCTGACCAGATCCCTGCAGCTGCAAATCTCGCCATCGCCCTGCTTGGTCCCAACCTTGCCAGGCACCCGGACAAAACCGCCTATATCTGTAACGGCGAGGCTGTCAGCTATCAACAACTGGCTGACCGGGCCTGCCGGTTTGCCACCCTGCTGCAGCAGAACGGTATCGCAGCCGGAGATCGCGTACTGCTGATACTGCCTGACAGTCCGGTCTTTGTTGCCGCCTTTCTGGGTGCCGTGTTGCATGGTGCCGTTGCCGTACCGGTCAGCACTGCCCTGACGGCTGATGACTACCGCTACATCCTGCAGGACTCCGGCGCACGCTTCCTGCTATACTCCTCTGCAGTTCCTCCGGCTGCAGAACTTGCGAGTACAGCACTGACCAACCTTGTCTGTACCGAGACCTTGACCGGCTGGCTGGATCACTGCCCGGCTGCACGGCTGGCCGCAGCAGCGCCGGAGGAGGATGAGCTGGCCTTCATGCTCTACACCTCCGGTTCAACCGGCAAACCGAAGGGGGTGCCTCACCGGCACCGAGACCTGCTGGTTGCTGCCCGTCAGTACGCCGTTCAGGTCCTGGGCATGCAGCAGGATGATCTGATCTTTTCAGCCAGCAAGCTGTTCTTTGCCTACGGTCTGGGCAACAGCCTGGCCTTTCCGCTCTATACCGGGGCAACCGCGATCCTGTACCCCGGCAAGCCGTTGCCTGATGAGCTGCTGCATCTGATCGCACAGCACCGCCCCACCCTGTTTTTCTGCGTCCCCACGGTCTATGCCCAGATCATCCTCTCCACCGCCGCTCCAGAGCTGACCCTGCCGATGCGGCTCTGCATCTCTGCCGGTGAAGGATTGCCGGGTGCCGTGCTTGACGAGTGGCAGCGCCTGACCGGTCTTGCCATTCTGGATGGGATCGGCACCACAGAACTGACCCATATCTTTATCTCCAACTACCCGGACCGGATACGGAGCGGATCTGCGGGACAGGCCGTCCCCGGCTACCGGATCCGTCTGGTGGATGATGAGGGTAATCTGGTTCAGAGCGGTACGCCGGGTCACCTGCAGGTACAGGGAGACAGCACCGCCCCCTGTTACTGGAATCTGCCGGAGAAGAGTGCCGCCACCATGCTGCCGGACGGCTTCATCAAAACCGGCGATGTCTTTCTGGAGCAAGACGGCTATTACTACCATCGGGGACGCAGTGACGACATGCTGAAAGTCGGAGGGCAGTGGATATCGCCGGTACAGGTGGAAGAGGTGCTGCGCTCCCACCCCGCAGTGGAGGATTGCGCCGTGGCGGCCTGCCAGATCTGGGGACTGATGCGACCGGCAGCCCACCTGATCCTCAAACCGGGCTGCACAACAGACCCGGCCTTTGAACGTGAGCTGCGCAGCTTCATGGCTGCCCGGCTGCCTGACTACATGGTACCGGTGCGTTACCACCTGGTGGATGACCTGCCCCGCACCGCCACCGGCAAGGTCCAGCGTTTCAAGCTCAGGAGCTGACTTCTTTACCGAAGCGGATGCCGATCAGGGCCGCCCCCAGCGCAGCAACAAACTGCCGCATCCCGTCAGCGGGCAGCCGGACCTGGCTGCCCAGTTTCTGCTGCAGCAGTTCAGCTGCCGTCGCAAAATGCAGCACTCCTCCCGCCAGCACCAGCTCATCCTGCCGACCGGCCTGCCGCAGGATCTGCAAGGCGCGCTCAACACAGGCGATCAGCGCCCCCTGCATGATATCCTGCGGGAGGACCGCCTGCATCAACTGGCTGATGATCTCCGATTCGGCAAAGACGGCGCAGACTGATGAAATCGGTGCAGGGTGCAGCGACTGCCGTGCCAGCGCATCAACCTGATCAAGCCCCACCCCCATGATCCGGGCGGTCCGTTCCAGAAAGGCGCCGGTACCGGACGCACATTTTTCATTCAGGCGAAAAGCCAGAATCCTGCCCCGCTCATCAAACCTGCAGGCCTTGATGGTCTGCCCGCCAAGATCCAGCACCGACCCTGCAGCGGGAAACAGCAGCCGTGCCCCATGGGTTGCGGCGGTCAGCTCGGTCACCGCCCGATGCCGCATTGAGGCCAGATGCCGGGCAAAGCCGGTGCTGACAACGACGGACAGGTCGTCCTGTGCCAGACCTGCGGCCTCCAGTGCGCCTGCCAGGCAGCGTGCAGCCGCCCGGTCAGGCTGAAAGCCGGTCTTTTCCAGGCTGCTGGCCAGCACCCGGTAGTCGCCATCAATGACAACCGCCTTGGTACAGGCAGCCCCCAGATCAATGCCGGCAGCAAAGCGTGTCATCCCTGTAGCTCCTGCCGACCGGCCAGCAGCCGGTCACGGGCAAACAGGGCTGCCCCCAGGGCACCGGCAAAGGGGGTCTGCTCCCCCACCTGCAACCGGCATCCGAGCAGCTGTTCAAGCTGGTCAACCATGCAGCTGTTGCGGGAGACACCACCGGTAAAGGTGATGGCCGGTTGCAGCCCCACCCGCTTCAGCAGGGCCAGGGAGCGGTTGGCAATCGCCTGATGAGCCCCCAGCAGGATGTCGTTAACCGGTTTGCCCCGAGCAACCCAGGCCAGGATCTCGGTCTCTGCAAAGACGGTACAGGTGGTGCTGATGGTGACCGGATTAGCGCCGGTGGCGGCAACAGCGGCCAGCTCATCCAGCGGCATCTCCAGCACTGCGGCAGCGGCTGACAGAAACCGGCCGGTCCCGGCAGCGCATTTGTCATTCATGCAGAAATCGATCACCCCGCCATCGGCGGCCACCCTGATCGCCTTGGTGTCCTGCCCCCCCATGTCAAGCACGGTTCCGGTGGCGGGAAAGAGATGGACCGCCCCGCGGGCATGGCAACTGATCTCAGTTACCTGCAGATCTCCGAAGGCGATCCTGAAGCGGCCATAGCCGGTACCGGCAACGGTATGGACAGCATCGGCCCGCAGCCCCGCATCTGCCAGCAGCCGTGCATACACGGTACGGGCGGCAGCATCGATATCAAAACCGGTGTCGATCAGCGCGGTCCCGGCAATCCGGGCCGAGACATCCAGCAGCACCGCCTTGGTCTGGGTTGAACCGACATCAATCCCGGCGGTAAAGGGGGGATTGAAGCCGGTCATGGCGCACCGGCCTGCCTGCGCAGACGCAGGGTTTCAAAAAATGCATCAATCCGGTTCTGCATCTGGGCCGGTGAGATCAGACGGCGGTCCATCATGTCTGATTCAAGCAGCAGGGTCGGTACGGAAGAGCGGGACAGCAGGGCCAGCCGGGCATCGGCCAGCCCGGTTGAAACGGTGCGGCAGCTCTTGACCCCGTGGAAGACCACCCCATCGGCTTTGCAGGCGGCCTGAGCCTCAAAGAGGCGGTCTCCGGCCAGAAACATACTGTCCATCGCCTCACGGGTGGTCAACAGCAGCCCTTCGGCAAAACTCTCCACCGGCCGCCCCGTATCGAACCGGTACTCAAGGTTTGCGCCGCCTGAGGCGAACTGCAGGTAGGTTGAGCGGACAAACAGACCGCCCTGGGTGCTGAACATCCTGATGAAGCTGCTGTAGAGCGGGTAGCAGGGCAGCCCGGCAAACAGCAACCGGAAAGGGGCTTCAGCGGGCGGTTCCCGCAGGCAGCGCTGCCTGATCTGCTGCAATTCCTCCAGTGCATTCCTGAAATAGCGCACCCCGGCCTCGCTTCCCCGATAGGCATTGAAGACCCCCAGATAGGCGCCCCCCTGCCGCACCGCATCAAAACAGGCCGGTTCCTGCCGGTTCATTGCCAGCATCTGCCGGAAGGCATCTCCCATCCGGTTGGTGCAGTCCAGGGCATGGCTGAGACGGTCAGGATCTAGGCGTCTGCCGCTAATCCGTTCGCACAGGCTGATCAGGCTGCGGACCTGCTCCATCATATAGGCCAGGTCTGCGGCAAAGCCCGGATCACCGGGCCGTGATGGCCGGGCAGGATTGCGGGAACCGGGAATATCAAACACAAACAGCGGCATGTCGTAGAGCCGCTGCCAGATCTCGGCCCATTTGATATAGGTATTGCAGGCCGTGCTGGCAATGGCCAGACAGGGAGCGGGCAGACGTTTATGCGGCAACCGTCGCCCCTGCAGATGCAGGCCGACATCCGCCTTGAGATAGTTGCAGATGTCGGAGGGGTAGCCCTGCTCTTCGGCGTGCTGCAGCAGTCCCTGCGCGGTCCCGTTGACGGCGGTCTGCAGACAGTTGATCTCCGGCAGGAACAGCGGTATCTCAAAGGCTGCCAGCAGTTCGGCACAGCTTCCCATCACAAAGGCGTAGGCTGCCGTGCGCTGCTGTTGGGCAAGCAGGTCCAGCCGCTCTGACCAGTCCTCCAGCAGCGAAGTTGCCTCAATCTTTGCCCGCACGGCCGGAAAGGTCATGGCAGCTCCCCGGCATAAAGAATGTTTTCGCTGAAGGTCTCCACCTGCAGCTCCACCAGATCAAAGGAGTTCATACCCTGTTCAAACTCGCAGATACAGCTGGGTATGCCGGCCCCGGTCAGGGCGGCAACCGCCGGAATCAGCTCATCCAGTCCCGGCTCACACATCTTGGGGGCCGTGATGATCACCGCCTGGGCTCCCTGCTGTTTGACCTGCTGCAGCAGCAGGTCTGCCGTCTGCCTGTGGGGGTCGTGCTGCACCGGACTGCGGGATGAGCCGGTGCAGTAAGCATGGGCCAGGGCAGCCAGCGGATCCCCCTGAACATCCACATCGCCGGTCAGCCAGCGTAGCCCGATCAACAGGTCATCGCTAACCACATGGCAGCAGCGGGCAATCGCCTCCAGCATCCCCAGCGGCGGCTGTTCGCAAAAGCAGCCGCACAGCACCACCCTGATCTTGTCCTGCTGTTGGCGCTGCCGCATGGCCAGCAGGGGCAGCACCCACTCCAGCAGACGGTTATGCTCCCGGGGCGGCAGCAGGCTCCCCACAGCGGTCAGCAGGTAGTATTCATCCAGCGCCAGCTTTCGGGGTTCACGGGATTTCAGGGCCTGCAGCTCACGCAGCAGCCTGCGATGACGGTTATAGACAGCGATTGAGCGCCGCACCGCCTCCAGCTCCAGCGGTCTGCCGGTCACCTCGCTCACCACGGCGGCAAGGCCGGCGTACTCCTGCCGCAGATAGTTCTCAGCAGCGGGAGCGGTACTGTTTTGCGGCAGGTAGAGCGTCCGGCAGGGGGTACTGAAATTGCGGGACCAGATGGCAGGCAGGTTACGGGCCGCATCACAGATGGAAGGGACAATCAACAGATCCAGGCTGAGATCGCCCCCCTCCACCAGATTAAAGACCTGCTTGACCACTGAACAGAGGTAGGAACCGAAATGGGCGCCACCCGCCCCGCCGTTGCCGGTGGTACAGCCCAGCTTCACCGCCAGCATCCCGGCAGCATCGGCAATCTCTTCAGGCATGTAGACCTGAAAATGCCCCAGCACCCTGCCCCCCTGCTCCTGCCAGAGCCGGAGCGTGGGGAAGGTTGCATCGCAGAGCAGCTCCCGGCAGGCATCAAGGATCTCTTCCAGGGATGCATCGCAGGGCAGGCTCTGACCGAAAAAGAGAGGGGCACGCAGGTCCATGGGCGAGCCATAGCACTCTTGAGCGGCAGGGTCAAACAGAAACCTGCCGGTTGCACTTTCAGGTTTCTTTGCTATGATTCAAGCACCATTCAGGGCGTAGCACCCCACACTGTAAAGGAGAACACACCATGGCCGCGACCGTAGATGAGATGAAAGAGCTGATGCTGCAGATCGGGATGGACAAAGAACTGGTAGCCGGGCTTGACCCTGTTGCGCCGTTGGCAGGACAGGGGGTTGATTCAGTGGACTGCCCCGCCTTTGCGGTGGCACTGGAAAACAGGTACAAGGTCAAGATATCCGACTCCGATTCCATGCAACTGAGGGCCATCAACGACTTTGTCGCCTTTGTGAACCGGACGGCATGACCCTGCGACAGGAAGCGATCAGGCGACTGGCAGCGGACAGCCGTCCGCTGCCGGAGACCGAGCCGTTCTCGACACGACTGTATCAGCCGGAAGACGGCTACGGGGTAACACGGCTGTTCTATGCCGTATATGGCGACGGCTATCCGGTCGACACCTTCTACCTGCCGGAACAGCTGACCGAAGAAAACCGGGCCGGCCGGATCAGGAGTGTCGTGGCCCGGACTGAGGACGGCCAGGTGGTCTCGCACATCGCCTTGTACCGCAGCTCTGCCCCCAACCCGGACCTGTATGAGTACGGCCTGGGGCTCACCCTGCCCGCCTACCGTGCCAGCCTTGCCTTTGCCCGCTGCAACAGCCTGTTGCTGTCACTGGTGGAAGATGGCGTTGTAGACTCTTTTTTTGGCGAGGCGGTCTGCAACCACATCATCACCCAGAAGCTTACCAGACAGAGCGGTGCCATAGAGACTGCGCTTGAAGCGGCACTGATGCCGGCCCGTGCCTACGAGGCAGAGCAGAGCGCAGACGGCAGGGTCGGCTGCATCATGTCATTCAAGGTCTGCCGTGACCGGATCCGGCCCCTCTGCATTCCCTCCTGTTACCACCAGGAACTGACATTCGCCATGGAGGGACTGAAGCTTGGGCGTGAACTGATTCCTGACAACGGCCAGCTCTCAGACGAGGGCTCACAGTTTGACACCGTCCGGTTTGACCATGCCGGTGTTGCCCGTTGTACCATCACCGCCCCGGGCAGAGACCTTGTCCCGCGGCTGTTGTCACTTGAAACAGAACTCCGGCAGGCCGGGTATGCCGTGTTGCAGTGCTTTATTCCGCTGGGTGACAGCCGGGGCGCCGCAGCCGCCACCCTGCTGCAACAGGCCGGTTTTTTTCTGGGCGGTTTTCTGCCGGCCTGGTTTGGCGAGGATGGCCTGCTGATGCAAAAGCTGTTTATTGATCCCGGCTTTGAATCTCTGAAGCTGCATTCGGATCGGGCCCGCACGCTTGCCGCACTGGTGCGGAACGACTGGCAGCGCAGCCTGGAAGGATAGTACGATGGAACTGAGACTGGAGCTTGAACCGGCACGGATGCCGATGGCGGTCGCCTTTGCAGAAACTGCGGCACAGGGGGCCGGACTGGGCAGCCATGAGACCGCCATGCTGGCGCTCAGTGCCGAAGAGCTGTTCCTTGCACTCTGCAGCAGCATGCCCGGCGCTGAGCTGGTGGTCGGCTTTCTTGACCGGCGCTATGCGGTTGATCTGCTGTTCCAGATCCCCCGGCCACCGGCTGATCTGCGCATCTTCAACATCACGGCCCGACCGGACCATGATTCCGAGGAAGGGCTGGCCGGCATGGGACTCTATCTGGCATCACGGGCCTGTGACCAGTTCAGTATCCAGCAACTAGCGTCAGGCAGCTGGAAGATCATGCTGCGCAAGGAGCGGAGCTACCCGCCCCATCCCGCTGCGCCGCTAACCGCACATGGAGAGGCCGTTGCATGGCAGATTGCCGCCGTGCCGGCACCGGATGCGGTCAAGCAGCTCTCAACACTGATCGGCAACAGCTATGCCGCCCTCCAGTTTCCCGAGACCTTCACCCCGCCGGGGCGGCTGCTGGACAAACTGGCCAGCAAGGAATACGGCGTCATCCTGGCACAGGACCCGCAGGGAGAACTGGCCGGCGGCCTGATCTGGCGTACCGGTGGCGGCAAGGTGGTGGAATGCTTCGGCCCCTACCTGCGCAGTCCTGCTACGGACGGCACCCTGGCAACAGCACTCTGCGAAAAGGTCGCCGAACAGTTCGGCCGCAGCGACCGGCTCGGCCTGGTGCTCTACGCCCCCCAGCAACCGCCCTCCACCGCCGGCTTCGAGGCTGCCGGACAGCTTGAGACACCCGGCGGCACGGTCTGGACCGGCTACCGGATGCTGGCCGAGGAGTTTGGCGCCGACGCCTGGGTCCCGCAGGAGCTGCTGCCATTCTATCAGGAATGCTGCGCCGGCATGGTCCTGACACGAAATATCCGTGCCTGCCAAGATGACGGCGAAACCGGCAACGGACTGACCCTGTTCGCTACCCGCATTGACCGTTCAAACGGCATGGCCCTGCTGACGCCGCTTCTGGTGGGGCGCGATGCAGCAGACGTACTGCAGGAGCACCTGCAGCTGCTTGAGCAGGAGCAGTTTTCCGCCATCTACTGCACCCTGGACACCGGGCACCCGTTTGACGCCCTGCTTGCCCCCCACCTGTTGAGCCACGGGTTCCTGCCCCGGATTCTGGTCCCCTGGGGCGGCAGCGGTGACCTGATACAGCTGCACCGGATCAGGGGCAGCCGATGAATCTGGATGCGCTGATGCCGCAGTATGTGCGGCAGTTTGAGACCTACATCCCCTCACCACCGGATGACGAGTTGAAACGGATGTTCGGGATCGAACGCCTGATCCGTCTGAACAATAACGAGAATCCGCTGGGACCACCCCCGGCAGTGGCCGCATTGCTGCGCAGCCTTGACCCGGCCCTGGTGCCCCGTTATCCCAGCGGTGACTGCTTTCACCTGCGTGAAAAGCTGGCCGCCCAGCTGGGGCTTACCCCCAAGCAGCTGCTCTTCGGCAATGGCGCCAACGAGGTAATCGCCTTCGTGATCAAGGCCTTTTGCGAACAGGGCGACAACATCGTCACCGCCGACCGCACCTTTGCCGTCTATGAGTGGATTGCCCGTTTTTCCGGTCTGGAAGCCAGGCTTGCGCCGCTGAACGACTTCGGTTTTGATGAAGAGGCGCTGCTTGCACAGGTGGATCGCCGCACCAAGCTGGTCTTCATCTGCAACCCCAACAACCCCACCGGCAGCTGGTGGAGCCGTGACCGGTTAATCAGTTTTCTGGAACGGTTGGGCCCCGATCACCTGGTGGTACTGGACGAGGCCTATTGCGAATTCATGGATCAGCCCGACTACCCTGACGGCATCTCGCTCCTGTCCCGTTTTTCCAACCTGATCATATTCCGCACCTTCTCGAAGATGTACGGTCTGGCAGGCTTACGGATCGGCTACCTGGCAGGGGTGGAGCAGGTGGTGGACAGTATCCGCAAGACCTGCATTGTCTACTCGGTCAACAGCATTGCCCAGGTGGCGGCCCTGGCCGCCTTTGGCGATCAGGAGTTTATCCGCGCAACCCGCAGTATGGTGCGAGAAGGGCAGCAGATGCTGGCAGAGCTGTGCAGCACCCTGCAACTGCCGTTGCTGGCCGGTGACTGCAACTTTGCCATGATCAGGCTACCGTTCAGCGACACCCTGGCCTACCGTTCGCTGATGCAACAGGGGGTCATGATCCGCACCATGACCGCCTTCCGCTTTCCCGGCTGGATTCGGGTCAGCATCTCCACCCGTGACGAGATGCGGCTGTTCTGTGAGGCCCTGTCGCGGCTGGTTCACTCACGCACTGACCGGAACCCGCTGGCCAGGGCCTACGGCGTCAGCGGCTCCATGCCGCACATTTCGGCGGTTTAACTCCCTATGGAGATGACGCATGCCAAACAGGCCGCCCCCGCTGCAGCGGCAATGACGACCAGGGAGGCGGCGATCAGGCTGTTGGAAGGGGATACCCGGCCCTGGGCTGAGGGAGAACCGTTCACGGTACGCTTTTATCAGCCAGAGGACGGCTATGGCGTGGCCCGCCTGATCTACGCCGTGTATGGAAACGGCTACCCGATCGATACCTTCTACATCCCTGAACAGTTGACTGAAGAAAACCGGGCCGGCCGGATCAAAAGTGTGGTTGCCCGCACCAGCAGCGGAGAGGTGATCTGTCATTTCTCGCTCCACCGCAGCTCCGCCCCCAATCCCGACATGTATGAAGCAGGCCTGGGGCTGACCCATCCGGCCTATCGAGCCTGCGGAGCCTTTGAACGCTGCTTCACGCTGTTGTTCTCGCTGGTTGAAAACAATAGCGTCACGGCAATTTTCGGCGAGGCGGTCTGCAATCACACCATCACGCAGAAGATGGCTGAACCGGCAAAACTCGTCGAAACGGCCCTTGAAGTCGATCTGATGCCTGCCGACACCTATGCCAAAGAACGGGCTTCCGATGGCAGGGTCAGTTGTCTGATGTACTTCAGAATCGGTGCAGATCAACGGCGGCCGCTCTGCATACCGGACTGCTATGCTGCTGAGATCAGGTTCATGATGGAAGGGATCACGCTTGAACGTGAGCTGCTTGGCAGCAGCGGGTCACAGTCCCTGCCCGCAGACTCAGAGCTGCAGACAGAGTCCTTCAGCTCGTCCGGCGTCTGCCGCTGCAGCATCATCAGACCGGGACAGGATCTTGCCGGACGCCTTGCGGCACTGGAAGACGACCTTCGTTCCCGGGGGTATGCGCTGCTGGAGTGTTTTGTGCCGCTCGGCGTCCCGGAAGCGGCATATTCCGTTGCGGCCCTGCGCACGGCCGGATTTTTTCTGGGTGGTTTTTTACCGTGCTGGTTCGGCGACGACGGCCTGTTGATGCTGAAGCTGTTCGGAACAGCGGGCTTTGACAGCATCAAGCTCTTTTCTGAGCGGGGAAAGGCGATTATGGCGATGGTACGGGCGGACTGGGCACGGGCCTGCGGTCACGGCCGGTAGTCGTAGACCCCCTGCCCGCTCTTTCTCCCCAGCCGTCCCCTGGCAACATAGTCCCGCAGCAGCGGGGAGGCGGCATATTTGTGGTTGTCGATACCGTTTGCCAGGGTCTCCGTCGCCGCCAGAATCACATCAAGCCCGATCATATCGGCCAGGGCCAGCGGCCCCATCGGATGGTGGGCCCCCAGCTGCATGGCCGTATCAATATCCTCAGCAGCGGCAATACCGTCCTGCAGCATACCGAACGCCTCGTTGATCAGGACACAAAGCAGCCGGGTGATGATAAAGCCGGGCTGGTCCTTGCTGCAGACCGACTGCTTGCCCAGGGCAGTCACCATCTGCCGGGCAATGTCGATGGTCCGGGGCGATGTCTCTGATCCGGCAATCAGCTCAACCAGTTCCATCAACGGCACCGGATTCATGAAATGCATACCGATGAACCGTTGCGGGATGCCTGAAGCGGCTCCCAGGGCGGTGATGGAGAGGCTGCTGGTACTGCTGGCCAGGATCGCCTCTTTGCCCAATACAGCTCCAAGTTCCGCAAGCAGCTCACACTTGGCTGCCATCTGCTCGGCAATCGCCTCGATCACCAGATCACAATCAGACAGAGCAACAGGCTCATGACAATTGCTGATTCTGGCACGGATCACGGTTGGTTCCTCGCCGATCAGCCCCTTTTCATGCAGCTTGGCAAGGCTGGTCTCGATCCTCCCCGCGGCATCAGCAAGGGCTGACGCATGCCGGGCATACAGCCGTACCCTGAAACCTGCCATTGCAGCCAGTTGCGCAATGCCGGCCCCCATACTGCCTGCCCCTGCCACACCGATCAGCGGTATCTCCCTGTTCATGACCATCTCCCGGAGCAGCATTGCATTTTGGCACTGCTGCTGTATGCTGTCAGTTGCATGGCGTTTCGGCCGGCATTACCATTTCAATACCTCTGGGGAGCTCGATGGACTACTCGCTCAAGAACGTCAGGATCGCCGGAACCGGTTCCGCAGTACCGGCAAGGATCGTTACCAATCAGGATATCAGCAACATGGGTGTGCCGGTCAAGGATGACTGGATCATTGAGAACCTTGGTATCCGGCAACGCCATATCGCTGACAACGAAAGCACCACAGATCTGGCCACCCGGGCCGCCCTTGCGGCCATGGAAAACGCAGGGATCGACAGGGAAGAGATCAGCCTGATCCTGCTGGCTACCATTACCCCGGATCGCAAGGCCCCATCCACGGCCTGTCTGGTCAAACACCGGCTGGGGATGACCAACCTGGCCCCGGCCCTTGATATCTCAGCCGCCTGCTCCGGCTTCATGTACGGCCTGACCATTGCCGGCAACCTGATCCGTTCCGGGGTGCACAAGAATGCTCTGGTCATCTGCTGTGACCGGATGTCCAGCATCACGGACTGGTCGCGCCGGGACTGCATTTTCTTCGGTGATGGCGCGGCAGCGGTCGTGCTGACCGAAAGCAGCTACGAAAACAGCCTGTTTGAGGCCAGGATCTTCTCAAACACCGAGTTTACCGACGGCGCAACGGTCTTTGAGGGAGACAGCGCCTTTACCATGGACGGCCATGCCGTGTACGAGGCCGCCTCCTCGGTGCTGCCCGGCTCGATTGTCTCGGTCCTGCTGCGTTGCGGCCTGAGCGAAGAGGATCTCACCTGGGTCATTCCCCACCAGCCCTCCATCAAGATCCTGAAAAAGATGGCGGAACAGCTGGGCATCCCGTTTGAGAAGGTCTGCCACAACATGGAGCGCTACGCCAACACCTCCGGGGTCTCGATTCCGCTGCTGCTGGATGAGGTCAACCGTGCCGGCAAACTGAAAAAGGATGACCTGGTCGCCTTTGCCGGTGTGGGAGCGGGTTGGACCTTCGGGGCAGCGATCTACCGCTGGCACTGACAACCGTTCCAGATCAGGCGGAAAGCGCTGCCAGCCCCTCATCAAGACCTTCATACAGTGCCACAAACTGGTTAAAACCGGCTATCTTGAACAGGTCTCTGACCGGCCCTGTCATGGCGCAGGCCGCAAGCCTGCCGCCACGTGCCTCAAGCAACTTGCAGATCTTCAGAATACTGCGCAATCCGGCACTGGTGATATAGGTCAGAGCACTCATCTCCAGCAGGTAGGAGCGGCACTCCGGTTTATCCTGTCCGGCAAACCAGAGGTCAAAAAGCGGCGCAGCCCCGGAATCCAGCCGTCCGGTCAGGCTGATCACAGCGACATCACCTTCAAATCTGATTGTAGATTCCATGTTTCAGCACCTCTCGGTATGCTTGGTAGTGATTCAACCGGCAATACGACCCTTAAGCCGGGCATACTGTTCAGGCGTATTCATATCCAGTAGCACGGCCTGATCTTCAGACGGCAGCTCCAGCATCTGCCAGCCACAGTACAGGCTGCGCAACCCTCCGGCACCGTCAGCGGACAGCAGTTCCTGCTGTCGTCTCATCCGTAGCAGCGGAGGATGCCCACGCTTGCCACAGAATGTTGGAATCACCCCATCAACAGCGGGATTCTGCTGCAGTGCGGCGAGCAGGCCGGTCAATGTTGCCGGGCTGACCAAAGGGATATCCACCGGCTGCACGAAAAAGGCATCCGTTGCAGGTCCAAGCGCTGCAACCCCGGTCTGGATTGATGAAAACATCCCGTTTTCCGGCGCCGGATTCCGTACCAGCTCAACCGGCAGACACAACTGGACCAGAGCGGCATGATTCTGCCCGCTCACCACAACAATCTGGCCTATCCCGACGGCCTGATAGCTGCTGACGATCCGTTCAAGAACAGGCTTCCCATTCAGATCAAGCAGCGCCTTGTCACTGCCCATCCGGCTGGAAAAACCGGCGGCCAGAATAATGGCAGCGCTTTTCACCCTTTACTCCGCCTGAAGGCAATCAGTTCAGCCAGGATACTGACCGCAATTTCTGCCGGGGTTTCCGCGCCAATGACCAGCCCCACCGGGCAATGCACCCGTTCCAGATTGGCATCGCTGACACCGGTAGCACGCAGTTGACTAAACAGCTCTTCCCGTTTGCGTTTGCTGCCCACCATGCCGATATAGCCGGCAGCGCTTGCCAGGGCCTGTTCCAGCAGCACCCGGTCATGCCGGTGGCCATAGGTAACAATCAGCACGGACGTAGCCGGTGTAATCTGTTGACACTTCAAACAGCCATCAAACCCTGTTACAGCAACGGTTTTAACAGGAGCAGCAAAACGGTCTGAGCCAAGCAGCTCAGCCCGGTCATCCAGCACGCTGACCTTGAATCCTGCGCTTATGGCCATGGGCGCCAAGGCCTGAGCAATATGCCCTGCCCCGCAGATCAGCAGCCCCGGAGCAGGCTGCAAGGGAATGCTGTAGCAATGCAGGGCATCACCAGGTGGCAGATCAATTGACCAGCAGGCCTGGCCGTTATCAGTCAAACCAACCAGCAGATTGCAGCCCCTGCCCGCTTCCAGACCCGCTACTGCTGCAGCAAAGACAGGGACCACATCTGATGACAGCCGCACCAGCAGCAGGGTAAGCCTGCCACCACAGGGCATGCCATCCTGCTCCGGCAGTAACTGAAATGAACGGATAACACCATGACCGTCCTGCTGTAGCTGACCCAGCTCAGCAACAACCTGCTGCTCCAGGCTGCCGCCCCCCACGGTGCCACAGCAGCTGCCATCCCGACGGAGCAACAGCATGACCCCTACCCCGCGGGGGGCAGAGCCGCGCCGTTCAACAATCAGGGCCAGTGCGCCTGCCCCGGTTGCTGCCACCTCGTTCAGTATCTGTAATACCTCAGACATCACGGTTCCTTACCAGCAGCACCAGCCCGGCTGCCAACAGCAGCGCACCGGCTGCCGCACCAAACAGAAGCGGATACCCGCCCTGGGGTAGCAGCCAGCCACCAGCCAGCGGCCCCAGAAAAAAGCCGCACTGCAGCATCAGCAGGCCAAGGTTCTGATTAAGCCCCCGTGTTTCAGGCTGTGACAGATCAAAGATCAGGGCATTCAAAAGCGGCATCACCACGCCCCAACCGATACCGCACAGCACCGCCAGTGCCAGCAGGATGGTAACATTGGCTGCAGCCAGGATCAAACCGGTACCTGCTGCAGACAGTACCAGAAAGACAATGTTCACGCGTCGCTTGTCAAAGTGGTCAAACAGGCTGCCCCCAAACAGGCGGACCAGCATCATCATCACCGTGGCAACCGTAAAAAACAGGCCGCGGTGGGCCAGCCCGGCGGCCCAGCCAAACCCCTTTAAATAGAAAAAGGTGGCAGCATACCCGGCATACAGCAGCACTGTGGCTGCAAACAGCAACAGCAGATTCCGTTCAGACAGGCTGTTTTTGATCCCGGCAAAGGATGCCCCGCTGGCCGGTTCCTGTTCCTGGGGGAAACGGGGCAGTAACCAGAGCAGCGCCCCTGCCAGCAGGGCCAGCAGTGCTGACCAGCGGATCACGCCCCCCAGAGCTGCCGGCGCTATCTGAAACAGATCAAACAGAAGCGGTACCACCGCATAGGGGATCAATCGAATCAACGAGATCCAGCCAAAGGCCCGGCCACTCATCTCGCGGGGGATGCAGAGCACAAACAGCGGCATGATTGCCGCCACCACACAGATAAAGCCGGCCCCCTGCAGCAGTCGGGCCAGCGTAAAGGCCAACTCACTGCTACAGGTTCCCTCCATGATCAGTGCAGCCGCAAGGATCAGGGAACCGGCCAGCAACCAGCGCCGGGCAGTACGGGCCGTAATCAGCGGGGTAATAAACGGTTGTACAATCAGGGCGGCCAGGGCATCAGCCCCCAGGATGAAACCGGCTGAGGCAGCAGGCATGCCCAAAGAGGTCAGGTATTCCTGCAGGGGAAAGAAGATGGCAACAATGGTTGAGACAGCCAGGAACTGGCTGCAGAGCAGCAGAAAGGGACGGGTCAAGAGTGGGTTTGCCATCAGGCAATCAGCCTGAACAACAGGTTGCCTGCCACAGTCCGGCGATAGTCGGCAGTGGCCCGGATATCGTCAATCGGCTGCACTGCCTGCTGCACCAGAGCTGCTGCGTCCTGCAGGGTTGCTTCCGACAACGGCTTATTGATCAGGACCGCTTCAGCCCCGGGACAACGCAGCACGGTCGGGCCAACACTGCCCCAGGCAAAGCGGGCCTCAAGCACGCTGCCGTCATCAGCCAACCGCAGCATGGCTGCCAGCGACGCCACGGCAATGGCTAGGGATTTACGGCGGCCCACCTTTTCAAAACACTGGATGTTCCACTGCTGTGCAGGTGGCAGGATAATCCGGCTGATGAGCTCCCCCGGTTGCAGCAGGGTCCGGCGGGGACCGCTGATGAACGCATCAATCGCCACGATCCGACTGCCTGTTGCAGAACGCAGCTCAAGCCGGGCATCCAGCAGATACAGGGCCGGCAGGGAATCAGCAGCCGGTGAGGCGGTCACGATATTACCGCCGATACTGGCCATGTTCCTGATAGCCGGGCCGCCCACGGTTGAGGCAGCCTGGGTCAGCAGGGGGTAGCGTTCTTTCAGCAGAGGATTGCGCACGATGGAACCAAACGTGACAGCAGCGCCGATACTGACGCTGTTGTCCGGCAGTTCTTCAATCATTGATAGCTCGGCAAGCCTCTCCAAAACGATGATTGACTGATGTTCCTGCGACCCATGACGCTGCGCCACCAGCAGGTCAGTCCCGCCGGCCATGATCCTGGTATCCGGCTGCTGATTCAGCAGGTTAAACAGCTCTTCAACAGTATTTGGAAAAAGAAGCATTAAGCTATCACCCTTCACCCTTCACCCTTGCAGCTTTCTCAACCGCATCCACAATCCTGACATACCCGGTGCAGCGGCAGAGGTTGCCGGACAACCCTTCCTTGATCTGCTCCCGGCTTAACGGTTCACCCTGCCGCAGCAGCGCCAGTGAGGCCATCTCCATGCCGGGAATACAGTAGCCGCACTGCACCGCCCCTTCTTCAGCAAAGGCGGCCATCAGGGTGCGCCCCTCGTCAGTCTGCTGCAGCGCCTCAACCGTTTCCACCTGCCGTCCCTCAAGCTGGGCCGCCAGCATCAGGCAGGCCAGTTTCGGCAGACCATCCACCAGGATGGTGCAGGCCCCGCATTCACCGGTGCCGCAGCCTTCCTTGCTGCCGGTCAGACCCAGATCTTCACGCAGCAGATCGATCACCCGGCGCTCGGCAACGGTCTCAAGCACCGTTGCCTGCCCGTTCAGGGTAAAACGGATGGTCCGGTTATGCTGTAACATGGCTGTCAATGTAGGCGATCATCTCACCGACCGTCTTGGTCGCCACGGCATCCTCTTTGCTGATCGTGAGACCAAAGGCCTCCTCGGTCAGCACCAACAGTTCCATCATTGCCAGGGAATCCAGACCGAGGTCGCTGCGCAGATCAGCAGCAGGCACAATCTTCTCCACAGCCACCTTGCCCTTGCCTGCCTTCTGGATCAATCCCTGTACCTTCTCAAATCTCGTCATTCCTGTTCTCCTTTCCTTTGTACCGCTTCACGATCCGAGCGGATGTCATGCAGCATCTTTCTGGCAACGCCAGTGTAGAGCTTGATACCGTCATAATCCGGCTCTTTGCCGAACAGCTGTTGCAGCATCACGCCGTCATTGCCAAACCAGCGGGGGTACAGCCCCCCGATAAAGAACCCCCGTTGCCGCAGCTGAGCCACAGCCTCGCTGATGCAGGGCAGCGCCGTTGAAACAATCAGCTGGAGACAGACTGTTTTCCGTTCCCGGCTTTTGACCAGAATCCGGTCCAGAAACATCCCCCAGTCTTCTCCGATTACACTGACGGAAAAACGCCAGGTTCCGGCCTCTTCAAACCAGTGGTCAGTGGCGACCGTCTCCCCATGCCGGGGCAGTGGCGAAGTACCGGGCAGCAAAATACGGGGACGCAGCCGTTCATAGATCCCGTGCAAAAAGGCACGGTACTGTTCAGGCAGGTAACAGGGGCCTTGCGGATCAGACAGTTCATACAACTGCACCACACAGGCCACCCGTTCCGTTTCAGGGCGATGCTCGGAGAAACTGGCGCCATCAAGCAGGTCAAGCGCCAGGCCGCACTCCTGAAACCCCAGCTTGACCGCCCCCACCTGGGTAAAATAGTGATGGCAGACCGCTTCTCCAATGATGCCGTCAGACTGCAGACCGGGCAGATTTCCCGGCTGCAGGTAATGCTGCATCAGTCCCCAGCCCAGTTCATCCTTGCCGCCACCGGGCACAACCACCAGATTTCCCCCTTCCCAGAGGTTCGGGTTGGGGGCGCATTTAAAGAACGAGACATAGCCGATTGCGTTCCCTTTGCTGTCAAACGCAAGTGAGGCGGCAAGCCGTCCGGCCCTGATCTCTTCCATGACCAGGGCGGCATGGTAGACATACGGTACCGGAAAGCCGTCGCCATAGACCGATCTGAAGACCGTGGCCACCTCTGCTGCATTGGAAGCGTCTACGGGTTGTATGGTGTAGCCTGTTTCAGGCATGACGTCCTTTCCTGCCATCAGGAGACGACGGTCCCCTCGATAAAGGCCAGTATACCGCCAATAGTGGTCACCTTTGCGGCCTCCTCAAGCCCGACCGTGATGGCGAACGTATCCTCCACCAGCACGATCAGCTCAGACTGCGCCAGGGAATCCAGCCCCAGGTCTTCATTCAGCCGGGCCTCCGGTGTCAACACCGCCTCCGACAACCGCCCCTTGCTGACCTTGACAACCAGTTGTTGCAGCTTTTCCATGGTGTTCATCGTCCATCTCCTTCCACCCTTGAAATTCACTCCTCAACGGAGTGCCAACGCACGAGAGCCGATCCCCAACTGACACCGCCACCGAATCCGGTCAGTACCAGCCGGTCGCCATGTCTAATCCGTCCCGCATGCAGGACGTTATGCAGAGCGATCGGGATTGAGGCGGCCGAGGTATTGCCGCACTGCTCGAGATCTATCACGATTTTATCCATCGGCAGGTCCAGACGCCCGGCTGCAGCCTCAATAATCCGGCGATTGGCCTGGTGGGGGATGAACAGATCAATATCCTCCAATGACAGTCCTGCCTTCTGTATGACCCGCATGGCCGAATTGCCCAAGACCCGCATGGCAAACATAAAGACCTGCTGTCCATCCATCCGTACATACTGCAACTGTTCGGCCAGGGCCTCAGGGGAAGCCGGAAGCCGGCTGCCGCCTGCCGGAATGACAATCGCCCCATGTTCAGAACCGATGCTTCCCGCATCAGTGGCCAGCAGCCCATAGCCGTCAGGCACAGCACCGAGTACCACGGCACCGGCACCGTCACCGAACAGGATCGCGCTGTCACAGTCCGCAGGGCTGGCAACCTGTGACAGCACCTCGGCGCCGATCAGCAGCACCTTGGGGCAGAACCCGCAGGAGACGGCATGGCACGCAACCACCAGCCCGTAGACAAACCCCGAGCAGGCAGCAGACAGATCAAAACAGGCTGCCGCTGGTATACCCAGCGCCCCCTGAACAATGGCTGCCGTGGCAGGCATCCGGTAATCAGCGGTGGAGGTGGCCATGATCACCATACCGATCTCATCCGGTGTGGTTCCTGAGGCCGTAAGTGCCTGACGGGCCGCAGCAATGGCCAGATCAGAACAGGCCTGTCCGGGAGCAACAATCCGGCGGTTATGAATGCCGGTCCGCTCATAGATCCAATCGGTTGTGACCCCGAAGTGCTCTGCCAGTTCCTGATTGCTCAAAACATTGTCCGGCAGATAGGCGCCGGTCCCCAGAATGCCTGCCCCGATCGTTATCATACGCCCCTCTCGTCACCCACGTGCGGCAGCCGCTCCATAACCAGATCAACACAGTCTCCCACAGACCGCAGCCTGAAAAGGTCTGCATCATCTATTGCGATTGTCAAGCGGTCTTCCAGGGCAAGCACCAACTGCACAAACCGGATTGAGTCAATGCCAAGATCACGCTGCAGGTGTTGCTGCGCCTGGTATGCCGGGCCGCTGTCGGGCAGCAGCTCATGCAGAATGGCGCTAACCTCAGCACAGGCCTGCTCCCTGTTCATCGCTATCCTCCCATGTCAAACGGATCGGTTATGGTCTGAACGCCCCGTATCAGCCAATATCGGACCATGCCGGGCACGATTACCTCAGGCGCCAGGTCAGAACCGAATCATACTGCCCGTTGTTGCTATAGCCGGTCACCAGCACCCCCTGATCAGGCTGCAGTGCCAGGCCGTTGGCCACATCGGTGCCGCCGCCGGACCCTTCAAAGATCAACAGCCCTTCGCCGCCAAAGAGCGGATCAAGCTGGCCGTCCGTGGTGTAGCGCAGCAGCACGGCATCCTTGTTACCTGCGCTGTTCATGCTGCTGCCGGCAACAATGATCCTGCCCCCCTGCTGCACCAGCAGGCCATAGGGATAGGCATCGCTGCCGGTCAGTCCGGTGTAGGTGACCAGACCGTCCTGGCCGAATCCGCTGTCAAGCTGTCCCGAGGAGAGCAGCCGCATGGTGACGATCTGAAAACCGGTTGCACTGGCAGCTGCGCCGGTCACAATCACCTTGCCATCCGGCTGCAAGGCAAGGTTATTGGCATAATCGGCATAATCGCCGGGACTGCTCCAGACAAAGCTGCCATTGCTGCCGAAACTGCTGTCCAGGCTGCCGTCCTGGTTGACCCTGATCACCAGCATATCCTCCTTGCTGTTGCTGGTAACGGCAGCACCGCTGGCAACCAGCTTGCCGTCAGGCTGGACCACCACCGCAAACCCTTTTTCGTTGCCGCTTGCCGGGCCGTTGTAGTGAAAGGCGCCGAACTGGGCAAAGCCCGGATCAAACTGCAGATCAAAATCCAGCCGCAACAGCAGCAGATCCTGTTTCTGGGCCTGGGAGGACGAGCTTTCCCCGATAATCACGATCTTCTGGTCCGGGGTCAAGGCGATGCCGAAGCCGATATCGGTTCCCAGATCAGAATAGAGCAGGTCTTTCACAAAGCTGCCGTTGGCGGAAAACTTGACCACCAGCAGTTCCCGGCTGCCGTTGATGGTCGAGTAGCCGGTCACGATGATCGAGTCATCAACCGGCAGGATGGCCAGTCCCAGGCCGCGGTCACGGTCGTAATCGCCGTAACGGACATAGCCGTTGGTGCCGAAGCCGGTATCAAGCAGGCCGTCTTTGGTGTAGCGGATCAACAACAGGTCATCGTCCGTGCCGTTGACGGTCGAGCCCATCACAATCACCTTGCCGTCCGACTGCAGCGCGGTTTCCACCCCCCGGCTGGAAAAGCCGGAAGCGGGTGTAAACAGGGCATAACCGAGCGGTGGATTGAAACTGTGGTCAAGGCCAACGTAACGCACAGCAGGGTCATTGCTGCTGCAGCCGGCCAGCAACGTCGCGCCAAGCAGACACCATCCAAGAAGCATCTTCAGATTCATACAGGTAGCCCTCTGTCAGCCCGCAGGAATAAACGGTACGCCAGGTATCTTACGGTATGAGTGCAATGGTTACGGCAACAGCGCCGTTGCTATCCACAGTTACCGCGTAATTGGTGGTTGCTGACGGCGTGGCAACGGTATAGCTGCCCAGCAACGGATTTGCCCCGCCGGCGGTATTCACCACCGAGATCTTGTCGATGCTCTTGTTGATGAAGGTGCTGTAGGTGCGCGAATCGCCAGGGTAGACGGTTACCTGGCTCTCCGAGCTGCCGGCATAGATACCGACCCTGACGGCGCTTGCAAACTTGTTGTTGATGGCAACGGTGCCGGCCCCGGCGTCTGCCTGGAACAACAGCACGGAAAACAGCAGGACCATCAGACCGACAACACGGTATCCCTTTTTCATCGGAACATTCCTCCTCTTCCGTATGGCTTACCAGACCGGCTGTGCCTCATACATGCTGCAACACGTTTCATGCCAAGACCAAAGCCTTTGGTTACGGCATGTTAGCAACACCATGCAACCAACTTTTGTCCTGCATCGCCAAACCTGTTGGCGGTTTCAGCCTACCTGGCGTCAGATGCTGCTCCGGCCGGATTCAGTCCTGCTCCTGCGCATGCAGAGTATCGGCATGGCACCGTTCAATCGTATCAAACAGCCTGTCCAGGTCAGCCGGTTTGATGATGTAATCGTAAAAGCCGATGGCGTTGAACCGGTCCAGATAGCCCTTTTCACTGTAGCCGGTGAGCACGATGAAACTGGTAGCGGGCTGCAGCTCCCTGATCCGCTCGGCCATCTCGATACCGTTCATGACCGGCATGTTGATGTCGGTAAGGACGATCTCCGGCGCATGCTCCCGGAACAGCTCAAGGCCACGCTGGCCGTTGTCGGCGGTGTAGACCCGGGCCCCGGAAAACTCCCTGGCGAGCATGCGGCCAATGGCGTGGCAGACAACCGCGTCATCCTCCACAAAAAGCAGCTTGAAGCGGGCTGAGGCGCGGGAATGTTCCATATCAGACCTCGATTCTGAATTCTGCACCATCGGCGGTGTTACGCACGCTGATGCAGCCCCCCATATTCTTCTCAATAATGGTTTTGGCCAGAAACAGACCGACCCCGGTCCCTTTGCCGAGCACCTTGGTGGTAAAGAACGGGTCAAAAATCTTGGCCATGATCTCCTCGTTGATGCCGCCGCCGTTGTCGCTGATGGTAATCCTGGCCCGCCCCTCCTCGGACCAGGAACGCACAACAATCCGGGGATCGCTGACGTCCCGCTCCTGCAGGGCATCCTTGGCATTCAGGATCAGATTCATCAACACCTGACCGAATTCATTGGGATAGCCATTGATCTGCGGCTCACCGGCGGAGTGAACTTCCAGGGTAATGCCGTTCCTTGCCAGACTCTCGTCAATGATCTGCACCGTGTCGGCAATGACCTGTTCCACCTTGAACAGGCTCTTTTCCTTGTCCGGGGCGTTGTAATTCTGGAAGACGGTAATGGTCTGTGACAGATGCTGCAGGATCCCCATGGCAGAGGAGATATTGGCATCCAGCAGCTCCTTGCTCAACTCTCCGTAACGGTGGGAAAAGCCGATTTCCTGCACCTTGACCCCGACCACGTTAAGGGGCTGGCGCCACTGATGGGCAATGTTGCCCAGCATCTCTCCCATGGCTGCCATGCGGCTCTGCTGGATCAGCAACTGCTGTTTTTCCCGCAGCTCCTCCATGGCCTGCTGGCGTGCTGTGGTCTCTGCCTGCAGCTCAGCATAGGTCCGCTGCAGCTGGACGTTCTGCTGCTGCAGTTCAGCGGCCCGCTCCGCCAGGGCCATGTTCAGCCTTTCCACCTCCCTGGCCGAGCTGTGCAGCGGCCGGGCAACCCAAAACCAGATAAACGGCGCACTGATCAGCACCAGCAGCACGGAATCGGCAAAGTTGTCAACAAAGGCGATCGAGGTATGGAAAATCAGCGGCAGGACGAACATCACCAGCGCCTCGGCAAGAAACAGCACCACCATCAGGCTTACGATCAGGCGTATGGGTGATACAACCCTGGGCGGTTCAATGCCGATCTCCCTTCCTGTTGCTGACAGCTCCATGGCCTCACCTCGCTTTCTTCCCATTCCCTCTTCCCAAACAGCAGAAGGAACAGCACACTGTCTGTTATAGCCCTCTTACTTCCATTTCCAAGCAGTCAATTTGTATGGCGCGTCCTTGTTCCAGGCCTGCCACCAGACCGTTGCCTCTGCCTTCTTGCGCTTACCGTTCAGCTTCACCTTCAGCGTAAGGTGGTAGTTCATGCCGGAGACAACCTGTTCTTCTGCACTGATGATGGCGACCAGGCTCAGTTTTGCTACTGTTTTCTGCTCTTTCTGGATCACCTTTGCCTGTTCTGCAACGGCAAAATTTGCCGCAGCAACCACCTCCGGCTTGGTCGCTGCCGCCGAGACCCAACCGCCGGAAATCTGCTCTTGTGCCAGACAATCCCCGTCAAGCAGTGCGGTAAAAAGGCTAATCAACAGGATACAGAGTGGAATGCTCAGTTTCTTCATCTGCCTTCCTTTCTTGCTATGTCATGTTTAACCCCTATGTGCCTCTATTCAGGGGTTACGTCACCGTCTGGCACGACAAAGATCACCAGGGTTATGGATACCGAATCAACCAGACCTCTTTTAATTCCATTCGTTACGCTCGCAACAGCATCATGATGAAGCCAACAATGCCGGATGCCCCCAGCAGCAGATAGAGCCAGGCCAGAGACTTGGGGAAAGGGACGCATCAGAATTTATGCTGCTACGTTACTCTCCGGCCCACACACACACTTTATAAATTCTCGTCCCACTATAGTCATCAGCCAAAGTCCCTCAACATTTTCAACTAATCCAAGATTCTTTAGATGTGTATGATTGAAAGTTGTTTTTTCTTGAATTTGCTTTGAAAACAGGCCGACTATTGGTAGGGAGTTCGTGAATGCTTTCAGTACTTTAATTGGCAGCTTTTCTTTATCAGCCTCCGCTATGCGTGCAAGTAAAACTGCATCATCAGTTGAAAGCCTTGCAAGAATTCTCGGAATTTCTGGATGTACACCACCATCAATAAGTTCTTGGGCAAGTAAGTTAGACCAGAGATGATGGATAGCGGTTTCACTCTGAGTTGCTGATTCTTCAATAGCGGCAAGCACCACCTTAGACTTATGTTTATTGCTTCTCGTTTTACCAGCACTTTCAATTTTTTGCGTAGCATCCATCAAACATTTGGATGCAAGGAGCTTCTCCGATTCGACCATTTTGTCGAATTTTGCTTCTATTAATCGACCGATTCCTGCTGTAGTCGCAGTTATTGGCGCAACACACTGCTTAAATGTATTACACGCCGTTAAAGCCATTTCGTTCCATGCCTTTGCGGGAACAGCCTTCCCCAGTGCACCGATTCCAGTTTAATCTAATCCATGATTATCAGGCATTTTCTCCTCGTATTTCTCTAATAACGGGCATGGCTTTGACCTGCCGGGTTTTAGGGCAGGTCGTTAGCCTTGTTGGAACTTCACTTTTTGGGCAGCTTTGAAAACAATGAGACTACGAAAGGTATATTAGTAATAATTGCACCAATGATGCCGCCTGCAACGGCGGCAAAGAAGGTAACGTATTGTAAATAGGTTTGTGAGACGATGTCTGTCATATGCTTAACAGTTTCTCTAATTTCTGACAGAGTCAAAGCAGGCGATCTGAAATGACTATAAAAATATGATCTAAAGGCATTGCGATTCCATGTTTCTGCATTTTCAGGATCAAAGGAGTCTTTTCCTTGTTTTAAACTTAACTGGTCTCTTGCAAACTGATTACAAGCTACCTGTAGTGAGAGTGCATTTTTTCTAGCAGAATGCATTAGGTTCAATTTTTTAGCTAGCTGATACCAAGATAGGCTCAGTAATTCAACGTAGTCTGCTGTAAGTGTTTCTAGCATTTCTTCAATTTGCCTCGAATTGTTTTCCAGCCTTTGTTGCAAAGTACAAATAGACAAAAAGTGCATAGTAGAAAAAGAGTTTTCCTCTAAGAAATAGCAGAAGAAGCTAAGTGGTTCATCGTCTTCAAGTATTGGAGGCAGTGATATCTCAATGTCATTGTATTCGTCACATGCCACCTCAAGCTTATCTATATCACTCGATATTGATAATGTAATTTCAGGATGCAAGGGACATGGTGGGACAGCTACAGATTTCCACCGATCTGTAACTAACTTGCCAGCGAGGAACTCCCTGATTTCTTGACCAAACATTGCAGTCGAAGGGTCGTCATCAATTTCAGCAAATGCAAGAAAGAATACCCCATTGTATATGACATGGGCTTTTTCAATCACATTCTCCTCGTATCTAACATCAAAAGCATATTTTCGTTCAGATTTTGGTAAAAAGAGATCGAAACTGAGAACAGATGAAGATTCTTGAAGGAAATAGTCGCCTGGAGCTGCATTCTGATGATCAAAAGGTTCAAAATGCTCCAAGCGAAGCTCGCCAAGACGCTTGAGCTCTTTTACGTCAGGACATTTTCGGAGAACTTCCTCAACTTCTTTGTGTATCTCAATTACACGCTGATAATACTTGCTATGATTTTCATCGGCTTCCCATGCCCCATCAAGGGTTTTAACAAGACCTTGATCAGTTATTTTGAGCAGAATCATTCCTATTTTGGCAAGATAACTTTTTTCTCCAGTAGCAGTCGTTGATGATGGCATTCTATTTCCCTCTTGTTCCCAACCCCTCCTTGAAAGGAGGGGGATAAAATGTAAAACCAAACCGGATAACGTTGAAGCCCATTATGTTTATAGCAGTACAAACATCAGCCCTTAATTTTTACCCCTTCAGCCCAGCCAGCACCCGTTCCGGTGTCAGCGGCCCATGACAGAGCCGCACACCGCAGGCATCAGCCACGGCATTGGCAACCGCTGGCAAGGGGCCATTCATGGCTACCTCACCGATTCCCTTCATGCCAAAGGGGCCGGTTTCTTCAGGCTCTGCCTGGGCTGCAATAGAGATAATCTCCGGCACATCCAGAGAGCCGGGGATCAGGTAGGTGGCAAAGTCCGGGGTTTTCACCACGCCGCCCTGCACCGAAAACTCCTCCATCAGGGCATAGCCCAGCCCTTGCCCTACCCCACCCTGCACCTGCTGATCAAACATGCCAGGGTTCAGCACCCTGCCGCCATCAGTCACGGCCAGGTAATCACAGACCGTGATCTGGCCGGTCAGGCTGTCCACCTCCAGACGCACCAGATGAGCGCCATAGCCGAAGATCACATGGGGAAAACCGATAAAGAAGCCTTTGGCAGTGGCAGGCACCTCTTTGCAGGTGGGAGCCACGTACTGGCCAAGACAGACCCGTTCTTCCGGTTGCATATACCCAGCCAGCGCAACAAGAGAGACATCTTTCTGGCTGGGCAGATGAACCACCCTGCCCGGTTGCAGTTCCAGACCATCATTATCCTGCAGAAACAGGATCATACCGGCCCAGTTGAGCAGGCGGGACTTCAATTCTTCAGCAGCGGTAATCAATGCCTTGCCATAGGTATAGGTGGTACGGCCTGCTGAGGATGAGCCGGAGGGATAGGCAGTGCGGGTGTCCGGCTGTTTCAACACGAGCCGGGAGGCATCCTGTGACAGGATATGTCCGGCGATCTGCAGAAAGGCCGAGGAGTTGCCCTGACCCATGTCAGCCACTGCATTATGGATCAGAAAAGTGCCTTCCGGGGTCAGCTCTATCTTGGCAGTGGCAGCATCCCGCACCCCACCACCGTACCCGGCAGCATTAAAGACCGAGGCCAGACCAATGCCGCGCTTTTTGTACGCTGGCGCTGCTGCCTTCCATTGTTCCCGCTCCAGCCAATACGGGTGTTGTTGCAGTTGCTGCAGGCAGGTCTTGATACCGGTGGAGCTGGTCAGGCGGACACCGGCGCAGTTTTCATCTCCCCGCACCAGGGCATTTTTCAGGCGCAGCTCCAGCGGGTCCATGCCCAGCTTGGTGGCCAGCAGGTCCATCATGGATTCAAAGCCAAAGGTGGCCTGGCAGACCCCAAAGGCCCGCATGGCACCGGCAGTCGGGTTGTTGGTGTAGACGCACCAGCCTTCAATCAGGGTGTGGGGAATCCGGTAGGGACCACCGGCATGCTCCATGCCCAGCTCCATCACCTCGGCCCCCAGGTGGGCATAGGCGCCGGTGTCATACCAGAGCCTGGCATGCAGCGCCTGCAGGGTGCCGTCTGCTGCAGCGCCCAGTTTATATTCCATCCTGCAGGCATGGCGCTTGTACCCGGCCCTGAAGCTCTCTTCCCGGTCCCACTGCATCCGCACCCAGCGTCCACCGCTATGTTGGGCAGCCAGCCCCAGCAGGCATTGTACGGTAGCGCCGTCCTTGCCGCCAAAACCGCCCCCCAGCGAGGGGGCCACAATCCGGATCTTGCCCCAGGGGATACCCAGGGCATGGCTGATCTCAAAGCGGTCACGGAACGGGGATTGGGTGGAGACCTCCATCAGCAGGCCGCCATCTTCCTCCATGCGGGCCAGACCGCTTTCGGTTTCCAGAAAGGCGTGGGCCTGTACCGGAGTGCTGAAGCTGCCTTCAACCACCACGCTACAATTGGCAAAGCCATCCAGACCAGTGCCTTTGCAGATGCTGGCCTGGGCCAAAAGGTTATTGGGCTTGTCTTCATGGATCAGCGGTGCATCCGGTGCCAGGGCTGCATCCAGATCAAAGAGACCGGGCAGCGGGTCAATCTGCAGCTGTACCGCAGCAATGCCGCGCTGCAGCGCCTCTTTGGTCTCTGCCAGCACCAGGGCCAGCGGATCGCCAATGTAGCGCACCATCTCATCGCACAGCACCGGCATATCTTTATGGATGATCCCCTGACGGTTGCTGCCGGAAACATCGCCAGCGGTCAGTACCTTGACCACACCGGGCAGCGCTGCTGCAGCTGCGGTGTCAATGCTGATGATCCGCCCGCAGGCCAGGTTGGAGCGGACCGCACCGGCCCAGAGACAGTCTTGCGGGTACAGGTCAGCAGCGTACCGTTCTGTGCCGGCTGCCTTGGCAGCGGCATCGCCGCGGGGATGGGCCGTTCCTATGCTGAGCGGTGTAGCGCCGGCCATACCTTAGCCGGCCTGCCCGAGCTGCCCGTCAATACAGGCCAGCAGGTCGCTGAAGACAACCGGTTTTGCCAGGAAGGTATGGCTGCCGATCTGGCTGCCGGTTGGCTCCACCTCTTTCTTGCTGACAATGGCGGTCAGAAAGATGATCGGTACCCGCGCAAGCTGCGGTTCTTCTGCAAAGGCGGCAGCCACCGAGCCGCCATCCATCTCGGGCATCATGACGTCAAGCAGTACCAGGTCCGGCCTGAACTGCCGGGCGGTCTCGAGCGCCTGGGTCGGATCATTGAGATCACGCACCTCAAAGCGCCCTGTGGCCTCAAGGTTACGTCGCATCATTCTGGTTACCCCGGCCTCATCATCCACCAGCAGAATACGTTTTTTCATGGCTGTGCATCTCCCTTTGGCAGTGTAAACAACAGTAGCGCTTCAGCCCCCTGCCGGTCACGCCGGTTGCCCAGTGTGATGACGGCATGGTGCAGTTCAAGAATCTTCCCGGTTACCGACAGGCCAAGTCCGGTGCCGACCCCCACCGGCTTGGTGGTAAAAAACGGATCAAACAGTTTTGTCACAACCTCTTCCGGAATACCTTTGCCGGTATCCGCGATCCTGACCATGACCGCCTGTTCACCTGCTGCCGGCTTGATCCGGTCGCTGCCAAAGGCCGCCAGGTCTGCAGGGTTGAGCCGGTGCAGTGCAACGCTGACCGTCAGTGAGCCGCCTTCCGGCATGGCATGCACCGCATTCATAAACAGATTGATAAAAACCTGCTTCAGCTTGTTTCTGTCCAGCATCAAAAGCGGAATATCGCCTGCCGCCTCACGTACCACCGCAATATGCCCGCTGTTCAGTTCATGGCGGACCAGCAGCAGTGAATCATCAATGACGGTCTGCAGGTCCGCCTCCTGCAGATCAAGCTGCTCCGAGCGGGAAAAGTCCAGCATCCCCTTGATGACACGGTCGGCCCGCTGCACCGCATCAGCCATATCCATGACCGTTTCATACCAGAGCGGGGTATCCTTGAGCTGATCGGCAAGAAAGTCGGTTCCGAGCTGGATGATGGCCAGCGGATTCTTGACCTCATGGGCAACCCCGGCCGCCAGCCGCCCCACGGTCTCCATCTTGGCCTGTTGAATCAGCTGCATCTGGGCCTGCTGCAGTTCCTGCAACGACTGCTGCAGCCGCTGGTTCGTCACGGTCAGTTCATCCCGGGTTCTGGTCAGATCATCAATCATCTGCTCCAACCGGAACTCACGGGCCTCGATCTTGACCGCCATCATGCCGAACGCCTCGGCAAACCTCGCAACAACCGGGGGATACCGGCCGTCATCAGTCATGGCAAAGATCTGCTCATGCCCCTCATAACGCCCCATTGACAGCTTTTCAGCGGCAACGATCAGCTGCTCAAGCAACTCTTCAACCTGACGGGAATACATCCATGCACCTCCTGGGCAGCATGCTGCTCCGGTGAATCAGCTGCGCGTCTCTGGCAGACAGGGGTAACCGGATCGGCACAGGGGAGAGAAGAACTGGAAGGAGGTGATACAGGTGATAGCCGAAACGGGCAGCCCATCCGGCAGCAGACGGCCCCTGCAGAGCTGCAGGAGCCGGGAGGAACAGGGAGGTGCAGAGCTGCCCATGCATCGGTTTTATAGAAAGGTCTCGCTATGCTGCCGCGGTTTACTGAAACGAGGCGCAGGCAGCTTCTACAGTGGGGAATGAGGGCAGTATGCTCAGGAAACCGGAGATCCTGAACACCTCTTCGACCGTCCCCCCCAGGCAGCAGAGCGCCAGTATGCCATTGTGGGTCTTGAGCTGTTTGGCAGCAGCCAGCAGGGAACGCAATCCGGCGCTGCTGATATAGTCAACCCCTTGCAGATTCAGGACCAGACGGGTTATGCCGCCTGCGCGCTGCTCGTTGAACCAGCGGTCAAACTCAACCGTGGTCATGGCATCCATCCTGCCGGTGAGCGTGGCAATCGTAATCCCATCCTGCACAGCTGACATGATCTGCATGGTGTCCCCTCCTCAGTTCAGAGATGATCTAATCAAAACTTCCAGAGTATAAAGCCGTTCGGTGAGGCACGATTCCATTCCTTGCGGCTGATATGGCCGCTCTTATCCGTATCAATCGTGCCAAAAAGGCGCTGCTTTTGTGCTTCGGTCAAGGCAGCGGCATCCCCCTGCTTGACCATATCGCGATGCAGCACCTGCTGCTGCCCTTTGGCGTCTTTGACCACAACCAGATCCGACTTGAGCAGCTCATCACGGCTGATCCGACCGTTTTTATCGGCATCAAGCCGGTTAAAGACCGCTTCGTCACCGGCATTCCCCGCCACCGGGCCAAGTACTGTCAACGCTGTTGCCGCACACACTATCAACTGCTTCATGGTCTGAACATCCTCCTGGACATGCACTCTTCTGACAACCAGCCGCTCAACCTGCCGATGCGGGGAGACCGCCACCGGCTGCGGCGTCGCTATCCCCCCAGATACCGGGTAAGTTCTTCGCAGAGGGTCTGGGGATAGAGCAAACGGGCCGGAATCTTTTCACTGCCAAAGAACTCCTCACGCCAGGGCTGCCGCTTGACCCAGGTCATCAGTTGTTCCCACCCCTGCCAGGTTGAGAAATCAACCCCGTGGATATTGGTCAGTTGCTCAAGAAAGGTTTGTTCGTATGAAGCCATGCCCTGGACACTCCCTGATTACCTGCTGCCAGTATACCCGGCTTCGCTCAGTTGGCAACCGCCGGCAAAGAAAAAATGCTACGGCCTGCAGTTGATTTGTGATGCGCCCTGCTGCGGCTGTCCGGATTTTTTGATCTCAAGCCGGGCGCCCGGCGAGACCCGCAGCTGGCCATCAATCACCACCTGTTCAGCAACGGCAAGCCCTTTCTCAATTGCGGTCAGGCCGTTGTAGGCTGCCCCAGTGACAACCGGCCGCATCTCAGCGGTCAGGTCTAGCCGCACCACATAGACAAACGTCCCTTTCTGTCCGGTCTGCAGCGCCTGTGAAGGCACCGCCACCACACCTTTCCGCTCTGCAAGGGTCAGAGAGACCTGCACAAACTGGCCGGGCCACAGACGACGGTTACGGTTGTCAAAACGTCCCTTTAACTTGATGGTGCCGGTTGTGGTATCCACCAGGTTATCCAGAAAGCTGACCTGCCCCCGTTCGACGATCCCTCCCGGCAGCTCTGCCTCCACGGCCATCCTGCCTTCGGCCATCCGTCCCCGGACCGCTGCCAGCTCCCGCTCCGGCAGGCTGAAGGTCACATAGATCGGTGCAATGGCATTCAAGGTCACCAGGGTGGTCTTGTTGGCCTCAACCACGTTCCCCCGGCTGACCGCCAGATTACCCAGGCGACCGGCAATCGGCGCGGTCATGGTGGTGTAGGAGAGCTGCACCCGGGCATTTTCAACAGCAGCCTTGTCGGCCTCGACATCTGCTGCGGCAGAGTCCGCTTTTGTGCGGTATGCCTCTGCCTGTTCCTGGGTCACAATGCCTTCTTTGACCAGCTGGGCATAGCGGTGATAATCCTTGAGGGCGTTCTCCATGATGACCCGGTTGCGGGCCAGCGAGGCTTCGGCCTTTTTGAGTGCAGCCTGGTATGAGCGGGGATCCATCTGAAACAGCTTCTGCCCCCGGCTGACTTCCTGGCCTTCTGTAAAAAAAACAGCGGACAGTTCGCCGGAGATCTGGGGCCGCACCACCACGCTTTCGGTCGCCTCAACGGTTCCAACCGCAACCAGGCGCTGGGGAATATCGGCCGTGCCGACAACGGCAACCAGCACCGGTGCAGGAGGACGGCCCTGTTTCTTTTCTGCCTTTTTCGTGCAACCGCTACCGGCGGTCACAGCTACCAGTACGAGCAGGGTAGTCATGCTGCGCAACACAAGACTCATGGATAACTCCGAAACACCCCAAGTGGTATAGTACGTTGTAAAATTGGCTGTATAGCACAAAACAGCGTTACTGACACGAAAAAGCCCCTGGCAGGTTGGCAGAGGCGTTCCGGAAATTCCAGCTGCGTGGGCGGTACGCGGTCATTCCCGTACAAAGGCATCCATGTCGCTCTCATCCACCATCCCCATGATCCGGGCATATTCGGCCTCGATCAGCAGGTAATGATTATGGGTTTCACGGGCATTCAGCTCAAAGACCTCCCTGACCGCCGGATCAGCGATCTGTGCTGCTGTCCCGGCCAGAAATTCCGCCAGTTTCTTTTCTTTAAGCATCGCCAGCTCAAGGGCCTCTTTTTCGGTGAAGCTGTCATCAATCACCCTGCGCATTGTTGCCAGCCAGCTTGATCCGGCATCCGGCGGTGCATCAAGAAACGCCTCCAGCGAAGGGATATCGGTGCCCTGATAGATCCTGTAATAGTGTCCGGCATGCTCACGCTCTTCAGCAGCCAGAAGTTCAAACATGCGTCTTGCCCCCTGATCCTTCAGGTAAGCGGCCCCGGCCAGATAGAAATCCATGGCGCTCTTTTCGGTCTGGATAGAATTCCTGATAGCCTGCTGCAGATCGATTGACATGGTTTCCTCCTGAACAAGATGACATGTATCGCTCTTTTGATAATACTCTGCCGGGTAAAGATCAAGCCCTATCGGAGACAAGTTTTGTCCTTTTTTGCAACACCGCTTAACAATTGACATCCATACCGCTCCATGCAATAAAAAACTCCTTTATAAACAGCGGAGGTGGACGTTCGTGAGCGTTGACGACAAAAAAGTTATCTATAGTATGATGCGGGTATCGAAGTTCTACGACAAGAAACCGATTATCAAGGACATTTCCCTGTCCTACTTCTATGGCGCCAAGATCGGTGTGCTGGGCCTGAACGGCTCCGGTAAATCGACCCTGCTGAAGATCATGGCCGGGGTGGACACCGAGTTTAACGGTCAGGTGGCGTTGTCACCCGGTTATACCGTAGGGTATCTGGAACAGGAGCCAAAGCTGGACGAGAACAAGACCGTCCGGCAGGTGGTTGAGGAAGGCTGCCAGGAGATCGTTGACCTGTTGGCCGAGTTCAACGGCATTACCGACAAGTTTTCCGAACCGGATGCCGATTTTGAAAAGCTGTGCGACCGCCAGGCGGTGCTGCAGGAAAAGCTGGACCATCTGGATGCCTGGGATCTGGACTCCCGTCTTGAGCTGGCCATGGATGCCCTGCGCTGCCCCGATGGCGACACGCCGGTCAAGGTGCTTTCCGGCGGTGAAAGAAGACGGGTGGCGCTCTGCCGCCTGCTGCTGAAAAAGCCGGACATCCTGCTGCTGGACGAACCGACCAACCACCTGGATGCCGAGACCGTGGCCTGGCTGGAAAAACACCTGCACAGCTACAGCGGCACCGTGATCGCCGTTACCCACGACCGTTATTTCCTGGATAACGTGGCCGGCTGGATTCTGGAGCTGGACCGCGGCGAAGGGATCCCCTGGAAAGGCAATTACTCCTCCTGGCTGGAGCAGAAACAGGGACGTCTGGCGGTTGAGGAGAAGCAGGAGAGCGAACGTCAGAAGACCCTGAAACGTGAGCTGGAATGGATCAGGATGTCGCCCAAGGGCCGTCACACCAAGGCCCAGGCACGGATCAGCAAATACGAGGATCTGGCAGCCCAGGAAGGTGAGGCACGGGGCAAGGATCTGGAACTGTACATCCCGGCCGGCCCGCGGCTGGGGGATATCGTGATCGAGGCGGACAATGTCAGCAAAGGTTTCGGTGACCGGCTGCTGTACGAAGGGATGACCTTCAAGCTGCCCCGCGGCGGGATCGTTGGCGTAATCGGTCCCAACGGTGCCGGTAAGACCACCCTCTTCCGGATGATCACCGGTACGGAGACGCCGGACAGCGGCACCATCAGGATCGGTGACACGGTCCAGGTTGCCTATGTGGACCAGAGCCGTGACAGCCTCAACCCGGACCGCCTGTTATGGGAAGAGATCAGCGACGGGCAGGAGATGATCCAGCTGGGCAGGCAGACCGTCAATGCCCGCAACTATGTGGCCCGCTTTAACTTTACCGGCGGCGACCAGCAGAAAAAGGTGGGGATGCTGTCCGGCGGCGAACGCAACCGGGTCCACCTGGCCAAGGTGCTGAAGAGCGGCGCCAACGTGCTGCTTCTGGACGAACCGACCAACGACCTGGATGTCAACACCATGCGGGCCCTGGAGGAAGGGCTGGAAAACTTCGGCGGCTGCGCCGTGGTTATCTCCCACGACCGCTGGTTCCTGGACCGGATCGCCACCCATATCCTTGCCTTTGAAGGGGATTCAAAGGTAACCTGGTTTGAAGGCAACTACTCCGAATATGAGGAGGACCGCCGCAAACGCCTTGGCAGCGAAGCGGACCGCCCGCACCGGATCACCTATCGCAAACTGACCCGCTAACCCTCTCGGAGGCAGCATGGCTGACACCGGTATCCCGATTCTGCTGGTTGACGACGACCGTTTCATGCGGACAGTGCTGTGCCAGACCCTGCAGGATGCAGGCTACCGGGTCAGTCAGGCTGCCAACGGCAAAGAGGCGCTGGAGCTTTGCCGCTCAATCTACTTCCCGATCATCCTGACCGACTGGGTCATGCCGGAGATGGATGGTATTGCGTTCTGCCGCGCCTTTCGGGAACTGGCTGCAGAGTGCTACACCTACCTGATCCTGCTGACCTCGCAGGAGGGCAAGGAAAAACTGATTGAAGGGCTTGAGGCCGGCGCCGACGAGTATCTGATCAAGCCGGTCAATGAAGCGGAATTGATGGTGCGCCTCAAGACGGCCCGCCGGATTCTTGACCTGGAAAGTTCCCTGCAGAAAAGCCTGGAAGAGATCAAACAGCTCTCGATCCGGGACGCCCTGACCGGCGCCTTTAACCGCGGTTATCTGGACCAGCATCTGCCACATGAGATCCGCCGTGCAGACCGCTATCTGCGTGACCTGTCACTGATCATGATGGACCTTGACCATTTCAAGAAGATCAACGACACCTGGGGCCACCAGGCCGGTGATGCGGTTCTGCAGCACTGTATCCGCATCATTGCAGGCACAATACGCCATGAAGTTGACTGGGTGGCCCGCTATGGCGGCGAGGAGTTTGTTCTGGTGCTGCCCGAAACCGACCGGACCGGCTGCAAGGTGGTTGCGGAACGGTTGCGCAGCCTGATTGAGGCTGCTCCCTGCAGCTTCAGGAGTGCCACCCTGGGCATAACCGCAAGTTTCGGCACCGTGACCCGTACCCATGCCGACAGCCGCGCCATCAACAGCCCGGATCAGCTCCTGAATCTGGCTGACCAATGTCTGTATGCTGCCAAACAGGCTGGACGTAACCGGGTCGTAGCAGCCCAACGCGAGGGGACGACGCCATGAACTTCTCCACCTATTTTACGCGAGGCCAGAAAGTCTTCCTGATCAACACCTCGGCTGACCGGGACAAAAGTCTTTTTGAGGCTTTTTCCGCCACCATTACAACAGCGGAAAATCACCAGTTTGTGATGCGTCCCCGCTACCTGCTGCAGCATGGGGAGCTGCATACCGTGGTGCCGGGCATGCGCTTCAAGGTAACTGCTGAAAGTTATGGGGCCGGCATGCAGTTTATCGGAACTGTACACTCGACTTCAGGCAAGGATATTGTCATCACCCCGGCCGAACAGCTTGAGATGTACCAGCGCAGCCAGGTTCCCCGCATGGACCTGATCCTTGACTTTCGCACCTTTACACGCTCGTCTCCGCTGCCGTTTTTCCGGCGCGAGTGGGAGCGCTACCAGACCATGCTGACCAGCAGCAGCAGCGCAAAACTTGAACTGAAATCCGGCGAGATCAATCTGGGGGCCGGAGGATTCCGCCATCTGGTTGACAAATCAGACCCGCAATCGGAGCTCTGCATGGCCTTTATTGATCTGGAGCAGGGAACGCCGCCGGTCTGTGCCGTCGCAGAGCTGCTCTGGCGCCGCAGCCTGCCGGATGATGACAGACTCGCCATTGGCCGGAGATTTATCCTGATTCGTAAGACGGATCAGCAGCGCATCCAGGCCTACATCCAGCATCGTCAGAAGAAGCAGAGCAAAAAGACAATCCGCCCAAAGCACAACTGGGAGCTGCTTGACCGGATGTTTCATGAATAAGCAGGCTGCCGCCTGTCAGGTTAAAAAAACGGACTCCATGACAACCAGATGAACTACGACCGCTACTTTATCCGTGGACAGAAAGTCTTCCTGATCAATATCTCGGAAGAACGGGATGAATCCGTCTTTGATTCATTCACCGGCAAAGTTGTACTCTGCAACGACGACCGGCTCCTGCTGAAGACCGCCTACCGGCTCTATTCAGGCGAGGTGATGAGCCTTAAGCCAGGCATGCAGTTCAAGCTGACGACTGAGGCCATGGGGATGGGAATACAGGTCAGGGCGGAGCTTACGGACCTGATCTCTCCTGAAGAGCTGCAACTGCGCCCCCTGGGTGAGCTTTCCGTGTACCAGCGTCGCCAGAGTCCCCGTATCGAGCTCACGCTGCCCTTGCTGCACGTCCCCCAGAAATCCTCTCTGGCGGCCTTTCAGCGGGAGTGGAAACGGGTTATCAGTGACCTGCGCAAACCGGACCCGCCCCGTTTGAAGCTGTCCGCGACCACGCTGAATCTCAGCGCCGGAGGCGTGCGCCTTGATCAAAGTAGTAACCCGACCCATCTCTCGCTCCTGGTTATTGATCTGCAGGATGAAAAACCGCCGCTCTGTGCCGTGGCGGAGCTGGTCTGGCATCAGCAGGATGAAGAACAAAAGCTGATCAAATGCGGATACCGTTTTGTGGAGATCCTGAAGGAGGATCAGGAGAGGATAGTGGCACTGGTAGAAAAGGAGATCGGCGGGAAGGCCTCAATAGCCAAACACCGTGAGTTGATTGATCGCATGCTGCCGTAGAAGCTATCTGTTACGGTAATGATGCTCCATCAGCCCCTGCAAGGCCTGCCGTAATTCAACATCGTCAACGGAGCTGACCTGCAGCCTGATCTGTTCAAGCTGTTGGGGAGAAAGCGGTTTGGGTGCCGGACGGGCCTCCTTGTCCTCTTCCGGGTCGCGACTGATTCTGCCGGCCTTGAGTACAATCTCCCTGACCCGCTCTTCACCCAGCAGGCTGTTGACCCGGTCACGCAGTTCCGCCTTCATAAAGCTTAACTGTTGCATCCAGGGGCCGCTGGAAACCACAACGGTCAGGACACCGCCAACCAGCCGCAGCGGCCTGGCACGCCGGGCAATCGCCTCACCCACTGCCCGGTCCCAGCTCTGCCAGACCACCAGATCTTTCAGCCGGGCCGCCAGTTCCGGGTTGATACCGCGACCGCCAAGCAGCCTGCCGATCGGTTCAGGGCTGCCTTTGGGACGTTTTCCTGCCATGCTTCACCCTCCGCTTGTACCTGCCGCCAACCATCTGCCCGGCTATCGCACTCAGCAGGGTCAGGGGAATGACGCGCCAGCCGAATCCCGCCAGATGCCTGAAATGCACCACAAGCGGAATCGGCAGATGGGCGAAAAACAACCAGGGAATAGAAAATTTTCTGAATGACTCCCGTATGTACCCACAGGGGATACTTACCAGAAAGGCGCCTATGACCAGCCCGGCAAGGGCAAATGAATCTTGCATGGTTATCCCCTTTTCGGCATAGTAAGAAGTTCGACTACAGTTGTCAATCACGTCGCATCAAGGAGTAAGCTGGTATGGGCCAACAGGTGGTTGCAGAAGGGCAGTACCTGGCGGTATTCAACTCCACCCACCGGGTTCTGAAGGCCGAGGGACTGCTCAAGGCACAAGGGCTGCCGATCATGCTGATTCCGGCCCCGCGTGCCGTGCAGGCCGACTGCGGCCTCGCGATCCGTTTTGACGAAAACCTGCGTGAAGCGGTCATGCAGCTCCTGGCTGATCAGTCACTGCTGCCTGCTTTTTTATGCCAGCTGCGGGGCGACGAGTACATTATCCTTCAGGAGTTTAACCATGAAAACCATTGATTGCCGTGGTCAGGCCTGCCCAGCACCGGTCATTGCCACCAAAAAAGCCCTTGAAGAGTCTGCTGCCGGGGTCTGCGTGCTGGTGGACGATGGCGCCCCCCGGGAAAATGTCGGACGTTTTGCCAGAAACCGCGGTTATCAGGTCACCGAGACCGCCCAGGGGGACGGTTGGTCACTCCTGTTGAGCAGCTCTGGAACCACTGCGATAGCGGAACCAGGCGGGCAGACAGGTGGTCTGACAGGCGAGCGCGTGCTGCTCGTCACCTCGGACCGGCTGGGGGAAGGGCCGGAAGAACTCGGGCAGCTGCTGATGAAAAATTTTCTCTTCACCCTGCTTGAGACCCCGCAGCAGCCTGACCGCATCCTGCTGTTAAACAGTGGCGTCCTGCTGGCCACAGCAGGGGCCGAGACCGTAGAGGCCCTGAAACGGCTGGAAGAACGGGGCACGGAAATCTTTGCCTGCGGTGTCTGCCTTGATTATTTCAAGAAAAAGGATCAGCTTGCCGCAGGCCGGGTCACGAACATGTTCAGCACGGCCGAGAACCTGCTGGCGGCGGCTCTGGTCATCAAACTATAGATATGGCAGATATTTCTTGACAAGCAAACATAACTCCCCTTATAGTTTGCTCCTTTTAGGATACCCTGAGTCTACTGACACTAATGTTTGATAACCTTTCGGATAAACTGGAATCAGTCTTCAAGAAGCTCCGCGGCCAGGGGGTGATGACTGAGGACAACATCAAGGACGCCCTGCGCGAAGTTCGCCTGGCGCTGCTTGAGGCTGACGTCAATTTCAAGGTTGTCAAAGACTTTGTTGAGAACGTCCGCCTGAAGGCAGTCGGCACCGAAGTCATGCAGAGCCTGGCACCCGGCCAACAGGTGGTCAGGATCGTTCATGATGAACTGATCACCCTGATGGGAGGCGACCAGGACAACAACCTTGACCTGGCGGCAAAACCGCCTGTTGTACTTATGCTGGTCGGCCTGCAGGGCGCGGGTAAAACAACTACCTGCGGCAAATTGGGTAGCTGGCTTCGCAAACAGAAGCGTCGCCCTCTGCTGGTTCCTGCTGACGTCTACCGTCCGGCAGCTATCGAGCAGCTCAAAACCGTCGGACGGCAGCTGAACATTGATGTTTTTGATTCACAGACAGGCCAGGAGCCGGTTGATATCTGCTCGGCTGCAGTCCGTTTTGCAGAATTAAATGGTTTTGACACCGTACTGTTAGACACCGCCGGACGTCATCAGATTGATGACTTCCTGATGAACGAGCTGGAGCGGATCAAGGCCGCTGCTCAGCCCCGCGAAATCCTGTTTGTGGCAGACGCCATGACCGGACAGGAAGCGGTCACGGTTGCCGGCGGCTTTAATGACCGTCTCGGCATCACAGGTGTCATACTTAGCAAGCTGGATGGCGACGCCAAGGGTGGCGCCGCCCTTTCGATCAAGGCAGTGACCGGTGCGCCGGTCAAGTTTGTCGGCCTGGGCGAGAAGCTGGATGCCCTTGAGGTGTTCCACCCGGACCGGCTGGTTTCGCGCATTCTGGGAATGGGTGATGTGCTGACCCTGGTGGAGAAGGCCCAGTCAGCCCTTGATGAAAAAGAGACTGCCCGCCTTACCCAGAAACTGAAGAAAAACCAGTTTGACCTTGAGGACTTTCTGGCCCAGCTGCAACAGATCAAGAAGCTCGGTTCCCTCGAGTCGATCATGGGGATGATCCCCGGCATGGGCAAGATGGTAAAACAGATGCAGGGAGCCCAGCCCAGCGAGAAGGAGATGAAGCGGATTGAGGCAATTATCCGCTCCATGACCCCGGCAGAACGGGCCGACCACGGCATTATCAACGGCAGTCGTCGTCTGCGGATTGCCAAAGGCAGCGGCACTACCGTACAGGAAATAAATCTGCTGTTGAAACGTTTTACTGAAGCGCAGAAGATGATGAAACAACTGACAAAACTGGGCCCCAAAAACCTGATGAAGGGAATGGGCGGTTTGCCGGGGCTTGGCAATCTGGGTGGACTTGGCAAAGGGATGTTCCCTTTTGGCCGTTAACGAACTGACACTCTAACCAACTCGCATTTTCATAAAATCGAGACACAACGCAGGAGGAAACACACAATGGCAACCAAAATCAGACTGCAGCGTCACGGCGCCAAGAAGCGCCCTTTTTATCAGGTAGTGATTGCCGATGAGCGTTCACGCCGTGATGGCCGCTTCATTGAAAACGTCGGTTACTATGACCCCACCAAAAATCCGGCTGTTCTGAAGCTTAATGTGGAAAAAGTAATCGCCTGGCTTGACAAGGGTGCACAGCCCACCGATACCGTTAATCAGATTCTGAAGAAGGAAGGCATCCTGGAGAAGGCAGCCCAGGCAGCCTAGCAGAACGCTTCTTGCTCTATCCCGGCCTGGCCGGACACTACGAAGCAGAGGTACGCCAGATGAAAGCACTTGTCGAAACCATCGCGCAGGCTCTTGTCGACGACCCCTCCAAAGTGGTCACCTCCGAAGAGATGGAGGATGACACTCTGGTTATCAAGCTGTCCGTGGCCAAGGAGGATATGGGACGGATCATAGGCAAGGAAGGCCGGACTGCCAAGGCGGTCCGGACACTCCTGAATGCCGTGGCCACCCGGGATAACAAGAAGGCGATTCTCAAGATCGTTGAATAAATGGATGGTTCCAGCGATAACCTGATTGCCGTCGGTCGAATCAGTGGCACCCATGGCATTCGAGGCCAGTTGCGGCTGCATTCCTACTCCGGCAACCTGGAAAGCCTGCAGGCAGCTAAAAACGTACTGATCCGTTTTCCTGCCGGTGGTACCCGTCAGATTCAGCTCAAGAAGGCCGCTTATCACAGCGGCAAGTTTCTGCTGACGCTGGAGGGGTTTGACACCATTGAAAAGGCTCAGGAGTTAGCCGGGGCCGAACTGTTGCTGCAGCGTGAACAACTGCCGCCACCTGACGCCGACGAGTACTACTGGCACGACCTGCTCGGTCTTTCAGTTGTTACGAATGAAGGTCAGGCACTGGGTATCATCAAAGATATTCTGGAAACCGGTGCCAACGATGTCTATCTGGTTCGGGACGATGCAACGAAACGCGAATACCTGATTCCGGCCATTGCCAGTGTCATCAGCAGTGTAAACATCCACACCGGCACCATGACCATCACCCCGCTGGAGGGGCTGCTTGATCTCTGAGGCGGCTGTAGAAAATGCAGCAAACAGCGTACAACACGGCAGAATTTGAGACAGCTCCATGAGATTTGATATTCTGACCCTCTTCCCGGACATGTTCAGGGGGCCGTTTGATGAAAGCATCATTCGCAGGGGACAGGACAAGGGGCTGATCCAGATCGGCCTGCACCAGATTCGAGATTATACCGTTGACCGTCACCGTACTGTAGATGATACACCCTACGGCGGCGGCGCCGGCATGTTGATGAAACCGGAACCACTTGCTGCTGCCATTGAATCGGTCAAACAACTGAACGCTGACGCAACTGTTCTTTTAACAACACCGCAGGGCAGACCGTTCACCCATACACTGGCCCAGGAGCTTTCCCTCAAACCGGGACTGATTATCCTTTGCGGCCGGTATGAAGGGGTTGATGAGCGGATTCATCAGCACTATGTTGATCATGAGATCTCAATTGGTGACTATGTGCTCTCGGGCGGCGAACTTGCTGCCATGGTACTTGTCGACAGTGTAACCCGGCTGATTCCGGGAGTGCTTGGATCTGACGAATCTGCACTGACCGACTCGTTTGGTGATGGACTGCTTGAGTACCCCCAGTACACGCGTCCACCTGAGTTTAACGGTTTGGCGGTACCGGCTCCGCTCCTCTCCGGCAACCATGCAGAGATTGCAAAATGGCGACGGGAACAGGCACTCAGGCGCACGGCAGAACGTCGGCCGGACCTGCTGGCCCATGCAGCCTTAAGTGCTGCAGACAGGCTCTTTTTACGTTCACTAGGGGTTTTAAATGTCAGTTAACCTGGCGGTTGCTCTGTTGCATTACCCGGTTTATAACAAGCATCGGCAGCTGGTAACCACGGCCTTTACAAACCTTGATATCCATGACATTGCCCGGACCGCCCGGACCTTTGGCTTGTCCCGCTACTATCTGGTTACCCCGTCCGAGGAGCAGCAACAGCTGATCCAACGGATTGTGACCCATTGGGACTCAGGCTGGGGAGCCGATTATAATCCGGACCGCCGTGAAGCACTCTCGATCGTCAGGCCTGTACCGAGTCTGCAGGATGCCCTGGCCGATATGCAGCAGGTGCATCACCAGCCGGTGAACATTATCGCAACCGGAGCCGCCCGCCGGCCCGATGCCGTATCGTTTACCGCCCTGCGCCGGAAGCTTCAGGACAAGGACCAACAGCACCTGCTGTTGCTTGGTACCGGTTGGGGACTGGCTGACGAGATCTTTGAACAGGCCACCACCATCCTGGAGCCGATCCAGGGGCATGGTGCTTACAATCATTTGCCGGTTCGCTCGGCTCTGGCGATTATGCTGGATCGACTGCTGGGAGAACGCCCATAACAACGAAACCTGAAAAAGGTTATATCTGAGGAGGAACAGTACCATGAATACCATCGACATCATTGAATTTGAGCAGATGAAAAAGAATACTCCGGTCTTCAAGACCGGTGATACAGTCAAGGTCCACGTTAAGATTGTGGAAGGCGACAAGCAACGGATCCAGGCCTATCAAGGTGTCGTTATCTCACGTCAGAACGGCGGCATCCGCGAATCATTTACCGTTCGCAAGATCTCCAACGGCATCGGCGTTGAGCGGGTATTCCCTCTGCACTCCCCCACGGTTGAGAAGATCGAGGTGGTAACCCGCGGTCACGTCCGCCGTGCCAAACTGTACTACCTGCGCAAACTCAAAGGTAAGGCAGCACGGATTCGCGAGCGCAAATACGTTCCAGGCCAGGCCTGATTATTCAAAGCCCCGCTCATCAGCGGGGCTTTTTTTCATCCCATGCAAGATCTCCTTTTTGAGCAGCCTCCACACGATCTCTACCATTTTGAACGTCAAGCCAGGGCAGCCGGCTATACGTTCGTAGCCGGCATTGATGAGGCCGGTCGCGGTCCTTTGGCCGGTCCGGTCATTGCTGCGGCAGTGATACTCAATCCTGATGCGCCGGTTGAAGGGGTCAACGACTCTAAAAAGCTGACCGAGCAACGCCGTGAACGTTTATTTGAACTGATCATGGCCAGGGCCCTTGCAGTCGGCGTTGGACAGGTTGATGCGGCAACCATTGACCAGATCAATATCCTGCAGGCAACCCGCCGGGCGATGCTTGCAGCGGTACAGGCCTTATCAGCCAGCCCGGACCTGCTCCTGATTGACGGTATTACCACCATCGCCTCCCCCCTGCCCCAGCAAACCATCAAGCAGGGAGACAGCCGCTCTGCCTCCATAGCCGCAGCCTCCATCATTGCCAAGGTCACCCGTGACCGGATGATGGGCGCCTACGACAAACTCTATCCGGACTACGGTTTTCTCCGCCACAAGGGCTATGGCAGCGCTGTACATCTTGCCGCTCTGCGGCAACACGGCCCCTGCCCGATCCACCGCATGACCTTTGCAGGAGTAAAACCGTAAAAATTCCTCGCAAACACCTGAATCTCCCTTTGCAATTTTTTTGAAAGCTTGTAAACTCCCGCTTCATGAGCGTATTTCCTCCTTCACACATGAAAAGCACGCAGGAAGTCAAGATCGGGGTTATTCCAACCCTGCTGATCAAGGACGGTATCATTACCCATGATCAACTGGCGTATGCGGTGCGGGTCCACAGCAAGCTCACCACACCTCAGACCATGCTGGACACCCTGCTGGAGCTGGGGCTGATCTCGCAGGAACAGCTGCAGGTCACCCTGCGCAAACATCAGCTCAATCTACGGCTCGGCGATCTTCTGCTGGAACTGGGGTACCTGCGCGATATTGACCTGCAACAGGCCCTGGCCATCCAGAAAGAATCACAGGGACAGCGCAGACTGGGTGACGTACTGGTTGAAAACGGCTTTATTGAAGAGCGCAAACTGCTGGAGACCCTTTCTTATCAGCTCGGCTACCCCCTGATTGATCCCGACTTTGTCAAGATAGACAAGACACTGCTGGCCCGCCTTCCGTTGAATGTCTGTCATCAATTCAATGTCCTGCCGCTCTACCGTCAGGGTGAACAGCTGGTGGTGACCTTCGCTGATCCGCTTGATCAGCGTGCCCGTGACATCGTTGCCGCCCATCTCGGCAACTTCATCCCGGCCATCTGCTCAAAAAATTCACTGAAAGAGGCGCTTGCCGCGCTTGAACATGCGGGTCAGACCGTTGCAGCCGATGACAACACCATCATCGGTATGATCAACCTCCTGTTTGAAGATGCGATTGAGGAGCAGACCAGCGATATCCATATTGAGCCGCAGAAGGATCGTCTGCGGGTGCGTTTCCGCCGGGACGGCGTGATGGGGCACTACAAGGATTTCCCCAAAGATATTGCTCCCCAGCTCACCACCCGCATCAAGGTCATGGCCCAGGCCGACATTGCAGAAAAGCGCCGCCACCAGGATGGCCGGATCCTCTTTACCAGCCGCAAACATGGCATTAACCTTGACCTGAGGGTTTCTTTCTTCATCACCATCTATGGTGAAAAGGTGGTATTGCGGCTGCTGAACAACAAGGGCACCCTGCTGGACGTCAAGGAAATCGGCATGGCCCCCCGCATGCTGGAGCATTTCATTTACGACGCCCTGGAGGTGCCCACCGGGGTCATGATCGTCACCGGCCCGACCGGCTCCGGCAAGACAACCACCCTGTACGGTTGCGTCAACCACCTGAATGATATCAACACCAGTATTATCACGGCAGAAGATCCGGTTGAGTATGTGATCGACGGAATCTCCCAGTGTTCGATCAACCCCAAGATCGGTGTCACCTTTGAAGAGACCCTGCGCCATATCGTGCGCCAGGACCCGGATGTTATTGTACTGGGTGAGATCCGGGACCAGTTCTCGGCGGAAGTAGCCATCCAGGCGGCCCTGACCGGCCACAAGGTCCTGACCACTTTCCACACGGAAGACTCAATCGGCGGCCTGATCCGCTTGATGAACATGAATATTGAGGCGTTTCTGATCTCCTCCACGGTGGTCTGTATTGTAGCCCAGCGTCTGCTGCGCAGAGTCTGCCCGGAATGTGCCGAACCGTACGTCCCGACGCCGCTCGACCTGACCCGCCTGGGACTTTCTACCCATGACCTGCAAGGGTCTGAATTCAAGCTTGGCCGGGGCTGTAAAAACTGCCGTTTCAGCGGCTATCGCGGCAGGGTGGCGATCTTTGAACTGCTGGTGATGAACGAGATGGTTAAAAATGCCATCCTCGACCACAAAAGTTCCTATGAAATCAGAAAGATCAGCGTTGAGACCTCTGGAATGGTAACACTGATGGAGGATGGCCTGGTAAAAGGGGCACGGGGACTTATTTCAATGCAGGAGATCATTACCGACCTGCCACGCCTGGGCAAGCCACGGCCGTTGCATGAACTGCGCAGAATTCTGGGGGTACAACGATGACAGAAGAAAAACCACTGGTCCGGCTGATTCAGGATCGCCTGGACGGCAATCTTCAGGAATTGCCGGTCTTTCATACCGTTGCGGTGAAACTGCAACAACTGCTCTCAACCCGCAGCTTTGAGATTGACGATATTATTGAACTGATCGGCGAAGACCAATCCCTGTCGGGCCGGGTGCTGAAAGTGGCCAACTCATCCTACTATGCCGGGCTGAGCAAGATCGCCACCATCAAGGATGCGATCATCCGCCTGGGGGCCCAGGAAATTGCCAACATGGCCATGCTGGCATCCCAGTTTGAATTCTACAATTCAGCAAACGAAACCTTGAACAAGATGATGCATGACCTGTGGGGCCATGCGCTGGCATGCGGTGTCGGAGCAAAATGGCTGACCCGCAAGGCGGGCTATCCTGGCATGGCATCCGAGGCGTTTATGGGCGGGCTGATGCATGACATCGGCAGCCTGGCGCTGTTGAAGGTACTGGATGACATCCAGAAAAGCAAAGAGACCTCGATCCTGTTTTCTGATCAGCTTATCAATGAAATCATAGAGGCAATGCACGAAGAGGTGGGCTTCAATCTGATGAGATCCTGGAACTTCCCGGATTTTTACTGCGATATTGCCCATAGCCACCATGCAGAAGAGTTTGACCAGTCCAATATCCTGCTGGTGGCAGTGCGGCTTTCAAACCTCGCCTGCAAAAAGCTGGGGCGTTCTCTACAGCCTGCTGACCCCGGTATCTCTATCTTTTCAGCACCTGAGGCACAGTACCTTGGGCTGAAGGAGATTGCCCTGGCTGAGCTTGAAATCATTATTGAAGATGCCGACGGCATCAGCATGGCATAGCAGGCACGGCTACAACCGCTTTTTCTTCCCTTTTTTCAAAAAACGGTCAACCCCCTGGTTATGCTCTGCAAGGGTTCTCGAAAACTGGTGGGTTCCGTCTTTACGGGCCACAAAGTACAGATAATCGGTTTTGGCCGGTTGCAGCACCGCCTGCAACGCCTCCAACCCGGGGTTTCCGATCGGCCCCGGCGGAAGTCCCTTAATCCGGTAGGTATTATAAGGACTTGAACGCTGCAGATCCTGCTTTGTCACGGTCCCCCCAAACACCTTGACTCCGTAAATGGCGGTCGGATCACTCTGAAGCGGCATCCCGATTCTCAATCGATTCAGGAAAACCGATGCGATCAGCGGCTTCTCCTCCGGGGAGACCGCTTCCCGCTCGATGATTGAAGCCAGGGTCACGGCCTGCCCCAGGCGCATACCGGTTGCATCAAGCAGCGGCTTCAATTTCTCCGTCCTGCGGCGGAACTCACGTACCATCTCGGTGACCAGACTCACCTCATTCATCTGAAAACCGACCTGATAGGTACCGGGAAAAAGATACCCTTCAACGGTCCCTGCACTGATACCGAGTTCATGCAGCACCCCCTGATCAGTACAGGCGGCCAGAAAGGCCTCACTGTCAAAGATGCCCTGTTTTTCAAGCAATTCCGCTGCCTGATAGATAGAATACCCTTCCGGCAGGGTAAACTTGCAGGCATCGGTCTGTCCGCCGGCCAGTTTTTCAAGGATCTGTGACGGCAGCATGGCACTGCTGATCCGGTAATCACCGGCCTGCACCCTGCGATCCTGACCACGCAAGCGGGCAACAAGACGCAGATGCAGACTGCTGCGAATCACGCCGGCCTGCTGCAGCTCCCTGGCTATGGCGGCAAAACCGACCCCCTTGGGCACGGTCAGGCCATAGACCTGGGCAGGGCTTCCGGCAGGCAGGTACAACAACACCAGATACCACCCCACCAACAGCAGGGCAACGGCACGAAACAGCCAGGGGAGTACACGACGGATTGCAGTGCTTGAGATACGTGAGGGCAGACGAAGCATGGCGTGATTGTACGATCTTTAATCTGAACGTCAAGCAAAAGAGTCTTTATCAATTCCCATAACCCTGTTATAGTTTCTAAATATCTTCAAGATATCATTAGTTTATTAAAATTCAATAATAAGAGTAAACAATCCCCGTCAAGGAGCAGCAGCGCAGCTTCCGGCCGGGTACCAACCAGAACCTAAGGACCAGATCTGCAGCTCATGTACCTGTCACCGCCTGCCATACTTGCCATCCTCACCCTGTTAATCTGCGGTGTCATGTTTCTGTTGACTATCTGGCAACGTAAATGCAGGCACGCGAAAAACTCATTACTGCTGCTGCAATCCGCCATTTTTGACAACACCTTTCAGTTACAGGGGCTGCTGGCCCCTGACGGCACCCTGCTTGATGCCAACCAGACCGCCCTCCAGTTCGTTGGAGCGGACAAGGCTGCAGTGGTTGGGAAGAAATTCTGGGACACCCCCTGGTGGAGCCACGACCCCGACTCCCAGACACGCCTGCAAGAATACATCAAACGCTGTGCAGCTGGTGAATTCATCCGCTTTGAAGGCACACACCGGGATGCCGACGGCAGGTTACGGGCAATTGATGCCACGCTCAAGCCGTTGAAGGATGCTGGCGGCCAGGTTATCTACCTGATTCCTGAGGGGCGGGACGTCACCGATCTGCAAGAAGCCCAGACCGCCCTGCGGCACAAGAACATCCTTCTTGAAACCCTTTTTGAAAACATCCCCTTTGACATCTGGATCCGAGATACCGAAGGCCGGCTCCTGCTGCAAAACGAGATGAATGCCCGTCACTACGGTGTCAAAATCGGCAACACCCCTGAAGAAGACGATATTACACCTGAGCAGTGCCGACTGTTCCGCATCTCGCTGGAGCAGGCCCTCGAAGGTTTTTCCCTTGATCTGGAACTACGCGAGGAAGAACAGATCTACCGTAAGATTGTGGCGCCCATCCGCCATAACAATCAGATCACTGCCATCTTCGGCCTGAATATCGATGTGACAGACCGTTTCACGGCTATGGAGGCGCTACGCTCAGGAGAAAAGCGGTTCAAGGCGATTTTCGAGGAAAGTCCGATCGCCATTGCCATCACAGACCTGACCCACCGCCGTTACGTTGATGTCAACCGCAGTTTCTGCAGTCTAAGCGGCTATACCAAGTCAATGATCATCGGCAAGACCACTCAGGAACTGGGCCTGTTCTGGAACCCCGGCGATGACGCACGCCTCTACCAGATGCTGACCGACACCGGGAGTATCAACGCTGAAGAGATCCAGACCCGGACCGCTACCGGCGAACAGCGTAGCGGCATCCTGTTTACCAGAATCATCATGATTGAAAAGGCTGCCCATGCCATTTCACTGTATCAGGACATTACCGAGCAGAAACGGGTTGAAGAACAGCTGAAGAGTTCTGAAGAGAGCTACAAGGGGATCTTTGACAATGCGCCGATCGGCATCTTCCAGTCATCGCCCGCCGGTCACTACATCAGCATTAACAACGTCTTTGCAAGCATCTTCGGCTATGCCTCACCACAGGAGATGATGGCGCTGGTGCATGACATTCCGCGCCAGATCTATGCCGATGCAGAACAACGGCAGGAAATCATCACCAAACTGCGCAGCAGAGACACCCTGATTGTGGATGACATCCAGTTCTACCGCAAGGACGGCACGCGCTTCTACGCAACCATGTACATCCGGGGCACCCGGGACACGGCAACCGGCGAGGTGGTCCTGCTGGACGGTTTTGTTGTGGATACCACCGAGCACCGCCAAACCCTTGAAATCATGCTGCAGCATGAAAAGATGCTGATGATCAGCGGCCTTGCCGCCGGAATGGCCCATGAGATCAACAACCCGCTGGGAATCATTGCCCAGGATCTGCAGAACCTTGAGCGCCGCCTTTCTCCCGCACTGCCTAAAAACCGTCAGATCGCCGAAGAGCTCGGCATTGATCTGATTGCCTTGCAGCAGTACCTGAAACAGCGCGAGATCAACAGTTACCTTGCCAGCATGCAGAATGCGGCCCGGCGGGCTTCCCGGATCATGGACAACATGCTGCAGTTCAGCCGCAGCAACGGTACCAGCCGGCACCCGGCACCGCTCTACACGGTCATAGAGCATGCCCTTGAACTGGCCGGCAGCGACTTTGATCTGCGCAGAACCTACAATTTCAGCACCATCACGCTGATCCGCGACTACACCCCTGACCTGCCGCTGGTGGTCATCAATACCACCGAGATTGAGCAGGTCCTGATCAACCTGATCAAAAATGCAGCCCAGTCTCTGCATGGCAGACAGAACGGACCACAGCCTGAAATCAGGATCAGTGCGCATCAGGATGACGCGGTAGCTGTTATCTCCGTTGCCGACAACGGCCCCGGGATGACCGAAGAGGTCAGGCGGCGGGTCTTTGAACCGTTCTTCACCACCAAGGATGTCGGCAAGGGGACCGGACTCGGTCTGGCAGTTTCCCATGCTATCATCACCAAAAATCACCACGGCCTGTTGACCGTCAGCTCACGCCCCGGCCAGGGCTGCTGCTTCACCATCACATTGCCCACACTCCAGGCGGAACAACCATGAACAGCTTAGAATCACGTTCAATTCTGATCATTGACGATGATGACGCCCTGCGGCGCAGTATTGTCGGGTACCTTGAAGACACCGGATTTGAAGTACATCAGGCACGCAACGGATATGAAGGGATCAGGAAGTTTGAAGAACTGTTGCCGAGTCTGGTACTGACCGACCTGATGATGCCGGAACTGGACGGTCTGGGAGTGGTTAACGCCATCCGGCAGCACTCGCCGGATACGCCGATTGTCGTTATCTCGGGCAACGGCTCGGTGGGTTATGCCATCGAAACCATGCGGCAGGGGGCCTGGGATTACATCACCAAACCGATTCATGATTTTTCCGTGCTTGAAGAGGTCATCAGCACGGTGACAGCCCGTTCGGAAGAGGCCCGTGCAAGCCGCAAGCGGCTTGAAGAACTGGAAAGGTCCGTAGACGAACAGACCGCCCAGCTGCAGGATGCCGACCTGCGTGACCCTCTGACCGGCCTGCCTACCAGAAACCACCTTCAGGAACTGTTTACCCGGGCCGTCAAAAAGAATGACTTTCCCGGCAGCCTGTTTGTCATGCTGCTCGATCTTGACAACCTCAAGTCGGTCAACAAGACCCTGGGGCACGCCTGCGGCGACCGTGTCCTGGTGGAGACGGCCAACCGCCTGCTGGAACTTCAGACCGAGCAACGGGTGGTGGGCAGACTGGGGGCAGACCAGTTCATCATCATGGTGGTTGACTGCCATGAGGTACATGGCTGCATCACGGCAGTGCGGCAACTGCTTGCCATTCCGTACACCACAGGACCGGAGGAACTGTTTGTCACCGGCTGTATCGGCATTTCCGTCTTCCCCCATGATGGCGAATCGCTGGACAGGCTGCTGCAAAACGCCAATGCGGCCCTTTCACAGGCCAAACAACTGGGCACCAACAAGTATGCATTCTACTCCAGGGATCTGGGAGAACGGCTCAGAGAGCGGATGGTACGGGAGTCCGGGCTGCACCGGGCCCTGGAGCGCGACGAGTTTTTCCTGGAATATCAGCCCAAGATTGCCGTTCAAACCGGCATGGTCTGCGGCATGGAGGCGCTGTTGCGCTGGCAGCCGACCACGCAGGGCAGCCAGGTCTCCCCGTCTGAATTCATTCCGATCCTTGAAGAAACCGGTATGATTGTCGAGGTGGGCAACTGGGTGCTGGAGACCGCCTGCAGACAACATCTGCTCTGGCAGCAGCAAGGGATGCCCCCGCTCACCCTGTCGGTCAACATCTCGGCGGTACAGTTCCATGCCGGCAACCTGCCGGAGACGATTGCCGCACTGATCCAGCAGACCGGCATAGCCCCGGACTGCCTCTGTCTTGAACTGACCGAGAGCATTGTCATGCAGGATATTGAGCAGACCGTTGCCACCCTGCACCGGCTGCGGGAACAGGGAATCAAGCTCTCGATTGACGACTTCGGCACCGGCTACTCCTCACTGAACTACCTGCAACGGATGCCGCTGACCGAACTGAAGATTGACCGTTCCTTTGTCATGAACCTGCCCCAGGACACGAGCGCCATTGCCATTGTTGACTCTGTGCTGACCCTCTCAAAGAGTCTGAACCTGACTGTTGTGGCCGAAGGGGTGGAAACACCGCAGCAGGCAGCCTTTCTGACCGCCCACTGCTGTCCCATAGTTTTCAAAGCAGCGCCAGTTGAGGATTTGGCAATGCTTTCGTTGGTTTGAATAAGCTTTCCAAGTCTCTTCGCTCGAACAGATTGAGCTGTAATAACCGTAACATCTGCTGCATCGTAATGGTGATCTTTGACATGAACTTCAGCCAGGCCAGTACCAGGTACACGCAGAGTGCTATCCAGATCTGCGTCAGCACT